>Ga0228535_1000273_pt1 | contig 166619 bp, 128 predicted proteins | sample SJ1metagenome_FD_168457 | JGI IMG/M metagenome (GOLD analysis project Ga0228535, IMG submission 168457) | Enriched culture of PCE-dechlorinating microbial communities from Ithaca, New York, USA - SJ1 | ecosystem: Engineered > Modeled > Simulated communities (microbial... > Unclassified... | reverse complement strand
GGCGGAGAACAATTATAGTCATTTTTTTCCATCGGGGCAAAGGGGGGAACTTTTTCCTCTCTTGCTCTGAAAAAATTTACTATACTATCCTGCCGTCAAAGTTGCATTTACTAATTGAATTTACAAACAAATTATAAAGAAAGAGAAATTAATTATAAGTACGTAAACCTGCTGAAATGCAGATACCCGACTATCCAATATAAAGTTGATTAAGCATTACTGTAGTTTAATAACCCGACTTGTAGAAATAATGCGTCCATCTTGCATTATCTTTACCAAATAAATACCCTTTGCCATATTCATTCCGCTGAAAGTAAGTTCTTCTGAATTTGTAGAACCGCTTAAAACTGTCTGACCTGAAATAGATAAAACTTCAGCGCTAAATCCAGCTTTTTGCACAACAATATTCAAATTATCAGAAAAAACAGTAGGATAAACTGTTGCATATGTTTGTTGTGGTATTTTTATACCGGTTTTATAATCTTCTACAGAGTACATATAATCACCTGAAGCAGCCAAAGTTACTACGATATTGAAAGGAATACCTGTATTTTTGTATTTAGCATTAACAGAATAATTAAAGTCATTTTCAGGTCCCCATACTCCATTACCTATTAGGGCAAAATTCACATCGCCTTTTGGAGCGTATGTTTCTAATACATCATTGTCGAATTGTATTCTTACGCGATGTCTATCTTCTCTATCATTACTATCTTCACCAGACCATTCTCTTGTATCGCATATTATGTCCTCTGCCTTAAATACAGAGTTTCCTTGATAAACAAGCTCTGCTAAAATATCCTGTGACCATGCTATCCAAATATAAGCTATTTCAATTTCTTGTAAAGTAATTGTAGCTGGATTGGTGGCATAGTTGACTCGAATACGATAAGGCACATTGTTTCCATTAACGGTAATGGTGTTTTCTCCTATATCATCATCTCCTTCAAAAGAATATGTTCCACTACTTAAAGCTGTATATAATTCAAAAACAACTCCATCCTGCTTCATAGGAAGAGGTGTCCCTTGTGATTCTGCAATAGCAGTTCCTTGTATAGAAAGTGATGTAGGAACAGTAGGTGGAATATAGTCAGTTACAGTATTGATATAAATACTACTTGGGTCGAAGTTAACCTCAATATTAAATGGCAAATTAGTATTCTTATATCGATTGGAAATATGCAAGCTCCATTCATTGATTCCATCTACTGTTCCCCAATCGCTATTATGAGTGATAGTCAGATGCCCTGATGATGATGACCAGCCTCCGAACGTTTCCAATATATCTCCTTCAAAGAAGATTCTAACACGGTAACGATCATCTCCCCAATCTTCAGTACTACATAATAGATTATCTGCCTTAAACACAGAGTTACCTGCATAATATAGTTCATCTATGGTGTATTTATTCCATGGTGTCCAAAGATCAACCATTTCAATCATCCGGACTGAAATCTCTGCCGGGAGAGTTCTATAATCGACACGGATACGATATGGAACAGCAGCGTCATTATCAGTCGTAATAGTTCCACCGGTTAAAATATCATCTCCCTCGAAAGAATAAGTACCTGATTTTAATGAAGTATAAAGTTCATAATAGCCACCTTTCCATCCCAGCACAATCCCATCAGTAGATTCAGCTACAGCAGTACCTGTAAGTTTTAATGTTGCCGGAGCGACTTTCGAATCATTTTCTGTAAATAGTTTCCATTCAGAGAAAGAGAGTTGGTCACTGCCGATTATTTCGGTAAAAAACAAACGATAATACTTATATGCAGTATTGTTTCCCCTTAGGACATATTCATTTGTATAAAATCGACCGGGGAAGAATTCATTAATTCGTTCATCTAAAATATTCCAATCAATTTCATCGTTTGAGCCTAAAAAGAACCATGTTTTACCATCTCGTCCGGGTGAGTCGTTAGAACTACTAAGACTATATTTATAAAGAGTTGTTGCAGATGTTAATTCGTACTGAATATAAACTCCTTCTTCTGAATGAAAGAAACATGTGTACTTAGTTTGTACATCATCGTCTTTTAGATTTTCTATAACTTCTCCCCAATTACCAGGTGCTGAAGCTGTGATCGTTGTTTCACTATTAATGACGTTAGTGAAACCGGCAAAAGTAAATACATTGGCAGTAAAGTATGCCATAATAAGTAATAGTAACTTTTTCATGATTTTAACTTTTTATTGTTTTACGATTTTTTTTATATGTATATTGTTGTTAGCATTAATCTTGAGAATATATATTCCTACAGGTAAATCAGTTGCCGGTAATGATATGCTTGAATCTGTAGTTGAAAGGGATATATATTGTTTACCGTAATAATCAAATAAATCAACATAAGAATGCCCAATCATGTTGTTTATCTGTATTTCTTTGGAAAAATAAGTAGCATAGATAGCTGGTGCTGGATTGTTATTTACAACTTTATTATTAGAGCTTTCACCTATTTTTTCTATAATAATGGAAGCAGCCCTATTGTCCCAGGTGGCTCCTAAATAAGGAGTTGATTCGGTATAGGATTTACTTACGCCTGTAAAATCATCTTTACTGTATATTGTAATCTTGTAACCTTCAGCTATAATAATAGATGACAATTCTTTTTCCAATTTAAAGAGATTATTGCACATACCTCTTTTCCTGAGGTCTTCGCTTGTGTATCTACCTGGAAATAAACCTATTGCCCAACCTTCTATTCCGACTTCAGTGCCGTTTTCATCGGGTTGTCCATCTGTTACTCTGTTGTAAGAACGATGCTTAAAAAGAGCCACAGGTTCTTTTTCTTTTATACCATCAACAGGAGTCGCTGCTAAGCGGTAAAATGCAGACATAGCAGAAGCTTCTTCATTCAGACCATATATTCTGCTTCCATTGACCATTGGTTGGGTCTTCCACATTTGATCATCCCAATTTTCAGGATAAAAATTATTTTCATCTTTTATGTAATCGTGGATGTGTACTAAATAGCCGGCTATAATGCCTAACCAACGTGGATTCTTATCAAAATTATATAAATCAACATAAGCATCGGTCATATCATGTCCACCCCATTTTCCAACTTCATGCAAGACATGATCATTCCAAGATATATAAATAGACTCCATGCTATAAGCCATTTGATATACATCATCCAAATATGTTTGTTCACCGGTTATTTGATGTAGAAGTAAAGCTGCTTGCATGACAACAGCATTTTCATATCCACGAAAACCACCTCCAATACCATGAAAGCCTTGTTCTTTTATAAACTCATAAAGTCGTGTCCCATCATATAGGTATTTTTCTTCGTTGGTTACTTGATAAACTTTAAGATTTGCTACAGCGGTAGGTGCTGTGGAAATAACAGACCATGAATTATAAAGCTCGCTATTTGGGTTACTTTCACTTTCATGCCAATGCAGACCGCCTACTACAGATTCACCACTCATACAAAATGCAATAGTCATTTTAGCTCTATCTAAATAAAGTTCTTTTTTTTGAGGATTGTCCACAGCATGATAAAGATCCATTAAAACTTTGGCTATCCATGCATTATCATCGTAATATCTGTCGGCATGAGGATTTCTATAAACAGCATCATATCCGTCAATACCATTGTAGCGCCTGAAGTAGTTATTATGGAAATAAGCATAAGTGTATTCTGCTTGTTCAATATATCCACCCCAAATAAGAGCTTTTAGTTGTACTCCTAATGGCCAGCAAGTTGCACGAGATTGATGTCCCCTTCTTGTCTCTTCATAAGAATATACTCCGGCAACCCGCAAATACTTTTCTGTTGCAGCATAGCACTCATCACCCCACTTTTTAAATGTTTCGCCAGAGTATGGCTGAGCTAAAGTAAGTACTACAAGCAAGCATAATGTGGATGATATTAAAATTCGTTTCATTCTTTTACTATTGCAATTAATTTATTCCATTTCTTATTTCAATACTTATAAATAGATAATTCTGCTAAATAAGAATGTTGGTTTTTCCCATTTAGTTGATAAATTCTAAGATATCTAATCTTAGCAATGCTTGAAAGCATAAAAATCTGAGGTTCTTTAATGTCTTCTAATGTATAAGTACCATAGTTAGCCCATTCTTCCAGCTGATCTGCACGACCCTGTATTATAAATTCACTGAAGTCATTTTCTATCTGTTTGTCGTAAGCAATTAGTTCAATTGCAACAACATCTTCTTCTTTTTGCATATCTACAGCTAACCAATGTGGATATGGACTACCACCAAAGGTTTGTCGTGTTAGCCAATAAGTAGATGTTTTTCCATCTATGGCGAGTTCTGGTCCTCCTCCATCAGGCAGTTTGCTTGAAGGTTCATACGTGTCGGCAGTGGCAATCCAATTAGTTTTATCTATAGGAACTAATGGGAAATGGATTTCCTTTTCTGCATAAAATGTATCAATACAAAAAACATCCGGGCTATACAAAGTTGTAGCAGAAAAGTTGCTACCAATTTTGTAATCTTTCAGAATTGTTTTTGTATCATCAATTTGAGAAATAACAGTTTGCTCTACACCAGAATTATCAGTATATGTTATTCCGGTAGCAAATGCCCCTAAGGTTTTATCTATAGTGCGCCAAGATATACTTACATCATCACCGTCTATAATTGCTGATGTAATTAACTTGTTGTTTAGTGACGCTTTATATGCACTTCCATAAGAACGTCCTATTGCATAAACCGGAATTGATTTATTACCCAATGCATCATAAGTGAATAATTCAAAATTATATAGATTTTCAGGTAATTGGATTATTTGCTTTAATGTGTCTACTCCAGAAGTACGATTCACTCTTACTTCAACTGAGTCTTGCCGACTATTCCAATAAATTTTACAACTTGTTATTTTTGGGTCTGCTATAAAAAGTCCTTGTATTAAAACTCGTTCGTCACCTGAAAACACAGTTATTGAGTCAATTTTTCCTGTATATGATATTTCCCCTTTTTCTATAAATATCTTGTAATCATCCATCTGCGTACAGGATACTACACTTAGCAGTATAAAAATTATAAACGTGATGCTTGATAAAGAAATATTTCGTTTCATATGTTTAAATTTTATTTTCAATATGTTATCTTTTATCTCCATATACACTGATTTCAAGAATTTCAAACCATGTTGTTCCCATCCAATTCTCCAAACATTTAATCCTTAGATATCTTACTTTTTGTACATTGGTGTCGAAATTATAATCAAATCCGGCTATTGCAGTTTCCCAATCTTCATTTGAGTTTTGTCCATACGGTAATCCGGATGGTTTAATATTTTCAAAGGTTCCAAGTTTAATCCAATTATCCCAACTACCATCTTGATTCGGATTATCAGATCCCCATATTTCAAAAAAGCGTAATTGTCCACGATAATAGAATTGATGATTTCCATCACTCATAAATTCAGAGTAGTTCCATATTTTTATACGACTTAGTTTTGCCAATTGTCCCATGTCAATAGTCACAAATTGTGGTTTCTGATCTACCATGTCAGTAAGCATTCGTGAAGCAAAATGATAGGTTTCGCCGTCCCACATTAAGGGCATACCTGCAGTTACTGTTTGGATTAAGGCGTCACCAGGTAATTTGTAAGTTTTGAATAAAGATTTGTCCAAAAGCATTTCATAATATGGAGTGACTGTGGTATATAACGTATCTGTGTAATTTATAAAATTATCTCGCACTGTTACTCCGAACTGATAAGGAATTGTATCAAGTCCTCGAGTAGTTTGGCTGATACTTTTTGCTGAAGAATAGACATAGGGGTAAAATGGTTCCCATTTACCACGTTCATCTTGTTTTATAACTTCTATTACCACATTAGCAGAATATGGGTTTTCAGCTATTACTTTTACACCGGCAAAATCAGGTAAAATCTGTAAACTTCTGAACACATCCCAAATTGGATTTTCTTTAGGTTGTATTTTTACAGTTACAGGTTCGGAAGCCACTTCGCTTCTATTTACAGCATATAATATAACCTCATGTTCATTTGTATCTGCAAATCCATCTACTATCATTGAGTTTGTGTAATATGAAGATTTTATTTCACGTTTTCCATTTTGTATTGGATATACAGCTTTAACATATAGTAAGTCTTGATCACTCGGCAAAGAATATGTTAATTTGGCAGCACCGGGCAGACTTTCGACTGTAATATTTGTTACTTTTCCCGGAGGTGTCATATTGTTTTCTAATGGAGCGATTGTGTCTTCTGTGCATCCGGCAACAATAAAAATTGAAGTTATTGCCAGGATAAATAAGTGTAATCTATTATTTGTTTTCATGATTGTTCTTAATTATTAAGTATTACCATCCTGGATTTTGTATTAAATTAGAATTTACCGTCATTTCTGCAGTACGTATAGGCCATAAATAATCACGTGGTGCTATAAATTTCTGCTGAAAAACAGTTCTTATTTGATAATAATCTAAAGCATCTTTTTGCGATATATTCCAACCTAAAACAGGACTGTTTAGTTCTTCTGCAGCCTTTTTCCATCTTCTTAAGTCCCAGAATCGATTACCTTCAAAAGCAAGTTCAATTAGACGTTCCTGACGTATAATCTCACGCATACCTTCCTTTGTTGTTGGCTTTGCCGGATTTTTTGAATAATTGGTCCATGATTCTGTTACCGATTTTAATCCTGCACGTTCGCGAATTAAATCGAGGTACTTATGTACGTCTTCCACAGGTCCGGATACTTCATTTAAAGCTTCAGCGTACATAAGATATACGTCTGCAAGTCGAATTTCCGGCCATGGGTATGTCTTTAAGGATGTGTTACTTGCGAATTGAGATTCCCAATTCACTAATTTTTTTACATAATAGCCGGTTTCAGAGAAAAGACCCATAGCTGCTCCTGCACTAATTTGTCCTCTTTTTGCTTTCACTACATATGCCTCATAATCAACACGTGCAGGTAAATCTTGTGTAAGCCATTTTCCCCCATCAAAGCCAATCGAAGCATAAAAACGATTTTCTCTGTCAAAATTAATTCTGGCCGTTTCATATCTCACTTCAAAATTTACACGTTCTTCTATGGTTGCCGTCCGAAGTTCTTTTATATTATTGAAATCTAAAGTCTTGTCTTCATCTATAGGGACTCCGTTATACGTATAAAACGTTTGTACAGCCTTTAAAGTTGGTGCTAATGAATTATACGCACGTGCTGTCATAGCACTTGTAAGTATTGGCATAGCAGCTTCTTGCAGTCGAGTTGCTAAGCTGTATGAGTTTGCCCAGATGACCTCCTCGTTCCATTTTTCAGTAACTGCACCGCGAACTCCCATTTGTATCATAGTAGCATCACTCATTTGAAATTCAGGAATAGTGTAATAATAAAGTTTATTGCCGGCAGCCTCTGCCTCAACAATAGCATCTTTAGCTGCTTCTGCGGCTTTTTGCCATTTTTCTATTCGTTTTGTGTCATCTCCGGTATATGTAAACAGTTTTTCACCATCTTTATTTGTAAAATTCATATAGTCTGAATTCTCATTAAAGAGAGGACTTGCTGCCAATAATAATAATTTTGCTTTTACAGCTCTATTTATAGGTCTGGTTATTCTACCTAATTCATCTGTTTTGTTTGAAATAACAATAGGTAAATCATTATAAGATACGTTAAGTAGATCTTCAATGTATGATACACATTCGTCTATAGGACGGCGTTTCACACGAACTTCTTCCGGAAGTGCAGAAATAGGTAGATTCTTTTCTACAATCACGATAGGCCCATACATTCGTAACAAGAAAAAATGATAATAAGCTTTTAGGAATTTCACTTCTGCAATCCATCTATTACGCTTGTCCAAAGGTAAATCTTTCACCTTGTTTAAGTCTTCAACATTTTCCAAGAAGATATTACAATGTCGGATAGCTTCGTATAAGTCAACACCTTCTCCCAATCCGTCCCAATAATTTGCTGCAGGATTAGTAGTGTTCTGATTTCCTCTGGCTATTGTACTCCATGTTGCAGCCTGAAAATACTGTCTAAAATCAGGTATCCATATCTCATCACCGGAAAGTAGCCCTACATTACCATCAGTACTACCACTGCGTGGAAGGTAGTGATAACATGTAAAAAGATATTTCTCCGCTTCGATAGTATTTTTAAAGGCATTATCAATAGTTGCGACATTATCAGGCACGATATCCAAAAAATCATTACATGATTGAAATGATATCAGCATTAAGACAGTTAATATAACACCAAGTACGTTCTTTATATATATGCGTTTTATTGTATTAATCATAATAGTGTATATTTTATTATTATGTTTTAGATTCCGAAACTAACACCTATATTATATGATTTTTGAATAGGATATCCCAATCCATTGCCTCCCATTTCTGTATCCCACAGTTTAAATTTGCTTACAGAAAATAAATTGTTGGCATTCATATAGAAGCGACAATCTGATAGTCCTATTTTATGTGCTGTTTTTTCCGGAAGATTATAGCCTATTTCTACTGTTTTAAGACGTAAGAAAGCTCCGTTTCGCATCCACCATGTGGAACGCTGGTTGTTATTGTTGTTTTGTATATTGCTAAGACGTGGCCAGAATGCGTATAAGTTTCTATTATCTTCTGACCAATGATTGTTTGCAATTACATTTAACAATCCGTTCTGTTCTCCTCCGGAAGTAACGAATGGAGATATTCTATTTGGTTCAATAAAGAAAGAGGAGCGTCCCGAACCTTGAAAAAATGCGCTGATATCAAACCCTTTAAAACCAACACTCCCACCAAAGCCATAGATAATCTCCGGAGTTGTAGGTAAGCCAATTGGCACCATATCCGCTTCGTTTATAACTCCATCACCATTAACATCACGATATTTTATGTCACCGGCACCGTATTCAGCTTCTTTTCCTGTTCCAAAGTACTGGGTAGGAGAATTTGCTACTTCATATTCATCTACAAATAAACGTTCGGCGATATATCCCCATTGTTGATTTATAGGATATCCTACACGAGATCTATAGTATTCTTTTTCAGGATATGAAGGTTCATCATAAACCAATATTTTATTTGTTGCATAAGTGAAATTAGCTCTCAGCTGTGTCCACACCCCATTTTTGAAAGCTTTATTGTAATTAACCCCCACATCGATACCTTGCGAATTTGCTTTACCTACATTGGCAGACATCGAAGATTGTAGTCCCATTGTACCAGGTGAGTATGAACGCTGCATTAATATATTGCTTCTTTTCTGAGAATATGCATCAATTACAAATTCGATATTTTTTATTGTAAAGTCTAAACCCAAATTTAATTGACGAGATTTTTCCCAGCCTATCAAATCATTCGCATAGCGTGAAATGGATACGCCTGGTCTGGAATAACCATAATTTTCTCCAAAAGTATAGCCTTTTCCACCATCATTAAGGTTCACATTTGACATATAAAAGAACCTGTCATTTATATTTCCAATTTGATCATTACCTACCAAACCATAAGAGGCTCTCAACTTTAAATTTGATAATGTGTGTTTTAGTGGAATAAAGAAAGATTCGTTAGAGACAATCCAACCACCCCCTATGGATGGAAAAAAGCCCCATCGATTCTCTTTAGAAAATCGTTCTGATCCATTGTATCCGAAGTTAAACTCTACTAAATAACGAGTGTCGAACATGTAGGAAAATCTCCCGGATATACCTAAGTTGCGCCTTGCTAAGGAAGTTTCTAAGGATTCTGTTGTACCATTTATTATATAGCTGGAGACCGCATCTCTTGCTGTACCTATAACCATTCCGGTTATTTCATGTTTTCCAGTAAAAGTATGAGCATAATTTAATGCTAATTCAGCATAATAAGTACTCTCTAAATTTTTATCTCCCGGTGAATAATCCAAATATTCTCGCCCGGTTTCTCCTACAGAATTTGGACCACCATCATTTATTGGTGTTAAATTTACATTACCATCAACATCTGTTGCTCTATAGTAAAATGGTGCATATCTCCGTTGAGAAGCAAAACGGGAGTACCTTTGTACGTAAGCCATTCCTCTGGTTGATAAACCTTCTGTAATAAAATTTAAATTCTGTTTTAATTCTAATTGTGCATTGATGGTAGATTCATTATATCTCTGATATCCAGATACCATATTTGCATAAGGATTGGCATATAGCACATTAGCTGTTCCGACAACTACATTATTACCAAACATGATATGGTCAGTATAAGGAGATAACTCTGTAGGATAATAGACAGGAAATGCAACAGGATTAGCTTTTAGTACCGAATTAAACACACTGCCTCCTCCTCCTATTGGACCCTCATAATCTTCAAATCGCCCATGTACACGAACAATAGCCTCTGTAGTATTTGTAAGATTGAGTGTGTTGTTTGCGCGAATCGAGTAATTTCTAAGCTTTACATTGTTACTGAAATTGTTCATTTTGTCGTCTTTCAGTACGCCATTATCTACATTAAATGTTCCCGCGATATAATATCTGGCTATTTTTCCTCCACCGGTTATATTCATATTTATACGCTGATTTGCAGTATATGGCTTGATCATTAGGTCAATCCAATCGTTGCTAGGATACAGTAATGGGTTAATTCCGGCATTGGTATAGTCGATTTTAGTCTGTGAGTAGGGTAGGGCAGCTAACGGATTTCTTGTCAATGCTGCCTCGTTAGCTAATTTCATGTAAGTGATATTGTCGGCAAGCTTAAAATTCTGTGTGTTTCCTGAAACGGAATTTTCTACACGAAAATTGAATTTTGTACTTCCGTCACTCCCTTGTTTTGTGTTAACTAAAACAACTCCGTTAGCACCACGTGCTCCATAAACAGCAGATGCTGTTGCATCCTTCAGTACTGAAAAGTCGGAAATATCATCAGGCTGTAATCGTGCCAAGTCATTTGAAGTAGATTCTATGCCATCAATAAGAATTAATGGATCTACCTTTCCTGCTCCAAACGAACCAACCCCCCTAACGAAGAACTGTGCATTATCCTGTCCTGGTTCTCCGCTGCGTTGATATGAAATAATTCCGGAGATACGTCCACCTACCATAGTTGTAAGGTTACTTGTAGGTCCCTTAAGCTCTTTTACATTGATAGTAGAAATAGAACTTACCAAACTTTCTTTTCTCTGTTTGCCAAAGCCAACAACTACAACTTCGTCTAATGCTTTAGCCTCAGCCCTCAATGTAACGTTTATAATCTCTTTTGTACCGACGGTTATCTCCTGTGCTTCGAATCCAATATAAGAAAAAATGATTACAGATTCTTGTCCGGATACGCTCAATGTGTATTCGCCGTCTAAATTTGTAGTAACACCATTAGAAGTACCTTTTTCTACAACAGAAACTCCAATTAGAGTCTCATCTGTACCATAGTCAGTAACTACACCCTTAATTGTAATCTTTCGCTGTTGTTGGATAGCTCTAACGTTTGTTGTAGTTATGAACTCCTGCAATTCATTTTCTACATGATTTTTGAATTGAGAAGTGCTCTTATTTGCAAATGTAGGTATTGATACTAATAAGTAACACGCTGCTAACAAGGTAGATAGAGTAGATTTTAATTTTAAATCCATTTTGATATTAGATGTGTTATTAAATAAAAATAATTTGTAATAGAATTCTATATATTATAGTATCTCTTCTGTGTTTTTCTGAAGATTTTATTAAATCAGATATATTTAGAAGAAAGAACTTTGTTTGATTAATAAAAACTGAATATGCAAAGGTATATTTATAAGAATATACAAACAGTAGTGTATTTGATATAAATACTTTAAATTTTGATATTAATAGTATTTTTGATTAACATACTATTTATTAGTTTATTAACTACATAGATATTTAGTGAAGGACATATAAAATACAATTTCTAATCAAAGAAATATATTTCTATTTCGTCTGAAAAACCTACTTTTCAGTGTGCTCTATGTATGTTGTTAGTTACTATTAAGCTTGGGAAAGTTTATTGAACATTCAAATTTAATATATGCCGACCTGCTTCTAATTTTATAACTTTGGTTGCAACTTTAACATTTTCCGGTAGGTAAAGTGTGGCAGTGCTATTTGCCGGAATAATAATCTCATAGATTATACTTTTCCTTTTCCATTCCCATTTAGAAATTATTAGTCCATAAGGTGAATAGTGCTGTGCCTCAAATTGTTTCAGGTCTTTTATGAAATTAGGACGTAAAATAATGTGTTTAAAGCCGGGATGTTCGATGTCTGGAAATATTCCGCCTAAACCCTTGTAAAACCAAGCACCAATCTCACCGAACATCATGTGATTATCCGAAATATCGCGTTTAGCATCCAAATCCCAGTTTTCAAGTAATGTGGTTGCACCGTTTACAACCCACCAACCCCAGGAAGGGTAGGAATCTTGCACAGCTACCTTATAAGCGACTTCTGCATATCCGTTCTCACTTAAAGCATTTAGTAATGCTTTTGCACCCAATACACCTACGTCTAAATGAAATCCAGCTTCTATCACCTTTTTTGCTAAATTATCAGCTACTTTTTGAATCATATGTTCCGGTACGATTTTCCACATCAAAGGAACACTTAATTCAGTCTGACTTCCACTTGCGTAGATTCCGGTTTCGCTATTCAGAAACTTACTATTAACAGCTTCCTTTATATTTTCAGCCAACTCGTAATAATGTATATAGTCTTCTTGTTTGCCAAATAGTTTTGCAGCTTTTGCTAAAATCATAGCATCCACATAAAAATAAACCGAAGAGGTCAATTCTTTATTAGAGCGCGTCTGTACAGGAACCCAATCACCTCTTCCCCATGAAGTTAAATGATTTGGACTGATACGATCCACATAATTAACATATCGTTTTATACTTTCATAATTATCAGCAAGTGGTTTACTGTCACCATAAAACAGATATAAGTTCCATGGAATAATAGCTATGGTGCTTGTCCAATCCAAACCATTGTCAGTGCCATACCCCCAACCTCCTGTTGGAATTATATCAGGTAGAACACCATTGGGTTGTTGTTCATCTCTATGGTCTGCTAACCATTTTTCATACACCGTTATCCCATCAAAACTATATAATGCTGTTTCAATTGCAAAATGTCCGTCTCCTGTCCAACCATTTTTTTCGCGCTGTGGACAATCGGTTGGTAAGCCCATTAAATTAGATAAATATGCATTATTTGTGGCTTGACATAATTTATTGATTAATGCAGATGAGCTTTGTATTTTGCCTTTAGTCGGAACATCACTGTGCATGAAATAAGCAGTTACACTATTTATATCCAATTCTATAGGGTTACTACATATTACTTCTACATATCTAAATCCTTTATAATTGAATTTTGGCATAAATTCATCCGTCTTTTTACCGCTTAAGATGAGAATATCCGTTTGAAAAGGGTCTGTTTCTTTGTCACCTCTGTAATAAACATCAATATTCGACATGTCGAGATAACCATTGGAATGCAACCGCTCTCCATGTTTCAGTTTGATAATAGTACCTTCTTGTCCATTCACTTTTATTTTTGTTACACCTGCCATATTCTGCCCAAAATCAAATAGATAGGTCAAATCATCTAACTTTTTAACTGTTTTTGCAGGAATTTCAACCACATTCCGGATAGGGTGCAATTGTTGAGCAGCGACTATCTCAGAGGGGACAGATCTATATCGGACACCATGCCATTGTGAATCATCGAACAAGGCTGTACACCAATCTTCTTCTTCCAGACGAGCATCGTAATGTTCGCCGGTATAGATACTGTTGAATCTAACAGGTCCGGAAGAAGTTTTCCAATCTAATCCGGAGTAAATAGTTTCTATACTTCCGTCGGCATAGGTAATATGGAGATCAAAGCAGAATGTCGGACGATTACGCCACGGAGCTTTTTCAAAATCCCATACTGCTATAGATTGATGATTGTACCAACCATTACCTAACAACACACCAATAGCATTACTTCCATCTTGTACTTGAGAAGTAACATCATAAGTAACATATAGGTTTCTTCGATCAAAACGTGTATACATCGGATCAAGACGATGATTACCAATCTTTTCTCCGTTGATATATAGTTCGTATAAACCTGCTGTTGCAATATATGCTCGTGCTGATTTAATTGTTTTATTTATATTGAATTTTTTGCGGAAATAAGGAGCCGGTTTATATTCTTTATCATGATGATCCGAAATCCATGAACCTTTCCAGTTGGATATATCCATCATGCCTGTTTCAAATACTGATATTCCTGAAGATGATTGCACTTCATTCATATCCCATACATTAACTTTCCAGTAATAACGTGTAAAAGGCTTCAATCTTTGTCCGGAATAAGTAATTAGTATTTCGTCTGATTGTGTTTTCTTTGTGTCCCATATTTTTCCTTGTCCATTGATAACAGATAGTGAATCCGTATCCACAATAATCTGATAGGCAGTTTGTTTGGCTCCTTTACGAGTGTCGTTTAACATCCATGATAATCTGGGATGTGAATTATCAATACCTATTGGATTCACGAGGTGATCACAGTTTAGATTTCCGACTTCACACAAATTATCACCTTGAATCTGAACCAGATTTGCAAATAAAAAAATGAGAGAAATTAAAAGTTGTGTTTTCATACGTTTAATTTTATTTTCCAGAACAATCAATAATTATTTTGTCCTTATACGGGATTAAACTAAAAATATAATCATCAGTAGCATTTCCTCCTTCTACTGTTCCTTCAATACAGTTTATTTTGTAATTGAAGTTTTTGAATTTAGCTTTAATTGCCTTTTCTTCAAAAATAGTAAAGGGTAATAAGTTTGCTTTTTGCTTGGGAACCCTTAATCCAAGCGACCAATTTAAATCTTTTTCTTTAGGACTGCAAGATATATTTATTTTATTCTCATGAAATGATATCGTAAATTTATTGCCAATCTTGTCTGTAGATACCACTTTAAGTATACCTTTTCCAGATTCAGTAACAATTGGATTAGTTATAATAATTTCTTCTTTTTCACCATTTTTATTAGTTTTTATGATACGAAGTCCAACTCTGTCTTCGGAAGTACTCCAGAAAAAGCGATCAATAACAGGTAATGTGAAATAAAAGAATTGATTTCCTGTGCCGGGAGTTCTTAAATAATCTGATTCGAAATTTTCATTAAATAAATGAATGTCTCTAAAACAAAATCCATCATTCTCCCATAATAAATTTGCACGATAAAAGCGACTGTTATACCAGACAGTTTTGTTTCCTTGATTATGTATGTCTACTAACGTAGTAATTGCAGTAGCTGGTGTAACTTTAAATTGCTCTCTGAACCAATTACCTGAATGTTCTAAAGTTTCTATCCTTATTTTTCCAACTGTCATCAATGAATCCAGAATAGTGAACTGCATCTCTAAACCTTCTTGCATAGCACCCCACGTAAATGAGTTTTCCTGACCGGCTTGAGCATAATTAAATGCAAGAGATGGTTGGTTTACGATGGATTCCAAAAAATAATTCACCCAGTTTCTATTCTTCCCGGCATCATGATATACGGGTTCCAATGAGATTACTCCTTGCCCATTACCACCTATTCCGTTATCATATTGATAAATGGGATCACTTCCCAACATTCGAAAAATCGGTACGGGAATTTGCCCTTTAATTGTCTGTGCAGGCATATATGCGTTTTTACGACTCGGATAATATGCTTGATTCCAATATCCTCCCCATAATGTATAACCATCAGTTCCAACTTGATCTTTACAGTTACATGATGCAATAATCCCATATTTATCGTACATATACGCTAATGTATGTGAATCTATGTACCATGAGCCAACAGAACGTGGATATTTACCGTAAATATCTTTGAATTTAGCCATATAAACATCCACTAATCTTTCTCGTTCTTCGGGGGAGTATCCGGTCGTAAAAGCGATGTTGGCAGTTGACACCCAAGAGTGATTACCACGCCACTCTATTCCGGCAGCTTCTACATGAGGCTGTGTTATCTCCCACCAAGCTCCAATCTCACATTTGGAATTTAACCGAGTTTTCATTAATTTCTGATAAGCCGGATTGATAAGTGCATCGTATTGAAACAGAAAAGTTGCAGGAAAATCATACTTATTTACTAATTTTATCTGCTCCATAACAGTTTCAAATAGTTGTTCATCGGCATTTTCAAGACGATAGTCTGTTTGTCTGATAAAATTGATGATATTAATAATCCGAGGAGACTTTGTGTAAGTCTCCTTGTTATTTGTACAAAAGCTATTTGTAATTGATGTCAGTATAAATACTGTTATGCAAATAATTGATTTTAATCTCATAATTGTTAACCTGATTATTTCTTTATTATCTTCACTATTTCGTCATGTGTTTCCATGTCTACAAACAAATAATATATTCCATCAGGTAGGAAATTCATGGCAATAGCATTGACGTTGTCGGCTGAATATATCTTCATTCCATATATGTTATAAAGTTCTGTTCTTTCGATGTTTGTGTCAGAATATATATTCAATTTATCATGTACCGGGTTTGGATAAACATGTAAATTAGATTCCTTTTTTGTAGGACGTATTGAGGATTCATTTTTTCTTGCTACACTGAAAACATAAGATCCTGATTTTAGGTCTATTGTTACATTTGTGTCTTCCACTTTAAAAGAGACTACACCATCAGTTTCACTAAGCGGTTTATTACCTTCTAATACTGCACTGTTTTCTAAATTTAAAGGGAGTATTACAGTGGCAGTTGTATTTGCCGGTACAACAATAGAATACTTAACGCTTCCATCCGATTGTATTTGCCAAGCACTTTTTACTTTCCCATAGTATGAATCATAAGTGGCATCAACAGAAGTTATACGTTCTTGTTGAGCAGGAAACGAGGTTCTGAAATCAGGATTGGGAGTAAAATTAATATGTTTGAAACCTACATTATTTTCATCAGGATTAATGCCGGCCATATAGCGATACATCCATTCAGAGACTGCTCCATAAGCATAATGATTAAATGAATTCATACCTATACTAGGATTAAAGCCAGACTCTTTTTTGTATGAATCCCATCGTTCCCAAATAGTTGTAGCTCCTTGATCAACACTGTATAACCAGGATGGATTATTTCTCTGTAATAATAAATTGTATGCAAGATCGGTTAATCCGACTTCACTCAATGTTTGATTTATTATACCTGTTCCAATAAATCCAGTGTTTAGTCTATTTGCATTTGTCAAAATTAATGTTCTTAACGCACTGATTATTTTTGTCCTGCTATCTTGTGATGGGAGTAAATCAAGTTTTAATGCTAATAAATATGCAGTTTGTGTCTTTTCTTTTAGAGTACCGTTTGCGTAAACATATCGTTCTTGAAATTCGGTTTTAATTTTATCGTATAATAATCTATATGATTTTGCTTTTACAGCATAGCTGTCATTTGCTGTTTTACTCAATGCTTGTGATACTTTTTCCATCAGCAATGCAGTGTAAGCATAATAGCATACGCTCACATAGCGCCTGTCTGTTGAAACCGGTGCTACCCAATCTCCGTAATTAGTACCGGCTCCATTATATTGATAGCCATCACCGGCTTGTGCTTTCAGGAAGTTCATATAGTCTTCCATAGATTTATAATTTTCTTCCAGAATACCTATGTTGTCATACATCAGATACACGATCCATGGTATCACAATTCCGGCATCAGCCCAAGCAGCTTGTCCCCAACCAACCCAAGCATGAGGAGCTACATCGGGGTAAGCACCATCACTGCGTTGACTGTCACGCATATCTCCCATCCATTTATGGAAGAATGCAGATAAATCAGCATTGTATATTGCTGCGTGTCCAAAAATCTGTATATCTCCTGTCCAACCAAGCCGCTCGTCACGTTGCGGACAGTCAGTTGGAATACTCAAGAAATTGCCTCGTTGACCCCACATAATATTACTGTAGAGCTGATTTATTAAAGGATTGCTTGTCGACAATTCAGATCCTTCTTCAGCAATAGTTCCTACAACCTCTCCTGTTAGCCATTCAATTTCTATGTCCTCAGTTGCGATTACATCACAATAACGGAATCCGAAAAATGTCATTGAAGGATTGAATACCTCACCTTCGGAGCTCCCTTTCAATGTGTAATACAGTGTAGCTCTTGCACCTCGTAATGCTGCTGTGTATAATGTTCCTCCGGCATCATCATTTGCTCTTGATGCCTCTCCAGTATCATTCAACATTTCCGCAAAACGTATTTTCATTTTTGTTCCGGAGCTACCTTTTACTTTGAATTTAACCCAACCTACCATATTCTGTCCCATGTCGTATACGGCTGTTTCTCCTTTTTTAAGTGAAATAACCGACTGAGAATTATAGGTTTCTTTTATATTAATACTTCCATAGGTGGTACCATCTTTACTAATACCTTCATATTTTGTTATTTTTACAGGCAGTTGTTGTAGTTCTGGTCTTACGCGAACAGGAGGTCCGACAAATGCCTTTATTTCACCTTTAAACTCATTACTTAAAACAGTTGGTTTCCATGTAGAAGTATTAAAGCCGGATTTTGTCCAATCACTTTCTTTTCGAGCATCATAGCTTTCACCATTGTATATGTCACCAAGTTTTATCGGACCTTCCTTGCTGGTCAACCAATCATCTGTGTTACTTACGATAATCTCTGAAGTGCCATCTTCATACTCAATAACTAATTTGGCGATAAACGCTAACGGTACGTTACCATATTTACCGTGTGCGATATTGCCCTGCCACCAACCTGAACTTACATGAGCTCCTATTACGTTTTGTCCTTGTTGTATATATGAGCTTACGTCATAAGTAGAATAAAATACAGTTTTGGTATAATCAGTCCAACCCGGCTTGAATTCATCATAGACTATATTATCTCCTTCACTAACATGCCCGACGCGTTCTCCATTAATAAATAAATCGTATACTCCTAATGCAGAAGAATATATTTTTGCTGAACTAATTTGTTTGGTTAATGCAAACTCAGTTCTAAACATATCTATCTCACTAAGAGTAGCATCAAACAACAAAGTAGCATCTGAATGGGAAAATACCTTCAGTTTGGCATTTCCATCAATATTGACAATTTCGCCTTCCTCGAAGAGTGTGTTGCCGGAATCGAAATCTTCAGATAATTTTACCACCGGTTGATCATCTATATATTCCGTATAGATGATATCGTCATAAATAACTACTTCATTTGAATTATTCCCTTTATATGCTCTAAATCCTATATTACCCGAAATTAGGAAACCATATCCATCAGCGTATGTGTCAACAAGTGTATTATTGATATAGGTCTTAACTATATTATTATCAACCTCTATCTTTATGGAGATTTCTTTGTTTATCAGTTGTGATTTTTTTATGTAATTACCGATATTAACATCTGATGAACTTGGACTGCCTCCATTAAAATAATGTCGTCGTAAAGTGGGATTATCATTGTTATCTGTTACAAGTATAGACCACATATAAAAAGACTTTGTATTCTGAGCCGAGAAAATAATACCTCCTCCATGACTGACAACAGTCATTTTCATTGATAAGTCGAATTTCACCGGATTAGCTGATTGAGCCTTTTGCCATGCAATAGGCATGCTAATACCGCCTTTTACGAACAGACGTTCATTCTCAATAACTCCATATGTAAAAGGTAGATTTGAAGGTTGAGAAAAATCTTCAGAGAAGACAGTCTCGTTTTCACCATTCTTTTCTATTATAACTTTAATATTGTCAAAATAACCATTTTCATCAGCATTACCTTTATTAGCACGAAATCCAATTTTACCAAATCCATAATCTCGATTGAATGGGTTCTGCATTTCATTAACCAATATATCGTCTATATAAGTTTTGGCTATTTTGCCATCTATTTCTATTTTTAATTTGTAGACTGTACCTTTTTGAACGTTCTTCTTTGTTGTAATATCAATTTCTGCATGACATACAGGATTTCCATTTTGCCATGAATGAGGTCGGAGATATGTTTTGTTGGTTTCTTTTCCAATATTAATTTGCCACATATAAAAATTACGTTCATCAGTAGCTCCAAAAATAGGTCCAACACCCTCACTATCTATTTCGAAATCCATCTCTATAGAATATTTTGTAATATTAAGCCATTCTGTTTCTGAGGCTTCTATTAATGACGGAGCTTTCAGCCATTTTGCATTACTCCAACCAGTTTTCATTAATCCTGTTTCAAAATATGCTGTTTCAGTACTTGATATTTCGCTATTATTGTTGTCCCATACAGATACATGCCAATAATAACGTGTCATGGGTGATAATGTGTTTCCTCCGTATTTTATGTGAACAGATTTATCAGAATCGATTTTTCCTGAATCCCAGACTGTATTTCCCCCGTCTTTATCTGTCGAAACAATAATCTGATAAGCTGCTTGAGCTGCACCACGAACAGTAGATCCCATTTTCCAACTAAACCGTGGATTAGAAACATCTATTCCTACAGGGTTTTTAAGGTATTCAACTTTTAAATCTTTTAATACCGTAGCTCCTATACTTTCTACAATGGTACCAAAAGTAAAAAGTGTTATTAACACTAAAAAGAATGTAACATTAAGTTTTTTCATGATAATTTTTTTTGGATGAATTAAAGAGGTCTCTCCTTACATAAAATAATTTGTGTTTCTCGCGAATAATAATCTTAATGTGACAAAGATATATACAGATTTAATATCTAACATTAATGAATTTGATAATTATACTTCAAATTTTGATATAAATAACTTAATGTTTTATAATTGTAATATTTAAAGTCCGAAATCTATCCGTTTTTAGCTTGAAAATATGATGCAAACAAATTATCCCAAATTGTCAATTAGAAAATATTAATAAGAAGTAAACTCTAAATCATATTAATTTAATTGACAATTTGGGATAACTATAAGTTAAATATAGGCTTTTGTTTTGAGCGAAAAACGGGACTCGAACCCGCGACCCTAACCTTGGCAAGGTTATGCTCTACCAACTGAGCTATTTTCGCATAATTTATTAACAAACGTGCATACGTACAATTTGTGCGTCTCTACCAATCACCAATCCTCAAATCGACTGCAAATATAGAGTGTTTTTTGAAAACATACAAATTTAGTGTAGACATTCTACTCTTCTTTTATCGATAATTGAGAAAAAACAACTAAATTTGTGCTAAAATTTAAAATTGATTTTCATGAAAGTTGCATTAATATCAGGAATTACGGGTCAGGATGGCTCATATTTAGCTGAATTTTTATTAGAGAAAGGTTATGAAGTGCATGGCATTATTAGACGTTCTTCGTCCTTTAATACAGGCAGAATAGAGCATTTATATCTATCGGAATGGGTTAGAGATATGAAGAAAAAGCGTGCTGTAAATCTTCATTATGGTGATATGACAGATTCAAGTTCGCTTATTAGAATTATTCAGGATGTTAAACCTGATGAGATTTATAATCTTGCTGCCCAGAGTCATGTTAAAGTAAGTTTTGATGTTCCTGAATATACTGCTGAAGCTGATGCTATTGGTACATTACGCCTTTTAGAAGCTGTACGTATTCTGAATCTTGAAAAGACTTGTAGAATTTATCAAGCTTCAACTTCCGAATTATATGGCCTTGTTCAAGAAGTGCCTCAAAAAGAGACTACTCCTTTCTATCCTCGTTCTCCTTATGGTGTTGCAAAGCAATATGGTTTTTGGATTACAAAAAACTATAGGGAAGCATACGGAATGTTTGCTGTAAACGGTATCTTGTTTAATCATGAAAGTGAAAGAAGAGGGGAGACGTTTGTAACAAGAAAGATAACTTTAGCTGCTGCACGTATTGCTAAAGGTAAACAAGATAAGCTTTACATGGGTAATTTAGATGCTTTGCGCGACTGGGGTTATGCTAAGGATTATGTGGAATGTATGTGGTTAATCCTGCAACATCCAACACCTGAAGATTTTGTTATAGCTACAGGAGAGATGCATTCTGTTCGTGAATTTTGTTCCTTAGCTTTTAAAGAAGTGGGGATTGATTTGCGTTGGGAAGGTGAAGGTGCTGATGAAAAAGGCATAGATATTAAAACTAACAAGGTAATAGTAGAAGTAGATCCTAAATATTATCGACCGGCGGAAGTTGAACAATTATGTGGCGACCCAACTAAAGCTAAAAATCTTTTAGGATGGAATCCACGTCAAACTTCTTTTGAAGACTTAGTAAAGATTATGGTGAAATATGATTTAGAACACACTATTTAAACGTATGAATAAAGAATCAAAAATATATGTTGCAGGTCATTTAGGTTTAGTTGGCTCTGCAATTACAAATGTTTTAAGAAGAAAAGGGTATACAAATTTGCTGTTACGTTCTATCAATGAACTTGATTTATCATCGCAAAATGATGTAGATTCCTTTTTTGCCGAACAGAAACCTGAATATGTTATTCTTGCTGCAGCTAAAGTTGGTGGCATTATTGCCAATAATGTATATAGAGCACAATTTATCTATGAAAATCTGATGATTCAGAATAATGTTATTCATGCTGCTTATAAATATGGAGTAAAAAAACTTTTGTTTCTCGGCAGTACTTGTGTGTATCCTCGTGATGCAGTGCAGCCAATGAAGGAAAATAGCTTGTTGACATCACCTCTTGAATACACAAATGAGCCTTATGCAATTGCTAAAATAGCCGGATTGAAAATGTGCGAAAGCTATAATATTCAATATGGTACTAACTTCATTGCTGTAATGCCGACTAATCTTTATGGCTTTAATGATAATTTCGATCTCGAAAAAAGTCATGTGCTTCCTGCTATTATCAGAAAAATTCATTTAGCTAAATGTCTGATGAATAATGATATTGAAAGTATAAAAAAGGATTTTGATAAACATCCGGTTGAAGGTGTTGGTGGTTCTAATTCCATTATTGAAATCTTTGAAAAACTAAATAAATATGGTATTACCAAAAATAACGAAGTCGCCGCAGTAGAAATATGGGGCACAGGAAAGCCTTTAAGAGAGTTTTTGTGGAGCGAAGATATGGCTGAGGCTTGTGTGTATCTTGTGGAAAATGTAGATTTCGAACAGATTAAAGATTTATCTATATCAAAAGATGATAAAGAAATCAGAAATTGCCATATAAATATCGGAACAGGTATTGAAATATCCATAAAAGATTTGGCTGAGCTAATTGCAGAAAAGGTTGGTTTTAAAGGTAATATCGTATATAATTCAGATAAACCTGATGGTACAATGAGAAAACTTACAGATCCTTCAAAATTACATCAGCTTGGATGGAAACATAAAATAAATATTGATGAGGGAATAGAAATGCTGTATAAATGGTATCTGAATAAATAATAACATGCAAAATCAGGAATTTACTACCGTCATAAAACCCAAAAACAAACTTTTTGAAGTTGATTTTAAAGAAATCTGGAACTATAGAGATCTACTTTCTATGTTTGTTAAAAGGGATATTATTACTCAATACAAACAAACAATACTTGGTCCGGTCTGGTTTTTCGTGCAACCGGCACTAACTACTATAATGTATATGGTGGTGTTTGGAGGAATAGCGAAAATCAGTACTGATGGCTTACCACAACCTTTGTTCTATTTAGCCGGAATTGTGCTGTGGCAGTATTTTTCTGATTGCTTGAATAAAACATCTTCAACCTTTATTTCAAATCAGCATATTTTTGGTAAGGTGTATTTCCCAAGATTAATTGTACCGCTGTCGACAATTACCTCCAATCTTGTGAGATTATTTATTCAGTTTCTTCTTTTTATAGCTGTGTATATTTATTATATCATAATCGGTACTGATATTACGCCTAATATTTACATGCTTTTATTTCCGTTGCTGATAATTATGATTGCCGGACTCTCATTGGGTTTTGGGATAATTGTGTCGTCTATGACTACCAAATACAGAGACTTGACCATACTGTTCACTTTCTTCGTACAACTTTGGATGTATGCCACTCCTGTAATCTATCCTCTAAGTACAATGTCGGAGAAGTATCAATGGATAATAGCATTAAATCCCTTGACATCCATATTCGAGACTTTTAAATATGGAATGTTGGGTGTCGGAACATTCGATTGGGGGCAATTACTGTACAGCTTCGTATTTATGATAGTTACACTGATGATTGGTGTTGTTATATTCAATAAAGTTCAAAGAAGTTTTATGGATACGGTGTGATTTTTAGTAAATCTAACTGAATTTAATATTGCTCTTTATCACTTGGAAAATCACCGTCTTTTACATCTTTCACATAATTTTTAATGGCTTTGTCCATAATATCTTCAAGATTAGCATATCTTCTGAGAAATCTTGGTGAAAAGTCATTGTTTAGTCCAAGCATGTCGTGTATTACCAATACTTGACCGTCTACTCCGCCACCTGCACCTATGCCTATAATCGGTATTGTAAGTTCTGATGCCACTTGTTCAGCTAATTTTGCCGGTATTTTTTCTAAAACAATGGCAAAACATCCGGCTTCTTCCAATAAATGTGCATCACGTATAAGCTTTTCTGCCTCTTCTTCTTCTTGGGCACGAACTGCATACGTACCGTATCTGTTGATAGATTGAGGCATTAAACCAAGATGTCCCATGACCGGTATGCCTGCACTTAAAACTCGTTTAATCGATTCTATTACTTCTTCGCCACCTTCCATCTTTATAGAATCTGCATGTGTTTCCTTCATAATCCTGATTGCCGAAGTGATGGCTTCGCGAGAGTTTCCTTGATAACTTCCAAAAGGCATGTCAACAACTACTAAAGCACGCTTTACGCCGCGAACAACCGACTTTGCCAGAAAAATCATTTGATCTAATGTAATTGGTAAGGTTGTCTGATTGCCACACATAACATTAGAAGCTGAATCTCCTACTAATACAACATCAATCCCGGCTCTATCGACTATACTACCCATTGTGTAATCATATGCTGTGAGCATGCTGATTTTCTCACCTCTTCTCTTCATTTCGACTAATCTTTGAGTAGTTACCCTGCGTATGTTTTCGTAATGTACCGACATATTGTTTTGTTTTTAAAGTGTTTGCAAAGATATGTAATAATTTTCAATATGACTATGCAATTTTTATTAACAATTATCGTTTACTGATTGTTTAAGGATGTGTTTTTTGTTTGAAATATATTTAATTTCTTGAATAATTAGATTACTTTTGTATCAGTTTTATATGTGTTTTCGCTTATGAAGAAAAATGACTCGTTTTTATTGAATTCCTCAGTATTCTCAAGGTTTGTAACTATGAAATATCTTCCAAGATGGATAGTTCTTCTTGTAGACCTTTTTTTGTGTGTGATTGCTTTTCTTATAGCAATATATTTGTCGAGTAAATTAAATGATGTTTCAAAAGCTATAGATTTCACTGACACACAAAGAATTATTGGATTGATGTTCTTCCAATTCCTTTTGTTTTGGGCATTTCACACATATTCAGGAGTATTGAGGTACTCAAGTTTCGTAGATGCTACAAAGATTTTCTTCTCAATACTAATTAATGTCTTATTGGTTTTTCTGATTAATATATCATTGAATTTTACCATGGATATTGAGGCATTTTATTTATCTGAATTAATTATTTATGGCATTTTGTCATTTCTGTTTTTGTTGCTTATCAGATTATTAGTAAAGACTTCTTATGATTATTTCACTCAAGGTGGCGAGTTTATTACTCCTGTAATGATATATGGAACGAAATCAGCTTCAATAGGTATTGCTAAAATGCTTATGTCTGAACAGGTTGGTTCAAGATATAAATTGGTTGGGTTTATTGATGATGATAAAAGTGCCAGTGAAAAAATGATTATGGGTGTCAAAGTGTATCATTTAAACAATGAAAGTCTTAAAAAGACTATAGTGAAAAAGTGTAAATCGATTATTATTTCACCAACTAAACTCTCTCAAGTTAATTCATCCGATGTTTTAGAGAAGTTTATAAATCATAATCTGACCATTATTTCTGTTCCTCCAATGAATATTTGGAAAAGTGACGTCCCAAATATTAAAGAGATAAAATCTATTCCTATTGAAAATTTACTCGAACGTCCTCAGATTGATATCTCAACTGATAATATTTCTTCTCAGCTTAGAGATAAGGTAGTATTAGTTACCGGTGCTGCCGGCTCTATAGGTAGTGAGATTGCTTTTCAAGTCTTAAAATATGATACGAAAGTACTTGTTCTTTTAGATCAGGCTGAATCGCAAATGCATGATTTGAAACTCGATTTACAGGAAAAATATGAAGATAAGAATATTTCAGTTTTTCTTGGTGATGTAAGAAATAAAAACAGAATGGAGTATATGATGGAAATGTATAGGCCTGACGTTATATATCATGCTGCTGCATATAAACATGTACCTATGATGGAAGATTATCCTGTTGAGAGTGTGCAGGTTAATGTGCTGGGTACTAAAAATCTGGCTGATTTGGCTGTAAAATATCATGTAGAAAGATTTGTGATGGTTTCTACTGATAAGGCTGTAAATCCTACTAACGTAATGGGTGCTTCTAAACGTATCGCTGAGATTTATGTGCAATCTCTATTCAGAAAGCTACATGCAACTATGAATGGCGAGACGACAAAGTTTATTACAACTCGTTTTGGTAATGTGTTAGGCTCTAATGGTTCTGTTATACCGTATTTTAAAAAGCAAATCGAACATGGCGGACCTGTAACTGTAACGCATCCGGAAATAATCCGTTATTTTATGACTATCCCGGAAGCTTGTATGTTGGTTTTAGAAGCCGGTTCGATGGGTAATGGTGGCGAAATATATATATTCGATATGGGTAAACCTGTGAAGATCGTTGACTTAGCCCGTAAGATGATTCGTTTAGCAGGATTTATTCCGGAGGAAGACATTAAAATTGTATATACCGGTTTGCGCCCCGGCGAAAAGCTTTTTGAAGAACTGTTGAATAAAAAAGAACATACACAAGACACTCATCATCCTAAGATAATGATTGCAAACGTTCAGTTGTATGATTTTGATAAAGTGTCAATTTTAATAGATAAGCTTATAAATTACAGCAAGTTATGTAAAGATTATCTGACAGTATCCACTATGAAAAAAATCGTTCCTGAATTTAAAAGTATGAACTCTCAATATGAACGTCTCGATATATGATTTCAATTGAGCAGTTAAGGGTTGAGTTTGGAGGTACTCCTTTGTTTGATGATATTAGCTTCTTAATTAATTCGAAGGATAGAATTGCTCTTGTAGGTAAAAATGGTGCGGGCAAGACTACCTTATTGAAGTTGATAGCTGGTAAAATGTCGCCTGCCAAAGGTAATATATCAATGCCTAAAGATTTGACCATAGGCTATTTACCTCAGCATATGATTCATAATGAGGGTACTACCGTAATACAGGAAGCGGAAAAAGCATTTGAACATATCAAAGAATTACAAGTAGAAATCAATAACTTAAGTTCGGAACTTGCAAATCGTACAGATTATGACAGCGATGAATATCTGAGGATTATTGATAAACTGACACATCAGCAAGAATATTTACAAATAATCGATAATGGTAACTATCAGGCTGAAATCGAGAAAACATTGGTAGGCTTAGGCTTTAATCGTACTGATTTCTCGCGACAGTGTGCTGAGTTTAGTGGTGGATGGAGGATGAGAATCGAACTTGCAAAAATTATTCTGCAAAGACCTGAGTTGCTGTTGCTTGACGAACCTACAAATCATTTGGATATAGAGTCGATTCAATGGTTGGAGTCTTTTCTGATTAATTCCGGAAGTGCGGTGGTGCTTGTTTCACACGACAAGGCGTTTATCGATGCGGTTACAACGCGTACTATAGAAATATCTCTGGGGAAAATTTACGATTATCCTGTGAATTATTCAAAATATGTTGAGTTAAGAAAGGAACGTTACGAACAACAATTACGAGCTTATGAAAATCAGCAGAAAATGATTCAGGATACTGAGGATTTTATTGAAAGATTTCGCTACAAAGCTACAAAAGCTGTTCAGGTTCAGTCTCGTATCAAACAGTTAGAGAAAATCGAAAGGATTGAAATTGATCAGGAAGATAATTCAAGATTAAATCTGAAATTTCCTCCTGCGCCTCACTCCGGCATTATTCCGATTGAAATTGAACATCTCTCCAAAGCATATGGCAGTCATCTTGTTCTTGACAATATCGGAATGATTATTAACAGGGGAGAAAAGGTTGCTTTTGTCGGTAAAAACGGTGAAGGGAAAAGTACGCTCGTTAAGTGTATTATGCAAGAAATTCAATATTCAGGCAAACTGAAATTAGGACATCTGGTGAAAATAGGATATTTCGCTCAAAATCAGGCTTCATTGTTGGATGAGAATTTGACTGTTTTTCAGACTATTGATTATGTTGCTGTTGGAGATATTCGTACTAAAATCAGAGATATACTTGGTGCTTTTATGTTTGGTGGCGAGGCTTCCGACAAGAAAGTGAAAGTACTGTCAGGTGGCGAACGTTCACGACTTGCCATGATTCGTCTTTTGCTTGAACCTGTGAATTTACTTATCCTTGACGAGCCGACCAATCATCTTGATATGAGGTCGAAAGATGTTCTGAAAGAAGCTATTAAAGCCTTTAATGGTACGGCTATTATTGTTTCACATGATAGAGAGTTTCTTGATGGATTGGTTACGAAGGTTTACGAGTTTGGAAACAAGAAAGTGAGAGAGCATCTTGGTGGTATTTTCGATTTTCTTCAGTATAAAAAGATGCAAAATCTTCAGGAATTGGAAATATCAGCAATGCAAACGAAAACCAATCAAACTAAAGAAGATAAGACCATATCCGAAAATAAACTTAGTTATGAAGCTCGTAAGGAGTTAAATAAAAAAATCAGAAAAGCTGAGAAAGATGTGTCTGAATCGGAGTTACAGATTTCTAATCTCGAATCGGATATTAAAAATATGGAGCTTCTACTTCAAAACCCGGAAAAAGCATCTGATAGCGAGTTTATTATGAAGCTACAAAAGAAACAGAGAGAATTGGAACAAAAATTATATGAATGGGAAATTTTAAGTGATGTTCTTGAAAAATTAAAAGAAGATTAATATGTCAGGCATTTTGTATCTTTTCCCCACTCAGTTGGGTGATAGCGAGTTAACTAATATCTTACCCGATTTCAACATCAAACTCATTTCTGAAATAAAATATTTTATTGTTGAAGATGTTCGTACAGCTCGAAGATTTTTAAAGAAATGCAATCAGGATATAAACATAGATGAAATCGTTTTCTTTGTTCTGAATAAGCATACACAACAGTCGGAATTACAGACGTTTATCGAACCACTTAAGCAAGGCATTGATGTTGGATTACTATCCGAAGCCGGTTGTCCTGCTATTGCCGATCCGGGTGCTGATATAGTTGCAATTGCTCAATCGAAAAATATTAAGGTAGTGCCGTTAGTCGGACCGTCTTCTATACTTTTGTCTTTAATGGCATCAGGCTTTAACGGACAAAATTTTGCTTTTAACGGCTATTTGCCTGTTCAAGAACAAGATAAAGTCAAGATACTCAAAATCTTCGAAAAAAGAATTTATCAAGATAACCAAACTCAAATATTTATTGAAACCCCATATAGAAACAATAAATTACTGCAAGATATTATAAAGTACTGTCAGCCTGAAATCAAACTTTGTATAGCTGCCGATATAACTACGAAAGATGAATATATTAAGACAAACTCTTTATCGAACTGGAAAAACAAACTGCCTGACTTGCAAAAACGACCATGTATTTTTCTATTGTATAAATAAAAATTGCACATTATTTTGTTGCATGTGCAATTAATTGATAATTATCTATATATTTGCATTTTATATAAACAAAAATCATATGCAAAAAGAAATCATACTTCAATCACAAACTTTAAAATCCTTGATTGATAATGCAGTGCAGTCATTTCCGGATAATCCTTCAATAGCTTTTATTGATAATGAGCCAATCAGTTATTCTCAATTAGGTAAAGAGATTGAGAGAGTAGCCGATTTGTTGTTTTCATACGGATTAAAAAAAGGCGATAAAGTAGCTCTTTTCAGTCATAATATGCCTAATTGGGTTATTGCATTTTTTGCTGTTGTATCGAAAGGATTTATTATAGTGCCTGTTTTACCGGATTTTACATCAGATGAAACAAGTAATGTACTTGAACATTCTGAATCTTCAGTTTTAATTGTAAGCGACAGATTGTATTCAAGAGTTGAAGGTGTTGATAATCCATCACTTAAGACCATCATAAAATTAGATGATTTTTCTGTTATAAAAAGCTCTGTAGAACCGGTTAAGGTAAAGCAGCCCGATATTCATATTGAAGAAGAAGAAACCGGTGCGATAATATACACATCAGGAACTACGGGTCGTTCGAAAGGCGTGATGTTAACTCACAAAAACATGGTCTTTGTTGCAGCAACGTCATTTGATGTATTTCCAATTACTCATGAAGATGTTTTTCTGTCGGTTCTACCGCTTTCTCATACTTATGAAAATGCGATTGGGATGTTGTATCCGATTATGTATGGTGCATCGATTTATTATCTTGACAAACCACCTACAGCAGCAGCTTTATTACCGGCATTAGCCAAAATTCGTCCTACTTTAATGCTATCTGTTCCTTTGATAATGGAGAAAATTTATAAAGTTCAGGTACAAGGAAAATTTACAAAGGACCCTTTTACAAGAATGATATATAAAACGTCAATATTTAGGTTATTGATTCATAGTATTGCAGGAAAAAAACTATATCAGACTTTTGGAGGACGTTTGAAATTCTTCGGTATTGGCGGAGCAAAATTGGATGCACGTGTTGAAAGATTCTTAAAAGAAGGTAAATTCCCATATGCCATCGGATATGGCTTAACCGAAACAGCTCCATTATTGGCAGGAGCATCGCCACATCAGACAAAACTACAATCTACAGGCTTTGCAATCAGAGGAGTAGAGTTGAAAATCAACGAGCCGAATGAAAAAGGAGTAGGAGAGATATGGGCAAAAGGCGATAACGTAATGCAAGGCTATTACAAAAATCCAGAAGCAACGTCGGAGGTTATAGTTGAAGATGGTTGGTTCAGGACAGGCGATTATGGTAAATTTGGAAAAAATCAACGCCTGTACATCAAAGGCAGAATGAAGAATTTGATATTAAGTGCAAGCGGTGAAAATATTTATCCGGAAGATATTGAGTCAGTTATCAATAATAATCAGTATGTTATGGAGTCATTAGTAGTTGAAGAAGATGGTTATCTTGTTGCAAAAGTTCTACTTGATCTTGAGACATTGGAGAAACATTATGTCAACTGGAAAAATATCCTTGAAGAGAAAAAAGTGCAATTTCATGATTGGAAAACAAACTTTACAAAAGAGCTTAATGAAAAACTCAATAAATATTCTCAGATAAAGAGAGTTGACATTATGGAAACTCCTTTTGAAAAAACAGCTTCACAAAAGATAAAGAGATTTTTATATACCAAGGTAAAAGGTAAAGAGAAAAAGAAAGATTGAGGTTGGAGCATTGAACAGATTTTATGGAATGGCAATGATATTACAGCATCGCTTAGTGACGAAAAAATAACCACACCCGCAATAGTCGAAAACTCCATTCTTCAGTTGGTCTATAAAAAAATAGAATCGGGAATTTCTAATATCGCATCATCGAAAGTGAAAATTTCTACGACAAAAAACTCAATAACTCTATCTAACTTAGAAAGTAACGGTTCGCTTTATCTATACGATATAAATGGGAGGATATTAGACACAAGGAGAGTTCAGTCAGAAACAGAAACTTTACAGAATTTGAACTCGGGCATTTACATTGTCAAAGTAAATAATGAGTCATTCAAAATACTATTGTAAAATACAACGATAGAGAGTACTTGGTTAATCCACAAGTGCCCATCTGATTTTATCATTAACCCAACTTCAACGTAACATGTATGTGAAGTGGCTATCCATAAAGGATTTGCGATTTTTGATATTCTGCGTGGGTACTACAGATTTTTTTCAGTCAGGTGGTGGGAATGGTTTTATTATCGTATGCCGCTTAAATGGTATGGGATTGTATTTGAGCGCTTGATAGAGTTCTGAGGCGGCATCTGTGGGGTCTGAACAAAGACGCAGTTCCACACGTTCTCCAAGTGCATTCTCGGCTTGAGTGGTTATAGCTTTTGAGTGGACGTAATTCAAGGTCGGTTTTGAGCTGTCGGTTTGACGCCTCTATTTCTCTAATCAAGTTATAATAATCCCATGTAGAGCGTTCGTTAAGAGTGGCTATATTGGTACGCAGGAAGTAAGTTCCAAAGCTTTGCTCAGCTTCGGTTTCGCTTATTTTGACTTTCCAATGAATGTCATACATATTATCTGGATTCTCTTTTGAACGGATATAATCTATTTGATAATACTTTGATACAGAGGGATATTTGCCAAGTGCACGCCCAATACGTTCCACAACCTTGTCGTATTTCTTGGTGCCTCCTTTGGCTGTAAGAGCATTGCGAGCTTTTGTCAGTTCAACCTCGAAACGTTCTCGCCACTGCCTGTTCATGGAACGCTCTGTTGTGGCTTTCGAAGGAGAATTAACCCAAAGATAGAAGTCGCTACCTTCTTCATGCTCTACTTCTGCCAATGTGATTGGACGTTTTCGATTGTCAAATACAGTAACCGTGCGACCATCGCCTTTAAGCGTGTAATCCTTGAGTTTTGTACGACTGACACAAAGATAATTATATCCCCGCTCCTTCAACAGGCTAAGATTGGCTTCGGTGGCTATTCCGGCATCAACAACCACCATGACTTTACGGTCTGGGGCAGATGATACGGGATTCTTTGCAATAATGCTGTCAACCATCGCTGGAAGCGAATCGGGATCGGATGTGTTTCCCGAAAGGATTGAGCTATATCGAATAAAACCTTCTGTATTGATGGCCAATGCAAGTACCAGAAGGCGACAATCTGAACGTTTCTCCTTTGAGCGACCGAACTTTGCTTTCTTCGATTCTCGTTTGCTACCTTCAAAATAGAAATTTGTCAAATCGAACAGCATCACACGATTGGTGAGATTGAACAGGGAGTCGGTACGAGAGCAGAGATGACGTTCCAGTTTATCTTTAAACCCCTACCTCACGTGCATCCGTATGCTGTATGGTATTGACATCTATTAATTTGCGAGCTTTACGACTCGCATCATCATAACTGGAACTTGCGACATCAATCTTGCCACTATCCATTATCTGAGTCCAAAACTTTTCTATGTATCCACAAACCTTTTCACTGTATTTCTCTCTTGGGTCTGTCTCAAATAAAGTCTGCTGATTGGGAATCAAAGCACTTTGTTCCATTAGATAGCTTAGCCCCCGACGAATCTGTACTATATCAGCACTGCACAACTCAGGAAGATAGCCGGGAGTGAGCATCACACGGGTATGTACACGTCCCATCACATCACGAAAAGACTCCTTTATTTTGTAATAAGGGAGTTCGCTGCCATGCTCGGGACTGAAACGTATGGTCGAAGTAAAGTACATGCCGCAAAGTTACAACATAAAAATTACTTCCGTGGGTATTACAAAACGCTTAAAAAACAAGCCACATCTGAAAATCAGTAGAATAAGAACTTTTTTACCTCGAATTAGAGCAAAAAAAAGCCGAAAAAACTTTTTGACGTTGAAGTTGGGTTAAATCTGCAATTAAGTATTTTGGGTTAGAAATATGTGATGATACAATTGATGATATCTTTACCACACAAAACAGGAGACAAGGGAACTACTCATGTCGAATATTACGAAATAAATACGTACATACCCTTTCTACTAATTCACGCAATGAAATTGAGGTTCGATTTAATGATTTAGATAGTTATATGCAAGGATGGATTAGTTTATTCGATTAAAACATCTGCTTAATTTTCTTTACAAGTAGAGGGTCATTGGCTCTGATATATTAACTCTCATAAAAAAATAGAAGTATAATTTGGATAAATTTGTAAAAAGTAAGGCTAAGAAAATCACATAAGCATAATATCCACATGCCCCTTGTATTCTTCGGACGAGGGGCATGATTTTAATGTTTTAAAGGGTGTTTTCGTCATTTCTCGCTATCCGACCCATATTGAATCCGAAGGATTCATATGTTTATAGATGTGCACATATAACACCATATAACATTCGACCCAGAATGGGTCGTACAATTCACGCCATTCGTTGTTTCCTATAAACATATTATCCCTTCGGGATAAAGAGACATGTGTCATCACACTCCGGTTGCATCATCACATTTGTATTACGTCATTGAATATTTAATTCCTTAAAAATCGGCACTAAATTGATATTCATTTTAGAAAAGGCAAACCATTTTTTGCCAAGGTCTTTTAGTGAGGCACCTATATGATAAAGTTCTTTTCTATCAATAATGATAAATCTGTCGTGACTGTTTTTAAATTCGGAAACTGTAATAGACGCATATTGACTGTTATGCTTTTCAATATCTAAAGTCAATGATTTAGTGATTGTTTTGGTATAGATATTAGCTTTTACACCTTGCGAACGTTTATCTAAAAGCAATAAAACTGTCTCGTCAATATAATTATCAATCAAGATGATCTCTTTTTGTGCTGATTTTATCAATTCCGCAACAAAAACCAAAGCATCAAAGATTTGTCCATCGAAGAAGATGCCTTTTTCGGGTTTAGCCTTACCATCATCTAAAGCTTTGAATATCCGATCAAATTTTTCTTCGTTTTTTAATTGATTTAATTCTAAATAATCAAGACGTTGAAAAATAGAAGCATTCTGTATCAGGAATTGTCGCATTTTGACGAATGCTTGGACAATTTTAACACTAATTTGGATAGCTACATCTGTATTCAAAACGCCGGAAAGCATTACTACACCCTGTTCGGTGAAAACATAAGGAGTGGTTCTCCTTCCTCCGTGTAAACTTGAAGTTCCAATTTGGAACCTCAAGTTTTCCCATTCTCTATCTGTTAGTTGAAAAACGAAAATATCAGGAAACCTTTTTTGATTACGTTTCACCGCACGGTTTATAAATTTAGTTTCAGTATCAAACATTTCAGCCAAATCACTATCCATCATTACATGTTGCCCTCTAATGGTCAGTATTTTATTTTCGATGAAATTTTGATTAACAGATACGACAGTTACATTGTTATTTGTCATATTAAAGGTTTTTGACGATGATAAATTGGTCTTTTTGTCATAGTTAATTGTATTTTAATGAATTTGTAAATAAATTTCTGAAATCAATCGGTGGAATTAACGTTGCCTTTCCATCTCCCTTTTTGCATCTTTTTCTTTGAGCGACTGACGTTTGTCATAAGTTTTTTTGCCTTTAGCCAGACCTATTTCAAGTTTAGCTAAACCTTTGTCATTGATGAAGAGTTTTAAGGGTATGATTGTGAGACCTGTTTCGCGGGTTGCTCGTCCCAGCTTTAGTAATTCTCTTTTGGTTAGTAGTAGTTTACGATCGCGCCGTACATCATGATTATTGTACGTTCCGAAAAAATATGTTGCAATATGCATATTCTTAACCCATAATTCATCTTTGATAAAAGTGCAATAAGTATCTACCAAAGAGGCTTTCCCATCGCGGATGGATTTTATTTCCGTACCAAACAGTTGAATCCCTGCAATGTAACGATCAATTATCTCATAATTAAAAGTAGCACGCTTATTTTTAATAACTATGTTCGAGGAGTAACGCATTTTATTGTTTTCAAAAATCAAATACAAAAGTACAGTTTTTTTTATCAAGAAAAATTTATCTACTCATAAAATTCCTTTATCTTTGCCAAACTATGCCAATATGCTAATGTGATAATGTGCTAATGTGCCAATATGACAATATGATAATGTGCAAATATGCAAATACGATAATTAGTGAAAAAATGCTTTATTCATTAAATACGTTAGTACATTAGCACATTGGCACATTAGCACATTATCGTATTATCACATTAAAAAACAGTTAATTATGACATCTGAAATAAAGATAAATGTTGTAGGATTAATATATAATAATAATTTAGCCGGTACTTATGGACTGATTATGGCTGAGGAGGATGGGAAAAGAAGATTTTCTGTTATGATTGGCGAACCTGAAGCTCAATCAATTGCTATGAAAATGAATAAGAAAAAATCACCACGTCCACTTACCCATGATTTGATTATATCTCTACTTGCATCTTTTAATGCAAAATTGAAAAAGATTGTGATTTGTGATATGATTAATGAAGTGTTTTATTCCGAACTTTATATAGAAAGAGATAATAATCAGATGGTTGTAGATGCACGAACTTCCGATGCCATTGCACTTGCAATTAGGTCGGAATGTGATATTTTTATAAAATCGGAAGTGCTGAATATCGTTGGTATTGAAGTAGAACCAAAAGCAAATGAAGAAACACTAAAAGAAGAAGATACAATTAATGTAAATGCTGAAGAGCTTTCTCATGAAGATTTGGATTTGCTGTCAGTGGAAGATTTGGAAGAGTTGTTGAGTATGGCAGTCAAAGAAGAAAAATATGAATTAGCTGTAAATTTGAGAGATGCAATTAAAAGACGAAAAAAGGTATAAAAATCACAAAATAATCTTTTGAATATTGAAATAAAAGTAGTAATTTAGCGTGATTTTTTGAAAAATGAAATAAATAAGATAAATGTTAGAACAAGACAGGATTATTAAAGTGAATATTGACGAAGAAATGAAGTCTTCGTATATCGACTATTCAATGTCGGTTATTGTTTCCCGTGCGTTGCCGGATGTTCGTGATGGTTTTAAACCTGTTCATCGCAGGGTACTGTTTGGAATGAACGAACTTGGAAATAATTCCGATAAACCATATAAGAAGTCGGCAAGAATTGTAGGAGAAGTGATGGGTAAATATCACCCACATGGAGATTCATCTATATATGGAACATTAGTACGTATGGCTCAACCATGGTCTTTGCGCTATCCTTTGGTAGATGGGCAAGGTAACTATGGGTCAGTTGATGGAGATAGTCCGGCTGCTATGCGTTATACCGAGGCACGCTTACAGAAACTTGCTGAGGAGATGTTGGTCGACATTAATAAAGATACAGTTGATTTTCAGTTGAATTTTGATGATACATTAAAAGAGCCTGTTGTACTTCCTACAAGAATACCTAATCTATTAGTTAACGGTTCATCTGGAATAGCTGTCGGTATGGCTACTAATATGGCTCCACATAATCTTTCAGAGGTTATTGATGCTACAGTAGCTTATATTGATAATCATGATATTGAAATAAGTGAGTTGATTAAGTATGTAAAAGCACCCGACTTCCCGACAGGAGGTATTATTTACGGTTATGCCGGAGTGAAAGAAGCATATGAAACAGGACGTGGTCGAGTTGTTATTCGCTCAAAAGTAGATATAGAAACCGAAGCATCAGGTCGTGAGAAGATAGTTGTACATGAAATTCCATACTTAGTTAATAAAGCAGAATTAATCAAATCTATCGTAGCACTTATAGAAGACAAGAAAATTGAAGGTATATCTCATATTAATGATGAATCCGACCGTGAAGGTATGCGTATCGTTATTGATATTAAGAGAGATGCAAACTCATCCGTAGTGCTTAATAAATTATTCAAGTTTTCGGCTCTTCAATCTTCTTTCAGTATTAATAATATTGCTTTGGTTAACGGTCGTCCACGACTACTTAACCTCAAAGAATTAATTAAATACTTCGTTGATCACAGACACGAAGTTGTAACACGCCGTACTCAATTCGAACTTGCCGAAGCTGAAAAAAGAGCACATCTGCTTGAAGGTTTTATGATTATCTTAGATAATCTTGATGAAGCAATACGAATTATTAGAGACTCAAAGACACCTGATGAAGCGAGAACAAGATTGATGGAAACGTTTGGACTATCGGAAATACAATCACGTGCAGTTGTTGAAATGCGTTTGCGTCAGCTTACAGGAATGGAGCAGGATAAATTACGTGCTGAGTATGAAGATATTTTAGCTTTAATCGCACGTTTAAAAGATATTTTGGATAAACTCGAACTTCGAATGGCAATTATCAAAGAAGAGTTGATCGAAGTGAAAGCAAAATTTGGTGATATTCGCCGCTCCGAAATCGTCTATGCTTCTGAAGATTTTAATCCTGAAGATTTCTATTCTGATGATGAAATGATTATAACAATTTCACGACTTGGTTATATCAAACGTACTGCCTTAATTGAATTTAGAGCACAGGGCAGGGGAGGAGTAGGTTCGAAAGGTAGCGATTCAAGAGATGAAGACTTTATCGAATATATCTATCCCGCATCAATGCATAATACAATGATGTTCTTTACTCAAAAAGGAAAGTGTTATTGGTTGAAGGTATATGAAATTCCCGAAGGAAGCAAGAATTCAAAAGGTAGAGCTATACAAAATCTTTTAAATATTGATTCTGACGATAAGGTTAATGCCTTTATACGCGTAAAAGGGTTAGAGGATAAAGAGTATATAAATTCTCATTATCTAATATTCTGTACGAAAAACGGTATCGTGAAAAAAACTGTTCTCGAAGCTTATTCTCGTCCGCGTACTAACGGTGTAAATGCTATAAATATTCGTGAAGATGATAAAGTAATTCAAGTAAGATTAACCGACGGAGATTCGGAAGTTGTTATGGCTAATCGAAATGGTAGAGCTATTCGTTTCAATGAATCTAAAGTTCGTGCAATGGGTAGGACTGCAACAGGAGTAATTGGAATGCAGCTTGATGATGATGGTCAGGATGAGGTAGTTGGTATGGTTTGTGTAAAGAAAGACTCCGAAGAAACAATTATGGTTGTATCTCAACAGGGTTACGGAAAGCGTTCTTTATTAGATGATGAAAATGGCGAACCTATCTACCGTATTACAAATAGAGGCGGTAAAGGTGTTAAAACAATAAATATCACCGAGAAAACAGGAAAATTAGTCTCTATTAAAAGTGTAAATGACGAAAACGACCTGATGATTATTAATGTGTCCGGTATAGTAATCAGATTGCATGTAGCTGATATTAGAGTCATGGGTAGGGCAACACAGGGTGTAAGATTGATTAATCTTGAAAAGCGCAATGATGAAATTGCTTCAGTTTGTAAAGTGTTGACTGAAAATGATGAGGATGTAGAACAGATTGAAGATGTAGAAACGCTAACAGATAATGAAACTGTTTTAGAAAATGATATAGAACAGATAGAAGAATAAATTTTTATAAATAAAAACTCACATCAACAAACAATTATTAAATTTGAAAATTATGAAAAAAGTAATTTTTTCACTATTACTACTTTTAGGTGTAACAATGGTGTTCGCCCAAAAGAAAAATGTTGCTAAAGCGAAAAATTTAACTTTAATGGAAACACCTGATTTTAAAGGTGCACGTGAGGCAATTTTACCGGCTTTAGAAGATCCTACAACGAGTGGAGACCCTAAGACATGGCAAGTTGCGGGGCTAATTGGTTACAAAGAAAACGAAGAGTATTATAAAAATCTTGCTCTGGGCAAAGAAGTCGACTTTGTTAAAAAGGGAGAGGCTGTAATGGAATCTCTAAATTATTATTTAAAAGCATATGATTTAGATCAAAATCAGTTCGATAAGAAAGGTAAAAAGATTAAACCTAAATTGGAGAATGACATTAAAGCAAAAATAAAAGAGTATTTTGAAGAAAAACATAATCTCTTTTATTACGCAGCTACTCTTTTTGATGAGAAGAAAGATTATGTGGGGGCAATAAAAGCCTTTGATACTTATCTTTCTATACCGGATCTTCCTTATATGAAAGATGTTGTTAAATTAGATTCTACCTATCTTCAGGTTAAATATTTTAATGCTCTTGCAGCAAGAAATGCAGAGATGTGGGATAAAGCAATCAAAATTCATGAAGATATTAAAGATGAAGGATATGAAACAGGCAATGTGTTTAAAATGTTGTACGAAGAGTATGTACAAGTGAAGGATACAGCTAATTTCTTGAAAACTCTTGAAGATGGCTTTAAAAAGATGCCTGAAGATCCCTGGTTCATTCAAAACTTGATTAATTTCTATCTTACAAATAATAGAATTGCTGAGTCAAAGGTCTATATAGATAAAGCTATCGAGGTTTCACCAAATGAAGCCGTGTATTATTACATTAATGCTAAAATATACGAATTAGAAAAAGATTATGTCAATGCTCGTGAAAATTATGATAAAACATTAGAGCTGGATTCTAATTATGCTGATGCTTACGCAGGAATTGGTGTTTTAATTATTGAAGAAGGTCAACAAATATTAGATGACGCAGCATATAAATCAGATAAAGAATTTAATCTTGCCAAAGAAAAAGCATTTGATATTTTCCGTTCAGCCATTGATTATTTCAAAAAGGCAGATCAAATCAATCCGGAAGAATTGATATATAAACGCAACCTTAAAACTTTGTATTATCGATTGAATATGAGCAAAGAACTTGAGGAAGTTGATAAAGCATTGGGGTATTAATTGATTGTTAAAATTATAATAATAAAAGAGGGTGTATTAATTTGCATCCTTTTTTTTGTTTTTAAAATTCTGAGATTACCTTATAAAAAAAACGAATGCTGTTGTCAATATAAAAGTAAAGCAGAATAATAGAAAATTTCATAATCGAAAGATAGAATAAACGTTATGAACAAAATATTTTAAATATTGTTATTAAGTAAAAAACAACTCTTAAATAATATTTAATCGTATGAGATCACTACTACATCTTTTAGTCGTTATTACTTTATGCTCAACCCTGTTTGTTAGTCGAGCTTATTCTCAGTGGACACAAGTCGGAGAACCTTATGGAGGTTGTGCTCAATCAATTACACACAACAATGATTATTGGTTTGTCTCCTTAGGCGGCAATGGGATATATAGATCTGCGGATGAAGGGCAGCATTGGGAGAATGTTAGTGAGGGATTAACATCGAACAATTACACAGGCATATCAGCGATAGGCTCCGATCTATATGCAACTTCAAGCGATAATGGTACTATGGTTTCGCATGATAATGGGGATACTTGGACAAGATTTGATAAAAAGAAAGAAGTTACCGGTGCATCAGCTTATCTGTTGTCTAACGATACTATTTATGTAGCAACAAGCCTTTATATATATCGTACAAAAATTGGAAATGATAATTGGCAGAATTTAACTTATGGATCACAAACATCTAATTTTACTTCCATAACACAACTCGATAAGACTATTTTTGTTGGTAATAAAGGTTTAGGTGTACTTAAAGGAGGTAATGATAATTTGGCGTGGGATCAATCTAATATTGGATTAAAGAATCTAAATGTGTTGTCGCTAATCGCTCACGAAGGTAATCTATATGCAGGTACTACAGGTGGAGTGTATATCTCTACAGATAAGGCGTTTAGTTGGAGTGCAACGAATACTTCCATGGCAGGATTTAGTATCAGTTCGTTTGCATATGTTGGGTCTAATCTTTATGCAGCAACAACCGCAGGTGGTGTATATGTTACAAACGATCAGGGTGCAACTTGGACTGCTGTTAATACCGGTTTAGAAATGAAGGATATAATTACACTGACTTCCATCGGTTCTAAATTAGTAGCCGGGACTAATGGCTTTGGAGTGTATATTAGTAACGACGAACGTGATGAGTGGAGTAAGCGAAGTGATGAGCTACTTGGAACTCGTGCAGCATTTTTTGAAATCTTGGACGATAAATTTATAGTCGGTACAAAAGAATCAGGTGTATTTGAATTTGATAACCAATCACCTGAATTAGGATGGCAACCTATGAATAAAGGTATTACTAACTATAATATTCGTACACTCAAAAATATTGATAATGAGCTTTTTGTAACTAATGATGTTGGTTTGTATCGCTATGACACTGTAAATCAGGCTTGGATTAATTCAAAAATTGCTTCAACTAAACTGACGTTTGCATTAGAGAAAGTTGATTCGGTATTAGTAGCCGGTCAATATGGTGATTATGTCTTTCGCTCTTTGAATAATGGTACGAGTTGGACGAAATCATCAACAGGTTTAGCTAATAAGAATGTTTCAGCCTTAGCCGTAATAGATAATGATATCTTTGCAGGAACGTATGGTGGAGGTGTTTTTCGCTCGTCTGACTTAGGTGCTACGTGGGAGTCTAAATCTACTGCTGCCTATAATAAGAGTGTGAATGTACTGACAGTTCGTGGATCAAAATTGTATGTAGGAACAGATTCCGGATTAAGTGTTTCTGACGACAAAGGCGATACATGGCAATACCTTACAGAATATCCGATTTCTTATGTTTACGATATTGCTTTTAAAGATAGTATCACTTTTATTGGAACGTATTCAGGTGTTTACTTTTGTATGAATGATAGCTCCGATTGGATTAAGATAAATGATGGTCTGATTCAACCAATCGTATCGCTTGTGAGCGTAGTTGGTGATACTTTATACTCCGGTGGAACATATTCAGGTCTTTGGAAAAGATCTGTGGCAGAAGTATTGTCCTCATATACTGCATTGCCGAGAATAAATAGTCCTGAAAATATCGATTTAGGTATATATACCCTTATAAATAAAATAAGGATAACATATAATCTGTTATCCTCATCTTCAGTAAATTTAAGTATTGTCGATATTTATGGTAGAGAAATTTATCATTCTGCACAGACAGATATACTTGCCGGTCGACAATTGAAAGAACTTTCTACAAACGGACTTGCTAAAGGCGTGTATATTTGTAGACTACAAATAAACGATAAATATTACAATAAGAAATTTATTATCGAATAATATATTGTTCTGAAATAGATCTGTGTGCTTGAACCCTTTCTATTGTGTCGGCAAATGTATCGGCACATGAAAGCACTTTAACTTTGCTGCATTTATTGCAATCAAAAGGTATTGAGTCGGTAAATGCTATTTCAGTAAGTGCAGAACTCATAATCCTTTCTGATGCCTTTCCCGACATAACACCGTGAGTTACAATAGCTCTAACTGATTTAGCACCGTTTGACATCATTAAATCTGCCGCCATACATAGAGTTCCTGCAGTGTCTACCATGTCGTCAACTATGATTACATCTTTGCCTTCAACATCACCAATTATTCTCATTTCTCCAACTACATTGGCTTTTTCACGTGTTTTATGACATAGTACCATCGGCACATCAAGGAATCGTGAATAAGTTCCTGCTCTTTTAGAACCCCCAACATCAGGAGATGCTATTACAAGATCATCCAATTTTAAAGATTCTATATAAGGAACAAAAATTCTTGATGCATAGAGATGATCAACCGGTACATCGAAAAATCCTTGTATCTGATCAGCATGTAAATCCATTGTTATAACACGATCTACGCCGGCTACACTTAATAAATCAGCTATAAGCTTTGCCCCAATCGAAACACGTGGTTTGTCTTTTCTGTCCTGTCTTGCCCATCCAAAGTATGGAATAACTGCTATTATCTTATATGCAGATGCTCTTTTAGCTGCATCTATCATCAGTAATAGCTCCATTAAATTGTCGGAGTTAGGAAAAGTGGACTGAATCAGATAAATGTATTGCCCACGAATGGATTCCTCATAAGAAACAGCAAACTCCCCATCAGCAAAATGCTCTATATTCATAATGCCAAGAGGAGTATTCAAACTTTTACAAATTTTTTCAGCCAGATAACGACTATTAGTTCCCGAAAATATCTTGAACTGTGGAGTTGATGCAGACATATATCCTAATTGAAAATGATTAAGCAATTTTTTGCAAAAGTACTACTTTATTTAACAATAACCTTATTGAATTAAAAATAAAAACTAAGTAATTTATAATGTACTGTTATTGACATAATTAACAATCCATTCTCCAACTTCTGATGTTGAATAAGCTTTGCCATCACCAGCTATATCTTCGGTTACCACCTTTGCATCCATGCTTGCTGCAACAGCTTTGCGAATTAAAGCTCCTTCTTCCATCATATTAAATGCATATTCAAACATTAATGCTGCCGATAGAATAGTTGCCAATGGATTAGCGATATTTTTACCTGCTGCCTGAGGATACGAACCATGAATAGGTTCAAAAACTGAAGTGTGAATGCCTATTGATGCTGATGGTAACATGCCTAAAGACCCTGTGATTACTGAAGCTTCATCGGTTAATATATCTCCAAATAGATTTTCAGTTACTAACACATCAAAACTCTTAGGCCATTGGATGATACGCATTGCTGCATTATCAACAAACATATATTCGGTTTCAACGTCTGGATATTGTGGTGCTATTTCTTGAGTGATCTGTCTCCATAAACGACTGGTTGCTATTACATTGGCTTTGTCGACCATAGTAACTTTCTTGCGTCTTTGTCTTGCGTATTTATATGCCAAATGCATAATTCGCTCAACTTCTTCACGAGTATAAACACATGTGTCATATGCAGTATTGCCATCTTCGGAGCGACCTTGTGGACGACCGAAATACATACCACCGGTTAACTCACGAATACACATAAAATCAGCTCCTTCAACTAAATCTGCTCTTAAAGGTGATTTGTGCAGAAGTGAAGGGAATGTCGTTACCGGACGGATATTGGCGTAAAGTCCCAAGTCTTTGCGCATTTTTAATAAGCCTTGTTCCGGACGTACTTTTGCAGATGGGTTATTGTCGTATTTAGGATCTCCGATTGCACCAAACAATACAGCATCCGAACGCATACACAATTCATGAGTTGCTTGTGGATAAGGATCTCCGACTGCATCAATTGCTGTAGCTCCCGTTAAACCTTCTTCATATTTTAATGTATGACCAAATTTCTTACATACAGCTTTTGTTACTTCCAAAGCTTGTTTTACTATTTCGGGACCAATTCCATCACCCGCTAATACTGCAATATTTAATTCTTTACTCATTTTTATTGTTTGTTTTTTATTGTCTAATGTCTATCGTCTAATGTCTATCGTCTAATGTCTATTGTCTATTGTCTATTGTCTATCGTCTAATGTCTATCGTCTATTTTGTCTATTTTGTCTATTTTGTCTATTGTCTATTGTCTATCGTCTATTGTCTAATATTTAATGTTTAATGTTTAATGATACGCTGCTCTGCAACTCCAAACTCCAAACTATTCACCAATCACCATTTACTAATCACTAATCACCAATCACTAATTACCAATCACCAATCACTAATTACCAATTACCAATTACTAATTACTAATCACCAATCAACATTGTTTAACCGGTATATCACCACTTTCGATGATATTCAGCATTTTTTCAGTAGCTTTTAATGCCGCTACTGTTTGGTCGCCATCCAAACCTCTTGTTCTGAATGTTTTACCATCAAATTGCCAAGTGATAATCGTCTGAACTATAGCATCAGTCTTGCCTCCAGGCGGTATAACTACCTCGTAATCTAATAATTCGGGAGTAGGTTTATTTAATGATTTGTATATTTTATATAATGCTTTCGATATTGCATTATACTGTCCGTCACCCGCAGCCGATTGTTCATAGATTTCACCTCTAATATCAAGCTTAACACTTGCAATAGGTCGAAGTCCTTTTGTTATAGAGAAGTTATAATTAACTATTTTAATCAGGTTGTGAGCATTTGCGCTTTTTATCACATCCGAAACAATGTATGGAAGTTCATCCATTGTAACCATTTCTTTTCTATCTCCAAGCTCTATAACTCTTTGAGTTACAAGTTGCATCATCTCATTATCGAGTTCAATGCCAAGCATTTGAAGATTTTTAAGAATGTTTGCCTTTCCTGATGTTTTACCTAAAGCATAGACTCTTTCTCTACCAAATCGTTCAGGTAATAGATCGTTATAATAAAGATTATGTTTGTTGTCGCCGTCAGCATGAATACCTGCAACTTGCGTGAAAACATTGTCGCCAATCACAGGCTTGTTTGCCGGAATTCTTATCCCCGAATATGATTCGATAAGCTTGCTGACAGAGTTTATATTGCTCTCGTTGACATTTGTTTTTTGTTTCAACTGATCATGTATAACGGCAACTGCACTTGAAAGAGGAGCATTCCCAGCTCTTTCGCCTAATCCGTTTACAGTAACATGAACTCCTTTTACACCGGCTTTTACAGCTTCATAAACATTTGCTACTGCAAGGTCATAGTCGTTATGTGCATGAAAATCAAAATGTAATTCAGGATAACGACCAATCATTTTCATACAAAACTGTAATGTTTCAGAAGGATTTAATATACCGAGAGTATCAGGCAGCATAAACCTTTTAATAGGTTCATCTTTAAGATTATCAACCATATAGAAGACATATTGCTCAGAATTTCGCATACCGTTCGACCAATCTTCAAGATATATATTCACTTGCACATCCATCTCAACAGCATTTTTGATAACATTTTTTATGTCGGCAAGATGCTGCTCCGGAGTTTTTCTTAATTGATGTGTACAATGATTTTCAGAACCTTTACATAAAAGATTTATGACTTTGCAACCGGCATTTTTTATCCACTCAAGCGAGGCTTTATCATCAACAAATCCTAAAACTTCAATTTTGTCGATATGACCATTATCTTTTGCCCATTTTGCAATTTTCTTTACAGATGCAAATTCACCTTCAGAAACTCGGGCAGAAGCAATTTCGATCCTGTCAACGCACAATTCTTCTAAGAGCAGTTTGGCAATACTTAACTTTTCAGGTGTTGCAAATGAAACTCCTGAAGTCTGTTCGCCATCACGCAAAGTGGTGTCCATTATTTCTATCATGACAGTATCTTTTAAGTTGTTGTAAATGATTTGTTAATATACAATTGTCCTTGATGCTTCGTACTTTTCTATAAGTCCTTTTTTGCTTAACAGATAATCAATATCATCCAAGCCCTTTAATAGACATTCTTTTTTGTAAGCGTTAATTTCAAAGTTTTCTGATTTACCATTTGAATTGTTGGTAATAGTCTGAGCTTCTAAATTAACTGTTACAGTGCTTTTGGAGTCTTTATTAGTTGCTTCGAAGATTTCCGAAAGGAATTCAGGACTTACTACAACAGGCAATACTCCATTATTAAGTGCATTGTTTTTGAAAATATCAGCAAAGAAGCTGGATACTACTACTTTAAATCCGTAACCTTGTATAGCCCATGCTGCATGTTCACGACTTGAACCTGAACCGAAATTTTTTCCGGCAACGAGAATACTTCCGCTGTAAGTCGGATTGTTTAATACGAAATCAGCTTTCGGACTTCCATCCTTATTATATCTCCAATCTGCAAAAAGGTTATCTCCAAAACCTTCTTTATTAGTAGCCTTTAAAAAACGAGCCGGTATAATCTGGTCTGTGTCAACGTTTTCTATCGGTAAAGGAACTACCGTTGATGTTGTTTTCTTGAATTTTTCCATCTTAATTTAATATGTTTTTTAATCATAGCATTTAGCTATATAAACTCTAAAATATCTAATAACCAATCACTATTTACTAATCACCAATCACTTATCGTGGGTCTGTGATTTTACCTGTAACTGCTGCTGCTGCTGCAACAAGCGGTCCTGCTAAAATAGTTCTAGCACCCGGTCCTTGTCGACCTTCAAAGTTTCTGTTCGAGGTTGATACTGCATATTTTCCTGCAGGAACTTTATCGTCATTCATTGCTAAACATGCCGAGCATCCTGGTTGGCGTAATTGGAAACCAGCTTCATTTAATATATCTAACAAACCTTCTTCTCTAATTTGTTTTTCTACCATCCAGCTTCCCGGAACTAACCATGCAGTAACATTTTCAGCTTTCTTTTTACCTTTTACATAATTGGCAAAGATTCTGAAATCCTCAATTCTGCCATTTGTACAACTACCCATAAAAACAAAATCTATAGGTTTACCAACAAGTTTCTCACCGGCTGAAAAGCCCATATAATCTAAAGATTTCTGGAAAGAAATACGTCCGGCTTCATCAATCTGTTCTAAAGTAGGAATTGACTCAAGGATACCCATACCCATTCCAGGGTTTGTACCGTAAGTAATCATTGGTTGAATATCAGCAGCATTAAAAACAAGTTCCATATCGAACTTAGCATCCTCATCGGATTTTAAAGTTTTCCAGTAAGCTAATTTTTCATCCCATTCTTCACCTTTAGGAGCAAATTCGCGACCGTTTACATAATCAAAAGTTGTTTGGTCAGGAGCGATTAAACCACCGCGTGCACCCATTTCAATTGATAGATTACATATGGTCATACGTTCTTCCATACTCATACTGCGAATTGCTTCACCGGCATATTCTACAAAATAACCGGTAGCACCACCTGTTGTCAACTTTGAGATCGTATAAAGTGCAAGGTCTTTGGAAGTTACATCTTTACCCAATTTACCGTTGTAAGTAATTCTCATTGTTTTAGGACGTGCTTGAAGAATACACTGTGTTGCTAAAACCATTTCAACTTCAGAAGTGCCTATACCAAAGGCAATTGTACCGAAAGCACCATGAGTTGACGTGTGGCTGTCACCGCAAACTATAGTCATACCCGGTTGAGTAAACCCATTTTCAGGTCCGATTACATGCACAATACCATTTTTTTTGTGTCCAAGAGGATAGTAAATCGGCATGTTAAATTCTGCTGCATTTTTTGCAAAAGTATCAAGCTGATGTCTGGAAACAGGATCCTTCACAGGTTTGTCTTGATCTATAGTTGGCGTGTTATGGTCGGCTGTCATTGTTGTTTGAGCAGGACGAAAGACCTTTAACCCGCGTGCACGAAGTCCGTTAAAAGCTTGTGGACTTGTAACTTCATGACAGAATTGACGGTCGATATACAATTGTGTGGGACCATTCTCTACCGTTGATACAACGTGAGCATCCCAAATTTTATCAAAAAGCGTTTTAGACATAATTATATTATTTATTTTCTATTTATTATTATCATATATGTCAATAGTGATTGGTGATTGGTGATTGGTAAATAGTTTGGAGTTTGGAGTATAGAGTAAACAGACTATAGACCACATTATCACATTCTCACATTGGCATATTGGCATATTAGCACATTATTTCACAAACTGATTAATAGCATTCACATATGCTTCCACAGAAGCAGTGACTATATCAGTATTTGCACCAAATCCGTAGTATATTACTCCGGCATGCTCTACCTGCATATGAACTTTACCTACATCATTACTACCTTTATTGATAGACTGAATAGTGAATTCTTGCAAGTTCATCTCCCTATTGATAATTTTTCTTAAAGCATTGATTGCAGCGTCAACCGGACCGTTTCCTGTGGCAGCAGCTTCAAATTTCTCACCTGCTATCATAACGCCTATGCTTGCAACAGGTTTAATTCCAACCCCTGATGTAACTTGCAGATGATCAATTTTAATCCTTTCTTTAGAAGCTCTTTCTTTTCCTGCGAGCAATAATACATCATCATCATTAATGTCTTTCTTCTTATCGGCAAGAAGTAAAAATTCTTGATAAATAATGTCAAGTTTATCTCCATCAACTTCTACTCCCAATACACTTAAACGATGTTTAAGGGCTGCACGTCCACTTCTTGCTGTCAGAATAATTGCATTTTTGTCGATACCAACATCTGTCGGATCCATGATTTCGTAACTTTCACGATTTTTCAACACACCATCCTGATGGATACCTGAAGAGTGAGCAAAAGCGTTTCTTCCTACTACAGCTTTATTAGGCTGCACAGGCATATTCATTAAATTTGAAACCAAACGGCTTGTACTGTAAATCCTTTGAGTATTGATATTAGTTTCAATATTCAAATCTTTATGACATTTCAAAATCATCGCAATTTCTTCAAGAGAAGTATTTCCTGCTCGTTCACCTATACCATTAATTGTAACTTCAACTTGGCGTGCACCATTCAAAACTCCAGAAATAGTGTTGGCAGTTGCCATTCCTAAGTCATTGTGACAGTGAGTTGAAAGTATAGCTTTGTGAACATTGCTTACATTTTCCATTAGGAACTTAATCTTTTCACCATAAACCCAAGGCAGACAATAACCTGTTGTGTCAGGTATGTTTACGACAGTAGCTCCGGCTTTAATCACTGCTTCAACTACTTTTGCAAGATATACATTATCAGTTCTACCGGCATCTTCACAATAGAATTCAACATCTTCAACATATTTCTTTGCATGCTTTACTGCTGCAACTGCTCTTTCAAGAATTTCTTCCTGAGTAGAGTTAAATTTATACTTAATATGATATTCTGATGTACCAATCCCTGTATGAATCCTTTTCTTCTTAGCGTATTGTAATGCTTCAGCAGCCACTTCAATATCTTTTTGTACTCCTCGTGTTAAAGCACAGATGGTAGGCCATGTAACTGCTTTGGATATTTCAACAACGGAGTTGAAGTCACCCGGACTTGATACCGGAAAGCCGGCTTCTATAACGTCTACTCCTAATTGTTCTAAGGCTTTGGCTACCTGAATCTTTTCAACTGTATTCAATTGGCAACCAGGTACTTGTTCGCCGTCTCGCAAAGTGGTGTCGAAAATAAAAAGTTTTTCCATAATGATTATTTTAAAAAAAAACCCTTCTCACTTCGAGTGAGAAAGGTTTCTTATAATTTTTATACTAATCTACATACCAAACTCACTCTTACTGCTTTTGTAAAAGAATAATAATACCGAGTAATAAAATATGTAGAGAGTTTTTATTCATTGCGCATTATCAATTTGTGTGTGCAAAGATACATTATTTTTATAAAACAACAATAATTAGATAAAAAAATATTGTTTTGTTATTTTATTCAACAAAATATCTCTGCTTTTGTTTAAAGTTTCTTCAAATATTCTACAATATTTTTTTCTATCCTTGTTGTAATATCACTGATATCTGAGCGCAGGAATGTTTCTCCCGTGATGTTCTCGTATAATTCTATATATCTTTCGCTGATGCCTGTAACTATTTCGTCAGTCATTTCCGGAACAGTCTGACCTTCTTTACCCTGAAAGTTATTTGCCATCAGCCATTCACGTACAAATTCTTTTGATAATTGCTTCTGTGCTTCACCCTTTTCAAATCTTTCCTGATATCCGTCAGCATAGAAATAACGTGATGAATCCGGAGTATGTATTTCATCAATCAAATAGATTTTTCCATCTTTTTTGCCAAATTCGTATTTAGTATCGACTAAAATCAAACCTCGTTTAGCAGCAATTTCAGAACCTCTAAGGAATAATCCCATAGTGTACTTTTCTAATAAAGTATAGTCAGCTTCTGAAACTAAACCTTGTTTCAGTATTTCTTCTTTCGAAATATCTTCATCATGCATCCCGTATTCAGCCTTAGTTGTAGGTGTGATTATAGGAGTTTCAAATTTTTGATTTTCACGCATTCCATCAGGTATTTTCACTCCGCATATTTCACGTACACCACTTTTATATGCTCGCCATGCGCTTCCGCAAAGATAACCACGAACTATCATTTCAACAGGAAATCCTTCGCATTTTAAGCCTACAGTTACCATTGGATCGGGTGTGGCTAATTTCCAGTTTGGGACTATGTCGGCTGTTGCATCAAGAAACTTAGCTGCTATCTGATTGAGCATTTGTCCTTTAAAAGGAATTCCTTTGGGTAACACAACATCGAAAGCTGATATTCTATCGGTCGCTATCATTACCAATATATCGTTTTTAATTGTATATACATCACGCACTTTGCCGTGGTATACAGCATTCTGACCGTCAAACTGAAAATCTGTTTTTGTTATGGCTTTCATTATTATTTATGTTTATTATTTGTTTAATTATTTATGTTATCTACCAGATAATTTATTGGATTCTGTTGTTTTAACAGATGTTTTATCATGCTGTAAGGTAGATTTATTTCTGTTTCACCTATATAATAAGGTGCTATCTCATAAGGATTAAATACGTAACAAATCGACTCATCATTAATATAGAAATTATGATTTGGCTTAATTTCATCAACAAAATAATCTGTTATATTCAATGAGTTTTCTCTATTTATATTTTGCTCAGATAAATCTTCAGAAAGTTTTTGTTTTAAAATTTCAGTTAATTCAGCAGTAAATCCATCTTTAAAAATGTCTTCTTCAAAAATCACATTGCCGGTTTTTAAATCGAAATTGTAAAATAACCTTGTTCTGTTGGGATGTGCACCACCAAAATCAACGAAATGTGAAATTCCGTAAGAAAATATTTGCGAATCATTTAAAAGTGCAAACCCTTCCAAAATAACTGTATTGTTAAAAGCCATTCTGCTATCATCTTCAATTCTGTCAGCAAATCCCTTATTTACTTCAATATAATCTTTTATTAAATCATTAGCATATGCGCCTAAAACACTATCATCCGGAACAGACATGAATATCTCTCCAAACAATTCAGCCTTTAATATTGTTTTGATATTGTTTAAAACATCTGTTTTTTTGTATTCTGTAGGAAGATCAATGATTAAATCTATAGAAAATGATCCAAGAGTGGTATCGTTTTCATCTAAATAAACTTTATCGTAATAAACTAAATTTTCTATTTCTACAGCTTTTGAATCTCTTGGGAAAAAGAAAATAACTAATGAAGCTATTGCCAGAATAACTAAACAAATAACTAAAATCAAATTTCTTTTTTTCATAATGGAAATAATATATTAATGTGCTAATATGCTAATGTGGTCTATGGTCTATGGTCTATTGTTTATACTCCAAACCATTGACTATTGACTATTGACTATAGACTATAGACTATAGACTATTAACCAATCACTAATCACCAATCTTTTAATCTCGACTGCAAAATTACAATATAAAACTATATTTTTTATTAAAAAGTTGAAAAACATATATATATTTTTTGAAAAAGTGAATGTATATAATAACTTTGTCGGCGTTATGGTGAGAATAAAGTTTTTTACATATCTACTTTCAGCATTATTTTCGTTCCTTTTTATATTTGCAGGAACGGGATATAATATTGTTAAGTATTGCTGTAATAGCTGTGCTACTGAAGGTGTTGAGTTTATTGCTCATCATTCTTGTAATGAAATTCATCATGACAGTTTTCATTCTTGCTGCACATCTGAACATAATCATATAGACTTCGGTAAGTTACATTTATCCGATGGTATACACAAAGGCGAAGAATGTTTGGGTGAAAGCTGTGAAATTAATCGAGTTCATGTTGATAATTTCTCTTTATCGGAAGACACCGATGTTCCGGAAGCTCAAGCGGTATTTACATTTTTAGATGCTTTTGTTGCTTCAAGTTATAGCCTGACAATTGGTGTTGATTCTAATTATTCTTATTCCCATCCTCCTGACTTTTCACTGCCTGACGGGCGTGATATCCTTTCTTATAAGTCTGTATTAGTAATTTGATTTTTAAAAAACTGTAGTTTTTCTTGTGCATAAAGTGTATGTACAAGCATCAATTATTATGTTTTTTGGAAATTAAATTATTATTACAAATGAAGAAAATTCTATTTATTCCTATACTTTTCTTTTCAATTGTTGCTTTAGCCGATGTAAAAGGTAAGGTAACCGATATGAAAGGGGAGCCGATTCCGGGTGTTAATATATTTTGGATGGATACCCAGTCCGGTACCGTTTCTGATATTGACGGCTCATTTAATATCACATCTAATACAAACTCTAATCGTTTGATATTTAGTAATGTTGCATTTAAAGTTGACACGATAAATATTGACAATAGTTCTTTACATCTTCTTGTTAAGTTGGATGAAGTTCATGAGTTACAAGAAGTTTCGGTGGTGCAGAAAAGTCCGGGTGTAATAAAACCTCGTTTTGCTGTTCTACAGACAGAAAAAATCACTGCTGATGAGTTGTGTAAAGCTGCTTGTTGTAATCTCTCTGAAAGTTTCGAGACTAATCCTTCTGTAGATGTGGCATATAGTGATGCTGCGACAGGTGCTAAGCAAATTAAAATGCTTGGCTTGCCGGGTGCTTATGTTCAGATGCTTACTGAAAATATTCCTAATTTAAGAGGACTGTCATCTATGTATGGTTTAGGTTTTATTCCCGGTCCGTGGATGGAAGGTATTCAGGTTTCAAAAGGTACCGGTTCTGTAATTAATGGTTATGAAGCAGTTACAGGGCAAATTAATGTAGAATATAAAAAACCTCATACAAGTGAAATCGTTGCCGCTAATGTTTTTGCAAGTAATGCAGGTAGGTTAGAGGCTAATGTCAATGCCGGTGTTAAACTCTCTCATGCCTTATCTACAGGTGTGTTACTACATGCTTCTGATGAATTGACAACACTCGATGACAATAATGATGGTTACATGGATTTACCAAAAATTCGTCAACTAAATTTTATCAATCGCTGGTATTATAATCAGAATGGTTATACTGCACAGGCATTCATCCGCGCTTTATCGGAAAATCGCTTGGGTGGTACAGTAGATGGCACCTATAAAGTGGATATTAATACCGAACGTTATGAGTTTTTTCTGAAAAATGGTTATGTCTTTGATCCTGAAAAAGGTACGAGCGTTGGTTTAATTTTAAGCGGTTCTGTACATAATCAAAAGGCTTATTATGGCTTAAAACATTATGATGGAAGTCAGAATAATTTCTATGCAAACCTTATTTTTCAAACAGAATTAGGAGAGCATCAAAAGATATCTACCGGTTTAAGTTTCAATCATGACGTGTTTGACGAAACAGTTAGAGTTTTAAATCCGGATTTAAGTGAATTTAGTAATTTGCCTCTCATGAAGAAAGAATTTGTTCCGGGTGTATTCGCTGAATACACATTGAATCTTCATGATAAATTTGTGGCTTTGGCAGGTTTAAGAGCTGATTATCATAATTTATACGGTGCATTTATTACTCCAAGATTACATCTTAAATATATTCCTGCTGAGTTCATTCACTTCAGAACTACTCTCGGAAAAGGGTATCGCTCACCAAATATGATGGCTGAAAACAATTTTTATTTGGCAAGTAACAGAGAAATTATTCTCGATAATAATCTGAAAATGGAGTCGGCATGGAATTATGGTGCAAGTGTTCAGACATTCATACCATTGTTCAACAGAGAATTATCATTGACAGGTGAATGGTACTATACAAATTTTGTAAATCAGGTTATAATTGATACTGATGCAGACGCGCATAAGGTACATTTTTACAATTTAAACGGTAAATCATACTCTCATAGCGTGCAAGTAGAAGCTAATATGGAGATTGTAAAGGGTTTAACGATGACATTAGCTCATAGATTTAATGATGTAAAAGCTACGATTGGCGGTGTTTTGCGTGAAAAACCACTAACAAATCGTTATAAGAGCTTGATTACTACATCTTATCAAACTCCATTGAAGAAATGGCAGTTTGATTTTACTGCTCAGTTCAACGGTGGCGGTCGCATGCCTGATCCGGATACTGTGAATCCTTTGTGGGAAAATGAATTTCCTGCATATACTGTTATGAACGCTCAGATTACGAAATACTTTAGGACTTGGTCGGTTTATTTAGGTTCAGAGAATTTAACAGGTTTTGTTCAGAAAAATCCTATTATTGATGTTGCAAACCCATTCAGTAGTGATTTTGATGCTACAAATATATGGGGACCGACACACGGACGTAAATTTTATGTAGGTTTGAGGTGGGCTATTGATAGGGAGTGATTGGTGATTAATGATTGGTAGAGACGCACAAATTGTGCGTCTGTACATAAACAATAGACTATAGACAATAGACCACATTAGCACATTGGCATATTCGCATATTAATATATTACATTATGAAAACAAAAACATTTTTTATGGTATTTATGGCAACTATGTTTGCTATTAGTCCGATTTCTGCAAAGAAGAATGATTCTAACAAAGAGACAGTAATTTTCTGTGTCGATGATATGGATTGTCAGAGTTGCAAAATCAAAATTGAAAAAAACATCGCATTTGAGAAAGGAGTAAAAGCAATGGATGTTAGTTTGGAAAAGAAAATTGTTGAAGTAACTTTCGATAAAAGGAAGAATACAGTAGAGTCACTTCAAGGCGCCTTTAAGAAGATTGGTTACGAAGCTAAATTGTTAAAAGATAATGAGAAACAATCAAAATAACATTATTCATTCGTAAAAACTGATTGATATAATTAATTTTCTAAAAATAAATTTAAAAAGCGATTATGTGTCAAACAATCATTGTGCACAAATCGTTAGAAAGAAGAAAACAAAAACAACTATTTAAATTAAAAGAAAAATGAAAAAGAGTTTAATGATTTTGACTTTAGTTGCATTTTTTGCAACAGGTATGATTGCTCAAGAAGCATCAAAAGATAAAAAAGAATGTCCAAAAACTGAATGTACATCAACAGATAAAAAAGAATGTACAAAAGATGCAAAATGCGAAAAAGCAGATAAAAAAGCATGCGATAAGCAAACTGCTGAAAACAAAGATTGTTGTGCAAACAAAAAGTAATAAGCCAATTAGCACATAAAAAGAACAGCCGAATGGAGATTTATCGCATTCGGCTGTTCACACAAATAAACTAAAACCTATTTTTATTACGATTATCTTCTTGGACAATTGTAATAATACGGACAATTAGGATCAGAAGCAAACATTTATCAAGCAAATAGTGCTGTATACCATTGTGTTAAGTATCCAAGATACCAGAGAACTACACCTGCAATACCCAATAGAGCAATTAAGATCATCACCACATATAACATTGGGTTTTGTTTCTTTTTAAATGGATCTATCAGGTTGACTTTTGAATTATCCGGTAAAGTTGCTAAAAGTGTCAATGTTCGTCCGAAAATAATATTAATATTTAACCTTGCATTTATTGCCCATCCATTAGCGTCCAACACAGGAGCTAAATTTCTTTTACGTAGTTTAAGATATGCCAATAACATTGATGGCAAAGAAATAAGTAAAATGATGCCGACAACAGCAAGAGGCATTTGCCACCATGATAATTTTAAAAATCCGGTTGCTATTGACATTAAAACAGAACCTATTGCACCTAAAGCCAAACTTAAGGCTGCGAATATTCCTACGAATTTACCAATATCAAAAGGAACAGGTGGTGCCTTAGGAGTAGCAGAAGCTGCATCAGAAGCGGGTAAGCCTACTTCAGCGGCTTTCTCACCAACTGATGAGACTTTCTCTTGTGCCGAAGACAGCATTTCATTTTCTTTAGCTGAAGCAAATTTTTCTATTTGTTCATTAATGAAACGAGAAACTTTTTTGTAAGGCGACCAAAATGCTTGTCGGATACTGATGGGATTATCCACTATTTTCACAATAGTAGCATCCCAGTCACCACCTTGCCTATCATAAAAAATAGCATTGCGCCCAACTATTAAATTATCATTATCTCCATCAGTTAGTGCAGCAACAATTGTCATTTTTTCGTTACGAGCCTTAGATACACAATCGCAATATACTAAGCAAATATCACTAAATCCAGCCATTGAGCTGTGTTTAGCCATATCATTGACTTTTATACAAAGGTCACAGCGACGTTGGTCGATATAAAGACTTCCAGACTGAAAGATGGATTTTGCACCGGTTGCATAAAAATCGCTAAAGTTCACATAGTTTCTAAGTAAAGTAAAGATGTCACAATAAAATCGTACTAATTTTTCAACCTCAAAGATGTGATTAGTCTCAGTTTCGAGAGCCAAATCCTGTTCAACGAGTTTGAGTAATTCATCTTTTTTGTTATCATCAAGAATTGATTTAATCTCATCTATTCCTAAAGATTCAACCGGAGCACCTTGTTTTTCAGAAAGCCATTGAGTATAAGCTACAAATTTATCTTTTATTTCATTCCATTCTTTTTCTGATAAATATTTTTTATTTGAAAATAATGGTTTAACTATCAGTTGATTAAAGTTTTCAACAGCCTTTGTCCATGAAGGATTTACACCTTCTTCAAGTGGCAGTCCCTTTTTGATGTCCATTTTAGCAATAGGCAAATCAGCAATTTCTTCTGTACAAGATGATAGATTCTTTGTTCCAAAAGTAGAATATTGGGTAGTCTGCACATTTATAACATCCACAGAAGCAGGATCATATTCAGCCAATCTACAACGAAGAAAATAATCATCAATTTTAGCTTTTACTGAATCGAGGGCATTTAAAGCATCTGAAGTTTTATCTCCAAATAAGAGAATAGTATCTTTATTATCTTCTACAATTTTTTGCCAAGATGCATAAGCCTCACACTGAGTGTAGAAATCATTTATGTGTTCAGCAGTAATACCCACTTTACCACTTAAATCTTCAGTAGAACCGATACAAGAAATAATATTAGCAATTATTTTAGCAAGATTTGGATCATCGGTCGATTCTTCGATAATTATACCATCTCCATTGAACTTAGTATTAGCAAAAATACTTTTTCTGTCAGATGTCTCCTCAATAGTTATAAAGGGTTTATTGGCATGACCTAAATTTTTTAATATTTGTTTTGCAGAAGCAAGCAAAATCTTACCTTCCTTATCTTTATCTTGAATGGCAGAAAGAGGTAGATCTTTACGTTGAAGCAATAAATCATCCGGATTTTTTATAACGGATGTAATCCATTTAACGGCAGCAATAACTTCCGGAACACGAATTCTGTTGTCATTATCGGTGTCAATTAATTTCAATGTAGCTGAATCAATTTCAAGTCCGTCGACAGGACAACTCAATGCAGTCCATAATTTTTGATCAAGATTTTCAATGTTGAGCAAATCCTCACCCGACATTAAATTAACTCTATTTACACCACCAATACTCGAAAATTGCCAAACATGACCGTTTTTACCATTTTTCAGTGTATTCTTTACTGAGTTTTTTATTTTGGTTACCACCATGGATTTTAACTATTTAAAATTACTTTAAATACAAAGGAAAATAAAAAAAATGATTTTAACAAATATATTAATTTAACACATAGTTGTTATTATGATATGATAAGTTTATTTTAATCTGCTATTCAAAAAAGGAAAATCTTTTATAATCAAATTTTTCTTAGATTCAATCAGATGTTTTAACTGCACATATTCAGGTATGTCAGTATGTATCGGACGATGATTTTCTAAGCTTTTAATTTCTTCTATACGTTGCATTATTAGTACTTCATCTTTGTCTATGCAGTATTCTATAAATTTCTGCCAGATATAGTTAACTGTCTGAGTAGATGGATGAACCATATCATCAGCATAAAATCTGTAATCTCGCAATTCATCGATTTGAATTTCATATGCAGGGAAATAATTTGTGAAATTATATCTTTTGCATAGGGAATCGATAGCAATGTGTAAAATACCCTTACTGATATTATTTTCATGTGCGCCATCCTTCCAATGTCTTACAGGGCTGACAGTAAATATAATTTCAAGATTTGGATTTAGATTGCGAAGGTTCTCAATTATAACAGAATATTGTTCAATAATTTCATCTACACGTAATCTACGTCTTACAAATAAATCCGAAGGTAATTTATGGCAATTCGCTACTATATCACCGGTTTCTTTTAATTCGAATATCCAAGAAGTACCAAATGTCAATAATAGGAAATCTAAGTTTATTATTTGATTATGAGCCTGTTGAATTTGTGAATTTATTAGATTTAAACATTCTTCTTTATTAGGAGAAGAAAATAATGTGCTATGTGCAAAACTACTCCACAAAGAACCATTTTGAAATATATCTTTTTCAGTAAACCGCTTATTATCAATTATGTACTTCAGGCTTTTACATACTGATGCCGGATTAAATAAAACACCAAAAGGATTTACAACGATATTAAAACAAGAATCAAGCAGCTTATTACCAATATTATCTGAAAAACAAGAGCCAAGGGATATTATCTTACTATTATAAGAAATTTTTGATGATATAGAGCCGATGGTGTGAGTTAAAAAGAAGTTACTGTTCATGTCCAATTTATTCTTCTGTCAAATGTTATTATTAGGAAACAAAGGTATTAAGAAAATTTCATTCTTTTATTCCTTCTTTTTTGTATTTCTTTATTTATCGCGTTAGTATATTTATATAATAAGAAAAGGCTATTTATTAAATTTAAACAGCCTTTTCTTTATTTGTTTTGAAGATATTATTCTTCTGTTGTTTCTGTCGCCTTATCAGCTTTTTTGGTTGAAGCCTTTTCTTTAACTTCTTCTTTAACTTTAGCTTCTTCTACAACTTTTTCTTCCTTTTTAGCTTTAGCTTTCTTAGCTTTTTCAGCCTTTTCCATTTTTTCAGCAGCAGCACTAATCATCTGATCTTTTAAATCAACCAATGATTGCAAGTCACCCAAAGTCGTTTTTTCGATGTTTTGAGATGGTGCTACTTCTTCTTTTTTAGCTCTTCTCTGAGTCTTTTTAGGTGCTTCTCCTTCACTTGGGGCTGCACTTGCTTTTTCAGCACGTTTAGCATCCTCATGAATTCTACTGTGAGATAAGATGATACGTTTAGCATCTTTGTTGAATTCTATTACCTTGAATGATAATTTTTCATCAACTTGTGCTTGTGAACCGTCTTCTTTCACTAAATGTTTTGGAGTTGCAAAACCTTCTACTCCATAAGGAAGTGAAATTACTGCGCCTTTATCCATCATTTCCACAATTACTCCATCATGTATACTGTCAACTGTGAATAGAGATTCCAAAACGTCCCATGGGTTTTCTTCTATCTGTTTGTGTCCCAAACTTAAACGACGATTTGCTTTGTCAATTTCAAGTACCTGAACTTCAATATCATTACCTATCTGTGTAAATTCTGATGGGTGTTTAATCTTTTTAGTCCATGACAAGTCGGATATATGAATTAAACCATCTACACCTTCTTCTATTTCAACAAAAACACCGAAATTTGTGAAATTACGTACTTTTGCAACATGTTTGGTTCCAATACCATATTTCTCTTCGATATTTTCCCATGGATCTGATTTCAATTGTTTGATACCTAATGACATTTTGCGTTCTTCACGATCTAACGTCAATATCACTGTTTCAATATCATCTCCAACTTTCAGGAAGTCTTGTGCAGAACGTAAATGTTGTGACCAACTCATTTCAGAGACGTGGATAAGTCCTTCAACGCCTGGAGCAATTTCAACAAATGCACCATAATCGGCCATAACAACAACTTTACCTGTTACTTTATCACCAACTTGTAAGTTTGCATCCAATGCATCCCATGGATGTGCTGAAAGTTGTTTTAAACCTAAAGCAATACGTTTCTTTTCGTCATCAAAATCAAGTATTACTACATTAATTTTTTGATCTAATGTTACTATTTCTTCAGGATGAGTTACACGACCCCATGAAAGGTCTGTAATGTGGATTAATCCGTCTATGCCGCCAAGGTCAATAAATACTCCATAAGAAGTGATGTTCTTAACTGTTCCTTCAAGAATCTGACCTTTTTGTAATTTACCAATAATTTCTTTCTTCTGATTTTCTAATTCAGCTTCAATTAGTGCTTTGTGTGATACAACTACGTTTTTAAATTCATGATTAATCTTAATAACCTTGAATTCCATAGTTTTATTTACAAATATATCATAATCGCGTATAGGCTTAACATCGATTTGTGAACCTGGTAAGAATGCTTCTATACCAAATACATCTACAATCATACCACCTTTTGTACGACATTTCACAAAACCTTTTACAATTTCTTGTGACTCAAGAGCCTCATTTACACGATCCCACGAACGTGTTGCACGTGCCTGCTTGTGTGAAAGTAGAAGTTGTCCCTTTTTGTCTTCTTGACTTTCAATATAAACTTCAACTTTGTCACCAACTTTTAAATCAGGATTATAACGGAATTCGCTCATAGGTACTATTCCATCAGATTTGTATCCTATGTTAACAACTACTTCACGCTTATTGATTGAAATAACAGTACCTTCAACAACCTCTTTGTCTTTTACTGCATTAAGAGTGCTGTCGTATTTGTTTTTTAATTCTTCTTTTGCAGATGTACTCAAAGCATCTCCTTTTTCATATGCATCCCAGTCAAATTCTTCTTCAACAAGTGCAACTGGAGCTTCAACATTGTTCTTTGATGGCGCTTCTTCGATTACTTCTTTAACTTCTTCGACTTCAGCAGCTTTTTCTACTACTACTGGTGTTTCTTCTTTTTCTGCAGTTGGCTCAACATTTTCTACAGAAGTTTCTGCTTCTGGTGTAGTTTCTTTTTGAGCTTCCACAGGTGCTGTTTCGTTTACTTCCACTGATTCAGTTACTTCGTTTGACGGAGCTGTAACTTCTTCTTCCAATGGTTCTTGATTTTCTTTCATTACTGAATTTTTTACTAAATAAATAGTTGGTTAGACATTATGTTGATTAAAAAAATGCGGCTGCAAAGGTATAAAAAATATTTTAATATACCAATAAAATGCTTTTAATGTGGATATTATATTCAAAGTATTAAAAATAGCTGCTGACAATATTTGCTTTTATAGGTTTCTTTGGATGTTTACCTCCACATATAGTGACAGAATTGAGTAGAAACTGTTGAGATACTTCTGTTATACTATTATTGGAATTGATAGTTAATCTTACCGGTACTAACACAAAGCTAATGCTGTCTTGTGCAGCAGCAGTATTATTTCTTATCTGCTCGAATTCATGTGACATTAAACCTGCAATATCAAAAGAATAATAATAATCTGTCTCGTCTGTTGTAGAATTGGTTGCATATGAAAAAGAGCTTAATATTGCACAAGTGTCCGATGGTAACTCTTTTCCTGTAAAAAAACGATTTAATGCAGATTCTTTTATTAACAAGATATTTGATGGTATGGGTTGTGCATAATCGTCTTTGCTTATTTCATCTATATCAACTCTGATTTTCGCATTATTAAGATTTAATCTTAAATCATTTTTATCCATTTGTTGATACATATCATTAATTGGTAGTTTAATGCGCGTGTATATGTTTGCAGGTGATGAGATGTAGTGTATTTGGTCAGGCTGAGCTTCTAACTTATTGATAACATCACTTTTATCCGGATGTAAGAAACGATTCACTTGTCGCACCCAGCCATTTGCTAAAAATGTAGTTGCCAGATTGACTGTTACTGTAGAGTCTTGATCTGTAGAACTTTTTGTTATGTATGTATAACTATGATAGTATTTTAAATCTATTTTGCGAACATATAACATTGAAGCCGAACTAAAATCGGTTGTAATATATAGCCCTTTAAAGAAATTGAAAAATTTTTCGTCAGATGAATATGTATCTGATTCAATATTCGAAAACCTTTGTAAAAATTCATTACTAAGTTTTATTGCAACGTATGTGGAGTCACTTGAACCACTTGAATTTACTGCTGTAAAAGTTTTATCTCCAATTAATAATGATGAGTTTGACATGTCTACATAATCATTAGGATCCAAATTAGATTTATAGGGTGTCAGATAATTAAATGTAGATTTATTCATCTCATAAACATTGACATGCATAGGAGAGTATTTATCACCAAAATATTTATTGTAATACATTATTAATTTTATGGAGTCAGGTTGGTTATTTTCAGGATATGTGTAATTTTTCGGATATTCAACCTGAGCCAATATATCAGCATGTATGCTTCCATAGGTTTCATCATAGAAAGTCCCTAAAAGAAATGAATCAGGTTGTGAATACATATATTCTACAGGATAATTTTCCGATACAATATCGAATTGATATTGATTAACCAAAATCTTGTCATTACCCGGCTGAATGCTACTTCCTATGTCGGTTACAGTGTCACTATTGTTGCATGATGAAATTAAAATTACAAATAATATTGTAAGTAGTTGAAAATTAATTTTCATATAAGTATTCAAGAGGGTAGTGAGTTAATTATTATCTGATACTATCATAAAATCGTACATATGCATCCGCATAATCTTCATCATCAACATAAGGTAGGAATTTTTTGTCTTTGTCTTGAACATATTTAATTACATCAGGGTTTGTAATTGGTTCCGACTGAATTACACCATCCGAATAATCAATTGCAAGTTTGTTTAATGACAAGAAGTCAATTTCATTTCCTTGCAAATGTTTTAAATCGCTATCCTCAATTCCTTCCAATACTAATTTTTTTGCAAATAAATCTCTGAATGGATTTGTGAAATCATCAGCAAATAATGAATATACAACTTTTGAATGTTTGAAAAACGGATCTTGAACGTATGCTTTTTTAATGTATAGAGGTGCTAACGCTGTCATCCAGCCCATACAGTGTATGACATCCGGTGTCCAACGGAGTTTCTTAACAGTCTCCATTACCCCTCTGATAAAGAAAATAGTTCTTTCGTCATTGTCCTCAAACTCAATTCCATTATCATCAATGACTGTATGCCTCCTCTGAAAAAAATCATCATTGTCGATGAAATATACTTGTAATCTTGCAGATTGGATTGATGCAACCTTGATAATTAACGGGTGATCTGTATCATCGATAATCAAATTCATTCCCGACAATCTTATAACCTCGTGTAATTGATTACGCCTTTCATTTATTAACCCAAATTTAGGCATAAAGGTTCTTGTTTCTTTCCCTCTGTCTTGAATTGCTTGTGGCAAATATCTACCCATATTTGCAATGGGAGATTCTGCTACATACGGATATATTTCTTGTGAAATGTATAGAACTTTGTTGACTTTTTTCATGAAAATGATAAGCCTTGTTTAATTGCTTGTAAAAATTTTATGCAAATATACGATTTTTTTTTGGAATATACTTCTTTTTATGATGATTCACAATAAGTTTTTGTAATTTTGCGAACTTTTTAAAGAATAATTAAGTGTTTTATGCTAATAATAAATTCAGTTGTAGAACTAAATAAACATATTTCTATTGCGCGATATTTTGGTAAAAGTATTGGGCTTGTCCCTACTATGGGAGCCTTGCATGAAGGGCATATTAGTTTAGTTAATATGTCTGTGGATGAAAATGATTACACCGTTGTGAGTGTGTTTGTTAATCCTACTCAATTCAATAACCCTGAAGATCTTGAGAAATATCCTAGAAACTTGGAACAGGATGCTGAATTATTGCAAAACGCTAAGTGTGATGTGATTTTCGCCCCTTCTTCAAATGATATATATGCACCTAACGAGTTAAATGAAATTTTTGAATTTGATTTCGGTGGGTTAGATGAAGTTATGGAGGGCAAGTTTCGACCCGGTCACTTTAATGGTGTGGTTCAGATTGTTAGTAAACTTTTTAGCTTTGTTCGCCCCGATAGAACTTATTTTGGAGAGAAGGATTTTCAACAGTTAGCAATAATTCATCGTATGAATGAATTAATGGGATTTAATATCCAAATTGTTGATTGTCCAATTGTTAGGGAAGAATCGGGATTAGCTATGAGTAGTCGAAATGAAAGATTAACTGCCGATGAAAGAAAAATCGCCGCTAATATATCGAAAGTTCTATTTGAAAGTCTTAACTTTGTGCCGGATTATTCTCCCGCCGAATTAATGCAGTGGGTTGAAAATGAAATAAATAAAATTCAGGGTCTTAAACTTGAATATTACGAAATAGCAAATACAAAAACTCTTCAAACTGCTGAAAGCTGGAACGAACCTACTGTTGGTTGTATTGCAGTTTTTTGTGGAAATGTGAGACTAATAGATAATGTCAGATGTTCGTAACTGTATTAAAATCAAAAATTCACCGCGTTTCAATAACTGAGTCGGATTTGAATTATATTGGTAGTATTACCATTGATGAGGACTTAATGGATGCTGCTAATATTATTGCAAATGAGAAGGTTACAGTTGTTAATAATAATAATGGAGCAAGGTTTGAGACTTATGTTATAACCGGAGAACGTGGTTCCGGCACAATTTGTATTAATGGTGCTGCCGCCCGATTAGTGCAAACAAATGATGTTGTAATTATAATGTCGTATGCAATGATGACTCTTGATGAGGCTAAATCTTTTAAACCTGCTGTAGTATTTCCTGATACTAAAACGAACAGGCTTATAAAATAATTTATAACTTGAGCTTTGTTGCTCCCATCCTTTTTTACTCTTTAAATGGATTTTATTCTTCAACACACTGACATTCACTCTAATGCCCGTGCAGGTCTGATTACTACCGATCATGGTGTTATTGAAACGCCTATCTTTATGCCGGTTGGGACTGTTGCTTCTGTTAAGGCTGTTCATTTTCACGAGCTTAGAGATGATATCAAAGCACAGATAATTCTTGGTAATACTTATCATTTATATCTTCGTCCCGGTCTTGATATTCTTGAGCAAGCCGGTGGTTTGCATAAATTCAATGGATGGGATAAGCCTATTCTTACCGATAGTGGTGGTTTTCAAGTGTTTTCTTTATCTGCTAATCGTAAATTGAAAGAGGAAGGAGCTTACTTTAATTCACATATTGATGGAAGTAAACATTTGTTTACACCTGAAAATGTTGTTGATATTCAAAGGATTATAGGTGCTGATATTATGATGGCTTTCGATGAATGTCCACCCGGCGATGCTCCTTATGATTATGCCGAAAAATCATTAAAACTCACTCATAAATGGCTTGAAAGGGGAGTTAAACGTTTTGATGAAACTGAAGGAAAATATGGATATTCTCAAACTTTCTTTCCTATTGTTCAAGGCTGCGTATATCCTGATTTAAGAAAACAATCGGCTGAATTTGTTGCTTCATTAGGTAGAGAAGGTAATGCAATTGGTGGATTAGCAGTGGGCGAACCTACAGAGAAGATGTATGAGATGATTGAAATAGTTAATGAAATTTTGCCTCGTGACAAACCAAGATATCTAATGGGAGTCGGTACACCTATTAATATTCTCGAAGCAATAGAAAGGGGAGTGGATATGTTCGATTGCGTTATGCCTACTCGTAATGGTCGTAACGGTATGTTGTTTACATCTGAAGGTATTATGAACATGCGCAACGAAAAATGGAAGAATGATTTTTCACCTATCGATATTAATGGTACATCTTATGTCGACCATGCTTATACTAAAGCTTATCTTCGTCATTTATTTATTAGCAAAGAATTACTTGCTATGCAAATAGCTTCAATACACAATTTGGCTTTCTATCTTTGGCTCGTTAGTGAAGCCCGAAAACAAATAACACAAGGAACCTTCCTGTCATGGAAACAGGAGATGGTAACACGACTTGGAAGAAGGTTGTAACCATATAATCATAAAAAAACCGGAGTCAGTTTTTATTTTGCTGCTCCGGTTTTTTATTGCTTCTATTATGCTTCTACCTCTACAGGTGCATAACTTTGCTCACTCATACGTTTGTACCATGTGTAGCGCCATTTAGCATTTTCCTCAGCAGCCTTAAATAACATTGATGCTTCTGCAGGGAATTGTTTCATTAATGATGTGTATCTGGTTTCGCTTTTCAAGAAGTCTTGGAATAACTCCCATTGTGGCGGTTTAGAGTCTAATTGCATTGGGTTTTTGCCTTCTGCCTCTAAATTCGGATTGTATCTATAAAGATGCCAATAGCCTGATTTTACTGCCATTTCTTGTTGCTCACCGTTTGATGCTCCCATGCCGTTCACCAAACCATGACTGATACATGGTGAATATGCAATAACAATTGATGGTCCGTCAAAAGCTTCTGCTTCACGAATAGCTTTCAAAGCCTGCATATTATTTGCGCCAAGCGCAACCTGTGCCACATAAACATAGCCGTATGTTGCTGCAATCATACCTAAGTCTTTCTTGCGTACTTTCATACCCGATGCTGCAAATTTTGCTACTGCACCTACCGGTGTCGACTTAGATGCTTGACCTCCTGTGTTGGAGTATACTTCTGTATCGAGAACAAGGATGTTTACATTTTTTCCTGAAGCGATTACGTGGTCTAATCCACCAAAACCTATATCATATGCCCAACCGTCACCTCCAATTATCCAGTGAGATTGTTTTACTAAGAACTGACTTAAATCATCAATTTCCTTGCAATATGAACAGTTGTTTTGTTTTAGTAATGGTTTGATTTCTCTTGATAATTCAAGTGTTTTATCTCCATTTTCACGATTTTCAATCCACTCTTCAAATAATGCTTTCAATTCTTCTGAGCAACCATTTTCACTGATAGATGAATTCATTAAACGAACTAATCTGTCGCGCATTTGATCGTGAGCGAATACCATTCCTAATCCAAATTCGGCATTGTCTTCAAATAAAGAGTTTGCCCATGCAGGTCCGCGCCCTTCATCGTTTACTGTGTATGGAGTTGAAGGTGCTGATGCAGAGTATATTGACGAACAACCTGTTGCATTGGCAACCATTTGACGCTCGCCAAACAACTGTGTTACTAATTTTACATATGGTGTCTCACCACAACCTGCACAAGCTCCAGAGAATTCAAACAAAGGAGTTGCAAATTGAGAGTTTTTGATGTTAGCTTTTACATCAACCAAGCTTTGTTTGGTTTTTACATTGTCAACACAGTAATCCCAGTTGTCTTGCTCTTCATACTGAGTCTCAATAGGAACCATTTTCAATGCTTTGCCATTCTTGTTGCCCGGACAAACTTCTGCACAGTTATCGCAACCCATACAGTCTAACACGTCAACCTGAATACGATATGTCAAATCGGCAAAAGGACGACCAATAGCTTTCAATGAAGCAAACGGTGCGTTGCTCTGCTCTGTTTCATCTAATAAGAACGGACGAATTGCAGCGTGCGGACAAACATATGCACATTGATTACATTGAATACAATTCTCCATTTCCCATACAGGAACTGTAGCAGCCACACCACGCTTTTCGTATTTGGTAGTACCTTGAATCCATGTTCCGTCTTCACGTCCTTTAAACATAGACACAGGCAAATCATCACCTTTTTGTGCGTTAATAGGAACAACAATATTTTTAACAAAATCAGGCATGTTATGATCGATCATATCGTTTTCGTCGATTAAATTAGCCCAATCTGCCAATACCTCTACTTTTTCATATTCGCAACATCCACGATCTACAGCGGCAAAGTTCATGTTTACTACTTTCTCGCCTTTCTTGCCATAGGATTTGACAATTGCACCCTTCATTTCTTTTACAGCTAAATCATAGGGAATTACCTGAGTAATTTTAAAGAATGCTGCTTGCAAAATAGTATTTGTTCTATGACCTAAACCTATTTCCTGTGCAATTTTAGTCGCATTGATGATATATAAAGTGATATTGTTTTTCGCTAAATATTTCTTTACATCAATTGGTAAGTTTTTCTGAACTTCTTCAGGTGTCCATACTGTATTTAGCAAGAAAGTACCATTCTTTTTCAATCCTTTGGTAACATCATATAAACGAAGGTAAGCCTGAACGTGGCAAGCTACAAAATCGGGCGTTGTTACTAAGTAAGTCGAACGGATAGGAGAGTCGCCGAAACGTAAGTGAGAACATGTAAATCCACCTGATTTCTTTGAGTCGTATTGGAAATAAGCCTGACTGTATTTGTCTGTATTATCACCAATAATTTTGATGGAGTTTTTGTTTGCTCCAACTGTACCGTCTGCGCCTAAACCATAAAATTTAGCTTCGAAAATACCTTTACCGCCCATTGGTATCTCTTCTTTCATTGGTAGTGATGTAAATGTAACATCATCTACTATACCAACGGTGAATTGATTTCTTGGTGATGGTAATGCAAGGTTCTCAAACACAGCAAGTACTTGTGATGGAGTAAAGTCTTTCGATGATAATCCATAACGACCTCCAACTACTAAAGGTTGATTTTCAGTGCCGTATAATACATCTTTTACATCAAGATATAATGGTTCGCCACCTGCTCCCGGTTCTTTTGTACGGTCGAGTACGCAAATCCTTTTTGCTGTCTTTGGTAATACTGATAAGAAATGTTTTGCTGAAAACGGACGATACAGGTGAACAGCTATCATACCTACTTTCTGACCTTTTTTTCTTAAATAATCGATACCTTCACGAATAGCTTCTGTCGACGAACCCATAGCAACTACAACTCTATCAGCTTCAGGATCACCATAATAATCGAACAAGCCATACTTACGACCTGTAATTACTGCTAATTCATCGAGATAGTTTTCAACAATACCCGGAACAGCATCGTAGTATGGATTACAAGCCTCACGTGCCTGAAAGTAAATATCAGGATTTTGTGCTGTACCGCGTACTACAGGATTTTCAGAATTTAATGAACGTTTTCTGAAATCTGATAATGCATCTTGGTCGAGAAGTTTGATTAATGCATCTCGGTCAATTTCTTCTACCTTTTGAATTTCGTGTGATGTGCGGAAACCATCAAAGAAATGCACAAATGGAATACGTGATTTGATAGAAGCCAAGTGAGCAATTGCTGCTAAGTCCATAACTTCCTGTACCGATCCTGTTGCAAACATTGCGCAACCGGTTTGGCGAACTGCCATCACGTCTTGGTGGTCGCCGAAAATTGATAATGCGTGTGAAGCGAGTGCGCGTGCTGAAACATGATAAACACCGGGTAATAATTCACCGGCAACTTTGTACATGTTTGGAACCATAAGTAATAAGCCCTGCGATGCAGTAAATGTTGAAGTCAATGCTCCGGCTTGTAGTGAACCGTGCATTGCAGCTGCTGCTCCTGCTTCCGATTGCATCTCTTGGACTTGTACAGTTTCGCCGAACATGTTCTTGCGACCGCCTGCAGCCCATTCATCAACATATTCAGCCATAGTCGACGATGGTGTAATCGGATATATAGCAGCTACTTCGCTAAAAATATAAGCGATATGAGCAGCAGCCTGATTACCGTCGCATGTTAAGAATTTTTTTTGTTTTGCCATATTCAAAAAATTTGTTAGTTGTTTTAAAATCTAATATGTGAAACCGAAAAGCCATAATGGTATTTCGTTTTTGTACTCTACTTCTAATGTGTCGATAATATAATATATTTTGGAACTATGCCTGTTAGCTGATTTTGTGTCGTATTTGAAATTGATTTTTCTGTCGACACAGAAGTCGCTATGATATTTACCTATATTTACTTTATGTTTGGCATGCAAAGCATTATACAGAAATGTTTTTCTGTCCGAATCATAATCTGAATAATCAGGAAAAACTGCATGTGTCAAATTGGTGTTGTGAGCATATAACTGCTTGGGTTTCTTAGGGTAATCTTCTCCTTCTATATATAAGGTATTCAACAGCCTTGCATCTTTTAAATACTTTATATAATTCATAATAGTTGCCCTCGATGTGTTAATCTCAACGGCTAACTGACTGATGTTTGCGGGTCCCGGACTATTTGTCAATATTAAATATAATAATCGTCTGATTTTCGAAAGATACTTTAAATCAATCTGTTTTATTAGAAGTATATCAACCTCCATCATCATATTCATAGTCTTGAGCAAATTCTCAGAATAATTTCTATCTTCAAGAAAAAATGGATAATAACCGAATTTTAAATAATCTTGAAAATAATGATGAGGATTTACTTTTTCTAAAATATTTTTTGTTATAATCGATTGATTATTAAGTATTTCTTCAAGTGAATATGACTTTAATTCTAATCCTGTTTTTAAATTTATATATTCCCTAAATGAGAAACCTCGAAGATTATATACTGTTACTACATCTTGAATATCTTGATTTTCATCTATTAATCGCATCACAGATGAACCTGAAAAAATAATTTGTAGTTCAGGATATGAATCGTAGCACATCCTCAACTCTTTCGACCAATTTTCGTATTTGAAAGTCTGATCTATTAATAAGGTACGCCCCCCTTGATTATAAAATTCTCCTGCAAATTCAAATAAACTATGTTCAGTAAAATATAAATTGTTGAAGTTGATATATAAGCATCTTTTATCCTCACCATAACGCTCTTTTGCGTATTGTAGTAGAAATGTAGTCTTGCCAACACCGCGACTACCTTTTATACCTATCAGGCGACGCGACCAGTCAATTTCGTCCATCAACATACGACGCACAGGTGCTTGTACGTTGGCAATCAAATCGAAGTGTGTATGATAAAAAGACTTCATGGTGAAATTTTGATGCAAAAATACAATTATTATTTGAATTTTGCAATGTGGAGATTACAAAATGAAGTTTTATATCTAAAATATAATCTTTTTTTATTTTCTAATTTATTGTATCTTTGCTCGTCTTATTAATTCACGTTAAAAAAGTATAATATGAGATTAATTATTCAAAATGATTACGATCTAATTTCTAAATGGACAGCTAATTATATCGCAGATAAAATCAATGCAGCAGCAGAGCTTTCAGATAAACCTTTTGTACTCGGATTACCAACCGGTTCTACTCCACTTGGAACATATAAAAACTTAATTGATCTATATAAAAAAGGTAAAGTTTCTTTTAAAAATGTAGTAACTTTTAATATGGATGAGTATGTTGGTATTCCTCAAGATCATCCTCAAAGTTATTATACTTTTATGTGGACAAACTTCTTCAGTAAGGTTGATATTCTTCCTGAACGAGTGAATATCCTTAATGGTAATGCTTCCGATCTTATTGCCGAATGTGAGTCGTATGAAACAAGAATAAAATCTTATGGTGGTATCGACTTGTTTATGGGTGGTATAGGTCCTGATGGACATATCGCTTTTAATGAGCCGGGTTCTTCTCTTACTTCCAAAACGAGAATAAAAACTTTGACTAAGGATACAATTATTGCTAATTCTCGTTTCTTCGATAATGATGTGAATAAAGTACCTAAAAACGCTCTGACTGTTGGTGTAGGTACTGTGTGTGATGCTAAAGAAGTTCTGATTATTGTAAACGGTCATGGTAAGGCTCGTGCACTACGGCATGCTGTTGAAGAGCCTGTTAATCATATGTGGACTATCAGCGCATTACAACTTCATCCTAAGGCTATCATAGTATGCGATGAGGCTGCTTGTGTCGAGCTGAAAGTTGGTACATATAATTATTTTAAAGACATTGAAAAGGATTCGATATTATAATATGTTTGTTTAATTTATAAAAGTTTTTAACTATGAAAACGAATGAAATTATGTTGCTTTTTAAGCAATTCGAAGATGCTGCATCGATGATTGAGAATGTAGAGTGCTGGAGTGCACGGGAAATTCAACTATTATTAGGGTACAGTAAATGGGAAAATTTTGAGAAAGTCGTTGAAAAAGCGAAAATTGCATGTGAAAATGCAGGCGAAAAAATAGCAGACCATTTTCCTGACGTCAGGAAAATGGTTGGTGTAGGTTCAGGTGCTGAAAGAGAGGTAGTTGACATACTTTTGACACGCTACGCTTGCTATTTAATTGCTCAAAATGGCGATAGTAGAAAACCTGAAATTGCTTTTGCACAGAATTATTTTGCTGTGCAAACAAGGAGAGCAGAGGTTGTTGAAAAAAGAATGTTGGAATATGAGAGAGTTAAAGCTAGGGAGAAACTGAGCCAGACTGAAAAGCAGCTATCTGCAATTTTATATGAAAGAGGTGTAGATAGTAAAGGTTTTGGTATAATTCGCTCAAAAGGCGATCAAGCTTTGTTCAGATTATCAACAATCCAATTAAAGAATAAATTAGGAATTCCTGATAAACGTCCACTTGCTGACTTTTTGCCGACTATCAGTATTAAAGCAAAAGATTTAGCTGCTGAAATGACAGGGTTGAATGTACAAACGAAAAATATGAAAGGTCAGGATAAGGTTGAGAATGAACACGTAGACAATAATTTAGCCGTTCGTAAAATGCTTGTTAAGAGAGGAATAGTTCCTGAAAATCTTCCTGCTGATGAGGATATAAAGAAAGTACAGCGAAAACTGGAACAAGAAGATAAGAAACTCTTGAAAGATAAAAAAAGTAAAAAATAATATTAGCATGAAACGAACATGAAATAATTTAATCAATTATTTCGCCCATGCGAATGATTAAATTATTTCATCGAGAGTTCCATATGACAACTAAAAGAAAATAAAATTTAAACGTATGAAACAAAAAGTTAATTATCTATTAGCATTGGTATTTATCGCAATAGCAATGGTTTCCTGTATGCCTGAAGATGATATCTTCGACGAGACTTTGCTGTATGGGAAATGGAAATCGGGTACTGAGTTCTATCGTTTTGATAGTGACGGAAAAGGTAAAAACTGGGATTCTGCTGAAACTGAAGAGGATGATGAGGGTGGTAACTTTACATGGACTCTTGTGAAGGCAGACTTGACTGTCATAAGGATTACTACAACTACCGGCAGTGGTATACCTCACACATACACAGTACTGGAACTGACTTCTTCAAAATTGAAGTTTAATGATGGTTTCGAAGATCAGACCTTTTCTAAAGTAAATTAGTTTTTCCTTTTAAAAGTTGTTTTATGAAGAAAGTACTTAAAATTACTTTAATCAGCTTGTTATCTATCATAGCTGTTGTTGTCATTTCTGTAGGAATTCTGTCATGGGTTATATTTACTCCTGAAAAGCTTACACCTATTGTCAGAAATCAACTTGATAAAATGTTGATTTGCGAACATCAAGTTGGTGATGTTGAGCTGACATTCTTTAGTACTTTTCCTCAATTTGGAATTCATATAAATGGTTTATTGCTTAGAAACAATATGCCTGATGCTCCTTCCGATACCGTTGTAAATGCCGATAAGGTGATAGCTTCTTTAGATTTTAAGGCTCTTTGGAAGAAAAATGAGTTGATTATTAATGAACTTTTCATTGATAATGCTTTTATTCTGGCATATACTGATTCTGCCGATCGCTCAAATTATGATATAATGCGTCCTGATGATGAACCGGAATATACTACCGCTTTTAAGTTACCTTTTAATCAATTAGTTCTGGATAAAATTGAATTGAAAAATTCAAAGATTATTTATCACGATTCTCCGATGGACATGGTGTTGACACTTGCAGGATTAGATGCTGATGTCAATATGAATTGGAAAGGTGATTTGATAAATGGTAATCTGATTTGCGATGCTGATGCTTTTTCTTTTTATTGGGATGAAACTGATTATGTTATTGAAAATTCTCTACAGATAAATTCACCTTATTCTTTTGATTTAGATAAGTTTAAACTTATTCTCGATAAAGGTAAATTATGCCTTAATAATATGGATTTTGATGTTGATGCTCTAATTCATAATCGTTCCGTAACTGATGATATTCTTCTTGATATTGTGTTTAATTCAGTCGAATTGCCTACTGAACCTGTTATAAATCTGATGAGTGTTCCTTATGGTGAATATCTTGAAGGTATGCAAATCGATGGTTTTACTTATGTAAATGGCTCACTAAAAGGCATTATAGGAGATTCCGTTCTTCCTGTTTTTGCATTGAATATCGATTTCAACAAGGTTAAGTTTGAGTATGAATCTTTACCATACAAACTTTTCGATATGTCGGGTAAAGCAGATGTAGTGATGGATTTGAATGATGGCGATTTGTGGTTTGTTAAAGTATATGACTTCAAAGCTAAAACAGGCAAATCATCTCTTGCCGGCTCTGCTTATGTCGATCAATTGGTTGATGATATGCGCTTCGATATCGATGCGAGTGCAAGCTTTAACTTAATAGATGCTAAACCTATGTTACCTGATGATTTATCTATGGATATTAAGGGATTAGCTATTGGCAAGGCAAAAGTCAAATTTTTATATTCTCAGTTTAGAGATGATCAATATGATAAGATGTTTATTAGTGGAAAGTTCAACGTGAAGGACTTAGCTGTTGATTACGACACAATTTCTTTACGTTCTCATTCTGCTGATGTAGCTTTGAATATGCCAAATATCAAGAGCAAACAGACTTCTTTTATTGATTTGGATATTGCTTCTAAATTAGTTGATGTTAAAATGGGTAAATCAACGAACGCTTTACTGAGAAATCTTGCTGTTCAAGTTGCTACATCTAATATGCTTGATGATAGCAAACCGCTTATTGCAAAAGGAAATTTCAAAGGTAAGAATGTTGAGGCTTCTATGGATAATCTTACTGCTTTAATTGGCAATCCTAATGGTGATTTCTATGTGGAAATGGATATGCAGGATTCGACTGCCATACCTGTTTTTGATTGTAACTTCGATATGAGCAGTCTTGCAGCTTCTATGGATACTATTCAGATTAAAATTGCCAATCCAAATGGTAAATTTGTGTATAAAGCTGATGCTGAGGATGAAAAGCGACCGTTTATTCAACTGAAATATAATAGCAGTGAACTCTTTGCTCGTATGGGTGATACTCAGATTGATACTAAGGATATTAGTGTCGATGCAGGTGTTGCTTACGATGACAAACAGGAAAGCATGTTGTTGCAATGGATTCCTAAAGGCTTTGTAAAAATGAAGGAAGGTACAATATCAACGCCTCAAATTGCTTCTACCATTCAAATTCCTGCTATCGATTTCGACTTTACTCCTGATGAGTATCTGATTCGCGATAGTCGTCTTGTTATCGATAAATCTGATTTCCAGCTTACCGGTCAGCTTACTAATGTACGACCATATTTAAAGGATGAGGGTTTGCTAAAAGGTGATTTTAATTTCCGCTCACACACTACCGATGTGAATCATCTGATGGATTTATTTAGTGGTTTTGGCAGTGATGAACCACAAGTTGAAACAGCAGAAAGTAAATCTGAGAAGGAAGCTGAAACTGAAAGCAGTGGTCCGTTTATGGTGCCTAAGGGTGTGGATATTTCACTTTATACAAGCATAAGTGAAGCTTTAGTATCGAAAGATACAGCTCGTAATGTTCAGGGGACAGTTACTGTAAAAGATGGTGTAATGGTGTTGGAAAGTATGCTGTTCACCACTTCAGCAGCTAAAATGCAGCTTACAGGCATGTATAAAAGTCCGAGAAAAAATCATTTGTTTACCGGTATAGATCTGCATTTACTTGAAATTGAAATACCGGAACTGTTGAAATTAATTCCAGATGTAGATACTATCATGCCGATGTTACGTTCGTTTGCAGGTACAGGCGAATTTCATCTGACAATGGAAACATATCTCGACTCTGCGTATAACTTGAAGAAATCTACATTGTTAGGTGCAGCTTCTGTACGTGGTCAAGATTTAGTACTTCTCGATGGTGAAACTTTTACAGAAATTGCTAAAACATTGCGTTTCAACAAAAAAACTGAAAATAAAATAGATAGTCTTTCTGCTGAATTTACAGTAATCAAAAACAATGTTTATGTTTATCCTTTCTTAATTGTAATGGATAAATACAAGGCAGTTGTGGATGGGCGGCATAATCTCGATATGAATTTCGATTATCATATATCCTTAGTTGATAGTCCGTTACCTGTGCAACTTGGTGTAGATGTCAAAGGAAATCTCGATGATATGAAAATTCGACCTGTAAAATGCAAATATGCTAATATGTATCGTCCGGCAAGACGTACAGAAGTCGACACCAAAAAACTCGAACTCAGAAATATGATATATAAAGCGTTATCAGATAATGTAAGAGAAGAGTGATCGTTTCCAAATCTGATTTTCCAAACAGTTTTATACCTGACCGCCATTAAACAGGCAGTCAGGTTTTTTCAAACACAAACGTTAAACAACCTAATCAATAATGAATAAATTTAAATGTAGATATTGTATAAAATCATTGTAATTAGCAAATTAACACGTTAGCAATAAGATATATCTTTATTTTTCATTTGCTAATGAACTTTATAGTTTGCAATGCGTTAAATCAATAAAAATCAATTACAGAATTTTTTCACTATTATCTTGTTTTAATTCATTAAAAATAGTACTTTTGCACAGTTTTTCCGAGAAGAGTAAAAAAGTATTATTGATATTTGTTTTATAATACATCTTTGCAGAAAAACTAAAAAGAGATATATTTAAAAATCATTATTATAACATGGCAAACCTGATAAAAACAAAACGTGGTTTGAATATTCCAATCAATGGGCGACCTATTGAAATAATTGGGAATTTAACCCTACACAAAGAATTTGCCCTTGTTCCTGATAATTTTCAAGGTGTTACCCCAAAAATGCTTGTAAAGGAAGGTGAAGCTGTTAAAGCCGGCTCTCCTGTTTTTTATGAGAAGCAATTTCCGGGGATGAATTTTGTATCACCTGTAAGTGGAACAGTTAAGGCAATTAATAGAGGAGAGCGTCGTAAAATCATGAATATCATCATCGAAAGTGATGAGAAAATGACTTATGAGAAGTTCGAAACGCCTGATGTAAATACAGCAAGTACTGACGAGCTTATTCAAATCCTGCAAAAAACCGGTATGTGGGCTTTTATTACACAACGTCCATATGATGTCATAGCAAATCCGACTAAAACACCTAAAGCAATTTTTATTTCGACTTTCGACTCGGCTCCGCTGGCTCCTAATAATGATTTTGTCATAAGTAGCCAGATTGCTGATTTCCAAACAGGTGTAAATGTGTTGGCTAAGATTGCTACTGTTCATCTTGGTATAAAACACGGTAAGAAAACGCCTTTCTCAACAATTAAAAATGCTACTATTACCGAGTATGATGGTCCGCATCCGATTGGTAATGTGGGTATTCAGATAAATCATATCAGTCCGGTTAATAAAGGTGAGGTTGTGTGGACTATCAATCCGCAGGATGTATTGTTTATCGGTCGCCTATTTAATAAAGGTATTGTTGATTTGTCACGATTGATAGCACTTACAGGTCCTTCTGTAAGATCACCTCAATATTATAATGCCATTATCGGTGCATGTATAGAACCATTTATTCATGGCAATAAAATCACCGGAAACAAAACCCACAGGTTTATTAGTGGTAATGTTCTTACCGGTTGCAGAATTAGCGGTAAAGGATATCTCACTCCTTATGCTACACAATTAACTATACTCGAAGAGGGGCATCATACTCATGAATTGGTAGGATGGGGTATGCCGCGCTTTAGAAAATATAGTACAAGTCGTACTTACTTTACCTTCTTATTCGAATCGAAATTTCTTCGCAAGTTATTCGGTAACTTTAAATATAAATGGGACACTCGCCTTTTAGGTGGTAGAAGAGCAATTATTATGTCGGGTGAGTATGAAAAGGTTTTGCCGATGGATATTTATCCTGAGTTTTTATTTAAGGCGATGATTGCCAATGATTTGGATAAGATGGAAGCTCTTGGAGCATATGAAATTGCACCTGAAGACGTTGCTCTGTGTGAATTTGTATGTACTTCGAAATTGCCTTTGCAGCAAATCGTAAGAAATTCATTGGATTACATGAAAAAAGAATTAGAATAATATGAGGAATAATAAATTAAGAAAATTTGTAGATAAACTGAAACCGCATTTTATGCCCGGTGGTAAGCTCGAAAAGCTTCATTCAGTTTTTGATGGTTTCGAAACCTTCCTTTTTGTTCCAAATACAACTTCGAAAAATGGTGTTCACATTCATGATGCTATCGATTCGAAGAGAACAATGATTACTGTTGTTGTAGCTTTAGTACCTGCACTGCTTTTTGGTATGTTTAATGTCGGCTATCAACATTATCTTGCTATAGGTCAGACTGCTGATTTTTGGGATACTTTTGTGTTTGGTTTGCTTGCTGTACTACCTATTGTAGTTGTTTCATATGCTGTGGGATTAGGTATCGAGTTCGTTATAGCACAGATTAAAGGTCATGAAATCCAGGAGGGTTTCTTGGTGTCGGGTATGTTAATACCATTAATTGTACCTGTTGATACGCCTCTGTGGATGATTGCTGTAGCAACTGCCTTCTCAGTTTTATTTGCTAAAGAAGTGTTTGGCGGTACAGGTATGAATATCTTCAACGTGGCTTTGGTTGCTCGTGCATTTTTATTCTTCGCTTATCCTACTTTTATGTCGGGTGACACGGTTTGGGTACGTACAGGAACAACTTTCGGATTAGGTGGAGGAAGTATAATCGACTCTTACTCCGGTGCTACTGCTTTAGGTGAGTTGGCGACAGCTAATTCTTCTAATGTTCAGCTCACTAATATTATAGGTAATCCGCTTGGCTTTTTAGATGGCTTTCTCGGACTTATACCCGGTTCAATTGGAGAAACTTCAACATTGGCAATTTTAATTGGTGCGGCTATCATACTTTTTACAGGTGTAGCAAGTTGGAAAATTATGCTTTCTGTTTTTGCCGGTGGAGCTTTAATGGCATTTGTATTTAATAATTTCGGTCCTGATAATGCTGTTGCTCATTTCCCATGGTATAATCATTTGGTTTATGGTGGTTTTGCTTTTGGTGCTGTGTTTATGGCTACCGACCCTGTTACCGCTGCTCGTACTGAAACCGGTAAATGGATTTATGGTTTCTTAATAGGTGCTTTTGCAATTGTTATTCGTGTGCTTAATCCGGGATATCCCGAAGGCATGATGTTATCTATTCTGTTTATGAATATTTTTGCTGCACTGATAGATTATTATGTGGTGGAAGGTAATATCAAAAAACGTATGAAACGAGTTGGTACTCAAAAACAATAGGAGGTAGATATGAACACAAATAGTAATAATTATACAATAATATTCGCCACAGTTATGGTGGTGATAGTGGCTCTGCTCCTCGCTCTTGTATCCGGTATGTTGAGTGATAAGCAGACTGAAAATGTTGAGCTTGATAAAAAGAAGCAAATTTTGACTTCTTTAAATATAAACACTCAAGATCAGGATGTTAATGAACTTTACAACAAATATATAACGAAGGAAGTTGTAATTGATTCTAAGGGTAACGAGATTGAAAATCCTGAAAGTCAAGCCTTTTATGTTGATGTAAAAAAGGAGTTGTCGAAACCTCTTGAAAATAGAGCTTTACCTTTATACATTGCTGATGTTGATGGTTCTACGAAATATATTATTTCTTTATATGGTGCCGGCTTGTGGGGACCAATTTGGGGATATGTTGCACTTGATGAAGATAAAAATACAATCTTTGGTTCATATTATTCACATGCAAGTGAAACACCCGGTCTTGGTGCCGAAATAGCTGATCATCATTTTCAAACTAAGTTTATTGGTAAAGAAATATTCAATAGTAATAAAGAGTTTGTTTCAGTTGCAATAGTAAAACCCGGACAAACTGCTGATAAAGACTATGTGGATGGCATTTCAGGTGGTACAATCACAAGTAAAGGCGTGGAGTCTATGCTTATGAACTGCATCGGACAATATGAACAATATTTGAAACTTTCAATTAATGGAGGAACTGAAGAATGAGTAAATTATTTTCAGATAGAATTAAAAAGGTCTTTATGGGACCACTTAGTCAGGATAACCCGATAACCGTACAGGTGCTCGGTATATGCTCGGCTTTGGCTGTTACAGCTAAGCTCGAACCTGCTATTGTTATGGGTTTGTCGGTAACTATCATCGTAGCATTTTCTAATACAATTATTTCAGTATTGAGAAACATGATACCTAATCGTATCAGAATTATTGTTCAATTGGTGGTGATTGCTGCACTTGTTACTGTTGTTAACGAAATACTTAAAGCTTATGCTTATGATGTTAGCGTTCAACTTTCTGTGTATACAGGATTGATTATTACCAACTGTATTCTGATGGGTCGCCTTGAAGCATTTGCAATGGCAAATAAGCCATGGGAATCGTTTGTTGATGGTATAGGTAATGGTTTGGGTTATGCGTGGATTTTAGTCGCGGTTGCTTTCTTCCGCGAATTACTTGGTGCCGGGACATTATTCGGCTTTAAGGTTATTCCACAATCTTTCTACGATGCCGGATATGTTAATAATGGTCTGATGGTTATGCCTCCTATGGCTCTGATATTAGTAGCCGTTATAATATGGGTTCATCGTTCAGTTAATAAAGATTTACAAGAAAAATAAAATTATTGATATATGGAAAATATAGCTTCTATATTTGTAAAGTCGATTTTTGTCGATAATATGATTTTTGCATTTTTCCTCGGGATGTGTTCGTATCTTGCGGTTTCTAAAAATGTAAAAACATCTATGGGCTTAGGTTTGGCTGTAATATTCGTATTGGGTATTACTTTGCCGGTTAACTATCTGCTCGAAAATTATGTTCTGAAAGAAGGTGCATTGAAATGGTTAAGTCCATCTTTAGCTTCACTTGATTTAAGCTATTTAGCATTTATATTATTTATTGCTGTTATCGCTGCTATCACTCAATTAGTGGAAATGGCTGTTGAAAAATTTACTCCATCTCTATATGCATCGCTTGGTATTTTCTTACCGCTGATTGCTGTAAACTGTGCTATCATGGGTGGCTCGCTGTTCATGCAACAACGTCAGTTTGTTAATATAGGAGAAGCAACTTCATATGCTTTTGGATCAGGTGTTGGTTGGCTGTTAGCAATAGTAGGATTAGCTGCAATACGCGAGAAAATGGCATATTCAGATGTGTTTCCTCCACTTAGAGGGTTAGGTATTACTTTTATTACTGTAGCTCTTATGGCTATGGCATTTATGAGCTTTTCAGGATTAAAAATCTGATCGATTATTAAAATTGTATTAAATCATGATATTAGCTATCAATTCAACAATGATTATTGCCAGCTTGGCTGTGTTTCTTCTGGTTATTATATTACTAACAATTATTTTATTAGTTGCAAAAAAGTATTTGGTTGCTTCCGGTGACGTTAAAATCACTGTAAACGGTGAGAAAGATGTTATTGCTCCTGCCGGTGGTACTTTATTAAATACTCTTGCAACGCAAAATATATTTCTTCCATCTGCTTGTGGTGGTGGTGGTACTTGTGCACAATGTAAATGTCAGATTATTGAAGGTGGAGGAGAGATACTTCCTACTGAAACTGTGCATTTTAGTCGTAAAGAAATACTTGACAACTGGCGATTAAGCTGTCAGGTAAAGGTAAAAAGTGATATGTCCATTAAAATGGATGAATCGATTATGGGTGTAAAAAAATGGGAATGTGAAGTGGTGTCTAATAAAAATGTCGCTACCTTCATTAAAGAGTTTGTTGTTAAACTTCCTGAAGGAGAACAGCTCAACTTCAAACCTGGTGGTTACATTCAAATAGACGTTCCAAAATATGATATTAAATACTCTGATTTTGATATTCCTGATAGATTCCGTGGTGACTGGGATAAATTTAGAATGTGGGAACTTGCAATTAACAATGATGAGGAAACAATGCGTGCTTATTCTATGGCTAACTATCCTGCCGAAGGTGATATTGTAATGCTGAATGTTCGTATTGCAACTCCTCCATGGGATAAGGATGCAAATGCGTGGTCGAATATAAAACCCGGTATTTGTTCTTCATATATCTTCAATTTGAAACCCGGTGATAAAGTTATGGTGTCCGGTCCGTTTGGTGAGTTTCATCCCATCATAGATAGTAAACGTGAAATGCTATATATAGGTGGTGGTGCAGGAATGGCGCCTCTTCGCTCTCATGTATTGCATCTTCTAAATACTCTTAAAACAAGTGATAGAAAGATAACTTATTGGTATGGAGCACGTTCTAAGAATGAGATTTTCTATGAAGAAGATTTCAGAAAATTAGAGAAAGAATTTCCTAATTTTACTTTCAATATTGCATTAAGTGATCCTCAACCAGAAGATAATTGGACAGGTTATGTCGGATTTATTCATAAAGTTATTTTGGATAATTACTTGATAGAGCATGATTCACCTGAAGATATCGAGTACTACATGTGCGGTCCCGGTCCGATGGCTAAAGCTGTTGAAAAAATGTTGTACGACTTAGGTGTACCTCGTGAAATGCTGATGTTTGATGATTTTGGAGCGTAAGAGTCGATACGTTAATCAATACATTATCATATTAACTCTGAATTTATAATGCAATATTAGAATTAAAAATTATAAGTAAATTTGCATATTTAAAAACAGATTATTATCTTTGTAGTCGAAATAGTTTTAAAATGAAACAAAATATAGTAAATATAGCTTGGTGGTGGCACTTACAGAATTTTATTCCGTGAGTATTATTTACTTGTATTTATCAAAATATATTTTTGAAAAGGCTTGTCGAAACTCACGATAAGCCTTTTCTATTTAATAGCAATTTATCAAAACATATTTAAAGTATTAATAATGAAAACACCTGACGAAAAAGGTTTTTATGGAATTTACGGTGGTGCATATATTCCCGAAATTCTGCATGATTCAGTAGAATGTTTGAAATATGCGTTTTATCAGGCTAAAAACGACCCATCGTTTTTGAAAGAATACAATGATTTGCTGAAAAATTATGTCGGACGTGCAACTCCTCTATATTATGCTAAACGTTTGTCCGAGAGATATAAAACAAATATATATCTGAAAAGGGAAGATCTTAATCATACCGGTGCACATAAGATTAATAATTCTTTAGGACAGATTTTATTAGCTAAACGTATGGGTAAATCTCGTATCATTGCTGAAACCGGTGCCGGTCAGCATGGCGTGGCTACTGCAACTGCCTGTGCTCTTATGGGTCTGGAATGTATAGTTTTCATGGGCAAGACTGATGTGGAACGCCAATTCTCTAATGTGCAAAAAATGAAAATGTTGGGTGCAGAGGTTGTCCCTGTTACGAGTGGCAATATGACACTAAAAGATGCTACTAATGAAGCCATTAGATACTGGTGCTCAAATCCCGATACCTTCTATATCATCGGCTCAACGGTTGGTCCTCATCCTTATCCTGAGATGGTATCTTTCTTTCAGTCAGTTATTTCAAGCGAGATAAAACAGCAATTAAATGAGCAAATCGGACGAGATTATCCTGATTTTCTTATAGCCTGTGTTGGTGGCGGAAGTAATGCTATGGGAACGTATTATCATTTTTTAGAAGATGAGCGAGTAAAAATTATTTCTGCGGAAGCTGGTGGTTTAGGGCTTAATTCCGGTCATACTGCTGCTACTATTCATGTGGGTACAATTGGAATTATTCATGGATTTAAAACACTTTTAATGCAGGACGAGGATGGACAAATCATTGAACCTTATTCGATTTCTGCAGGATTAGATTATCCGGGCGTAGGACCTTCACATGCATATCTTGCTCAAATTAAGCGTACTAAAGTGTATGCTATAAATGATGATGAAGCCCTTGATGCTGCTTTTGAACTTACCAAGTTGGAAGGAATTATTCCGGCAATAGAATCGGCACATGCACTTGCGGTTCTGGCAAAAGAATCGGAAAACTTTAAGTCTGATGATGTGGTTGTGTTAACTGTTTCAGGTAGAGGTGATAAGGATATTGATACTTATATCAAGATTATGAATGAAAAAAATAATAACGCATAAAATACTAAAACATAAAATCAAATGAAACTTATAGTCAATACTAAAAAAATGCTTGCCGACATGCAAACTCCGGTAGGCATATATCTTAAAATAAGAGATTTATATACTAATTCCGTATTATTGGAAAGTTCTGATTATCATGGTAATGAAAATAGTTTTTCATATATAGGATTTGCTCCGATTGGAGGTATCTCTGTAAATCGGTTTGTGATAAAGGAAGAATATCCTGATGGTAAAATGATAGAAACCAATGTTGTTGATAAAATGACTGTTGCTAATCGTTTTGATATCTTTCTTAAATCTTTTGAAATTGATAATAATCTGACAGAGAAAGGATTAATCAATGGTCTACTTGGTTATACATCATACGAGTCAGTTCAATATTTTGAAGATATTAAATTAAGTGCCAGAGAAACTACGCCAGGTTCTATGCCCGGATTACATTATGTACTTTTCAAATATATCATAGCTATTAATCACTTTAACAATGAACTTACAATTATAGAAAATCTTCTTGAAAATGAGAGTTCTCAATTGGAAGCCATTGAAAATATATTGATTAACAATAATATAGCAACATATAAATTTGCACCTAAAGGTGAGGAGCAATGTGATGTGAATGATGATGAGTTTTTACAAATGATTGTGAAAGGTAAAGAAGCTTGTGAAAATGGTACTGTCTCGCAAATTGTTCTTTCAAGAAGGTTTTATCGTATGTTCGAAGGCGATGATTTTATGTTGTATAGAACTTTGCGCTCGGTAAATCCTTCACCTTATTTGTTCTATTTTAATTTTAGTGATTTTAGAATTTTCGGTTCGTCTCCTGAGGCGCATTTAATTGTTGACGGTAAAAAGCAAAAAGCTTATATTAAGCCTATAGCAGGGACTTTCAGACGAACAGGTGATGATGAAAAAGATTTAGAATTAGCAGAAAAATTAAGTCAAGATGAAAAAGAAAATGCCGAACACGAAATGTTGGTCGAATTGGCACTCAAAGATTTAGATAAAAATACTAAGGAAGTCAAAGTAGAAATTCATAAAGAAGTTCAATATTATTCTCATGTTTTACATCTAGTTTCAACAGTAAGCGGAAAATTAACTGATGATACGAAAATCATTAAACTTTTTGCTGATACATTCCCTGCCGGAACTTTGACCGGTGCGCCGAAAGTTACTGCTATGCAGCTAATTGACGATATTGAACCTCACGACAGAGGTCCGTATGGTGGTTGCATTGGTTACATTGGATTTGATGGAGGTTTTAATCAGGCAATTACAATACGTTCGTTTATCAGTAAACAAAACACTTTGTATTATCAAGCCGGTGCAGGTATTGTTTCTCAATCAGTTGTAGAAAAAGAATTACAGGAAGTCAACAATAAATTAGCAGCTTTAAAAAGAGCTATTGATGTAGCAGCTCTATAAATTTGAAAAATAAAATTTAAACGCATGAAACAAATACTAAATCGACTATTTAATCATCAGTCGCTTACAAAAAACGAAGCGCACGAGATAATGATAAAAATGGGGGCAGGGGAGTACAATCCTTCGCAAATTGCTGCTTTTATTTCAGTATATCTGATGAGAAGTATCGAACTTGAAGAGATTATTGGCTTTAGAGAGGCATTACTTTCTATGGCAACTAAAATAGATTTGTCAAATATTGAGACGATTGATATTGTAGGTACCGGTGGCGATGGTAAAAATACTTTTAATATATCGACAGCAGCTTGTTTTGTTGTTGCCGGTGCCGGATATTTTGTTGCAAAACATGGTAATTATGGTGCAACATCTGTGAGTGGGTCTTCAAATGTACTTGAATATTATGGTGCAAAATTCTCAACAGATCAAGATGTGCTTAATAAAACCTTAGATCAATGTGGCTTTACTTATCTACATGCTCCTTATTTTAATCCTGCGATGAAAAATGTTGCTCCGATAAGAAAAGAATTGGGAGTACGTACGTTTTTTAATATATTAGGACCGCTGATTAATCCATCTCAACCTCAATATCAATGTCTTGGAGTATATGATTTAAAAATGATGCGACTTTATAATTATATTTATCAAAATCTTGGTGTTAAATACTCAATTGTTCACAGTCTCGATGGTTATGATGAAATATCGCTTACCGATAACTCTAAAATAGTTAATAATAATGGCGAATATCTGCTGTCTCCTAAACACTTAGGTTTCAAGAAAAATGAACAGGATGATTTATGGGGAGGTGAATCAGTTAAGGATGCAGCAAAAATTTTCTTGGATGTGTTAGAGAGTAAATCTACTGAAGCTCAAAGTAATGCTGTAATAATTAACGCTGCTATTGCTATTCAAACTCGCTGTCCGCTTAAATCTATTTCTGATTGTATCGAAGAAGCAAAAGAGTCTATTAAAAGTGGTAATGCCTTGTTATCATTCAAAAAGTTTATAAACCAATAAAGAAATTATGTAATTTAATATTCATATGATTCTAACAAAAATATTAAACGACAAGATTGATGAGGTAGCAATTTGTAAAAAACAAGTATCAATTGACGAATTACATAGCTTGCCTTATTTTATGCGAAGAACAGTATCCTTAAAAGGTAATATATGCTCTTCTCCTTCAGGAATTATTTCAGAATTTAAAAAGAAATCACCTTCTAAAGGATGGATTAATGAATCTGCTAAAGTAATTGAAGTTACTAAAGGCTATTCAGATAATGGTGCTTCCGGTATATCAATATTGACTGATAATAAGTATTTCGGAGGATGTGATGAAGACTTAATATCTGCTCGTGAATATGTTAATATTCCTATCCTGCGTAAAGATTTTATTGTAGATGAGTATCAGATTTATGAATCTAAGGCAATTGGTGCAGATGTTATTCTTCTTATTGCAGCAGCTCTGACAAAAGAACAAACACTTATGTTTGCCAAAAAAGCAAAAGAATTATCTTTGGAGGTGTTGTTGGAAGTACATAATCAAGATGAATTATCACATTTGAATGATTATATAGATATTGTTGGTGTAAATAACAGAAACCTGAAAACATTTGAGGTTGATGTAAATATTTCAATAGAATTGTCGAATTACATACCACAGCAATTCGTAAAAATCAGTGAAAGTGGTATTTCGTCTGTCGATACTGTATTGAAATTGCGAGAATATGGATTCAAAGGCTTTTTAATGGGTGAAAACTTTATGAAAGAAGCAAATCCTGCTGATGCTCTTGGAAATTTTATAAGAAGATTGTAGGGATTGGTAAATGGTTTAGAGTATGGAGTTTAGAGTATGGAGTTTAGAGTATGGAGTATGGAGTGGAGACCATAGACTGTAGACCACATTAGCACATTGGCACATTAACATATTAGCAAATTATTTACATATGAAAATAAAAATATGCGGAATGCGAGATAAAGATAATATTATTCAAATTTTGTCTTTAAAGCCTGATTTCATAGGGTTTATATTTTATGAAAAATCGCCTCGTTTTGTTGATTCTGTGACTGGATTTTCAGAAATTCAATTCGATTCTAAAGTCAAGAAAACAGGAGTTTTTGTTAATGCAAATGAGCAAGAAATCATGCAAAAGGTAAAAATGTACGATTTACAGGCTGTTCAGTTACATGGTAATGAGTCACCTTTATTATGTGAGATTTTGAAGGATAACGGGTTGATAGTGATAAAAGCAATACAAATTCATTCTCAGGAAGATTTTGAGGAGATAGATGCTTATTCATCATATATAGATTATTTTTTATTTGACACTAAAACGAAACTTTATGGTGGCTCCGGTGAGAAATTCAACTGGTCGGTACTAAAAGAATATAAATTAGAAACACCTTTCTTCTTGAGTGGAGGTATTGATATAGATGATACATATAATATTAAACAATTTAATCACCCAAAATTGATTGGTATAGATTTAAACAGTAAATTTGAACTTTCTCCAGGTGTTAAGGATTACAATAAATTACAAAAATTCATAAAACAGATATTATGAACAGAATCAATGAGTTATTTGCTAAAAAGAACAACAATATTTTGTCAGTATATTTTACCGCAGGCTTTCCTAAGTTTGACGATACTGTTGATGTACTGCAAGCTTTACAATCGCATGGAGTCGATTTAATAGAAATAGGGATTCCTTTTTCAGATCCTATTGCCGACGGACCCGTTATTCAGCAGTCAAATCACAAAGCTTTGCAAAATGGAATGAGTATTAGGAAGTTGTTTTCACAGCTTGACAATATCCGTCCGAAAATCCATATTCCTTTAGTGATGATGGGGTATTTAAACCCAGTATTGCAATTTGGATTTGAGCATTTTTGTTCAGAATGTAACCGTGTAGGAATTGATGGTATGATTATTCCGGATTTACCAATGGACGATTATCTAAATGAGTATAAAGCAATTGCAGATAAGTATAAACTGAAATTTATCTTTTTAATTACGCCTGAGACTTCAGATGAACGAATCAGGCAAATTGACCAAAATACTGATGGCTTTATCTATATGGTATCGTCTGCGGCTGTTACAGGAGCCAAACAATCATTCGATGATCGAATTACGTATTTTGAACGTATAAATTCAATGAATCTTGTAAATCCTCGATTAGTTGGTTTTGGCATATCTAATAAAGCTACTCTAACCACCGTAAATCATTATGCATCAGGTGCAATTATCGGCTCTGCTTTCATCAAAATTTTAAACGAAACTAATAATGTTAACATAGCAGTTGAGAAACTCTTGGAAAATCTGAATAAATAATTATATTTGCAAGGCATTAAAATGGTGATTGGTAATTAGTAATTAGTGATTAGTAATTGGTGATTAATGATTGGTGATTGGTAGAGACGCACAAATTGTGCGTCTCTACATAAACGTTAAACATTAAACATTAAACAATAGACTATTGACCATAGACTATTGACCATATTGGCACATTAACACATTATTTACGTATGAAACGATATTTATTTATAGTCTTGCTTGTAAGCTTTAATCTTCTGAATATTGTTTATTCTCAAAGTAATAAACAAAATATTGTCAAGGAGGAATTTCAGCTTAGTGACGCTTTCCCTGTGAAGCTATTTAATGACACCTTGTTTTATATTGATACTAAGCTTGGTACTTTGACAGCCGAAGAAAGGGCTAAGTATATTTCAGCAAGAATAGAAAGGGTGTTTGATGATAATGATTCGATTCAGATAATTCTTTCTCAAAATGAGAATACCGTTGATTTGATGTGTGGTGAGACTTTTATCATGACTGTTCACGAACATGACACTATATCGAAAAACATGAGTGTGGAACAGCTTGCAGAAAATTATAAATTGCTTATTGTCTCTTCTTTTGTTAAAGCAAAGAAAGACAGGAGTTTGCTGACTATATTAGTGAGAATTGGACTCGTATTATTAGTTCTGTCTGCTATATGGCTGATGATTTATTTGTTGAGGTTAGGACATCGTTATCTTGAAAGTAAAGTTATAACTAATAAAGATAAGTGGTTGAGAAATTTGTCTTACAAAGATTATACGTTTATCACTGCTAATCAGGAATTAAAGGTTGCACTATGGTTTCTCAATATTCTGAAATGGGCTACTATTATTCTGTTGATATATTTGCTTCTACCATTGATTTTCAGTATTTTCCCTTTTTCAAGAGGATGGGCAACAGCTTTATTTGATGTAATTTGGGGTCCTTTCAAAAAAATTATAACATCTGTGTGGCATTATCTGCCTAATTTGTTTGCAATAATAGTTATTTATTTTGTTTTTAAATATCTAATACGTTTTATAAAGTACATATTTAATGAGATTGAAGTTGGGAAATTAAAAATATCCGGATTTCATAGAGATTGGTCAGCACCTACATTTAGCATAGTTCGATTTCTGTTATATGCTTTTATGTTTGTGCTAATTTTCCCTTATCTGCCCGGCTCTGATTCAAGAGTGTTTCAAGGAGTATCAGTGTTTTTAGGGCTGCTTGTTTCCTTAGGTTCGTCAAGTGCTATATCAAATATGGTGGCGGGATTGGTAATTACTTATATGCGACCGTTTAAAATTGGTGATAGAATTAAAATTGGAGATGTTGTAGGTAATGTAGTAGAGAAGACTATGTTAGTCACCAGATTACGTACATCGAATAATGAAAATATAACCATACCAAATTCTGCAATTTTATCGGGTAACACCACAAATTATTCATCATTGGCACAAACAGAAGGTCTGATTCTAAGTGCTATGGTAACAATAAGTTATAATGTACCCTGGCGCAATGTTCATGAAGCTCTTTTGGAGGCAGCAAAAAGAACCGAGCAGTTAAATAAAGAGAAAAAGCATTTTGTCTTGCAGACTGCATTAAACGATTTTAATGTAGAATATCAGCTTAATGTTTACACCAATGAAACTAACGCTTTCGCACCAATTTATAATGATGTATATCAGAACATCCAAGATGTATGTGCAGAAAGAGGAATAGAAATTATGTCACCACATTATTTGGTGCAAAGAGATGGACATTTGAGTACAATGTCGATAAATGAAATCTCAGATAATCCGCCTTCTAAGTAAGTATTTTAATTATTGATTATTTATTATACAAATCTAATGTTTTCAGGCAATCGTCTTGAGATCTAATATCATTGCTACATATTTGCCTTCAGCATTGAACCCTTTGTTCATAAGCTGAAAATAATCTACTTCACTTTCATTACCTTCAATAAAAAGTTGATCATTTCTAAAGTAATCGAATGGAACTTCCGTGTATCCAAGCTGAAGATTGGCTTTTAAGATTGCAGGACTTGCAGTGAGACTGAACAGTGTCGCATTAGGAAACAATTCTTTAGCTAATTGAACTATCCTCGTTTTAAGGATTTTAAGTAAGCCATTTCCACGATACTTAGGTCGCACTATTAAAGCTGTGTTTGAAACATATCTATCATGAAACCAAACTTCAAGACTTGAAAATGCTACCCATTCGTTATTGTTTTTATCAATTATAATAACAGCAAATCCCTCATTTATTTTTCTTTTGAGATATCCGACAGTTCTATCAACTATGCCTGTTTCTCTCTCCTTTGCAGAACGATTTATTTCGTCGATTATATCTGGTAAGTACTTAAAATCACTTTGGTTGGCAATTTTGATTATATATCTATCTTGGTACTGTGAAATATCTCTTTTTTGGTCTTCAACCTCATTGTATATATCCATAATTTGAAATCAATTTAATTGTTTGGTTAGTTTTGAACATTCATGCCTGTAACATTATCAGTAACACAAATTCAAGTTTTCATATAAAACAAGACCCGGAATAAATTGTTTATACTTAAAATAGATTTTATGCATTATTAATCAAATCGAAAACTATCTCTTATGAGTGATGTAATCTGCATAAAAAACAATTTTAAAAGTTCCTTTGTGTAATCAAAAAAATAATATTATCTTTGCCAACCGTTTCGAATAGGGTATTAAGAAGCACTGCGAAAGCATCTCACCTTACCGATGTAATAATAAATACATATAATAAATGTACGCAATTGTAGAAATTTTAGGACAACAGTTTAAGGTAGAAGCCGGTAAAAAACTGTTTGTTCACAGAATGAATGAAGCAGAAGTAGCTTCTGTAGTAGAGTTTGACAAAGTTTTGCTTATCGACAACAATGGTGAAGTAACTGTTGGTGCACCGGTTGTAGAAGGAGCAAAAGTTGTTTGTGAAGTATTAGATCATGTTCGTGGAGAAAAAGTGATTATATTCCACAAAAAACGTCGTAAAGGCTATCGCAAACGTAACGGTCATCGTCAAGACTTTACAGAATTGAGAATTAAAGAAATTGTAGCTTAATTAACCGATTAAAAATTAAAAGAAAATGGCACATAAAAAAGGAGTAGGTAGCTCGAAAAACGGTCGTGAATCGGAAAGTAAGCGACTTGGAGTTAAAGTATACGGTGGTCAGTTTGCTAAAGCAGGCAATATCGTTGTTCGTCAAAGAGGAACAGTTCATCATCCGGGAGAAAATATGGGCTTAGGAAAAGACCATACTTTGTTTGCCTTGGTTGATGGTATAGTTGAATTCAGAAAAAGAAAAAACAATAGATCTTATGTTTCTGTAAGAGCTGTCGAAGCTAATTGATTTTTCAGAATACAGTCTAAAAATACAAGGAATCTCCTGTTGTTTTACCGTAGAGTAAAATTGCGGGAGATTTTTTAATTAAACATTCTCCATTAAACTAAACACTAAACATTAAACATTAAACATTAAACACTCTAAGAAAATATGCTTACACTTAAATATATAACAGACAATACCACTGAGGTAATCAGCAGATTAGCTAAAAAACATTTTAAGGCAGATGACTTAATACACAAGATTATCGAACTTGATACAGAAAGGAAACAAACTCAAACAGCTGCTGATAGCGCTTTATCTCAGTCTAATGCTTTATCAAAAGAAATAGGCATACTTTATCAACAGGGTAAAACTTCTGAGGCAAATAATGCTAAAGCTCAAACTACTGCTCTGAAGGAAACTATAAAAGAGCTTACCGAGAAACAAACAATAATCGAACAAGAGTTAAATGATTTGTTGGTTCAAGTTCCAAATTTACCACACGACTCTGTGCCTGAAGGTAAAGGTGCAGATGATAATGTTGTAGAACGTTCAGGTGGTGTTATACCAAATCTACCTGAAGATGCCTTACCTCATTGGGATTTAGCAAAAAAATATGACTTAATCGACTTTGAATTAGGAGTTAAGATTACCGGTGCAGGTTTTCCTGTATACAAAGGTAAGGGTGCACGCCTACAACGTGCTTTGATTAATTTCTTTTTAGATAATGCGAGAGATGCAGGTTATCTTGAAGTGCAACCTCCTTATGTTGTCAATGCGGCTTCGGGATATGGAACAGGACAATTACCTGATAAAGAAGGACAGATGTATCATGCACCTTTAGATGATTTATATCTGATTCCAACAGCCGAAGTTCCTGTTACGAATATATATAGAGATGTAATTTTAAATGAGAACGAACTTCCAATTAAAAATACTGCATATTCTGCTTGTTTCCGCCGTGAAGCCGGTTCTTATGGCAAGGATGTACGTGGTTTAAATCGCTTACATCAATTTGATAAGGTGGAGATTGTTCAAATTCAGCATCCTGATAAATCTTACGAATCTCTTACCGATATGGTTAATTATGTGCAGACATTAGTTGAAAAGCTCGAATTGCCATGGAGGATTTTACGCCTTTGCGGTGGTGATATGAGTTTCACTTCTGCTTTGACATTCGATTTCGAAGTCTGGTCAGCTGCACAGAAACGTTGGCTCGAAGTCAGTTCCGTTTCAAATTTCGAAAACTATCAGGCTAATCGCTTAAAATGTAGATTTAAAGGTGGCGATAAGAAAACTCAGTTATGCCATACCTTAAATGGCAGTGCTTTGGCTTTACCTCGTATAGTTGCTGCTATCTTAGAAAACAACCAAACTCCGGAAGGAATTAAAATCCCAAAAGCTTTAGTTGAATATACAGGATTTGAGTTTATTTGATTGGTTAATCTGTGAAACTCTTCTTTTTTAAGTTACACAGTGTTTCACAATGTATTTCACAATGTTACACAGTGTTACTCTGTGTTTCCTCTGTGAAACTCTTCTTTTTTTAGTTACACAGTGTTTCACAATGTATTTCACAATGTTACACAGTGTTACTCTGTGTTTCCTCTGTGAAACTCTGTGAAACTTATTTTTCAGCGCAAACTGATTTCGCTTTCTCCTTGAAAGAATGTTTACAAATTCTAAGTTTGCCTTAATTTTCACGCAACTTTCACTATATTTGTAGAAAATTTTTCAAATTAATTTTTTAGATAAAAAACAGAATCTTAGCAATTATGACAAATAAAATCATTTTATACCAGAATCAAGAGGGAGTGGTAAAGGTAGAGGTCATTTTCAATAACGAAACCTTTTGGATGACGCAAAAGCTAATGGCAGAATTATTTGGGGTTGAAAGTCATACCATTACATATCATTTGAAAGAAATTTACAAGACAGGTGAATTAGAAGAAACGGCAACTACTCGAAAAATTCGAGTAGTTCAACAAGAGGGAAAAAGAGAAGTCAGTCGAGAGTTAGATTTTTATAACCTCGATGCCATTATCGCTGTCGGTTATAGGGTTAACAGCAAACAAGCCACGCACTTTCGTATTTGGGCTACCCAGACTTTAAAAGAATTTATCATTAAAGGTTTTGTGTTGGATGATGAGCGTCTTCATTTTGCCTATGCGCCCAAACCCTTTCACTACTCTTATAAATAATACTATTTTATTGTTGAAAAGTTTTAATATTTTTTGTTCGTTGATTAAATAAAAAGCTCTATATTTGACAATCATTGTCAAGTTAATATTTAAAATTGAAAACGACCGGAGAAATAATCAAAGAAAAAAGAGAGAAAAAGGATTGCTATTGCGACACGTTTCTATTCAACTCGACATTGACATAGCTATACTTAGTAAAATTGAACGTGGAGAGAGAAAAGCCACACGCGAGCAAATTACTAAGCTGGCTGACATACTTGAAATAGACAAAGAATTTTTGCTTATTCAGTATTTAAGTGAGAAAATTATTTACGAAATTCAAGATGAATACTTAGGAATTCAAGCACTCAAAGTTGCTGAAAAAACAATCAAATACGGAGTAACAAAACATAAATAAAATGGCAGAATTACTATCAATAAAAGAAGCAAGTCAATGGGCTTCAGAATATTTGGATAAGAATGTAACAACATCTAATATTTCATATTTAATTCAGTATGGTAGAATTAGAAGAATTATAGATGATAGTTCAACACATGTTCTGAAAGATGATTTGGTTGAATATTACAAAGATCAGAAAAAATATAGACAACAAGAATGGAAAGAACAACTTGGAGAAGATTTAAATTGGACTTTATCATTCGAACAATATAAGGAAGCCGAGACTACAAAACATGTTCATAGACTTCATCCCTATAAAGGTAAATTTATTCCTCAATTAGTTGAATATTTTTTAGACAATCATACAGACAGATTCAAAAAAGAAATTTACTTCAAACCAGGCGATATTGTATATGATCCATTTTCAGGAAGTGGGACAACAATGGTTCAGGCATGTGAACTAGGAATTCATGCCATAGGTAATGATGTTTCTGCTTTTAATGCTTTAATTGGAAATTGTAAGGTTATAAAATATAATCTTGCTGATGTTCAGGCTGAAATAAAAAGAATTTCAAAAGCATTAAAAATATTTTTATCAGACCATAACACTCTTGAATTTGAAGATCGACTTTTAAAAGAATTATACACTTTCAATAGCATATACTTCCCTGTTCCTGAGTACAAATATAAAGTAAAGCGTAAGGAAATAGACGAAAAAACATACGGAGAAGAGAAGGAGAAAGAGTTTTTGCCAATATTCAACAAACTCGTAAAAGAGTATAATATTAAATTGCGTCAAGACAAAGAAGATTCGTTCCTTAACAAATGGTACACTCAACACATTCGGGATGAAATCCAATTTGTGTTTGATGAAATTAAAAAGATTAAAAATATTGATACAAAGAAAATCGTTAGCGTTATTTTAAGTCGCACTATCAGGAGTTGTAGAGCAACTACCCATGCAGATTTAGCGACCTTAGTTGAACCGATTACTGCTACCTATTATTGTGCAAAACATGGTAAAGTCTGTAAGCCATTATTTTCTATTCTCAAATGGTGGGAAACATATTCCAAAGACACAATAAAAAGATTAGCTCAATATGATGGCTTGCGTAAAGATACTTTTCATACTTGTTTGACAGGAGATAGTCGTAACATTGATATTGTAGAAAGACTCAGAAAACTTAATCCTGATTTTGCAAATCTTGTTGTGAAACAAAAGATCAAAGGGATATTTTCATCACCACCTTATGTGGGCTTAATTGACTATCACGAACAACATGCATATGCGTATGATTTGTTCGGATTTAAACGTAAAGACGAACTTGAAATTGGTCCACTGTTTAAAGGTCAAGGTAGAGAAGCAAAACAAAGTTATATACAAGGAATAAGCGATGTTTTGAATAATACAAAAAAATATCTTGTTGACGATTATGATATTTTCCTTGTTGCAAACGATAAATACAGTATGTATCCTACTATTGCAGAAAATGCTGGGATGCAAATAGTGAATCAATATAAAAGACCAGTATTAAACCGAACTGAAAAGGATAAAGGAGCTTATGCTGAGATAATTTTTCATTTTAAAAACAAGTAATGAATAATGGCACAAAAATTTGACATTGGATTAAATGCAAAAATAAATGAGTTTGCGAAGAAATTCAGCATAACAAGAACAGATACAAACGATGATGATGTTTTTGAAGATTTCGGCAATTATGTCATTGCATCCATCTTATTAGAAGAAGAACTTGATAATGTAAAATCAGTATCAACAAATAAAGCACAAGGTATTGATGGAATTGTTATTATCGTTAATAATAGACTGGTTACAGAAGAAGCAGATTTGGGTAAATTAGGTCCTACAGAAGCAATAAAAATTAAAATTGGATTCATTCAATCAACGACAAAGAACAGCTTTGATGAACAAAAATTCAGCGCATTTACTGATGAAGTTGTTAAATTTCTCACAGGAGCCATTGATATTGAACCATACTCAACAATTTATAAAAAACTTTTAGATGAATCTGGAAATTTCATTGATAGAATTGAAGAAACTCCTCATACATCTTTGTTTTTTCTTTCCGCACGAACATCACACAATATTGGATTAGATAAAATTAATTCTGAAAAAACAAAGATAACATCACGAAATGAAATTGAAAACAAGTGTTTATTAGAGAGGATTTCTATTATGCAAAAAGATGAGGTAAAAGCAGAATATGAAAAAATATCTAAGTTCCATTCAATACAATTAAAATTTGAAAATAATATTCCTCTTTCATCTGCTGAAAATGTCGAACTAAGTCTTTTAGCAACACTTAAATTTTCTGAATTGAAGAAATTGATATTAACATCAGATAAAAATTTGAAGGAAAAGTTATTTATTGAAAATGTTAGAAATTACATAGGATTAACGCCTGTTAATTTGGATATCAAAAAAACATTAGATGCAGTTTCAGAAAGAATCTATTTCCCATTTCTAAATAATGGTTTGGCCATTATTTGTGATAAAATTGAAAGGCATCCAGTAAAAGAAAAAGAATTTACTTTAACTTTTCCAAGAATAATTAATGGTTGTCAAACGACAAATGAACTATTTAAAAAATATAAAGAGTCCGCTGAAGAAAATAGTATTGATGACATTGAAATTGTTGCTAAAGTAATTTCAACAAATGATAATAATCTTAAAAAGATGATTATTCATGCTGCAAACAATCAAAATTCGATAGATAAAGATTTACACTCACTAAATGATTTTCACGAAAAAATTGAAACCTATTATTTAGGAAAAGACGAAAGAGCTTTTCATATTTATTTTGAAAGACTAAGAGGACAGCATTCAAATGTTAATCCTCCTTACAGTAGAGTTAACATTGAAACATTAGCAAGATCTTTTATTTCCGTTTTTTTAAGGAAACCTCATGAAATGAAAAGTAATGCCGTGTCAGTAATTGAAAAATTCCAAAAGGAAGGAAAAATCTTCAATAGTTCAAGTCAGGAACCAACACAATATTACTATTGTGGTGTATTGTGGTATTGGTTTAATCACCTTCTAATTAATGGCAATATTACTATGCTTTCAAAAACAATGGATATGCACATCTTGATGGCATGTGACATTCTTTTAGAAAAGAAAAATTGCCATTCTATAGACGAAAAAGTATATTATTTAGGCAATTCAGATAACGCTTTAAGAGTTTTTACAGAAACGGTAGATCTATTGAATTCCAAAACCTACTTGTTTGAAAGAAGAGGTTTTTATTCCAATCCCAAAACAGAAAAATTAATACAAGAAATAAATGGCATTAACACAACAACAAATTCAGCAAGTTGAAACTGTTTTACGAAACAGTTTAAGACATAAATTCCAAAATTATAACCCCGAGCCAGCTATAATGCCTTTTCATACAAGACTACTTGGTCAGGACAGAATGGCTTTGTTTTCATTTATCCATTCTTTAAATACAAACTTTGGAACAAGTATTTTTGAACCAGTTGCTAAAGCATTAGCATTATCAACTTTTGCAAGTGCCGAATCGCAACAAACTGCGGGCAATCAAATATCATCTGAAGCTCATAGAGTAATTCAAAATATTATGGACGGACTTGCAGTTGCGACTTCTTCACCTAATAAGATTGAAGAAATAAACGAAATTCGAGCCGTTTGCCAAACTGGAGAAATGAGAATAGTGAAGCCAACAAAAGTTGATGTTAAACTCGTTGGACATGACGGAACAATTTATTTATTTGACATCAAAACAGCAAAACCAAATGCAGGTGGATTCAAAGAATTTAAAAGGACCCTTTTAGAATGGGTAGCCACTACATTAGCATCCAATCCAACAGCAAATATTCAGACCATTATTGCAATTCCTTACAATCCTTATGAACCACAACCATACAACCGTTGGACAATGCGTGGCATGCTCGACTTAGACAATGAACTAAAAGTTGCAGCAGAATTTTGGGATTTTCTTGGTGGACAAGGGGCATACGCAGACTTACTTGATATTTTTGAGAGAATAGGATTAGAACTAAGATCGGAAATTGATGATTATTTTGCACGATATAACAGATAATAGTTAACGCTTCGTATAGTCAAACGAGTTTGTCTACCCAAACGATCTCGAAGACCAAAAAACCATTGAAGAGTTGTTGAGAATAGCTGAGAAGAAATAATCACACCAACCAAAATTCAAAATAACTTTATTCAAATATTTATTCAAATAATTGTTTGGATTTAAAATTTATTGTACATTTGCACCCAAATTGCAATGTCGAGATTACAAAATGAGTCAAATTATTGAACATTCAGGTATTATTCACCAAATCAATGGAAAACACATACAGGTGCAGATTGTCCAAGAATCAGCTTGTAGTGCTTGTCATGCAAAAGGAGCGTGTACTGCTGCTGATATGCAGGATAAATATGTTGATGTTGAAGCAGACGGCACGGATTTTAAAGTTGGAGAACCGGTAACTCTATACGGACAAAGCTCGATGAGTATGTTTGCTGTGCTTCTTGCATTTGTAGTCCCTTTCATAATTATTTTGCTTACACTTTTTGTTTTAAGAAATTATATAGATAATGAGGCAATATCAGGCAGTATAGCTTTAGGCACTCTAATCCCTTATTTTTTGATATTATCTCTGTTCAATAAAAGTCTAAAATCGAAATTAAAGTTTCATATTAAAAAATATGGAGCCTAATAATAATTGAAAATCAATAATATATCGTATGAACTTAGTATTGATATCTTTGCTTACTCTCGTAGTAATTGGTGCAGTTTCGGCAATAATTCTTTTTATAGTTGCCAAGAAGTTTCATGTTGTTGAAGATCATCGGATTGATGAAGTGGAGGAAGTTTTACCGGCTGCCAATTGCGGTGGTTGCGGTTATCCGGGATGTCGTAATTTTGCCGAAGCTTGCGTAAAAGCTGATGAGCTTGGCGATTTACACTGTCCGGTTGGCGGTAACGACACCATGAAGCGGGTTGCTGAATTATTAGGTAAAGTCGCTGTTGCTAAGGCTCCTACTTTGGCTGTGGTAAGATGTAATGGAACTTGTGAACATCGTCCACGATATAATGAGTATGATGGCGTAAAACATTGCTTTATTGCTCATAATCTTTATAGTGGTGAATCGAGCTGTTCATGGGGTTGCCTTGGTTTTGGCGACTGCGAACTTGCGTGTGAGTTTGATGCTATCAAAGTAAATCCGATTACCAAAATTCCTGAAGTAGATGAAGATAAATGTACTGCTTGCGGAGCATGTGTAAGAGCTTGTCCAAAAATGCTTATAGAGTTAAGGAAGAAAGGTCCGAAAGGTCGTCGCGTGTATGTTGATTGCAGAAATCAGGATAAGGGTAATATCGTAAGCAAAGCCTGTTCAGTAGGATGCATTGGTTGTGCAAAATGCCAGAAGGTTTGTAAACATGATGCCATTACCATCGAAAATAATTTGGCATTCATACATGATGATAAATGTAAATTATGTAGGGATTGCGTTGTTGTTTGTCCTACTAATTCGATAATCGATGTTAATTTCCCTGTGTCGAAGAATAAACTCTATGCGCCGGTGGTGGTTGAGTAGGTTGTTAGTGATTAGTGATTAGTGATTGGTAAATAGTTTAGAGTTTGGAGTCACTAAACATTAAACACTAAACGTTAAACACTACAAGTAGTGAAGATTACTCTTGAGATGGTGGTTGATGATTGATTTTAGAGAAAGATTTTTATATATAAACAATATAACATCAAATAATGAAAACTTTCAGAATTGGAGGTATACACCCTGCCGAGAATAAATTTTCAGCAGGAAAGAAAATTCAACAGGCTGATATTCCTAAGATGGTTGCTATTCCTTTAGCACATTATATAGGGGCACAGAGTGAAGCGGTTGTAAAACGTGGAGATGAAGTCAAAGTCGGACAGCTGATTGGAAAAGCCAGCGGTTTTGTGTCGGCAAACGTTCACGCCTCAGTATCAGGCAAGGTTGCAAAAGTAGATGTGCAGTTAGATGCTACAGGCTACAGACGACAATCTGTTTATATCAACGTCGAAGGAGATGAGTGGTTGGAAACTATCGACAAAACTCCGGATGTTAAAAGGGAATGCCTGTTATCTAAAGAAGAAATTATAAATAAAATTCAGGATGCCGGTATAGTGGGTTTGGGTGGTGCTACTTTCCCTGCTCATGTAAAACTTTCTCCTCCTCCCGGCAAAAAAGCAGAGGTTTTAATTATTAATGCAGTTGAGTGCGAGCCGTATCTTACATGCGACCATCAGTTGATGTTAGAACATGGAGAAGAAATATTGGTTGGTGTTACGATACTTATGAAAGCTCTTGAAGTGGATAGAGCTATTGTTGGCATTGAAAACAATAAACCTGATGCTATCAAACACTTAAAAGCTTTAGCAAATACATTTAAAGGTATTACAATTGAACCATTGAAAGTTCAATATCCTCAGGGTGGTGAGAAACAATTAATTGATGCTGTAATCAAACGTCAGGTGCCAAGCGGTAAAATACCTGTTGAAGTAGGTGCTGTTGTTTTTAATGTTGGTACTACCTTCGCTGTTTATGAGGCTGTGCAGAAAAACAAGCCTATGTTTGAGCGTATTATGACAATTACAGGTAAAGATGCTTCTAATCCTTCAAATTATCGTGTTAGATTGGGGACTTACTTGTCGCATGTTGTAGAATTGGCAGGTGGAATACCTGACGGTACGGGTAAGATTGTCGGCGGCGGACCTATGATGGGTCGTTCGCTGATGAACTTGGATGTGCCTATGGCAAAAGGTAGTGCGGGAGTTTTATTTATGCGTGATGAAGAGTCTATTCGTAAGCCTGTTCTGAATTGTATTCGCTGTGCAAAGTGTGTGTCAGTGTGTCCTATGGGCTTGGAACCATTTCTATTAATGGCTCAAAGTGAAAGAAATATGTGGGAAGACATGGAAACAAACAAAGTAATGGACTGTATAGAGTGCGGAAGTTGTAGTTATATTTGTCCGTCTAATCGACCATTATTAGATTATATCCGTTTCGGTAAATCTACCGTAGGCTCAATTATTCGCAACAGAAACGTTAAATAACATAGAATATATGGAAAAACTTATTATATCCCCGGCACCACATATTCATGGAGGTGATACGGTGTCCAAAAATATGTATGGTGTACTTATCGCATTAATACCGGCGTTGTTAGCTTCTCTGTATTTCTTCGGACTTGGTGCATTGATAGTAACTGTTACATCAGTAGTTGCTTGTGTGGTTTTCGAATATTTAATTCAGAGGTTTTTACTCAAAGGCGCTAAAACAATTTTTGATGGTTCTGCTGCGTTGACAGGTGTTTTGTTGGCATTCAACTTACCTTCGAATTTGCCGATATGGATAATTATTATTGGTGCTTTAGTCGCAATTGGTATAGGAAAAATGAGCTTTGGCGGATTAGGTAATAATCCTTTTAATCCGGCTTTGGTGGGTAGGGTTTTCTTATTAATATCTTTTCCTGTGCAGATGACTACATGGCCTGTGGTGGAGCCTCTTTCTACTTCTTATCTTGATGCTGCAACAGGTGCTACCGTGTTATCTATGATAAATGAAGGTGGCGCAACTCTTCCTGCTATTACTGATATGTTAATTGGTAAAATGCAAGGATCTTTAGGTGAAGTTTCAGCTATTGCACTGCTAATCGGATTAGTTTATATGCTGATAAAAAAGATTATCACATGGCACATCCCTGTAAGTATATTTGTTACGATAATAGTTTTTGCCGGAATTTTACATCTTGTAGATCCGCAGACATATGTATCTCCAATAACTCATCTGTTAACAGGAGGAATAATGTTAGGTGCAATTTTTATGGCAACCGATTATGTTACTTCACCGATGAATCCAAGAGGTATGTGGATTTATGGTGTTGGTATAGGTTTACTTACGATAATTATCCGTACATGGGGTGCGTATCCCGAAGGGGTTTCCTTTGCAATATTAATTATGAATGGTTTTACACCACTTATTAATTACTATGTGAAACCTAAACGTTTTGGCGAAAAACCTAAAACAAATTAATATTTATCGAATATAACATTATTTGAGATTAGATAAAAATAATTAAAATGGCTAAATTAGAATCGACTTTTAAAAATATGGTTTTAGTCTTATCACTGATAACCTTAGTTGCTGCGGTGGCTTTAGGATCGGTGTATAATCTGACAAAAGAACCTATAGAGGCTTCAAAAAGGGCTAAACAGGAAAATGCTATCAAGGAAGTATTACCTCAACATGATAAGATAGAAGATGGTGAGCTTGTAAACTTAAATGGTATGACAGATCCCTTTACCATTTACAAAGCTTATTTAAATGAAGAGTTTGTTGGTGCTGCTGTTCAAACTTACTCGAAAAATGGTTTTAGCGGTGAGATAAAAGTCATGGTTGGCTTCGACAGCAAAGGAAATATCGTTAATTATTCGATACTTGAACAAAAGGAAACGCCCGGATTGGGAACCAAGATGGTTGATTGGTTTAAAACAGATAAGGGTAAGCAAAACATATGTGGCTTAAATGGAGGCACAAACACTCTTAAAGTTACCAAAAACGGTGGTGAAATAGATGCTATTACAGCAGCTACAATATCTTCCAATGCATTTTTAGAATCGGTGCGCATGGCTTATAGCGTGTATTCCGAAAACTATGATGGATTGTCGGGAGCTACAGATGTTAATAATGAATTATCACAAACAAATTAATATTATGGCTGGAAATTCAAATTTAAAAGTCTTTTTAAACGGAATAATTAAGGAAAACCCTATATTCGTCTTGCTCTTGGGAATGTGTCCTACACTTGGCACAACTTCTTCAGCAATAAATGGTTTGGGTATGGGTTTGGCTACTACATTCGTATTATTCTCGTCGAATGTGGTAATATCTTTACTGAAAAACCTTATTCCGGATAAAGTGCGAATACCTGCATTTATTGTTGTTATTGCAGCTTTCGTAACAGTTGTAGAAATGGTAATGCAGGCTTATACTCCGGCTTTATATGAAAGTCTGGGTTTATTTATTCCATTGATTGTGGTAAACTGTATAGTATTAGGTCGTGCTGAAGCTTTTGCTGCAAAGAACTCTGTTGGTAAATCTTTCTTCGATGGTTTAGGTATGGGCTTAGGTTTTACTATGGCTCTTACATTATTGGGAGTAACCCGCGAGTTATTGGGCACAGGAGCAGTTTTTAGCTTAAAGATATTTTCGGAAAATTATGGGATGTTGATTTTCGTACTTGCTCCGGGAGCATTCATCGCTTTAGCATATCTTATCGCTATTTTTAATAAATTGAAAGGAGCAAAGGGATGATGTGTCAATGTGCTAATGTGTTAATGTGCTAATGTGCACAGACGCACGGCCGTGCGTCTTTCTACCAATCACTAATCACTAATCACCAATCACTAATTATAAATTATCATGACATATATTTTAATTTTCATCGGGGCTGTTTTTGTAAACAATATAGTTTTATCACAGTTTTTGGGTATTTGCCCGTTTTTAGGTGTTTCTAAAAAACTCGAAACAGCCATGGGTATGGCAGGTGCAGTAGCATTTGTTATGACCATCTCTACCATTGTAACATTTTTGATACAAAAAAGTGTTCTTGAACCATTAAATATCGGTTATCTTCAAACGATTACTTTTATTTTAATTATCGCAGCTTTAGTTCAGCTTGTTGAAATTATTTTAAAGAAAATATCACCGGCTTTATATCAGGCTTTAGGGGTTTTCTTACCGTTAATTACAACAAACTGTACAATTCTGGGGGTTGCTATTATGGTAATTCAAAAAGATTTTAACTTATTACAAAGTGTAGTTTTCGCAATATCAACAGCTTTGGGATTTGGATTAGCATTAATTTTATTTGCCGGTATCAGGGAACAATTAAATTTAGTATCTTTGCCCCGCGGAATGAAGGGCACTCCAACCGCATTGTTAGTAGCCGGATTATTGGCAATGGCATTTATGGGGTTTGCCGGCATCGTGCGGTAATAGCTCAGTTGGTAGAGCGTCGGCTTCCCAAGCCGAAGGTCGCGGGTTCGAACCCCGTTTACCGCTCTGAACCAATTTAATTTATATCAAGCGTGGTAGATAAATCAATCAAAAAAGTGATCCTATTAGGATCAGGTGCCTTGAAAATAGGACAGGCAGGAGAATTCGACTATTCAGGGTCGCAGGCTTTAAAAGCCATGAAAGAAGAGGGTATTGAAACAGTCCTCATCAATCCAAACATCGCTACTATTCAAACTTCGGAAGGTATTGCCGATAAGGTTTATTTTCTTCCAATTACTCCTTATTTCGTCGAACAGGTTATCATAAAAGAAAAACCTGACGGTATTTTACTTGCTTTTGGCGGACAAACGGCTTTAAACTGTGGTACTGAATTGTATTTAAGCGGTACATTAGATAAGCATAATGTGCGTGTGCTTGGTACATCCGTAGAAGCTATAATGATTACAGAAGATCGTGATCTTTTTGTGAAAAAACTTAATGAAATAGAGGCTAAAACTCCGGTTTCGCAAGCTGTTGATAACTTGGAAGATGCTCTTACAGTAGGTAGACGCATAGGTTTTCCTGTTATGGTGAGATCTGCTTATGCCTTAGGAGGATTAGGCTCTGGAATTTGTGCAAATGAAGAGGAGTTTATAACGCTTTGCAAAAGTGCTTTGGCTTATTCTAAGCAGATATTGGTTGAAGAAAGTCTGAAAGGCTGGAAAGAAATTGAGTTTGAAGTTATACGCGACAAAAACGACCATTGTTTTACGGTTGTACCGATGGAGAATTTCGACCCGCTCGGAATTCATACAGGTGAAAGTATTGTTGTTGCACCGATTATCACTCTTTCAAAAGAACAAATTGAATTGTTGGAAGATGTTGCCCGCCGCGTTGTTCGCCATATTGGCATTGTGGGTGAATGTAATATTCAATATGCTTTTAACGCCATCACCAATGATTATAGAATAATTGAAATTAATGCGCGTTTAAGTCGTTCTTCTGCTTTGGCTTCAAAAGCATCTGGCTATCCTTTGGCATTTGTCGCTACTAAATTAGCCTTGGGCTACTCTCTTGATGAAATTGGTGAGATGGGAACTCGCAATTCGGCTTATATTGCACCGTCTGTAGATTATATGATAGTTAAAATCCCTCGCTGGGACTTAACAAAATTCCAGGGTGTTAGTCGTGAAATTGGTTCGTCAATGAAATCTGTGGGGGAAATTATGTCGATTGGACAAAGCTTCGAAGAGATAATTCAAAAAGGCTTACGGATGATTGGTCAAGGTATGCATGGCTTTGTAGGTAATCGCGAACTTACTTTCGATAATATTGAAGATGCACTTTCCAAACCTACCGATTTACGTATTTTTGCTATTGCTGATGCTTTTGAAAAGGGCTATTCAGTTGAGCAAGTTGAAGCTCTGACGAAAATCGACCCATGGTTTTTAAGTAAATTAGAAAATATCTATAAATATACTTTAGTATTAAAACAATATACTAAAATAACGGATGTACCTAAAGATGTGATAGCTGAAGCTAAGCGTCTTGGATTTTCCGATTTTCAAATTGCTCGCTATGTAGAAAATCCTAACAGCACAATGGAAAAAGAAGTGCTGGAAGTGCGCCAACATCGTAAAAGTTTGGGCGTTATGCCAATAGTTCGTAGAATTAATACAGTTGCTTCAAGTCGTCCTGATGATACAAATTACCTTTATTTTACATATGGGTCTGAGGAAGCATTTAAACCTACAAAATCAGTTAAGGAATCTGTAGTGGTCTTAGGTTCAGGTGCATATAGAATCGGTTCTTCTGTTGAGTTCGATTGGTGTTCTGTTAATTCTGTGGTTACTGCCCGAAATTTAGGGTATGAGTCGGTGATGATAAATTACAATCCGGAGACTGTTTCTACCGATTATGATATGTGCGATCGCTTGTATTTCGATGAGTTATCGTTTGAAAGAGTTTTGGACGTGATTGATATTGAGACTCCTAAAGGAGTTATATTGTCGGTTGGCGGACAGATACCTAATAATTTAGCGACTAAACTCGATCGCCAGAATGTGCCTATTTTAGGAACGCCGGCAGCATCTATCGACAGAGCCGAAAATCGTCATAAGTTTTCAACTATGCTTGATGAATTAGGTATAGATCAGCCAAGATGGAAAGAGTTAACGAGCTTTGAAGAGATTGATAGCTTTATCGATGAAGTTGGATTTCCTGTGTTAATCCGTCCTTCATATGTATTATCGGGTGCAGCTATGAATGTTTGCTACGATAAAGATCAAATGCGAAAGTTTTTATCATTGGCTGCAAAGGTGTCCAAGCAATACCCTGTAGTAGTTTCTGAGTTTCTTCAGAATGCAAAAGAAGTTGAGTTTGATGCAGTTGCACAAAATGGTGAGGTTGTAGAATATGCAATATCAGAGCATGTTGAGTTTGCAGGTGTGCACTCCGGTGATGCTACTTTAGTATTTCCTGCACAGAAAATCTACTTCGAAACAATGCGCCGTATTAAGCGTATATCAAAGAAAATCGCTAAAGAACTTAATATCAGCGGACCTTTCAATATACAATTTTTAGCAAGAGATAATTATATCAAAGTTATAGAATGTAACTTGAGAGCATCGAGATCATTCCCATTTGTTTCGAAAGTTATAAAACGTAATTTTATTGAGACAGCAACCCGTATTATGCTGAATGCTCCGTATTCAAAACCAGACTCTTCAGTGTTCGACATCGACCATATTGGCATTAAAGCCTCACAATTCTCTTTTGCAAGATTACAAAATGCAGATCCAATTTTAGGTGTTGATATGTCATCTACCGGCGAAGTAGGATGTATAGGAGATGATTATCTTGAGGCTATACTAAAATCTTTATTATCAGTAGGTTTTGATATACCTAAAAAGAATATCCTTATATCTTCGGGCGAACCGAAATCTAAAGTTGAGTTGATGGAAGCTGCAAGAATATTGCAAAAGAAAGGATATAAAATATATGCAACCAGAGGTTCACAAAGGTTTTTAGCAGAGAATGGTGTGGAAGCCATAGCCGTACAATGGCCTGATGAAGATGGTGAACTTAACGTTAAACAAATGATTTCTAAAAAGCAATTCGATTTGGTTATAAATATCCCAAAAAATACTACTGAAAGGGAATTGCGTAATGATTATATAATTCGTCGTGGAGCTGTTGATTTTAACATACCGCTATTTACTAATGCCCGTCTTGCATCAGCATTTATTCAAGCTTTTTGTAGTCTGAAATTAGAAGATGTAAAAATTAAAAGTTGGGACGAATATAAATAAAACAAGTGCAAAAATTGATATGAATTTAGAAACCTCAATTCAAACAATAGTAAAAGATGTAGTGTCAAAGCTTTATTCATTAGAGCTTGATGTTGAACAGATACAAATTCAAAAAACCAGAAAAGAATTCGAAGGTGATTTAACTGTTGTTACTTTTCCTTTTGTGAAGGCAGCAAAAAAATCACCGGAAGCAACAGGGCAGGAGATAGGTGAGTATTTAAAGGAAAATAATTCTTTGATTACAGGTTTTAATGTTATCAAAGGTTTTTTGAATTTGACAATCAGTAAAAGTTATTGGTTGCAGACTTTGAATGATATTAGGGTTGATAATAATTTTGGTAACAATTCGGATGGAAATAATGAGATTTTAATGGTCGAATATTCCTCACCAAACACCAACAAGCCTTTGCATCTTGGTCATATCCGCAATATTTTATTAGGTCATTCTATTTCAGAAATTCAGAAAGCCAACGGTTGGAAAGTCGTGAAAACCAATATAGTAAACGATAGAGGTATTCATATTTGTAAGTCGATGTTAGCATGGAAACTTTTTGGCAATGGTGAAACACCCGAAAGCTCTGGCATGAAAGGAGATCATCTTGTTGGCAAATATTATGTTGAATTTGATAAAGCATACAAAGCTCAAATAAAAGAGTTGATGGGTAAGGGATATACAGAAGAAGATGCCAAAAAATCAGCTCCAATGATACAACAAGCTCAGCAGATGTTAGTAGCTTGGGAAAATCACGACCCTGAAGTATATGCTTTATGGGAAAAGATGAACGGATGGGTTTATGATGGATTTGATATCACGTACAAAGGCTTGGGAGTTGATTTTGATAAGATTTATTATGAATCTCAGACTTATATCGATGGTAAATCTAAGGTAGAGGAAGGTTTGTCGAAAGAAATTTTTTATAAACGTGAAGATGGCTCGGTTTGGGCAGATTTAACTTCAGATGGTTTGGATGAAAAATTACTTTTGCGTGCAGATGGAACATCAGTGTATATGACGCAAGATATTGGTACGGCAGCAATCAGATATAGTGAATATGACATTAAGAAGATGGTGTATGTTGTTGGTAACGAGCAGAATTATCATTTTCAGGTATTGGCGTTGCTGTTGGATAAACTTGGCTTTGAATGGGGTAAGGATTTAGTTCATTTTTCATATGGTATGGTTGAATTACCTGAAGGAAAGATGAAGAGTAGGGAGGGTACGGTGGTTGATGCTGATGATTTAATGCAGGAAATGATTGATACGGCACGTGATACAGCAAGAGAATTGGGGAAACTTGACACTTCCGATGATGCTGAAATTGAAGATATTGCAAAAACTGTCGGATTAGGTGCCTTGAAATACTTTATTTTGAAAGTTGATCCTAAGAAAAACATGACTTTCAATCCGAAAGAATCTATAGATTTCAATGGAAATACAGGACCGTTTATTCAATATACTCATGCACGTATTAAATCGGTGCTGAGAAAAGCAATTGAGTTGGGCAAAGATATAGATAAGCCGGTTTCAGAAAATCTGTCACTTTCAGAAAAAGAAACAAATTTAATACAACTTCTTTCTGTATTTCCGTCAATAGTGAGAGAAGCAGGGCAAGAATTCAGTCCGGCTGTTATAGCTAATTATATTTACGAACTTGTAAAAGAGTATAATCAATTCTATCATGACTTCTCAATTCTAAAAGAAGAAAATGCTGATTTACAGCACTTCCGTTTGGTTTTATCATCAACAATAGCTGATGTAATTAAAAAAGGCATGTTGTTGTTGGGAATTGAAGTGCCTGAACGTATGTAAAGAATAGTTTTAATATATCATCCCCTATCCCCTATGGGGGAAACCTTCGCCAAGACCTTTTTGTGCCTTTACGAACCTTCGGAACCCTTTGCACACCGGATTGTAGAGACAGGGCATGCCCTGTCTCTACTTCTATATCGAAAATCAGCTAAAAAACAATTCTCGAAAAAATTTAAAACAGTTTCTAAAATCCACAGTTGGGATTACAAGGAATACAGAAGAAACAATTCTACTTTTTTTGTAGAAATAATAAATAATACTACCTTTACCGCGTGAACGACCAATACCGCATCGAGTTCAAAACGACACAATTAGTTTCCGAAACAATTATAACAGTGTGTAATATCTTAGAATCGTCAAATCATTATAAATAAAACGGTTATGAGTAATTATGTTTGCGCTCGTCCCGTTCATCCGGGTGAGATACTAAAAGAAGAGATTGAATACCGCGGCATATCGCAGAGCAAACTTGCTGCACAAATGGGGATACCATACAAGGTGTTGAACCATATATTGAACGAACGCCGCCCATTGACCCCCACAACGGCAATGCTGTTTGAAGCTGCTTTGGGAGTACCGGCGGATATGCTGATTGGTATACAGACAGACTACAATATGCTTATGGTAAAACAAGATAAATCCTTTGCCAATCGTCTTGCCGAAATACGCAGAATTGCGGCAGTGCTTTGAAGGGTCAAATCATTAGTTGTCAGAATATGGATATAGTAACGGCTTCACTTGCGAGTGAAGCCGTTACTTTGTTTATACAGAAATATTATTTATTTGTACGCCGAAAAGCTCATCTCTACAAACATATGAATCCTTCGGATTCAATATGGATTGTATTAAAATATCACATTGAATATGCATAAGTAAACAATTATTGTCTATTTTTGTAGTTTTAAACTTGAAAATAATTTTGTAAAACTCGCTTGAAAAGAAGCAATAGATTTCTTTCAATAACGCAATGAAAAATACAAATACACACTCATTGGTATGTAAATGTAATAGGTATATTAGTACGTATTCATGTGTTATGTTCTTTTTATTACTTTTTTCAATATCTTGTACCCAAAAAGCTACTGATATTGATGGAGGAAATAAAGATAGCCTGTCTTTGTTAGATCAGGTTTATGATACCCTTCAGGTGGCTACAATGTATGGCTCTAATTCCTATTTTAATTTTCGAGATAATGAAATAATGGGTTATGATTATGATTTAGTAAATCATTTTTCAGAATATACAGGCGTACCGATAAAAATACATGTGGCTAATAATCAGGATGAAATGATAAAAATGCTACGAAGTAAAAAAGTAGATTTAATTGCTTGTGGCATTTATGAGTCTAAATCATTAAAATCAGAATTCGATTTTGTCGCCTATCAGCAAGACTCATATATGGTTTTAGTACAGGAGATTGGTTTACATGCTATCAGTGATTTTAGAGAATTAGAAGGACAAACAATCCATGTTATTAAAAATTCCGTCTATCAAAAACGATTACAGAATATTAATAAAGAATTAGGTTTAAACATAAATATTCAATTATTGGGAGATACTGTTTCTGTTGATGATGCAATTGAAATGGTAACTCATAGAAAAATTAGATTTACCATAGCACACTACAAGACTGCCATACAACACAGAAACTTCAATAGGCGATTAGATTGTAGAGTACATGTAGGCTTTGAACAAAGAAATGGTTGGATTATTAACAAGGACAACAAGGAACTTAAAGAGTTAATTTCGGACTGGGATGATAGTTCCGAAGCTGAATTGGAAAGGTCGCAGTTATATGGGAAGTATCATGTGCGTAATCCTTATTTTGTGAAAAACAGAGTTAAAATACCAAGAGGAGCAATTTCTCCTTACGATTCCTTCTTTAAAAAATATGCTCAGGAAATAAACTGGGATTGGCGATTGTTAGCTGCCGTTGCCTTCCATGAGTCAAGATTCGACTCGGCACAAATATCTCGAAAAGGAGCATCCGGAATTATGCAGTTGATGCCTAAAACTGCTGCAAGTTTCGGACTTAATGCTTATACAATACTTAATCCTGAAAAGAATATTGAAGCCGGAGCACAGTATATCAAGAGTTTAAATATGCTGTTCAGAAAAATTGAAAATATAGAAGAGAGAAAGAAGTTTATATTAGCATCATATAATTCAGGACCGGCACATGTCATTGATGCTATGGCTTTAGCTGAAAAATACGGCAAAAACCCTCATATATGGTATGAGCATGTCGAGTATTACTTATCCAAGAAAAACGACCCTCAATACTACAACGATGAAGTTGTAAAATTTGGCAATTTCAAAGCATACGAAACTATACGGTATGTCAGAAATACTTTAGAAACTTATCAGAAATATAGAGGCGGAATATGAATTATCGTAATATCTTCCAAACTATTCAATCTCGCTATCAATTAGAAGAAATACTTTTATATCTGCATCATCATCCGAAAGATTTTGACGAAGTGTTTGAGTTGGCTTTTGATGTAGGTAATCATAAGGCTTGGCGTATTATGTGGGCAATTGAGAAAATCAGTAGACGTAATCCCGAATGGTTTAATCAAAGTCAAATAGAAAAGATTGTCGATATGACTTTAACTACCAAAAATCACAGCGAGTTACGAATATGTTTGTCGATTCTGAATTCTTTTCCTGCACCGGATATAATTAATGTAAATTTGCTGAATGCTTTATATGAATGGATGTTATCACCTCGTTGTCCAAGTGGAATACAAAGTTCTTCTATGAAACTTTTATATAAATACGTAAATGCTGATAGCGATCTTCTACAAGAGTTTATACTTACACTGAATCAATCAGATGACAGTGATTATACACCGGCATTTATATCTTCAAAAAGAAATATTCTTAAGAGATACTCATAAATTAGAATACTTCTACTTATAAACATTCGGGCGCAATTCTAAAAAAAAGTGTTACTTTTGCAGTGTTTTTGTCTAACAAAATCAAAATAAATTTAAGTATAACTAAATCAATGTTTTTATGACATTAAAGAAAAACATTATCGCATTGCGACAAAAGAAAGCCCAAGTACAAATGGGTGGAGGAAAGAAAGCCATCGAAAAACAAGCTGCGATGGGGAAAATGACTGCCCGTGCTCGTATTCTTTATTTGTTGGATGTGAATTCATTCCACGAATATGACTTGTTTGTGGAGCATGAAGAAAGAAATTTCGGTATGGATACCAAAGAATTAGCCGGAGATGGAGTAATTACCGGTACAGGTACTATCAACGGTGCGCCGGTGTGTATTTATGCGCAAGACTTTACCGTGATGGGTGGTTCATTGGGATTGAAACATGCTCGCAAAATTACCAAAATAATGGATCATGCTCTTAAAATGAAAGTTCCTTGTATTGGTATTAATGACTCGGGCGGTGCTCGTATCCAGGAAGGTATTGGAGCTTTAGCCGGTTATGGTGAAATTTTCTATCGCAATACTATGGCTTCCGGAGTGATTCCTCAAATTTCGGTTATTTTAGGTCCGTGTGCCGGTGGTGCTGTTTATTCACCTGCTTTAACCGACTTTGTGTTCGTAGTTGAAAATATCTCGAAAATGTTCATTACAGGTCCGAATGTTATTGAAACTGTTCTGGGTGAGAAAATATCTCAGGAAGATTTAGGTGGTGCAAGAGTACATGCTGAAATCACAGGTAATGCTCATTTCTATGCTCAAACTGAAATTGAGTGTATGAATCAGATAAAAGAATTGGTTAATTTACTACCTCATAGCAATGAGAAAAAGGCTGCTAAGATTACACCTAAGAAGCCTACATTTGGTAAGAATCTTGAAAATATAATTCCTGCTGATCCTAAACAACCATACGATGTACGTGAAATTATTTTTGCTCTGACCGATGAGTCTAAATTCCTTGAAGTGCAAGAGTTATGGGCACCCAATATCGTTATAGGTTTTGGTAGAATGGAGGGCGAAACAGTTGGCTTCGTAGCTAATCAGCCTATGTATTTAGCAGGTGTACTCGATTGTGATGCCTCTGATAAAGCGGCTCGTTTTATTCGTTTCTGCGATGCATTTAATATTCCTATCATTACTTTAGAAGATATGCCGGGATATTTACCAGGTGTCGACCAAGAACATGCCGGTGTTATTCGTCATGGTGCAAAAATGTTGTACGCTTATTCAGAAGCAACTGTGCCAAAGATTACTGTCATTTTGCGTAAAGCTTATGGTGGTGGCTATATTGCAATGAACTCTCGTCACTTAGGTGCAGACTTTATGTTTGCGTGGCCCAGTGCCGAAATTGCAGTAATGGGCCCTGAAGGTGCTGCTAACATAATTTTCCGTAAAGAAATTATGGAAGCTGAAGATCAAGATGCTATGCGTCAACAAAAAGTTGAAGAGTATATCGAGAAATTTGCTAATCCATTCGTTGCTGCATCGAAAGGTTATATAGATGCTGTGATTGAACCTAAGGAAACTCGTGAGTTAATTCTACACGGATTAGAAGTGTCGAAGAATAAAGACGATTATCGTCCAAAGAAAAAGCATGGTGTTCCACCGTTCTGATTTACTTTGCTATTTGTTAGTATTATTGTTAATTTAATAAAAAATAAAGATGGCAGATAAAAGTCAAGAATTTGTAGATTTTGCTGTAACAGCAAGAAAATATAAAACACAGCTTACAAAAAAATATCTGAATCGTAAAGTTTGGATAGATCCAAATCCTTTTGATATACAATCATTTATTCCCGGAACTATTATTGAAATATCGGTTAAAGAAGGTGATGTAGTTGAAGAAGGTGCTCCGCTTTTAATTTTAGAGGCAATGAAAATGCAAAATCGTATTCAAATGCCTTTTACAGCAAAAATTAAAAAAGTCAATGTGAAAGTAGGTGATAGAATACCTAAAGACATGCTTATGATTGAATTAGAATCAGTTGATAATTTATAAATGGTGAATAGTGATTGGTGATTGGTTATTGGTAGAGACGCACAATTTGTGCGTCTCTACATATTAACACATTCTCACATTCTCACATTGGCACATTAGCATATTAGCACACATTTATCATGAAGAATTTAATCATTACTTCTCTTATTATCATAATTTCTGCCTGTCAGGGTAATAGTAACCAAGTTTCGGACACTAAAAACATCAGCGGTGGTGATACAGTTAATATAATATATGCAGAAGGTTTCGATATTATTAATCACCAATTGTACAAAGAAGTAATAGTTCACGATCCATGGACTGCCTCTCAGAGTTTGGCTAAGTATTATTTAGTACAGAGCGATACTGTGATTGTGCCTGATGACGGTCAGAAGTTGATTTTACCGCTTAAAAGTATTGCAGCAACATCAGTAACACATTTCGAGTTTTTATCTTTGTTGGGAGTACTCAATTTGGTTAATGGAATTTGCTCTCCGGAATTAGTATTTAATGAGTCAATTAGAAACAATATACAGAGTGGTACAATTGAAAATCTTGGAGATGCTTTTAATATAAATCTTGAAAAAACGCTACGTCTTAATCCCGGTATTGTGATGATGAGTGGATTTAAACAGGATGACCCATATGCAAAAAGGGTGTTGCAAGCCGGTATCAATGTGGTTTATAATAATGAATGGATGGAGAGTTCATTGCTTGCGAGGGCTGAATGGATAAAATTTGTTGCGGTGTTTTTCGATAAGGAAAAAGAAGCTGATAGTATTTTCTCAGAAGTAAATAATCAGTATCTGAAAATAAAAGAAATGGCTAAGTCTGCTAAAACCAAGCCTTCTATCTTAACCGGCTCAAACTTTAGAGGTACATGGTATATGCCTGGTGGTGATAGCTTTATGGCTCATTTATTTTATGATGCCGGTGGTAGCTATTTTTATACTGATGACTCATCTAAAGGTAGTCTCCCTCTTAATATCGAATCGGTTATAAATAATTTTGCACATACTGATGTGTGGTTGAATTGTAATTTTTCATCTATAAATGAATTAGTGCAAACTGATAAAAAGCATGAGTTATTTAAACCGGTTAAGACTAATAGAGTTTATAATTTTAATAAGCGAATGATGCCCTCCGGTGCGAATGATTATTGGGAAAGTGCTGTTGCACGACCTGATTTGCTTTTGCGTGATGTGATTTCAGTTTTACATCCTGAATTGATGCCGGATTATGAGACTTTTTACATAAATCACTTACAATAATCAATGCAGTTAGTTGTATCAAAATATAATGATCCTGCTATAAATTTAGCATTAGAAGAGTTTCTATTTAACAAAACTGATGAGGAATTTGTGTTGTTTTACATAAACAGTCCTTCGGTAATAATCGGCTGTAATCAAATTCTGCAAAATGAAGTAAATGAGGGTTTTTGCAAATCACACGATATACCAATTTATAGAAGGATATCGGGTGGGGGAGCTGTGTATCATGATCTGGGAAATTTAAGTTATAGTTTTATAAGAAACAAGGCTGATAATAAAACTAATTTAAGTGCTGACTTTCTTAATCCTATCGTATTTGCTCTCAAATCATTTGGTATTCAGTCTGTTGTAGGAAAAAGGAAAGATCTTTGGTTACCTGATGAAAACAAAATATCAGGAACTGCAGCTCATCTTACTGCCAAAAGAGTTTTACATCATGGAACTTTATTATATGATACAGATTTGGATAAATTATCAGGAGCTTTATCTTCTTCAATGAAAAACACCGAACTTAAAGGCATAGCTTCAGTACCAAGTCCGGTTAAAAACATCAAAACCTTTCTGGAAGAAAACGGTTTGAAATCTTATATTACTATCGAGTTTTTTCAGATTATAATTAATCAGGTTAAGATATTCCATCAGGTTACTAAAGAGTATTCGTTTGATAATAATGCGATGGTAGATATTGAATTGCTTGCTCTTGAGAAATATAGAAATGAAAGTTGGAATAGGAGGAAATAAAATAACATTATCACATTATTGCGTCAATTTTCTACAAAAAAGAGGCTACACATTTACTGTATAGCCTCTTTAATTAATTATTGAGATTAGTTTGCTTTTCTAACTCTTGTTTCAGGTTTATTTCATTACCTTCTTTATCAAAAAATTTGTATTGAAGAAATCCAATATCTTGAGATGCAATAATTTTACAATTTAAGCTATACTTAAATTTCCATTTAGTTTTTATCGAACTAATACCTTTCGAAATAAATGCATCTACATAAGGATGAAGATAAAGTACAAATTTTTTATGTTTTAAAACATTCACTAAAAGATCGATTTTCTCTTCAATCTGGTCGACAAACAATATAGAAGGTTGCATTTTGCCTGTTCCTAAACAAGTAGGACATTTTTCTTCAATATTTATGTCTGTTACCGGACGAACTCGTTGACGAGTCATTTGCATCAATCCGAATTTGCTTAATGGTAGAATATTATGTTTTGCTCTATCTTCCGACATTGCGTCACGCATTCTGTCGAATACTTTTTGACGATTTTCATTTTCGTGCATATCGATAAAGTCGATTACAATAATGCCACCCATATCTCTCAGTCGTAACTGTCGTGCTATTTCATCTACAGCCGCAAGATTTACTTCTAAAGCATTAACTTCCTGACCTGCCGTATTTTTCGATCTGTTACCACTATTTACATCTATGACATGAAGTGCTTCTGTATGTTCGATGATTAGATATGCACCGCTTTTAAATGATACTGTTTTACCAAAACTTGATTTAATTTGTTTCGTAATATTGAAATGATCAAAAATCGGCGCATCGTCTTTGTATAACTTTACAATATCTTTTTTCTCAGGAGCAATTAACTCTACATAATCTTTTACTTCAGTAAAGATGTTCGGATCATTTACATGAATATTATTAAAACTTGTGCTGAATAAATCTCTAATTATTCCCACAGTGCGACCGATCTCTTCTAAAATTAGTGATATTCCTTTAGTTTGTTGCAATTTTATAATTGCTTCCTCCCAACGTTTCACTAATATTTTAAGTTCGTTGTCTAATTCTGCTACTTTCTTGTCTTCTGCAACTGTTCTTACAATGACTCCAAAGCCTTTTGGTTTAATACTTTGTATTAGTTGCTTTAGTCGTATCTTTTCTTCATCAGAAGCTATCTTTTGAGATACAGATACTTTATCGGTAAACGGAATCAGCACTAAAAATCGTCCTGCTATCGACACCTCAGCAGTTAAGCGAGGTCCTTTGGTGGAAATTGGTTCTTTTGCTACTTGTACTAAAATATCCTGACCGGGCTTTAGTACATCGCTAATTGACCCATTCTTGTCAATTTCCGGATGATACTTGGCTTTTTGCATCACATGAGTCTTCTTACGGTCGCTTAGCACTTGTGATGAAAAATGATAAAGAGTGTTGAAATTTGAACCTAAATCAAGATAATGTAGAAAAGCGTCTTTCTCGAAACCTACATCAACGAACGCTGCATTCAAACCCGGCATAAGTTTTTTAACTTTACCTAAGTAGATATTGCCAACAGCAAATTGAGCCTCACGGCTTTCACGGTTTAATTCTACTAAACGTTTGTTTTCAAGCAGCGCAATCGAAATTTCAGATGTTTGTACATCTACAATAAATTCGCTTTCCACTTTTATTTGATTTTAATTTTGTTTTCGCTAAAACAAAAAACAAACTTAAAGTAAGTCTCTAAGCTTGTTTCTCGGACTTTCTAAAAAGACCTATGACAATTATTTCTTCTTATGTCTGTTCTTTCTTAGTCTCTTTTTACGCTTGTGCGTAGACATCTTATGTCTCTTTCTCTTCTTTCCGCTTGGCATTTTAAATTGTTTTTAAATTATTTCTTAACTTCATTAACAAAAGTTTTTGAAGGCTTAAATGAAGGTATGCTGTGGGCAGGAATTATTATAGTTGTATTCTTTGAAATATTTCTTGCCGTTTTCTGAGCTCTTTCTTTTACTATAAAGCTTCCAAAACCTCTTAAATAAACATTTTCTTTTTTAGCAAGTGAATCCTTGATAGTGTCCATAAAAGCCTCAACAGTTGCTAACACAGATACTTTATCTATACCCGTATTCTTAGCAATTTCGTTAACGATATCTGCCTTTGTCATTTTGATTTTTTTTAATTAGTTAATATTGTGTTACTTGAATTATTTTTTTATTCAAAATTTCGAAATGCAAATATAGGTCTTTTATTCTGATTGAAAAATATTTGATTGATTTTTTACAACATTTTTCTGATTTTTAGTGCGATAAATCATTTTTATTCATTTTTTTGTATCAAAAATGCAGTCTGAAGTAAATATTATTCACTATAAAATTCTTTTATCATAAAATAGTTATAAATTTGCATACTAATTAATATTGAATTTTTACGACAATTTCTAAGCTCGACATAATAAATTAAATTTATCCTTTCATAGCTTCACGAAATTGTTGTTTCCATTTTTAATTTTTGTGTTTTAATGAAGAATATTATACCACCGGTCGACAAAAGTATTTTAAAAAGTGAATTAACTCCTGATAAATTTTTAAGACCGACTAACAAGTCGGGTAATTCAATATACATTATAACTGCTCACGACTCTCCTAATGTTATGAGGGAAATAGGTCGCCTTAGAGAGTTATCTTTCAGAGCAGGTGGTGGCGGAACAGGAGAAGAAATCGATACGGATAAGTATGACTTTATGGAAAAACCCTACAAACAGCTTATTGTATGGGATCCTGACTCAGAGGAGATTATTGGTGGTTACAGGTTTATCTCCGGTGCTGATGTTAAGTTAGATGAAGATGGTCAACCTACTTTTGTGATGTCGCATCTATTTAACTTTAATGAGAAATTTATTAAAGAATATATGCCTTACACAATTGAATTAGGTAGAGCATTTGTTCAGCCTGATTATCAAACCACTAAAATGGGTATGAAAAGCCTTTTTGCTTTAGATAATTTGTGGGATGGATTAGGTGCTTTAATTCATTCTGTAAAAGGTGCTAAGTATTTTATCGGTAAAGTGACTATTTATAAAAACTATCCTGTAGTTTGTCGCGAACTTATATATGAGTATTTAAATAAACATTTTAAAGATGATGAAAATCTGATTTTACCAAAATTACCTGTGCAAGTCAGCGCAAAAAGTAAGTTGTTTGCGAAAAGTGTTTTTACTGATGTGAAATCTGTAGATGACTATAAATTACTAAATAAGGCAATAAGACAGGAAGGTGAGAATGTGCCGGCAATGTTTAATGCGTATATTGGTCTGACCGACACCATGAAGTTCTTTGGTTCAATTAAAGACGATGACTTTGGTTCTGTTTATGAATCCGGACTTATGGTTATTATGGATGATTTGTTAGAAACCAAAAAACAACGCTATGTCCAACCTTATGTTGAATATCTTCGCAAAATGATGGATGAAAGACGTGCTGCCCGCAAACTTGCAAAGGAAGAGAAGCTCAAACTTAAATTACAGAAACTTAAAGAGAGAGAAAAGAAAAGACGACAAAAAGCCAAAAAGAGAGATTAATATACCGATATCTCACATAAGGATATTCGTCATATTAATAAATAATCTTTCCCTTTTGTTCTCTATATACACCGGGTGTACATCCATATCGTTTATTGAATGCCTTAAAAAAAGTAGCTTTAGTTGTGTAACCCGCTTTGTATGATATTTCTTCTATTGTATTTTTCGAATTCACCAATAAATTACTTGCAATGTGAAGTCGGCAATCTCTTATTAATTGTGCTAAACTTTTTTCACCAACTTCATCGAGTTTTCTGAATAAGCTCCTGCTACCAATACCTAATTTATCAGCTATAAATTTTGACGATAATTCTTGGTTAGTTATATTATTATTGATAATCTTTATTACTTGTTGGAGAAACTTTTTGTCGTCTTTATGTGTGATTTTTCCTTCAACAAGTTCAAAAGAACTCATAGGTGAACTGAAATAATCTTTTAAGCTCTCTTGTCTTTCTAAAATCTGTTTAACGGATATTTTTAAGAACTGGATGTCAAATGGCTTATTGATATATATTTCTGCACCTGCTTCCATGGCTTCAATCTGTTGATCTATACCATAGTTACCTGATATTATAATTACCGGAATATGTGCTGTCTCTTGATTTGATTTTACTTTCTGAGTCAATTCAATTCCTGATAATCCGGGCATCATTATGTCACATAAAATTATATTCGGACGAGTTTCTGTTAGAATTTTATCTGTTTCAGAAGGCTTATTTAAAGTTTTAATATTAAAATCTTCTGAAAATAAATCACTTACCATCCATAAAAACTCTATATCATCATCGATGATAAGCATTGTAGGCTTACTATAATCCATTGTAAATGATGGTAAGCTTAGTGTTTTGTGACTAAAGTACTTAGGTGTATACTGAATAATATTCGATTGGTGTTCTGTGCTATTAATATTAATCTCTTGTGTGGGCAAATCAACTGTAAATAATATAAAACCATCAGGCATATTCGAAATTTCAATATTTCCATTTAACAGGTTGACCATATTATTTAATATTGCTAAGCCTAATCCATTTCTTGAAAAAGCTTCTATGTTCTCTTTGTTTTCAAAATCATCCAATATAGTATATCTGTCAAATATTCGCTTGAAGTCTTTTTCTTTTATAGGCTTACCTTCATTTGCTACCTTTATTGTCAGACGTGTTTCTGTGTTGGTTATTTCAATGTTGATATTTTTACCATTTGGAGTATACTTGAAGGCATTTGATAATAAATTCGTCAAAATTGTTGTCAGGAAACCTTTATCTGAATTCCAATTCAATTCAACGGGTATTGATGCATGCAAATTGATATTCTTGATTCTAATCATCTCACTGAATCTATCAAGAATTTGTTTAGTAAGTTTGACAACGTCTGTCGATTCAATGTATAGTTCCCTGTTCCCTGTCTCTATTCTTCTAAATTCTATTAATTCAAGGATTAAGTCGTTCAGCCTTTCAGCATTTGATTTTATCATTTTAACATAATTTGATACAAACTTTGTTATACCGGGTTGTGATAAAATACGTTCACAAGGTCCTGATATTAATGTAAGTGGTGTACAAAACTCATGTGCGATATTTGTGAAGAATCTCAACTTTGATTCAAAAACTTCTTTCTGATGCTTTTGTTCCCATTCGTCAATTAAAGCCTGTTTTTTTCTTTCCTGCCTAACTGAATAGTAATTATAGATAAGTATTATTGTCGCAGTTCCTAAAAGCCAATAAAAAACATATGCCCAAATTGATAGATACCATGGAGGCAGGATACGAATTTTCAAAGTATACACTTCGCTTTCTTGGTTTAAAGTGCGATTGTAGTATTTTACTTTAAGATTATAAGTGCCCGGAGTTATATTGGTAAAGGAAGCACTATTATTCTGTCCGTTATTTATCCACTGATCACTTAATTCTGATATTTTATAATAATAGTTATAATTTGCACCATTAATATAATCAATAGCTGTGAACGCTATAGTGAAAAAGTTTTGCTTATAGCTTAGTTCTAATTTATTAGTTTTCTCATTACTCTTTAGCTTTTCATTGATATTTATTTTTTCTCCAAAAATAGTAAGTTGATCAAAAAATATCTCAGGCATATATTCTTGCTCTGTAGCTTTATCCTTCTGTATTGTTACAAAACCATTAATACCTCCAAAAAACAACATTCCGTTTTCTGTGTTTTTAAAAGAAGCCCCATCGCTAAATTCGGTTACTAATAATCCGTCCGGTTTATCATAAATTCTAAATGTTTCAGTTTTATTGTCGAAGTGAATTATACCTCTGTTTGTAGTTAACCAAAAAGTGTTATTTTCATCTTCCTGAATGGCATGTATTGAATTATTTAAAAAGCCTGCTTCTGAGTTAAAAATTTTTATTTGCTCCGGTGATGTGTATTTGAGTAATCCAAATCCGGTACCTATAAGCAAATTATTGTACTTATCTTTTCTTATAGCAAACACATCGTTTATAGTTTGATTTGCACCTTTAGTATAATGATTGACAGGGTCTAAATTTTTTGTTTTGTTATTAAAGTGAAATGTACCATAACCTCTGTTTGCAAACCAAATTGAAGTATCATTTTCGGCAAATATCGAAAAGAAATAATTTGACTCAAAATCTCCGTTATTTATTGTAAAGTGCTGGATATTAGTTAATATAGGGTTATCGTCTGTACCTGTAATATCAGCTTGAATAATCCCTAAGCCAACACTTGCAATCCATAATTTAGAATCGGAAGTTTCATATATATCATGAACATATCTGAATATTTCTGTATTCTTTTGAGATTCAGTCATATATTTATATCCTTCATAACTATGAAGAATCCTAGATTTACTTCCTTCAATATTTATATTTACTTTTTTAGTTTTTTTAGTTTTATACGAATAATAATATACCCCATCTTCTCCTCCTATCCATAAGATGTTTTTTTTACTTTTGCCAAATGCATATATCACATTATCACTAATCTGATTGTTTGTTGAGTTCATTAATTCAATGACGCAATCATTCAAACTTTTATTTACATCATAATTGTGAATTTTAAGTATGCCATCACCTTTACTGCCAATCCATAGAGTATTGTGTTTGTCTAAATATATTGCTCGTACCGGACATTCTATATTATAAGCTAAATTGCTTAATATGTACGATTTAATTGATATTGGTGTGTTTGAGTAGGTATAAACACCTTTACCATCTGTACCAATCCATATTAAATCCTGCATCTTATCTTTTTTCAAACAGAAGATACCACTGTTAATTTCGATATTTTTCTTCTCATATTCCTTTCCCTTTTTTTCGAGTAATATTACTCCATTAGTCATGAAACCTACAAAAATATTGTCGTTTAATGATGTTATAGATGATACTTTACCACGCTTATTAATTTCATGTTTTAAACTTAATATGAAACTTATTTTTCGTGTTACTACATCAAATGTGTATAAATTATATTGTTTATCAATTATGTAAAGGGTATTATCTTCATAATATGATTGCAACAATTCTATATTAAAATTGAGATTTTGTTGAGATGTAAGAATAATATTGTCATCACCATCTTCATCTGATATATGATATGTTAAATTATATCCTTTATTGGTTATTATCCATAATATATTATTGTCATCAATAAATACATTGCTAAGATCTGAAAATATAAATCCTGATAATTGAATTTTTTTAAAGGAATCACTTGATTTATGATAATGATATATAGTGTTACTTTCTTTAATAATAAAAAGTATGTTATTTTGACTTTTATCTATAAAGAAAAGTTTCTGAAAATCGTTGTAATGTGTTACAGTATTAGTGTTAACATCGTATTTGTTTAGTCCGTAATATGTTTGTATCCAGAAGTTATTATTACCGGTATATAAAATTTTATCAATTAAGTTTCCTGCTAAAAAGTTATGTTCATTTTTGGGTTGATATGTCTGAATATCTCTACTGTTAAAGAAATTCAATCCATCACAAGTACCTATATACATTTTGCCTTTTTCATCTTGACAAAAATCCGTTATCGCGCTATTTGATAATTTATCATTATTAATTATAGGAGACAAATTATACGCGTAAATTGAATTAATGTGTATGAATATACATATTAATATTATATATTTTAATGTGTTCATATGATACATATTGATTAAAAAGATAACAAAAGTATATAAAATATGGATGTTTACAATAAAAAACAGAAATAAACAAGTAAACTTTTTTGACAAAATAGTAAACTTTTGTGCCAAGTGGGGTTAATCGACTTAAAATATGTTTGTATTATTTTTTTTTGATATATCTTCGTGAGCTAATTATAAAAAATAACAATTTATCATGAAAATCAAAACTATTTTTCTTTTTTTATCTTTAAGTTGTTTACTACCGGTTTGTGGTGGTAATATTGAAACTCCTGTTGACCATGTGAGTATTTTAGTTGGAACTCAATCGAAATATGAATTATCTACCGGTAATACATATCCTGCTATTGCTATGCCTTGGGGTATGAATTTTTGGTCACCTCAAACCGGCAAAATGGGCGACGGTTGGATGTACACTTACAATGCGGATAAAATACGTGGTTTTAAACAAACACATCAGCCAAGTCCGTGGATGAATGATTATGGTCAATTTTCAATAATGCCGGTTGGTAGCCAGCCTGTATTTAACCAAGATGAACGTGCAAGTTGGTTTTCTCATAAAGCTGAAATAGCTAAACCTTATTACTATCAGGTGTATCTTGCCGATCATGATGTAACTACTGAAATAGCTCCTACCGAACGTGCTGCTATCTTTCGTTTTACCTTTCCTGACAGTGATTGTTCTTATGTTGTAATTGATGCTTTTGATAAAGGTTCATATGTGAAAATAATTCCAAAAGAAAATAAAATTATAGGTTATACTACTAAGAATTCAGGAGGAGTACCCGGTAATTTTAAAAATTATTTTGTCATTTGCTTTGATAAATCTTTTTCTTTTAATGCTGTTGTTGGAAGTGAAAAAATCAAAAATAATCAATTAGAGATAACAGATAATCATGCAGGTGCTATTGTCGGATTTAAAACTAAACGTGGTGAGATAGTTCATGCACGTGTTGCCTCTTCTTTTATCAGTTTTAAACAGGCTGAATTGAATCTAAAAGAAGTAGGTAATTCTTCTTTTAAACAAATTGTAGAAAAAGGAAGAGACAAATGGAACGATGTCCTTGGCAAAATTGAAATAGAAGATAATAATATCGACAATATTCGTACTTTTTATTCTTCATTATATCGTACAGTATTATTTCCCAGAGCTTTTTATGAATATGATGAAAATGGTAAAGTATGGCATTATAGTCCGTATAATGGTGAAGTTTTACCCGGATATATGTTTACAGACACAGGATTTTGGGATACTTTTCGAAGCTTGTTTCCATTTTTAAATCTTTTGTATCCATCGATGAATCAAAAAATGCAAGAAGGTTTGATTAATGCTTATAAGGAAAGTGGATTCTTACCTGAATGGGCAAGTCCGGGGCATAGAAATATAATGATAGGAAATAACTCAGCCTCAATAGTTTCTGATGCCTACATGAAGGGTTTAAGGGGATATGATATTGAAATTTTATGGGATGCTCTTAAACATGGAGCAAATAATGTTCATCCAAAAGTTCCGGCTTCAGGTCGTCATGGATACGAGTTTTACAACGAGCTTGGTTATGTGCCTAATGATGTTGGGATAAGGCATAGTGCTGCTCGTACTTTAGAATATGCTTATAATGATTGGACAATATATCAATTGGGAAGAAAATTGAATAAACCTTCTTCAGAAATTGATGTTTTTGCTAAACGAGCAATGAATTATGTTAATGTGTATAATCCGAAACACAAACTGATGTCGGGTAGAAGTAAAGATGGCACTTTTGATAAGGATTTCGTTGCTGAGGATTGGAGTGATGCATTTTGTGAAGGCAATAGCTGGCATTGGAGTTTTTGTGTATTCCACGACCCTCAGGGTTTAATAAATACCATGGGTGGAGAAAAAATGTTTAACGTGATGATGGATTCAGTTTTTATTGTGCCGGGAGTGAAAGGAATGAAAAGCAGAGGTATGATTCATGAAATGCGAGAAATGCAGGTAATGAATATGGGTCAATATGCTCATGGCAATCAACCTATTCAGCATATGGTTTATATGTATAATTTTTCACGACAGCCATGGAAAACTCAGTTTTGGGCTCGTGAAATTATGAGAAAATTATATCAAGCTACTCCCGATGGATATTGTGGAGATGAGGATAATGGTCAGACTTCTGCATGGTATGTTATGTCAGCTTTAGGATTTTATACTGTTTGTCCAGGAACTGATCAGTATGTTTTGGGTTCACCATTATTTAAGAAAGCAAAATTACATTTAGAAAATAACAAGACTATTACCATAGAGTCATTAAATAATTGTAATCAAAATGTGTATATTAATACTATGTACGTAAATGGTAAAAAATACGACAAAAATTATATCACTCATCAAGATATGATGGATGGAATTAATGTTAAATTTGAAATGTCTGAAAAGCCTAATTTCAATAGAGGTGTTAACACTGCCGATTTACCTTATTCATTTACAAATGAAAAAAGATAGTTGTTCTGAAAGATAATTTACTACTTAAAATATATTTAATCATATTAATTAAAAACATAAACATGAAATTAAAAACTATTGCAACTGTATTCTTAAGTATACTTTGTGTATATATGAATGCACAAGACGCTAACAAACAGAGGAAAGCTTATATTGTTTCTAATGCGCATTTCGACTCTCAATGGAACTGGGATGTGCAACGTTCTATTAGTGAGTTTATTCCTAAAACATTAGATCAAAATTTAATGTTATTAGAAAAATATCCTAATTATATATTTAATTTTGAAGGAGGAATTAAATATCAATGGATGAAGGAGTATTTTCCTCACCAATACGAACTTATGAAAAAATATATCAACGAGGGACGTTGGCATGTTACAGGAAGTACTTGGGATGCTAATGATCCTAATATTCCTTCTCCTGAATCATTTACACGTAATATTTTGTATGGTCAGCACTTCTATCGTGATGAGTTTGGTGTTAGTGGTACAGATATTTTCTTACCCGACTGCTTTGGCTTTGGATGGACATTACCAACTGTTGCTGCTCACTCAGGACTGATTGGGTTTTCTACCCAGAAATTAATGTGGCGTCAAAAAGGTTTTCATAATGGTAGTAAAATTCCTTTTGAAATTGGCTTGTGGCAAGGGATTGACGGCTCTCGTATTATGATGGTGGCTGATGCTCATAATTATACTACAAAATGGAAGGATGAGGATCTTAGTGAAAGTACTTATCTTAAGAATATCATTGATAAAAGTCCGATAAAATCTGTTTATCATTATTATGGAACAGGAGATACAGGTGGAGCTCCTACTATAGAATCTGTTCGTGCAGTAGAAAAAGGTGTTAATGGCAGTGGAGATATCCAAATTATCAGTGCTACAAGTGATCAGCTATATAAAGATTACTTACCATTTGATAAACATCCGGAATTACCTGTATACAATGGCGAATTGTTGATGGATGTTCATGCAACAGGATGTTATACTTCGCAGGCTGCTATGAAGCTGTATAATCGCAAAAACGAACTTTTGGCTGATGCTGCTGAACGTTCTGCTGTTGTTGCTGATTGGTTGGGTGCATTAAACTATCCTCAATACAGACTCACAGAGGCTTGGAAGCGTGTGATTTGGCATCAATTTCATGATGATCTAACAGGGACAAGCATTCCACGTGCTTATGAGTTTTCATGGAATGATGAGCTGATTTCTTTGAAAGATTTTGCTAACGTGTTACAAAGCTCTACCGGAGCTGCAAGCAGAGTGCTGGACACCCAAGTAAAAGGTTCTCCGTTAGTTATTTATAATTCGAATGCATTCCCTGTTGCAGAAGTTGTGAAAATAAAGATTAAAGCTCCAAAGCAAGCGGGTAACATAAAAGTATACAATGAGAAAAATGTAGTAGTGCCATCGCAAATAATTGCTTCTGAAAAAGGTGAGGTGACTCTGCTTGTTTCAGCAAATCTACCTTCTTGTGGCTATGTTGTGTATGATATTAGGAATGAAAGTTATAAATCTAAAAATAATTTATCGGTTACTAACAATTCGCTTGAAAACAGTATTTATAAAATTCAACTCAATAATAATGGTGATATTGTTTCAATTATAGACAAAAGACATAACAAAGAATTGGTGAAAGCAGGTAAGTCAATTAGATTGGCTTTGTTTACAGAAAATGAATCTTTTCATTGGCCTGCTTGGGAAATTCTTAAAAAAGAAATAGATAAGGATCCGGTATCAATTACTGAAAATGTGAAATTATCTGTTACAGAGAGAGGTCCTATTCGTGCCACTATTTGTGTTGAAAAGACTTATGGCGATTCGAAATTTCGTCAGTATATCAGTTTGACCGAAGGAGGACAATCCGACCGTATTGATATTTATAATGATATTGACTGGAACACTACAAACGCATTACTGAAAGCTGAGTTTCCATTGAATGTTACAAATAATGAAGCTACATATGACTTAGGTGTCGGATCTGTTAAAAGAGGTAATAATACTGATATTGCTTATGAAGTATATGCTCAACATTGGGCAGATTTAACTGATGTTGACGGGAAATATGGAGTTGCAGTAATGAACGATTCTAAATATGGTTGGGATAAACCTAACGATCATACTATCAGACTGACTTTGCTACATACGCCTAAGACAAGAGGTGGATATGCATATCAGGATAGACAAGATTTTGGTAAACATCAATTTGTGTATTCTATAGTAGGTCATACTGATGATTATCAATCAGCAGGAATTGTTGAAAAAGCTGAAATCTTAAATCAGACACCAAAAGCATTTATCGCTCCAAAACACAAGGGTAACATGGGTAAGTCTTTTTCTTTTGTTGAAAGCGACAATGCAAACGTAATTGTAAAAGCTCTGAAAAAAGCTGAGAAATCCGATGAATATATTATTCGTTTGTACGAAACGACCGGTAAGGAAAATCAAAAAACAAATATATCTTTTATTACAAATATAGTTTCAGCTAAAGAACTTAATGGTGTGGAAGATGAAATTGCTGATGTGAAATTTTCTGGAAATAATCTAACTTTTGATGTTAAACCATTCGGTATGAAAACATTTAAGGTTAAATTGGCAGAACCTAAAAGCAAAGTTGAAGCTGTTAGTGCTCAGTCATTACCATTACCGTATAATATGAAAGCAAGTTCGTTTAATGCATTCCGTTCGGATGCTAATTTCGACGGTAAAGGTAATTCTTACGCTGCTGAGCTATGGCAAAATGAGATTACATTCAATGGGGTTGATTTCAAATTAGCATCTAATGATGTACCTAATGCTGTAAAATGTAATGCTCAAACTATAGATATTCCTCAGGGCGACTTCAATAGAATGTATTTACTTGTTGCTTCTACCTCAAGTGATATACAAACATCATTGATGATTGATAATGTGAAAGTTGATTTTGTATCTCCTTCGTATACAGGATTTATCGGTCAGTGGGGACATACAGGTCATACTGAAGCATATATCAAACCTACTGATATTGCTTTTGTGGGTACTCACAAGCATAGTTCGATATACAGGAAAGACATTCCTTATGAATTTACCTATATGTTTGCTATTCCTTTTGATTTGCCGAAAAATACAAAGAAAATCATTTTACCTGAAGATCAAAGAGTAGTTGTTTTTGCTGCTTCGGTTGTTAAGGATGAGAATAATTGTTTGATACCTGCATCAGATGTAATTGGAGTTAATCTTCCTGATACTGAAGTTAATTCTGAAACACTTATTAGAAAAAATCTGTTACTTGGTAAATCTGTGATTGAAAAAACGGGTGAGTTTAATGAACGTGAAAGGGCAATTTTTGCTATTGATGATAACTTGAGTACCAAATGGTGTGATGGAAGTATAAACAAACCAAAGTACATGACTGTAGATTTAGGTAAAGAAGAAACAATTCGTGGTTGGTCTGTTTTCCATGCCGGTTTAGAGGAGCTTGATTATATCACCAAAGAATATAGCTTGATGGTTAAGCTAAACGAAAATGATGAATGGAAAACTGTTGATGCTGTTGCAGATAATACCAGTATCGAAACTGAACGTATGCTTATTGAGCCGGTTAAAGCTCGCTTTGTTCGTTTGAATATTACTAAACCAGATCAAAGTGAGGGTTTCACAGTACGAATCTACGACTTTCAAGTGTTTTAATTTGTAATAATTGGTATAGGACAAAGATTTTATAATAAATTTAGTTTAGATTTTTTATTATCTTTGCAGAGATAAAAAACTCGCATGGTGATTTTAATAATAAGTACCATGCGAGTTTAATACTTTGTTTAACACCATCGTTATGAATAAAAAACAAACAATAAATTACCTTTCAATTTCGTTGATATTATCTTTTATTCTAATTGTACATTGTAAAGCTGATGATGATGTTAATCGAGCAAAACAAACTTTAGAATCAATTTATAATCATTATTCTGTTAAAGGCAGTTTCTTATTGCGTGAAACTTTTCCTTTTAACGATTCTCATCAGGTTACTTATTTAGATAATGCTGAACAGGCTAAAAAGAAAAATGAGTTTTCTTATTTGTGGCCATTCTCAGGTAGTTTATCGGCAGTAAGCGCACTGTATGAAGTCAAAGGCGATAAAGGATATTTAGAGATGTTTGATAATACTGTTTTGCCCGGACTTGAATTATATTGGGATACAGTTCGTAACCCCGGTGCTTATGCTTCTTATATTAAGATTAAACCTCTACCTGATAGATTCTATGATGATAATGTGTGGATAGGTATTGATTTTACAGATATGTATTTAAGCTCTAAAAACGAATCCTATTTGCAAAAGGCTGAAGCGGTATGGAAGTTTATCGAAAGTGGTACAGATAGTATCTTGGGTGATGGTATTTATTGGGTTGAACAAAGGAAAGGTTCTAAACATGCTTGTTCCAATGCCCCAGGTGCTGTATATGCAGCAAAATTATTTCTGGCAACTCATAATCAGTATTATTTAAAAAGAGCTAAAGAGTTATATAGCTGGACTAAAACCCATCTGCAAGATCCGGACGATTATTTAATTTATGATAATATTAGAAGAAACGGTTCTGTTGATAAGAAAAAATATGCTTATAATAGTGGTCAGATGATACAGGCTGCTGCCTTATTATTTCAACTGACAAACGATTCATTATATCTTACAGATGCTAAGAATATAGCAGAATCAGCTTACAACTTTTTCTTTAGAGAAATATTGCCTGATGTACAAAATGATTTTAGATTTTTACGCTCAGGTAATATTTGGTTTACTGCAGTAATGTTTCGTGGTTATATCGAGTTATATTACGTAAATAAGGAGAAAAAATATATTGATGAGTTTAGAAAAAATTTAGATTATGCTTGGCTACACATGAGAGATGACAATGGCTTATTTAATTCTGATTGGAGCGGGCAAAAGAAAGATAATTCTAAATGGTTATTGACTCAATTTGCTATGGTTGAGATGTATGCGAGAATTAGTAGATTATAAAATAGAAATAACAAAAAACAAAAAAAGTATGAAATCTTACACAAAATCATTACGTAACTTTTTTATGATGGCAGGTTTATTAGCAGCCATATCATTAATCTCTTGCGGAAAAACTCCGACAAAATTACCAAAGGTTGATTATGCTGAAAAAGCAGCCGCAATTTCTATCGACAACGATAATTTGAAGGTTTATATATCTAAACGTCCTGAACTTGATAAGCGTTTATTTACCTCTCAGGCTGTAGAGAATAAAATTGCTATGGTAACTCAAATGTTAACTAATGCTCGATTGAGATGGATGTTTGAAAACTGCTTTCCTAACACTATCGATACTACTGTTCGCTATTACACAAATGAAGATGGTGATGATGACACTCTTGTTTATACAGGGGATATTCACGCTATGTGGTTGCGTGATTCAGGTGCACAAGTATGGCCATATCTTAAACTTGCAAATGAAGACGAAGCCCTTAGAAAAATGTTGAGAGGCACCGTACTTCGCCAGTTTAGATGCATTAATATCGATCCGTATGCTAATGCTTTCCTCGATCCTCATGATCCAAATCCTGATCATCAGTGGATGTCTGACAAAACAGACATGAAGCTCGAACTACACGAACGCAAATGGGAGATTGATTCACTTTGCTATGTGTTACGTTTAGCTTATGAATATTGGAAAGTTACCGGTGATGCTTCTGTATTCGGAGATGAATGGAACAGTGCAATAACGCTTGTTCTCCAAACTTTCAAAGAACAACAAAAGAAAGATGGTCATGGTCCGTATACATTCTTGCGTGTAACCGATCGTCAGTTTGACACTATGTCAAATAGTGGCAAAGGTAATCCGGTTAAGCCTGTTGGTCTGATTGCTTCTGCTTTCCGTCCTTCTGATGATGCTACAATATTGCAATTTTTAGTTCCTTCAAATTTCTTCGCAGTTAGTTCTTTAAGAAAAGCTGCTGAAATATTGACCGTTGTAAATAACAATACAGAGCAAGCTGCTGAATGTAATACTCTTGCTAATGAAGTAGAAACTGCTTTGAAAAACTATGCTATCTATAATCATCCGAAATATGGAAAAATATATGCATATGAAGTTGATGGTTTTGGTAATCAACTTTTGATGGACGATGCAAATGTACCGAGCTTGTTAGGCATGGCATATTTAGGCGATGTGTCAGTGAAAGATCCTATTTATCAAAACACAAGGAATTTTGTGTGGAGTGAAGATAATCCATATTTCTTTAAAGGTAAGGATGGTGAAGGCATTGGTGGACCGCATATTGGATACGATATGGCATGGCCTATGAGTATTATGATGAAAGCATTTACAAGTCAGAATGATGATGAAATAAAATATTGCATTAAGATGTTGATGGCTACAGATGCCGGTACAGGTTTTATGCATGAATCTTTCAATGTTAACAATCATTTTGATTATACTCGCTCATGGTTTGCTTGGCAAAACACTTTGTTTGGTGAACTTATCTTGAAGTTAATCGACGATGGAAAATTAGATTTGCTTAATAGCATTTAAATATTTTAGCATAATCATAATAAAGCTGCTCTCGAAAAGGGCAGCTTTATAACACAGTATTTACATATGAAACACAGTTCTATTATTATTTTTGTCTATCTTACTTTTTCTATTATTATTCATCAAACTTTTGCAGTTAGTCACGGTAATGTCTACAAAATATCTACTAATTATACCGGTAACAGAGTTCTAACTGTTGAAAATTCTTCTGTCGATAACAGCGCAAAAGTTTTTTTATGGACAAACACGAATGTAAATTCTCAAAGATGGCGTGCAGTAGATGCCGGTGATGGAAAGTTTTACTTCGAAAATATGTTTTCAGGTAAAAGATTACAATCGCAAGGTGCATTACAAATCGTACAAAATGTTGCTAATACATCGGAAGCATATAAATGGAGATTGGAGAAAATCTCAGGTGAAACGGATTTATATTATATTTTCAATGGACAGCAGTCGGGATGTCTTGAGTTAGTTAATAGTGCAGAGGTAAATAATGATGGCGCGCCAATACGCTTTTTTACTAAAGATGAAGTAGCTAATTCGCGTCAGATTTGGAAGTTTGAACAAGTTGAAGATGAACCTAATGCTCTGACCCCATCAATGAGGTTCTCTATGATGCAAAGTTGGAAGACACGATATTTTAATTGGTTAAAAACATCTACAGGATTCTGGGGTGAGGCTGAATGTCTTGAGATAATTCTTGATGCTTATGAAACTACCGGCAAAGAGGAATATAAACAAATGTTTGAAGAAGCTTATGCTCACTTTGTGAGTGGAAATGGCGGTTGGGGTGCTTCCGGTAATGGTAAAGATTGGATGTGGAATGAATTCAATGATGATGTTGCATGGGCTGTTTTAGCAAGTATAAGAGCTTATCTAATGTTTGGTACACATCCCAATGCAGGAATTAAATATTTAGATATTGCAAAATCTAATTTTGATAAGATGTATCAAAGAGCTTTGTACAAAGTCGATAATCTATATTATGTGTTAAGATGGAAACAAGGTCAAGCCGGTACAACTTCATGCGTTAATGGTCCGTCTGAAATTGCTGCATGTTATTTAGGTATAGCTACAGGAGATGATTTATATTTCCAAAAAGCTAAAATGTTATATGATAGTCAACGTATTCATATGTATGAGCCTTCTACTGGAAGAGTATACGATAGTTTCGACAATAATTGGGCATCAGCTTATAATCAAGGTACTTATCTGGGGGCTGCTCTAATGCTGTATAACAGATATGGTGATGATATGTATAAGAAAGATGCGGCGAAAATTGTAGAATACACAATGAAAAATCTATGTAATAGCGAAGGTATAATAACCTCTGTAGATTCAGAATCCGGTGATTATGTTAGTTTCAAAGCAATTTTATTACGTTACGTTCGCCGCTTTATTGTTGATTTAGGCAAACCGGAAGCAGGGGAGTGGTTACAAAAAAATGCTCTTAAAGCATATAACAATCGAAATTCGAGAGGAATATCAAGAGTTGAATGGAGGACTAAAACTGACGAGACTGACAGTTGGAATAATATAGGTGCTTTTGCTGCTGTTGCTATAGCCATGAATGCTCCAATGGATATCAATACTATCAACAAGTCGGCATTTAATGATATACAAGCCGGAAGTTTCGATTATATCAGTAAAACTTTTTCTGAGAATAATCTGATAGGAGAGGAGATGGAGTTGACTAATTTTGAAGATGGTGCTTATCTTGGTTATAATCTTATAAATTGCCAAAATTATTTTGCTACAGGAGTTGTGTTGAATCTATTAAATGATAATTCAGAACGAACTGTAGAAGTACGATTAGGTTCGTATAAAGGTGAATTATTGGCTTCAAAAGTAATTGAACCTTCTAATAATACATGGAAAAGTGTGCAAGTCAATTTTACCAAGCAAATAAAAGGCGTAAACAATTTATATTTTGTGTTTAAAGGCGGCAAAAATGCTTTACGTTTTAAATCATTCAAATTACTAAAAGGAGCTGCAAATTACATAACAATATTAGATAGTGACATAACTGATGATGGTGGTTTGATTACAAGTCAATATCAAGGTTTTAATAACGAAAGTATAGATAAATTAATTGATAATAATGTTAATACAAAATATCTTGTAAAGGATAATAAATCTCTATGGATTCAATACAAGGCTGCATATCGCTATATATTACGTAGTTATAATATCACATCTGCTAATGATGAACCTGGTCGTGATCCTAAAAACTGGACTTTATCAGGGTCTGTAGATGGAGTTAGTTGGACTCAAATTGACAAAAAAGAAAATCAGATCTTTGATTCAAGAAATGTAACAATAAATTATCAGGTTGATAATGATGAACCTTTCCTTTTGTATAGATTACAAATTGAAAATAATAATGGTAGTCCTGATACACAATTAGCTGAATGGCAATTGATTGGTGATGAGTTTGTCGATAGTTTTTATTGTGATTTTATCGAAACAGGTGAGTTATATTCAGAAAACATCGATTTAACTGAACTGAATAAGATTCGTGACAATGATGCCAATACTTATTGCTCTTTCCCGATTACAGACTCGCCAACTGCATTGATTTTCAAATCAGCATTTCCACTTCAAATACAATCGTATAACATAACCTCAAGTAATGACAATGCTGACTATGATCCGGCTTCATGGAGATTATCAGGGTCAAAAGATGGAGTTTCATGGATTACAATCGATAATAAAACAAGTCAAGTGTTTGCAAGTAGAAATCTTAAGAGAATTTTTGATAGAAGTAATTCTACCGCATATAATTATTTTAAATTAGAAATAAATGCTGTAAATAATTCTTCTGCCAATGAAGTTAAAATTGCTGAATTCGAATTGAATGGTTATTATCAAAATAATTATGATGTTACTTCAAATCCAAATGGTGTTATCACTGCTCAATGGGAAGGTAATTACAAACCAAATGATAATGTTGATGAGCGTTATCCCAAATTAATAGATAAGAATAAATCAGGCAAATATTTAGCTTCTAACAGAAAAACATTCTGGGCTACTTATCAATCGGCTCGCCCTGTAAAATTATTTGCCTACAGTTTGACTTCTGCCAATGATGCACCTAATAGAGACCCTAAAAGCTGGACTTTGTACGGATCTGATAATAATACCGCGTGGGATATTATTGACAAACAAACAAATCAGTTATTTCCATATCGATATACGACTTTATATTTTAATTGTAATGCTTCGAAAAAATATAAGTATTTCAAACTTGATGTAGAAAGTAATTATGATGAGAAAAGTGTTCAGCTTGCTGAATGGCAGTTGTTTGGAGAATTTAACGATTATCCAGTTGGTTTGATAGATGACAATGGAGTGCTAACATCTTCACATGAGGCTACCAATGACACTAAGCTATATGATTTAATAGATAAAAATGAAACTCAAAAATATTATCTTGATATTACTAATGCAAATTTTGGCGATGGAGTTTGGTTTAAATATGAGATGAATAATCCGGCAAATCTTACTTCTTATGCTATTACTTCGAGTAATGACAATCCAAATAATGACCCTTCAGGATGGAAGCTGCAAGGTTCTAATAACGATGATGACTGGACAGACTTAGATGTACAGACTGATATAACATTTGATAATCGTGGTGAAAGAAAAGTATTTCAAGCTACATCAACAGTTGCTTATAGATATTTCAGATTATACGTTAATACCCGAAAATCATCTTCAGTCAGAGGATTCCAAATTGCTGAATGGGAGTTGTTTGGTACGGTTGCTTCTTCATTGAAGAAACTGAATAGCTACAATACATCAATATATCCAAATCCGGTAGTCGATTTTGTAAAAATAGACTCGAAAGTGAATGGAGTCGTTGATATTTTCAATTCGGTAGGAAGTAAAGTTTATTCTGACATAATTCAGGCTGAAATGATGTTGGAAATAAATATTAGTACTTATCCAAAAGGAATATATTTCATAGAAGTTAATTCTACAGATGGAATTGAAGTCTATAAATTGATTAAAAACTAACAGATATTATTTCGTAGTAAATTTCATTCTTAATTTTTTAATTTTAAAAGTCCCATCAATCTACAAATGTCTTGATGGGATTTTTTTATCATTGGTACTTATCTTAACACAATATCATAAGAAATCATAAAAAGCAACCTATATCATCATACAATAAACTTTTTCGATTTAGAATTGTTCTAAATAAGCAAGGTTTAAAAGACCTTTGTTATAGTTTAAAGTTTATCGTAAATGTATATAGATAATTTTTCAAAGGCTCAAGGACACTGGATCCTTGCCAATATGGGAAAGAAAGTACTCCGCCCCGGAGGTAAAGAACTAACAAAAATATTACTTTCAAAAATAGATATTACACCTCAAGATGATGTAGTTGAGTTTGCTCCGGGTATGGGCTTTACTGCTTCATTAGCGATAAATTCACATCCAAAGTCATATATTGGAGTTGACGCAGATGAAGACGTCGTATTTATGCTAAGAGATAAAATCAAGGCAGAAAACGCAGACTTTATTATTAGTAAGGCGAGTGAGACAGGTCTTGAAAGTGAATCTAAGGATAAGGTTTATGGTGAAGCTATGCTCACAATGCATTCCAATTCCCGAAAGTCAGAGATTATTCGTGAAGCTCATAGAATTCTCAAAAAAGGTGGATTATACGCTATTCATGAATTAGGTTTGACAAACGTAGATGATGATACCAAGCTTATAATTCACAAAGCTTTAACAACATCAATTCACGTTCATGCCCAGCCTCTTACAATTAACGAATGGCAAGACATTGTTGAAAATGAAGGTTTTAAAATTAAGGAGGTGATTACAAATGAGATGTTGCTACTTGAGCCTCGCCGAATTATTGCCGATGAAGGTTTGTTTAGAATGTTGAAAATAATTTTTAATGTTTTGCGACATAAAGAAGCTCGTAAACGTATACTAAAAATGAGAAAGATTTTTAGAAAATATCAAGATAAAATAAATGCAATTGCAATTATTGCTGAGAAAAAATAATAATCACATAAAATAATAATTATGGACATAACAAAAGAAACAATTATTAGTAATTTAGTTGCAGAAGATTATAGAACTGCTGCTATTTTCAAAAAGAACAAGATTGATTTTTGCTGCAATGGTAATCGTACCATCGAAGATGCAGCTACCCAAAAACAGGTTGATCTCACCGGATTAATTAAAGATTTGGTAAGTGTTTCGACTCAAACGAATAATTCTAATGTCGATTATAATTCGTGGCCTCTCGATCTTTTGGCTGATTATATTGAGAAAAAACATCATAGATATGTTGATGCTAAGATTCAGGAGATTATGCCATTCCTTGAAAAAGTGGTTAGAGTGCATGGCGATAGACATCCGGAGTTATTAGATGTTGGTGAACTATTTCAGCAATCAGCCGGCGAATTGACTCAACATATGAAGAAAGAAGAGTTAATCCTGTTCCCTTTTATTCGTAAAATGGTGCAAGCCGAACAACAAGGTTCTGCCGTTGAAGCTCCTTTTGGTACAGTTCAAAACCCTATTAAATCTATGATGATTGAGCATGACAATGAAGGAGAACGCTTCCGTACTATTTCAACTCTGACTGACAATTATACTCCTCCTTTCGATGCATGTAATACATATCGCGTTACTTACGCTTTGTTAAAAGAGTTCGAGGATGATTTGCATACCCATATTCATTTGGAAAATAATATATTGTTTCCCAAATCTATTGTATTAGAAGAAAAATTAGCTACGGCTTAATAATAGGGTTAGTTTAATAAGGAGAAGAGGCTGAATAAGTATAATAACTTGTTTAGTCTCTTTTTGATTTCAACCGGATCTCGTGCAGACATAGCTCATAAAGTTTATGGATATACCAACAAGCATACTCATAGTATGATATTTGGAATAAAAATAAACTGAATTTTTGCCTATCTTGATAATATTATTTATCTTTACACTCGTATCAATACTGAAAGTATGGTGAGAGGTGAAAACATAAATTATTCCAAACTGGGCAAAATCATGCGAGACTTCCCTAAAAGTCTTGTACTGTTATCTTCTTGGCTTGTTTCAGAAGGGTATCCGTATGAACTTCAACAACGGTACAGAAAAAGTGGTTGGCTGAAATCCATAGGAAACGGTGCAATGCTTAAATCAAATGATCCGTTTTTGCTGTCCGGTGCTCTTGCAGCATTGCAGGCTCAAGCAAATATAAATATTCATTTAGGTGGACGTACTGCATTGGAGTTGAATGGGGTTGCCCACTATCTGCAATTAAGCGCTCCTGAAGTAACACTTTTTGCTCCTGGTAAAACCAAATTACCATCGTGGTTCATCAGCAACAAATGGGATGTTGAATATAAAATATTCAGAACAACTTTATTTGTATCAGAATCTGTTGGTTTGACTGATTATTCTGATGCAGGAATCAATATGAAAATATCCACCTCGGCACGAGCGATGATGGAGTGTTTGTCGCTATGTCCCAAAGATTTTTCCTTGTCCGAAGCTTATGAGTTAATGGAAGGATTATCAACATTGCGTCCGAAGCAAGTACAAGAATTATTAGAGGTATGCACATCTATAAAAGTCAAACGGCTATTTCTCTGTTTTGCGGAACGTGCAGGGCATAGCTGGTTCAAATACATAGATCAAACTACAATTGACCTTGGTTCAGGCAATCGCAGTCTTGCTAATTCCGGAGTATTAGTACCAAAATATAGTTTAGTATTACCAAAGGAGTTTAGTTGAATGAAAGAGTCGTATAAAAAACAAGTATCGCTTCTGCTAGATATATTGCCGAAGATAGCCAAAGAAAAGTAGCCTTTTCTACGGCTTGTTTGTGAGAGACTGTTCCTGCATTTTTCAGCAAGGGACGGTTACTTGCAGAGAGAATATTATCCAATTTTTCAATCCATTGCTGCATTCTCATCGCTTGTTGCTCAATGGCTTGCAATTCTGCAAAATCAAGATACTGAGATACCAATAGATTCAATACTTGCAATTCTTTTTCCGATAGATAGTTTTTGGCTATTTTAACATCATCCCGCGTAATGTAATTTCCTTTGAAGTTTGTCATACCGACCATTGGCTTATCAGCATCGACTCTGTGATAAATCACTTCTGCTGCTGTATGCAGGTGTGCGGCATAGTGCATCTTATTTTGTACAGTAGCAAAAAACTGTCGCGTCATATCGCTTCGCGGATCGTAGTCTATTGCTGTGGCGTAAATATTAGTTACTTGTTGATATAAATTGCGCTCACTTGAACGAATATCTCGAATCCGTTGCAGCAATTCTCGGAAATAGCGATTCGCATTTCCCTTCAGACGTTCATCATCTATAGTAAACCCTTTTTGAATATATTCATGCAGTCGTTGAGTTGCCCATTGCCTAAATCGTGTTGCCACTTGAGATTTGACACGATAACCAATGGCGATAATCATATCCAGATTGTAATGCTCAATCTGCCTTTTTACAGATCGGTTACCTTCTTGACGAACTAACAAGAAATACTTGTGAGTTGCCTCTTTCGATAATTCGCCTTCATCTAAAATGCTGTTTATGTGTAGGCTTATATTTTGCTGCGTGGTGTCGAATAGCAAAGCTATTTGCTGCTGTGAAAGCCAAACATCCTGTCCGTCAAAACGAACATTAACGTTATTTATGCCGTTGTCATCCTGATAGAGGACGAATTGGCTATTGATGGGTTGGGGAGTATTGTTAGGCATATACTAAATATTTTCTTCACAAACTGTTGAAATTTAGAATTATTATCAAAGCAAGGTGGCAGAGACGAAAGCCCTTTTTCATCGCCTTCCAGCCTTTCATGTCGATACAAAAGTAGTACTTTTTGGGTAGGAACACAAATATTATTTCAGTTTATTTTTGCACCTGTATCTATATCGAGAGTATGGCTATGAGAAGAAAAATAATCATTTGAAAAGATACTTCCGCAGTTTTTCTACTCCGACCTTATATTTCTCGAGATTCGTTTTCTTCAACTTTAGGATGTTTTGAAGTTTCCATTTGACTGACGGAAACTCACTTAAATTTCCGGCACAGCATTTATCCCATTCCGGCTCACCCTGTTCAAATGAAATAAAAAATTTCTTATCCTCTTTGGTAAATAGCTGATTTACTTTCACTATCAGTTCTTTTCGTGTCGCTTCATAATCTTCGTATGAAAATGGCACATACGTCATTCCTTCAAGCTGTCCTTGCAATGTATCCCGCTGGTCGATGGAATTGGGTTGCAGGGATTCAAGTATCGGTTTGTCACTTCCCAACAAGCAAAGTATCAAGCCATCTTTTGCCTGATTGAGGGAATCGAGCGGCATATATTTACAATCGAAAAGATCGCATGGATGTTGACGGCTTAGTGCTGCCGAAGTCTTACCGCTATACAACTGCGTAAATGAAACAACCCGCGCTGTGCATCCCATGTTAAATTTTGCTTGTGCTTTTGCGTAAAGCGATTTCGTACGACTCTTTGGGAACTGTTATTTTATATTTTGACACATACGTGCCGTTCTCTACCAACTTATGTTTAGCGGAATCTAATTCTATTTTATCAGTCTTAAGTAAATCAAACCAGTGTTGCCCAGATTTTTCAGCCATATAAAGGCACATACGTTTGACTTTCAGGTTATCCGTACTTTCCAGTAATTCCTGTACGACATCTGGACGAAGGGTGGTCAATTATTTCATGATATAATACAAATCCATATACGAATACTGCTTCGGAGCCAGCAACAGGCATTCCATAAACGCCTGCTCGGGAACGGAAGCCTGTACATGGTGATAATCGGAATTAAACAATTTCAATTGTGGTTTGGAAAATATCTCTGTCGTGAAAAATTTGAACGAATAGTCAAAATCATTGGTTTTCATCCAATCAGGAACCAGCTCCTGTTTCGGATGCCCAACCACTAACACCGGCTTCCCCATAGGCACATAATGATTAAATCCGGCAAGTTCCAAGTCTGAATGAGCATCTATATGGTAATACTTTTCTAACTGCCCATTATAACTTTCCAATGCTGCAAAAACATGCAACTTGTTACCGGTACGATACATCACACCCCGAGATAAAGCCTTCAGCCATCCCGAATCCTTGTAACTCTTCAGTTATTGATTGGAGTAACCATTTTCTTTCAACCAAGTAGAGAAATACAACCCTCTGGGCTTGTTTTTCTGCAATGACAGGTTGAGTTTATTTCCGTCATTTACACTTATACTATATTTCAGAATAAAATTCTCAACTGCAAAGATAATGGTTTTTCCAACAAAAAAATTCGACTTTATAGTTGAGAATATTTCATCGAAATATAATAATAATAGTTTATTTTGGGATACTATTTTCAACTACGTGCGGTCAAATTACTTGATCAATTATTTTTTATCAATTCTGCTATCTCTGATGCAATCTCTTCAACAGTATATGAAGATGTATTACGAGCAAGTTTATCTGCCAATGAAGGAGAAAAATCAATGACTTTTTTTTTCGTAATATTGTGCCAAATTGGTAAAACTACCTGTTCGCCAGTATTAGCTTTCGTGATAATTCCATCAAGTTCGTAATTTGTCCAACCTTTTTTGATGAAGCTATTAGATAACACAACGATACCAAATTTACTTCGGGCTAATCCCATATCAATTTTACGTCTTAAACTATCGCCTATTTTTAATTCAAATTCATCATACCACACTTTTAGCCCTTCTGATTTTAAGGCATAAGCTAATGGCCTGACCACATCGTCTTTATCTTCGGATGCATGAGAAATGAATACGTCATACTCAATCATACTTTGTCCATCGTCCATATTGGGAAAATCATCTGGACGATGCACTAACGAAGGAACTGTTGACAGGGCAGGTTCTCTATATTCCGGCAAAGCATTCGGTAATACCCGCACGGATGAACGAACAGTTCCTCTCAGTCCTTGTAAATCGACGGTAACATACCAATGCCCGGAATTTGGAACACCTAAAACAATAGGGGATTTTGTTGCAAGTCCGCCAGCATAGCGATGACTTCTCCCATTCTTATAACTTTGATAGTTTGAGCTATCCATTAAGCGGACATTAGCCGCATTGCCTGACAAAGTGACTTGAACCCTATCACCTCTTTTCAATTGTCCTAAATCGTAAACGTTGTACTTCATATTTATTCAATGGTTGAGTTAGAAATTTCATAACAATATACGTATATACAATCTGTTCCGCCTCCACCAGTACCACCTTTCATTCCTTCATTCAGGAAATGTTTTTCTGCTGCTCTCGCATGAACTTCATTATTGGCGACTCTGTGTATTCGCCAATGTCCATTTCGAGGAACATTATGCTCTCCAAACAACCGTCTTTCTATGTCGTTTGTGATTCCGATATAATAATCACTATAATATTGCTTTGAACTTTTTGTCAGATGATTACTAATTTCCTGTATGATTTCTTGTGCTGTCATTTTATTTCAAATTTTGTGGTTAATAATTACAAAGAAGGTGAGCAAAAAACACTCACCTTCTTTGTAGATGATTTTATCTCCTGTGGCAAGCATTGCAACAATAATAGCAACCGTCAACATTTGAATAGTATTCCTTTGCTTTTTTTACTGCATCTGCGCAATTGGGAAAATAGCCCAACCCTATCAGATTGCTTGAGTGAGGAAGATAACTGCAAGTACTTTTGTGTACTTCATGCTCGCCGGTTGGCTGAGCGTTCTTGTTTACGTAATAATAGTCCATAAATCTTTATTTTTTAAGTTTATAATACAAAGGTAAAATGCAACTATGCAGCCTATCTGCATAGCAATAAAAAACTCGCCAAATTTTCACCTGACGAGTTTCATTGTTTTATTTCTTAAGGTTTTACGCTGCTGCATTCATATCCATCCGTTTCAAAATATCAAGGATTCTTGTCGTTTTTTCTTCATCGAATAAACCGGCAATGCCTTCGGTGTGAAAAGTTGTGAATGGCTCTTCAAACAGCATTTCGGCATCAATTACACCGTTTTTAGTCAGGTAATCGATAATCATATCGATAAAACGAATTTGGTCTGCTGAAAGATTTCCGGCTGTCAGAAATTCACCGAAAGCTTCTTTGGCTGCATTAGTGTCCATTCCGACAATGCTACGAATAAATTTGCCAAGCGGTTGTTGCCCATGCAATTTCACAAAATCTTCTTTGGTACCTCTTTCTTTACCATCAAACAAAATGTTTTCCAACGCTTGCAGTTCGGAATGAGAAATAGGAATATTCTGTTTCAATTTTTGAATAACCGGATTGTTCGTGTTTTCCCGGATATATTTTTCAACACGCTGTTTGTAGTTCTCCGAAATGGTATAAGTGCCAAGAGCGTCAGAAACAGTCGATGTTGTAATCTCATCCTCAAAATTAGAGTAAACGATTCTTCGTTTTTCTTTTTCCAGCAAGCGAATCAAATCCCGAATTTCAACCCTAATATTCTCCAAACCGGCAAGCGAAAATGAATCCGCCCAGTAATTGTCTGTTGAAATGGTTTTCAATGTGTTTTCTTTCTGTTTTACTATGGGGAGATTTGTTTTCTTCAATAAGCTTTTTGATATAGATTTGACCTGAGCCGTATGTCTGTAAACATCTGGGGCTGCTTCTATAGCAGAAAGCATAAAATTGGCGATCAACAAATCGAACCGCCGGGCATCTTCATCCGCATCATCCGGTTCTGCCAATGGCGTTAGTTTATTAAAAATGATCACAATGTCATCTTTGGAAAGCGAGTTCCATCGTTCGCGTTTACTGAACTCGTCTACTTCACGCAATACCGATTTGACAACAAAACTGTTGCGGTTCAACCGCGACACGGTTTGATGGACCATATCCAGTAATTTGTTTCGCAAAGATTGATGCTGTTCGTCTTCAAATCCTTTTCCCTCTAAAGCCAAAGCAACTTTAAGCCTTGTTTCCATGATGCGCTGTGATATGCTTTTCGGCAGTTTGGTTTCGATGCCGTCCGGATTAATACCAAAGAACTCAAAGTTGCCGCAATAATCGAAAATCAGAAAAAATTGTTTATCTTTCGACTTATCATCTTCATTTTCGGGTATACCAAATATTCCTGGGCAAAGCCGCGTACCACGTCCTATCATCTGCCAGAATTTAACGGATGAACGTACCACTTTGAAAAAGACCAGATTCAATATCTCGGGAACGTCAATTCCCGTATCCAGCATATCGACCGAGATAGCAATTTGTGGATTCTTCTTGACAATACTGAAATCGTCGATCAGGTTTTGTGCATATGTCTGATAGTTGTCGATTACCTGAATAAAATCGCCCCCGAACTTAGGATACAATTTGTAGAACCGTTCCTGAATGTGCAAGGCATGACGGTGATTTTTGGCAAAGATGATGGTTTTGCCGATTTTATCTCCGCCTTCCACTTTCAATCCATCGGTCATCAATTGATTCAATACCAAATCGACGGTGTGATCGTTAAAAACAAACTGGTTCAGTTCCGATGAATCAATTTCTTCGGGCATGGTATCGGTAGTCTCGTCCCAGAATTTATCTTCGTATTCGGCTTTTTCTTCTTCCGACAGATCGTTATATTTGATTCCTTCCCGTAAAAACTTGGTCGACACCACTACTTTTTTAGGCGGAACCAAAAATTTATCTTCTACCGCTTTATCCAATTCGTATGAATAGGTTGGGTTATGATTTTCCAAATCGAATAACTCGTAGGTATTTTTGTCTACATCCGATTTGGGTGTGGCGGTAAGTCCCAGCAACAAAGCATCGAAATATTGGAATATGGCCTGATATTTTTGGTAAATCGAACGGTGGGCTTCGTCGATGATAATCAGGTCGAAATGTCCAGGTGAATAAACCAGCAAATCGTTGATTTTTTCACTGTCGATTTTATTGACAATGGTGGGATAGGTGGAAAATATCATCCGGTTGGTATCGATATTTTCCTTTTCTTTGGTGATATCGGCACACGACAGATTGGGCATTAGTTTTACGAAATTGTTTTTCGCCTGAATAACCAATGCATTGCGGTCGGCCAGAAACAGAATACGACGTGCCCAGCCCTGATTCATCATCATATCGACAAAAGCGATGGCCGTGCGGGTTTTTCCGGTTCCTGTAGCCATTACCATCAATGCTTTTCGGTGCTTGTCGTCGAAAGTAGCGGCTACACGTTTCAATGCTTCTTCCTGATAATATCGCCCGGCAATATCTTTGTTTACTTTGGCATCTGACAATTTCTTACAGTTGCGTTTGGCAATCGTCCATTCCAGTTCATCTTTAGTATAGAACCCCGATACCCTACGAGGCGGATATTGCTTATCGTCCCACAACCACGTATCATATCCGCAGGTATAAAATATCAGCGGGCGGCGTCCGAAACGGTTTTCCAAACAATCGGCATAGAGTTTGGCCTGCTGTTGTCCTTTGCGGGGATCGTGAATCGAATTTTTGGCCTCTACCACGGCCAGCGGCAGCCCGTTGTCGCCCCAAAGTACATAATCGACATAGCCAATACCTGTTTTATTTGGCATTCCCTGTACCTGATATTCGGTGCCGTTTTCGCTGGTGAGTGCCCAGCCGGCTTCGCGCAACATCACGTCGATAAGAACATGGCGTGTTTCTGCCTCCGTATGAGGATTGAGCGTAAACGCTTCAACGGGTTTATTCTGATTTTCCGCTTTGATGCGGGCAATTTCTGCGCGCAATTTTTCAAGTTCGTCATCTTTTTGCTGAATTGCCTTTTCGGCATCGGCTTTGATTTGGTCTAAGCGCGATTGCAAGGCTTTAGCCGAAGCGATGCTTTCTTCTGCACCGGTGCCGCGTGGAATACGACTACTGTCTAACGACAAGGGTAACTTAACTGCACTGTCTATATAGGTGTAATAAACCCATTTAGCAAATTCATACAAGTTATTAACCGAGTTGTGGGCATATCTCAGTAATACTTCGTTTTTGTTATGGATGGCCTGGTTCCCGTTTTTACGGATGGCGGTCAATCCGTCGATCATGCCGGGAACTGTTGCAATCAGTTGTTTGAAAGCGGGATGATACATCATCGCTTCGAGCGTCGTTTTCTCGAAGGTACATTCCGATAGGCTCGGATCATAAGTATATATCCATTTGATTAACTCTTCGAGCGTGAGGCGGGCATATATCACGGATGTACGCGGCATCGAAAACATATTCTTTTCGGCCTCGGCCGCCAGCTTGTAATACTCGGCGAATTTATTTTCCAAAAAACTGAAATTACTTTCCATAACGATATGTATTTAATCGGGCTTGAATAAATCTTGCATTAATCGTTGAAATAAATCTTCGCTCTCTTGCAGGGCTTTGCGAACCTGTGCTTTTTGCTCTTCGATTTTCTCGATGATGGTGGCAAAGCGGGTTTGAAGCGTGAGTGGGGGAAGTAAAAGTGGAATACTTTGTAATTCTTTAGCATTAATGTTAGCCATTCCAACAATGTTTTTACATAGATTTCTTAAATATGCTTTTCCATGTTTGGAATTAAGATAACCCCAAACATATCGAGAATTGAAAGAGCTATTACATCGTACACGAATGATATATCCTGCGATTATCATTTCTTCTTCCTCAGTAAATATTGCTGTTTTTCCTACAAGTTCTTTAGAATTAGTTCGATTAAAAAGTAAATCACCTTTTTTTACGATATATTTCTCAACATTGCTATCCTCAATATCTATATATTTCAAGTTATTTAAATCCAAATACCCAGAATATGTAATATTATTCATTCTAAGATATATATATTTACCTCCTTCAACAGCAGGTGAGCTTGTTCCATAATTCACAGATTGTATCGTATCTGCTATTTTACCTCTTTTCCACCCCTTCTCATTCTTCACCGGGTTGCCAAACATATCATAAAACACCGCTTCGGCAAGCGCATCCAATTCGTCCAATTGTTTTTTGTGCAGAGAAATCAGTTCGTTGGCTTTGTCGAGAGTGGCAACTATCTCTTTTTGCTGAGATAGTTTAGGTAATTTAATTGGTAGGTCTGTTAGGTTTCCAAGCTTTATGTATTTAATGATTCCACCAATGGAAAGATTTCTAAGTTTAATGATATTTTTATCCAAGAAATAATACAAAAATCGTGTGTCTAAAATTGTTTTATCAAGACTCTCAATAATATACGTCCTTTGGTATGCGTCAAATTTACCATCATAATACTTGACATTTAAATCGCCATTTCCGGCGACTAACACACATTCACAATCATAACTATATGAAGAAATTTGCAGCGGATCTTTCGAACATGTGAAAAAGGGATATATTCCATCAGGAGAACTCGCATTAGCATCGAGCTTTCCTGTTTTAATGATTACATGATTTCCTAGCTTATCACTCATTTTCCCCTCCTTCCTCAAATTCAAGAATACTTTCTTTCTCCATTGCATGGGCAATATCAATTTTCAGTTCCTCGTCAAAATCGAGACAAGCCACAATGCATTCCATTATTCGGAAAGATAATTCTTGGTCGATATGACTTGTAGCTATGTGGTAGATAATAGCCTCTAATCGTTTCATAAACTGACAGGCTGCCCAATAATGATTGTTCTTGTGAAGAAAATAGACGCCAAGTGTCAAGGCTATTCGCTTGTTGCCATCTTGAAAACAATGTCCGGAGCAGAACCGAAAAACCAAATAGTTGAGTTTCGATACAAAATCAGGATAGTAATCATAGTTCTGTATAAAATCAATGATACTTTCTATTTTTCCTTGGTCAAGAATTCCTTCCAAGCCTCCTCCGCTCTTTTCGATCGTCTTTTGATAGACCATCATGACTTCGTCGAAAGTGATATATTTTATTTCGTCATTCATCTTCCGACTGTTTTAAGCGTTTAAGCACATCCTTGTTTTCTTCAAGAATAGTATCAAAGTCAACTGACTGACTGCCAATGAACCGCTCGTATTCTTCGGGAGTTACTGCTTTCAAATACTCCGCAATATTTCCATGGTAAGCATCTCGAAAGCCTAAATCACGGGAAGCCATTTTTGTACGTGCGTCGTAAAGGTATGGAGCTTGTGTGGGGTGCTCGGCAAGTTTATCTATAATATTTCCGACATCTTGAACACTCATTTTCTTACGTGTCTCAGAAAAACGTTTTTCAATTTCATATCCCACACCATTCTCGAACGAGGAAATGACCAATAAAACTTCGGCATACATCGTATGCCTGACATTGTCGGTTGAATCAAGATTGAGTATCTCTCTGTACTCTTTAGCATTCTCTTTGAAAACAGCTTTATATATTCTATCTGTTATTTGTGCATACTTCATTGTATTATGCCCGTCAACACAATTGTTTATAGAAGAAGTCAAATTTTTCCTATAGTTTTCCTCTGCAATTGCTGCCGGCAGGTAATTAATGTCCCGGCGATTGATATATTTGGTGCCTCCACCTGTCTTGTTATTTATAGTTGAGAGAACTATATCAAGAATTAAACTACGCATTAATTTTGCATTCTCACTTTCTGTCAATAACATACCAATATTGAGAAACGCCCTGAAATTAAACAGACCCAATTGAGTTGTTTTGCTCGCCTCATTTATGAGGTGAGCAAACTGCAACTTAAACTCTTTCAGTTGTTTACCCTTGCATAAAATATAGCCATTATGCTTCAGTTCCTCATCATATTTCGACAGATAACGATCAATGGTAGAAATGTCGACTCCATAAAAATCGGCAACCATCGTTTTTGTAAAACGATACTCATTTTCAAACATCATCCCGGTTATATCTATCTCATTGGCAATTGCATCTATTGCCAATCTGTTATTGAGTACATTTTGTCTCTCAATATTTGATATAGTTAAATCTTTTTTCATAAACTATTGTTGAGCAATGAGGTGTTTTAATTCAGAAGTAACTTTCGCAATATCTTTATCAATCTCGCTCAATCGCTTCAAAATAAGATCCGGCACATCATACGTTTTATGTTCGTATTCTACTTCCTTGTATTTATTGATACTGAGGTCGTAATTGTTATCCCGTATTTCTTGTGCAGGGACAAAGAATGATTGATCCAAGCGTGTACGTATCCTCTCAGCTTCGAGATTGTTCCAACGGTTCAGAATATCAGGAATATTATCGTCATCAGGCGTAGGAGTCCGCTTGTCATTCAGCGAAAAACCGTCGGCATGCATATCGTAAAACCAAACATGGTCGGTGCCACCACTTTCGGTTTTCGTAAAAATCAGAATAGCGGTACTTACTCCGGCATAGGGCTTGAACACCCCACTCGGCATAGAAATAACTGCTTCTAATTTTTGCTTGTCGATAATAGTTTGGCGAATGCCTACCGCCGCTTTATCGGATCCGAACAGCACGCCATCAGGAACGATCACGGCACACCGTCCGCCGGTTTTCAATATCCGAAGCATCAACGCCAAAAACAACAATTCCGTTTTTTTGGTTTTAACAATGCCTGTCAGGCTTTTGGCAACAGACGAAGCTTCCAACGAACCTTTAAACGGCGGATTAGCTAATACCAGCGAATATTTTTCGACAATATCATAACCATCTTCCAAAGCACTCTTATCGTATAAATCCGGATTTTCGACACCATGCAACATCAGGTTCATGGCAGAAATCGCAATCATCGTTTCATCGAATTCGCATCCATGAAACATGTTGTTTTTGTAATGCTCTACGAACCTTTTGTCATAAAATGCTTGTTCATAATGTTCGCGAATATGTTCGCTGACTGAAACGAGAAATCCTGCCGAGCCGCAGGCTGGGTCACAAACCACATCTTCGGGCGTTGGCTTCATCAGTTGAGCCATCATCTTGGTAATGTGTCGCGGCGTGCGGAATTGTCCGTTATCGCCCGAAGTGGACAGTTTCGAGAGCATATATTCATACACATCGCCTTTGGTATCCATATCTTCCATTGGAATAGCTGAAATCATCGAAACTACCTGTTCCAATACCACAGGCGAAGGCACGGCCAGATAAGCATTCTTCATGTATTTGGCAAAGGCCGAATCTTTGCCGCCCAATGTTTTGATAAAATCGAACACTTTTGTCCGTACCAAATCGAACATGGTTTGTGCTTCCAGATTTTTAAATTGACTCCAGCGTAATTCCTGCTGGTCTTTGCCAAAGATGGGATTTTCGACGGGTTTGCCCAATGTGCGAGCTTTGCTCTCTTTGGCATTTTCCAAATCATCCAAACGCTTGATAAATAACAGATAAGTAATCTGTTTTATCACATCCATCGGGTTTGTTACGCCGCCAGTATGAAACCTGAGCCAAAGATTGTCTATACTGCTTTTCATTTCTCCTACTATCATATATTGTTTATGGATTTGCTTTTTTATAACCATCCCACCAGAGGATAATGTTTAGTAATTCATTTATTGTGCTACAGACCAAATAAGGTGCAGCCCCGGAACGTATATCTTGGTCTGTTTTTGTTCGATGTGAACCAGTTTGTGTGATTTCAACTACTGAATGAATGTTTCGTTGAATATAAGCAGGCACCTTTGCCTGCAAACTTCTATCACACAGAGCAATACTTTTTTCATTAAATTTAGTGATTGAGGATGAAATTATACCTTTGGCAATACATTCATCAAATATATCCTCCATTATTTTACGAATATCGTTTAAATGTGCAGGATTCTTATTATCACGCGTTTTTAAAGCAGTCAATAGTTTTAGTATAGTTGACTTATCTACATTAGTAGCGAAAATATCAGCGTGTTCGTGACGTATTTGAGTTTCGAGGCTTTTGCCAGCCTCTTCTTTTATATCCTTAAAAAGCTTCTCTTTATCTGCTTGTATGCTTTTGTTGTAAAGCTCTTTTCCGTGTATTGACTGTTTGAACTCCTCGTTATTAAATCGATCTGGTTGTCCTGAAAACACAAACCAAGGTACTATTCTTCGAGTTTTTTGCTCTGTGATAGTTTGAATTGCTCTAAAAAGTCCTTTTAAACTTGCAACCTCATCTGCAGATTCATCAAAACCTTTTGCATCCAAAATGACTGCATCCCAATCATTTATATTGCTCATAAAGGCTTCCATCCCGGCTTTTGCCGTTTCATAAGCCTCAATAATGATATCTTCCTGCTCTGCTTCTGTTATGAAGTCAGATTGTTTTTTCCACTCGTCATCTATCCAAAGTACTTTGTATGTCTTCATGATTCGATTTTTATTAATGGTAAATATAATGTTATGGTCACAGGGAACTCATCTTCCTCATTGGTATTTAATTTCAATTCCCCACCGAAGTGTTCAATGATTTGATTTATTCTAAAGCCTCCTAACCCTTCATTTCCAGTTATACCAGCTTTTTCATTTTTAAGAGTATAACGAAAAGCATCCATGCCCTTAGGCATAGGCTTCCCATTGTTTGCAACATCTATTCGTAGCATATTTTTATTTATATCGAAGGATAATGATATGGAAATTAGATAGTTCTTTCTTGTAATATCGACAAATCCATGAACTTCCGCATTCTTAACAATATTATTAAAAACCTCTTTTAAATCTAATTCAGAAATTGCCGTTATTGGTGCAATTTTCTTATTATTGTCAATGAAAGATTCTTTGTCAAAATAATATTTAAATTCAAATTTATCTTGTGAATAATTATCTATATATCGTGATATAAAATCATTTAAATCAATATTGGTCGCCTTTCTAAATTCTAAGTCACTGGTCAGATTATTAACGAAGGCTCCAATTTCCTGAGTTGTATTCAACATACTTTGTAAATGTTGCTCAACTGTAATATGTCTTTGAATACTGATTAATTGTTCTTCAGAAATTGCCCCGTTGTTTTTCTTTATAAATTTTATCAATGCTGAAACGGAAGATTGTAGGCTATTAACATACTGAGCAAGATTATGCTTTTTGATTCGCATTTCATCAATATATTCGTTTTTCATCTTCTCAATCAATTCTTCTAATCCTAATTCTTTGGCAGAAGCGATTTGGTATGATTCTTTAGCACCTTGAACTATAGCCTTTTGTTCTTCTAATGGAGGAAGAATGATTTTTATATTTCTTATATCTTTGATGCTAATCATCGAAAGTACAGAACCAACTGATAAAGCATCTTTTTGCTTTTGAACGTATTCTGAATTCAGTTGGTAAACTAAATATGCGATGTCTATAATCTCGGTATTAACCTTGAATGCAATGATATTCGGAGTATAGTAAATCGGATTCTCTGGGGAAGCCTTACAGAAAGTGGGCTTAAATAATTTATGACGCGCCGCCACTAATAGAACATCTGAATCTGCTTTTTTCTGATTGGCAATATCTGTTCGAAAATTAACTTTTGATAAATCCAATTCATAGTCGAATACATTATCAGAAAGATTCGATACTGATATAAGGTGACCTCCTTCATTAGAATGGCTTTTCGAATTACTCAGTGTAACAAGTTCGCCAATTGGCACGACAGGATACCCGCTTTCTGATTTTACTCTTTCAATAAAATATCTATTTACAGATAGGTTATAACTATTGTTTTTAATTTCATTGAACGAAACAAAACGCACAAATTGTTTATCATTATTAACAATGGTTTGGAATAGTTTTTCGTCCTGAAGAATATTTCTTTTCCCTTCTTTCTTGGCAAATTGTGAACCATCGACAATCTTGACATACTCATTTGTTTTCTGCTTGTTTAGAATAACAATGGATGTCTTAATAGCTGTGTTATACATTATGTTCGCTGGCAAGGAAATAACCATTTCGACAATTCCAGCTTCTATCAACTCTTTACGGAGTAAACGCTGAGAGTTTTTGTTTCCAAATAATAATCCTTCGGAGAAAACACCTATCAGTTTGCCTTGTGGCTTAAGACAATTATTAATACCATTAATAATAAAAAACTCCTCACAAGAACTTGCGGGTAAAGTATTACTTTCCGAATACAAATATTTATTCAGCCAATATCCAAAAGGAGGTGAGGAAACAAGTAAATCGTACTTTTGATTCAAGCTATTCCAATTATGTACTGAGTCTTCCAATTTGTAGTCATATACATATGAATCATTCAGCAACAATCTAATTTTGCCAAGTGCCCAAGTTTGAGTATTTATTTCTTGTCCCACATAATGATGATTCTTTCCAAAATAGATTCCATATGAGGCTAATCCGGCAAATGGATTATATACTTTCATTGGACGATTGGAGTCTCCTAACTTAAAAATCAGTTTGGATATCTCTACGGGCTGAAAACTTACCCCAATTCCATTTGAAAGATTACTTGCACTTTGCGTAATAATTTCGTCAAATATTGCGTTCAAATCTCCACCTAACAACACATCATCAAGCATATATGTAAGCTCTTTTACTGATGTTTCTTTGAGCATTTTGAAATCATTACCAACAATATCCCAAATGTCAATTAAATTTTGACTGTCAGCATGATTATACAGCATTGAGGTTATAAATTCAAATGCAGTATCATTCCCATAGAAATAACTCCTAATATCAGAAAATAGTCCTCTTTTCTTTAGCAACAGCATAAAAGCAATGATGCTTATAACATTATTTGTAGCACCATCACTTTTGACGATATCAATCAGGCGAGAAGAAAATTTCTTAATATTTATTTCCATATTATTTTTGCTTATTTCAGTTATCTGCTGCAAAGGTATAAAACTACTATGCACTACATCTGCATAGTTTCTGAATTTCTTTCAATAGCCTCTTTTGCCCGTGCTATCATCTTTTCCCGAAGATGTTCCGGTGCAACAATTTTTATTTTATCAATATAGCCCAATAACAGATTTTCCAATTCATAATTGACGATCAGGTTCAACTCTATGATTGTAGTCTGCTGATTTCGTTCTTTGATTTTTTGAGAACCGTGCAAGGGTTTCGTTTCTACATAAGGGAAAAGAATGTTATCAATTTCCAATATAATACATTCAACCTCTTTTTCATAAACAGTAACGCCAATAATATCTTCGAAATACTCATTAAAATCAGTTTCAATATTTTCAACATAAGGGATATTAGCGTAACTGATTCTCTCAATCCTGTCCAATGCCAGATTGGTAACTGATTTCTTTTCTCTTAGATGTTCGCAAAGCCCAAACAGAAACCAACGATTGTTGTACTGTTTCAGAAAATATGGATGAAAAGCATACTGTTTAGATTCCTTCTCGAATTTTTTGTAAATGATATTTAAAGGCTGTTTATTCACAATTGCATTAAAAATATCAGAAAAGAGGTTCAAACCCTTTAAGTACGGATTATATTCAAAGCCGACAATACTTGTTGTTGTCCCTCTCAACTTGAATGCGCTTTCAAATCGTGCGAGTATTTCCTCCATCCAACCAAATTGAGGCATTCCTTTGAAACGATTCAGCATATATATCGTTTCTTTCAGTTGGTTAATTTCAGTTTCATTCAACGGTTGATTATTGATCGAATAGCGCATATCTTCGTAATGATAATATACTTTTTTACCATCACGAGTCTTAACAAGTAGAATATTCCAAATGCTTTCCATATCACTAATATCTTGACGCACTTGACGTTCTTTAACTCCATCAACAATACCCGCCTGGTCTAAGAGAGCTTTGTTACATTCTTCGATTAAATCCTCAATATAATATCTTCGACCGGGATTGTTAAAGCATCGATCTAAAGCCTGATATCTAATTTGTGCATGTTTATTCGTTGCCATAGTACTTATTTGCTACTATTAAATAAATCTTTCACATCAAGATTAAGTAATTCCGCTATTTTTGCAAATGTTTCAATTTATGGTTGCATTGCATTGGAACACCATCGGGACACGGTTGTCGGATCTTTTCCTAATTGCCCTGCAAGCCACTTACCCGTCTTTTGTTTTTCGATCAATAACACCTTTATCCGATTAATAGGTTTCATGCTACTCTTCTTAGTTGATTTCAAACGCAAATATATTGATTTTTTACGAAATAACGCAGATATTTGAAGTTATGTTTTATCTCTTCGCAATATCACAATACTTATATATGTTTCCCATACTTGCGTTTTATCTTTTTGCAGGATTTGAGCAGGGGTTGGTTGTCATCCGAATGGATTTCAGTGCCGCAATACTGCCGCAGTAGCAGTACTAAAAACGCTGTATATACTTGATATACAGCGCATTAAATGTTATTTTGCGGAGAGAGAGGAACTTGTACTCTCCTGATTTTATATTGAATTTCAGTATATTATACCTGCTAAATCTGAATGTCCACCGAGTTCTCCACCGAGATAAAGGGTCTAAAAATGTGGGAATTTTATACTACAAATATACGAATTTAATTTAGTATTTCAATGTTAGCGGGACTATTTTTTAGTGTGGTATATTGCAATTATATCGGAAGATAACTAACCTTTGGTATGCTTGATTTATTAGTTATCCAACAATGAGAGGATATACATGTTCGGCTTTTAGTCCTGTGTATTGGCAGAACTCTTCTACACTTACGAACTGATGTTCTTGTTTCTGATAATGCTGCTTTATTTGAGTAAGCAGATTCCTTCCGTATCTTTCGCTCTTGCCGGTTATTCGTTGTACATCCTTTGGGTATATGCAAATGCGTTTTGCTTCCATTATATGGCTCTTATTGGGGCAAATTTACAATTATTTATTTGATAAATAACACTCTTTTCTGCAAAAACGGCACGGGTGGTAATAGTCGGAAGTGAGTGCGTTCTAATTTATACAGTATTGAGATACATTTGTTGCGATATTTTTAAATTTTTAAATTATGGCACAACAAAAAAGTATTCTGAAATTAAAAGGAACGATCGGTGGAATTACATTCTACAAATCGAAAGATGGTTATCTGGCCCGGGAAAAGGGTGGAGTTGATGCTTCCCGAATTGCGAATGATCCGGGATTTGCCCGTACACGTGAAAATGGTGCAGAGTTTGCCAATGCAGCTTCTGCAGGGAAGCTGTTACGTGACTCGGTTCGTGCGTTGGGGAAGAATGCATCTGATGGTCGTGTAACAGCTCGTTTGACTCAAATGATGGCGCAAATCAAGAACATGGATGAAGCCAATGCCAGGGGAGAACGAAGTGCAGCTGAAGGAATGGCCAAAGATGAAGCCAAAGCGCTTTTGAATGGTTTTAACTTCAATGAAAAAGCAGTTCTGGGAGCTGTGTTGTACACACCATTTTCTGTGGATGCAGCAACAGGCGAAATCAAAATTGAAGCTTTGAATCCGCAAAATGACATTAGCTTACCCAGCGGTGCAACTCATGTTGTTTTGAAAAGCGGATTTGCAAGTATCAACTTTTTGACTGGAGAGTCAGAAATGATTGTTTCCGATCCTGTTCGTATTCCTACGAATGCAGCTGTGCAAGCTGTTTCTCTGAAACCGGCAGCTGCTCCCGCAGTTGTAGGAACTCATATTTATCTGTTATCGATTGACTTTGTACAATCGGTAAACAATGCAGATTATTCTTTGAATAACAACTCGTACAACGTGTTGGCTATTGTTGGTATTGAATAATCAAAAAACGCTGTTTATGAATACAGATAAGAATGCAACCGCAACCGATCCGAACAACATGAGTGTTGTGGAACGTGTCAAAGCACCGACTCCGAAGTTTTTTAAAACACTTCGGACAATCGGGTTAGCATTGGCGGCTATCGGTGGGGCTATTTTAGCGGCACCTGTTGCGGTTCCAGCCGCACTGGTCACCATTGCCGGTTATGTTACGTTGGCCGGTGGAGTAATGACGGCAGTTAGTCAGACTGCCGTTGACACGAACACTAAAGACGGTCAGTAATGAAGCTCCCAGAACCAAACCACGACGGGCAGGTATATGCCGGAACTTGCGGAGGCATGTTTCTTTCTATCTTCAGCAATGTGTTTGTGGAAGATTTAGTAAGAACGGTTATTCTGGCCGTCGTTGGTGCTGTTGTAAGTTTTGGCGTTTCGTTAGTTCTGAAGAGACTAATTAAAAACCCCCGACCCCTAAAGGGGAGTAAAAGAAAATAATCTACTGTTTTTATGGTGTGGTAACCTTTTCAGTAGTTTAGCCTCCCGGCGGGGAGGCTTTTTTTATGTCCGGACTTTACAGATACTTATAAAAAAGCATACGCTTTGCATCCTGAACGTGTTTCAGATTTTGTCGGAACTTCTTTTCCATTTCTTCCAGGCTGCGCAAAGCTTCCACGACTTTTTGAAATTGCCGGGGATTTGTTTCCATTTTTTTCAACCCATCCGCAATACATTCTTTAATATCCCGAAGTATTACAAACGGGATTACAGAGCCACGCAAATAAGGGTAAAAGGCTTTTGACTGCCAAAGGCTATACAATAGCCAGTAAACCTGTTCCTTGTTATCTTCGCATTGAAACTGAATTACAAAGCAATTTGGACATGGAACGGTGAGCGGTTTTCCGCTGTTATTTCCTTTGTTGAGGATAAAGAAATGAGGTTTTCGGATTTCTTCTTTCTGGTTGTAAGACTTCAAAATAAACGTACACATAAGCCAAACGATTAAAGGGTGAATACAAGAGCTACTGCCCCAGCAAATAATTTTTACCCCCAGAAAAGAGAAAGAAAAAGAAGAAGAAAAAAAAGGATATACTCTTCAAACAGCCAGAGAAGCGGCGGCTGTCAAGGTTTTTTGTCAGAATACTACCCGAAGTGAAACGAGGTGTGGAGATTGTGACAAAAACCCGTAGGGCTTGACCTTTACTGACGGTAAGCGAAACGGCTATCTTTGTATATTCATTTTTTTTGCGGAAAACGTATTATGCTTTCTTACCGTATTGTTTTATATTGTATTGAATTTGAACTACCTGCTAAATCTTATATTCACTGCATTGATTTACATTGTATTGATTCGTATTATATCCTGCCCGAAGGGCATCTGAAAACTGCAACTGCAAAATATTCAGGGGTGGGTGGTCGGGGGTTGGTGTGGGAGAAGCAGGTTTAAACCGAATAGGTAAAACAGCCCTGAGCGTGTGTGGATAGCAAGGCTGAAATGCAAGTGGAGAGTAACGGAACGAAGTATTCAGCCTGTGCGTTGTGTGCGAGCCTATGCGAGTGGAGTGAGTGCCCCGGACACGGATAGCGCAGGGCGCTGTGGACGGGTGCTGCCGGCAGCTGGTATGGCGGATTTTTTTGCCCGAACGGTGCGGTGGAAAAGGCAAGGGCTGTAAGAAGAGAACGAATGTAGAGAAATGAAGCATAATGAACGAAAAGGGGTTATGTGTGGGGTGGTGAAGCTTTGTGGAGTGAAACGGAACAATGCTGCAATCACATGGATATGCAGGGTGGGAAAAACATAGCCCCTGAAAGTGAAATGGAGCGAAATGGAACGGAATGAGAGAACGAAAGACAACTCTTGCGCGCGGTTGGCGATAGCGGTGTGAAAGAAGGAATGGAGAGAAATAAAATGAACGAAATGACTGAATGAACACGGCTATGCCAACATGGAAAAGTGAGCAGCAAAAAATGTGACAAACCATAACAGCACGAGCGACCGCAGGCGAGCAAAACTCTAAGTGGCGGCTGCCCCCAACTTACAAATAAAATAAAACCCTATTGGGGTTTTGGGGGCAGAAGTAGCCACGACTGAGGAATGACAGAGCGTGGTGAACAAAACAAGCTAACACGCCATGACGAGCACCTACCGGAGCGCAGGAATGAGTGTGGAAGCGGTAGCCACAAGGGCAGCCGAAAAAATACTACCCGAAGTGAAACGAGGTGTGGAGATTTTTTTCAGGCTGCTTGTTTTACCCTTGGGGCTATGTTTTTGTGAACAAAGTGGCGGAATGACGAAGACCTATTTACCTATTCGGTTTAAACCTGCGTGAGCAAGAATTATTTCTTTTTTCTCTTAGGCTTAATACCCGAAGATGAATTTGATTTCTTGAATTTTGAAAATATCGAATTGTATAAATCTTTCTGTTTTGTAGATTTTCTATCTATATTCCAATCTTTTATGTTTTCAATAAAAATTGCTTTATTTCGTTTTATCCAATAATGAGATCTACATGGAAAATCCCAATTACCAACCGATGGTGAAAGTGTTATAAGTTCACCATCATAATACAATTTCCAGTCATCCGGTGATAAGGGTGTTGCTACTTTTTCACCACAACCACATGCACATAAATGCATAACCAAGGAGTATTCCATTGAAATATATAATACTCCTTGATTAAATTCTTTAGGTATATAATGTACGAATTCTATTTTAAAATCACTTGTTTTCCCCATTATCATTGTATGTGTCGTTGTCATCAATGGAATACACAGAATTTATTTCGTTAAATGAATCTTTGTAAAATCCAACCATTTTCTTCCATTTTATAATTGCTTGTATTGCCGCAAAAGCATTAAGTTCTGCTATTTGAATATTACTTTCGTAAATATCATCTTTAATATCGACTCCTCTGAATGCTTCTTTCAAATGAGAATAGTGTCCGGGAAAACCAGAAGTGATACGGACTAATCCAGAAAGTTTATTACCCGATAGATTAATCCCCAGACCTGAATCAATAAAAGTCAAACCAGAATCGATCATAAATTTTGAAATTTCATTTCTTACATCAACACTATCAATACTCAAAAAGGTATAATCCATTGTTTTAAGTACCTCTATGTTTTCACGAGTAATATATTCATCATGACAAATAATTCGTGAATGCATTTTACTGTACTTTTGAGCCAGATATTCAACCTTTGATGGCTGCTCATTCAACTCATCAACAGATGCAGCACCGGGAGCACGAAAAGCATTATGGGAATTAAAAACATCTTTATCAAATAAATGAATCTCTGAAACAGGTGTTTTTGCAATAAAATCCAGTAAATACGAACCAGTACCGCCAACTCCTACAATCGCAATTTTTAATTGAGAAAACAGTTCATTCATAAATACAATATTTGCACGACTTGCATTTGTATCCATATAAACAAGGGGACTACCGTCGTCTTGAATTATTATTGGCTTTCTTAGCTTTTCACATGCCGCTTTGTTGAAATTTAAAGCAGGAGATGAAATTCTATTCACATAAGTTGAAACCTTATCATAAAAATCAACATATTCACGACCGTCTGGATGACATGATAGATAAAAATCACTTGTTATATTTCCCCAAAGCTGTGTTTTTTGAGGTGAATTTACAAGCGAAGACACAAAACTACCATCAATGTTACAAGGCCTTTCTCCAACAAAATATGCTGTATGATCTTTAGGTTTTATTGCCACATTACCTGCAGTAGTTAAACTCATAACGAGGAGCCCAGATTTAATCTCTTTTTTTGTATTGAGATAGGGTATCTGGTGGATAGCTAAATATCCACCAGTTACTTCTATTTGATATTCTTCGTTCTGCAACCTTAATAGGTCGGGACTATGATTGATGACAGCTTGCGACATTGAATCTCATTTTATCTTTGACATAAACTTCAGTCCCTACAGCCATAACCCCTTTCGGGTTTTGCTCTGGACCGCTAGTGTATTTTACAGTATAACCTCGATTGGAGTCATATTGTCCTAAAGCCAATATAACGACTTCTTCGTAAGTAATTTTTGCCTTGCTGTATTTTACAGGATTTCCTTCAATAATGAGTTCGATTTCATTACTGTTTTTTCTCGAAACAAAATGCTCAACCCCAGGACGAGCCAAATCAACAATTTCATGGTTCTCGATTTTATCATCTTGCCAACCATTTGGAAGATCAAGATAAACTTCTTCGTTTTCAGGAATGTTACCTAGTTCCCTAATTTGTACCCCTCGTATAAATTGTTTATACCATGTGTGTTGTACACCATTAATTGTGAATAACAGTTTCTTTTTTACGAAAAAGTATTCTGTTTCCGGTCTTGCAAGATTTATTGATTTGTCATTTTCTATCAATTCATCTGAATACGGTTTTGAAATTGATAAGAATAGCTCTGTTTCGAGTGGAATTCCAGCTAATTCTTTGAGTTCTGTACCAGTTTTATACTGATCAAAAGTTTCATATTGTTTTCCCTCAATTACAAATCTAAGAGGTACTTTTGGTATTTGCGTATGTGGCGCCCCATTATTTGAATTCATTTTTTATTTTATTTATAAGTAATTTACTAGAGAATAGATTAATTTTTCTGTTTTGGAAGAGGTTTGTATTTGCTCTTAAAATTTTCATTGTGATTAAAATGCAACGATCGAGTTTCTTTTATAAATCCTTAGATAAACAATGCCTAGCAAGAGCCGTGAAATCCTTAGTAAAGTCATCTGTCGTTCACATCTTATTTTAATTCGTTTGTAATATATAGTTCAAAACATGACAAGCATATATTGATCATTGAAAAGCCAATCCATTTTACCAACTTTTGAGTTTTCATTTATATATAGATGAAAGCATGACATTTTTTTCTACTTTTGTAATTATAAGTTTTTTAATAATACATTGTCATGTTTGGTACTATATTAATTGTATAATACATATGGATAAAGAATTGCTTAAAGATGTTGATTCATTAGCTAACTATTCAGATGAAGAATTGTTTTTATTAATGTCCTATAGGGATGAAAATGCAATGGAAGCTCAGAAAGCATACACCATTTTTTTTCATCGGTACAAAGATTCTCTTTGGAAATTATGTTTTTGTATTTGCTCCAATTGTAATACTCCAGAGAATGAAGAGTTGGCGAAGGATTTATTTCAAAATACCAGCATTGCAATATACAACTATGGACATACATTCGATCCAAAAAAGAGTAAGGTTACGACATGGATGTCGCGAATAGCCAAAAGTGAACTTTATCATCTATTGAGTGGCATAAAGGAATATCGAATTGATGAACATTTAGCCGTTTTATTGGAAAACAAAGTTGATGAAAAATCAGAAAATGATTTTGAATTTCAATCATCTGAACAAGAAGCATTACAAGCAGCTATAGAATCGCTTACAGAACGGGAACAAGAAGTGATACTTACTTATGCCATGTATGAAGATGGCAAAAAACAATTACCTGCTGAAATGCGGCAGTATCTGCTTGATAAATATAACACAACACAGCTAAATATTCAGCAAATTAAAAGTAGAGCTCACAAAAAAATAAAAGAGCATATAGTTAGCCATAGCAATTTATCAATCATTAAATAATCAATTAACATGAAAAAAATAACTGAAATGCATGATGCAGAATTTGAGCATTACGTAAATAATGGCCTAAAGTCTTTAGGTTATGCTTTTCCTGAAACTGATGATCAGATGTCTGTTTTTGAGAAGAAAGTTGGAACTCAACCCTTGCCAAAAGAGTTTCAGACTCCTGATTTTGTGTTCAATAATGAGCGTAAAGTACGTTCAATTTCTTACCAGAACCAACTCAATGAAGTAGCTGAATCAAATTGGGCAATCGCGGCAAGAGATGGTAAAGACTTGCCAAATGAGATTTTGAACCAAATGAAAAAAGACAAAGAAAATGCCCGATCGAAAAAAGATGGAGCAGCTAAGTAATTATAGAAAAAGTGAAATTGCAGAATTTGCAGAATTTGTTGCAGATGAATATTGTCCCGATTGCATGGTTATGCCTGAGACAATTGCTGCCTTATCTGGCATTTCATATAATTATGGTGATTATCTGAATTATTTTGATGGTCTATTAGAGCATGATTCTGGAGATTTTCATATATATTTAAATACACATTCTGCACAATATCCTGAAAGATTACGTTTTTCTTTTGCACATGAGTTAGGTCATTATTTTATTGATGATCATAGGAATTCTTTAAAAAAAGGAAATTCTTTACACAAATCTTATAGTAGTCTACTCCCTAAAAATATTGTGGAAACAGAAGCTGATTGTTTCGCTTCAAATCTATTAGCTCCTCCAACCAGGTTTGTAAATTTCATACATCGTAAGAAATTTGATTTTTCATTAATTGAATCAATATCAAAGCATTTTGGAATTAGCCTTTCTGCAACTCTTTTCAGATTCATAGAAATAGGTAATCATCCGATTATGGTTGTTTATTCTCAGAATGGTAGAGTGAAATTTAAATGGAATTCCGAAGATTTTCCATATAAATTTTTAAATTGCAATTCTTCACAAAAAGTACCTATAAATACTGTAGTTGCAGAATATTTTGCTGATAAAACAACTTATAATGATGCAGAGACAGTATTTGCGTCTGATTGGTTCAAATCTTTCGATGATATTCGTGGAATACAACTGCGTGAAAAATGTATATACCCAACTTTCAATGATACGGTTATCAGTATAATTTGGGAATAAAATTATGTTAACGATATTGAGATTTAACAAACTCGTCTACAGTAACCCTATGAACTCCCATAATACGTGCAATTGCACTTTTCGAAACCTTTTTATCTAGTAATACCCTAATTTCAGTTTCTTTTCCCGTTAGTTTCTTAACTTTTGATTTACTGCCTTTTGGACGACCGAGAATAACTCCTTCAGCTTTTTTCCGTGCCAGAGCTTCTTTTGTACGTTGAGAAATAAGATTTCTTTCAATTTCAGCTGAAAGCCCAAAAGCAAAGGCAAGAACTTTTGAACTGATATCGCTTCCCAAACGATAATTATCTTTAATTGTCCAAACCTGAATTTCTTTCTTCATACAGTGGTGCAGTATTGACATAATCATTAAAAGATTTCTACCTAAACGAGAAATCTCAGCACAGAGTAAAATATCATCTTTTTTCATTTTTTTGAGTAGAGTGCCTAATTTACGTTGTTCGATGTCTTTTGTGCCTGAAATTGTTTCTTCTATCCAGAAGTTAATCACCACTCCATTTCTTTTACAGAACTTTTCAATCTCAAATCTTTGATTTTCTACCGTTTGCTTATCGGAGCTTACGCGAATGTACCCATAATTCATAACTGTCTATTTTAAATGTTGTTTTCAAATAAAATAATCAATTATTGCTAGAAATTAATTTTTTAGTTCTTTTTTTACATCGATAAATAGAAAGATTATTGGGGCGTTTGTTTCTGACAAA
>Ga0228535_1000271_pt1 | contig 167046 bp, 161 predicted proteins | sample SJ1metagenome_FD_168457 | JGI IMG/M metagenome (GOLD analysis project Ga0228535, IMG submission 168457) | Enriched culture of PCE-dechlorinating microbial communities from Ithaca, New York, USA - SJ1 | ecosystem: Engineered > Modeled > Simulated communities (microbial... > Unclassified... | reverse complement strand
TGAACCCGACCCAGCCTAGAGCAATCCCTGCCGCGACCAGCGGCAAGCGCATGAACCTGCTCATCCTGGGCGCAGGCAGCCAGGGACAGGTGGTCAAGGAGATAGCGGAAGCACTGGGCGTGTTCCATAAGATCGCCTTTCTCGACGATGATCCCCACAACGAGCTGGCGATAGATTCATGTGAGAACTTTAAAAAATACGTTGACCTCTATCCCATCGCTCTGCCATCCTTCGGTGACTGCCAACTCCGGGCCAGGTGGATCGAGTGGTTGGAAGAAGCGGGCTTCATCCTGCCCACCCTTATCCATCCTATGGCTACGGTCAGCCCCAGCGGCGCCGTGGACGCGGGGACCATCGTGGAAGCCAAGGTCATTATCGGCGCCGGTGCCAGAATTGCCAAAGGCTGCATCATCAGTTCCGGCGCGATCGTGGATTTGAACGCCAGGGTAGGGGAGTATTGCCATGTCAATTGCGCAGCCGCGGTGAAGAAGGATGCGTGTGTGGCAGCATTCACCAGGGTGGAAAGCGGCGAGGTGTTTCAATCCAGCTGATTTTGCTATAATAATGACTTAACGGCTTATTTTAGTGAGGAAGTATGGAAGGAAAGAGAATCTATTTATCCTCGCCCACCATGCATGGGGAAGAGCTAAAATACATACAAGAGGCATTTGATACCAATTGGGTTGCGCCACTAGGGGCTAATGTGGATGGCTTCGAGCGGGAGATGGCGGCTTATGTGGGCGTCAAGCATGCAGCGGCGCTGGTGTCCGGCACATCCGCGCTGCACCTGGCAGTCAAACTGACAGGCGTCAAGCCCAGCGATGTGGTGTTCTGCTCGGACCTGACCTTTGCGGCAACCGTGAATCCCGTATCTTACGAGAACGGCGTGCAGGTATTCATCGATTCAGAGCGCGAGACTTGGAATATGGATCCCCGCGCTTTAGAAAAAGCCTTTGATAAATATCCGGATTGTCAAGTTGTTATCGTTGCAAATCTCTATGGAACCCCGGCCAAGTTAGACGAGATCAAAGCAATCTGTGACGCACATGGCGCAACGCTCATCGAGGACGCAGCGGAAAGCCTGTCCGCTACCTATAAAGGGCGACAGACCGGTACGTTTGGTAAATATGCAGCCTTGAGCTTCAACGGAAATAAAATCATTACCACTTCCGGTGGCGGTATGCTTTTGAGTGATGACGAAGCAGCAATCAAAAAGGCCCGGTTCTGGGCAACTCAAGCCCGAGATCCTGCACCATGGTATCAGCACAGTGAATTCGGCTACAATTACCGCATGAGTAATATAGTTGCAGGGATTGGACGCGGACAGCTTTTACATCTTAACGAGCACAAAGCACTTAAAAAAGCAATCTATGAGAGGTACCTAGCTGCTTTTGCCAGTTTACCATTGACTATGAATCCGTATCTGCCATATTCTGAGCCTAATTTCTGGCTGTCTTGCATTCTTCTTAATGATGTCTGTAAGATCAAACACCTTGAAATCATCGACAGACTCGCTGAGCATAACATTGAAGCGCGGCATATTTGGAAGCCCATGCATCTCCAACCAGTGTTTTCAGAATGTGATTTTATCAGCGTTGAAGGAGACGTCGGCGGTGATATCTTTAATTGTGGCCTATGCCTACCAAGCGATATTAAGATGCCTGATGCCGATCAAAGTAAGATAATCGAGACCATAAAACGTGTGTTGGAGTGAATGCATCTTGAAAGAGAATATTGACGGTATCTACTGCCGATATATAAAGCGTATCCTCGACATCTTTTGTGCCCTTACCGCTATGATTGTATTTTGCTGGTTGTATGCAGTCGTTGCATTGCTTGTCCGAGTGAAACTCGGGAAGCCCGTAATCTTCAAGCAGCAACGTCCGGGAAAAGGCGAAAAAATATTCACACTTTATAAATTCCGCACTATGACAAATGAAGTCGATGATCATGGAAGACTGCTGCCGGACGATGTTAGACTTATAAAATTTGATGATATTCTTCGCAGCACAAGCCTTGATGAACTTCCTGAAGCGTGGAACATTCTCAAAGGCGATATGAGTGTTATTGGGCCAAGACCTCAACTTGTACGTGACATGGTTTTTATGACGCCAGAGCAAAGGCGGCGACATTTGGTTCGACCAGGGTTGTCAGGATGGGCACAAATTAATGGTAGGAATTGTCTTGCTTGGGAAGATAAACTTAATTATGATTTGGAGTATTTAAAAAAAATAAGCTTTGGGGAAGACTTTAAAATCGTCTGTATCACAGTAGTAAAAGCAATAAAAAGCGAAAGTATTAGCTATGAGGGAATGACAACGGCTGAAGATTTGGGCGATTATTTGCTGCGTACAGGAAAAATTAATCAAAGCCTTTATGATTTCAAACAACAGGAAAGCACATTACAGTTGTCACCAAGGTAGCCTGTAATCATGCGATTATTCCAACTCGTGCTCCACATATGAAATAGTCAACATTGATGAGACACAAGACAGAGGCATACTGACACCACAAATGGGAAGATTCTTCTATATAGAACGGCAGACCAGCGATTTTACCTGTGGCTATGAAACAGGGTGATGATATTATATTGATGAGAGAGTAAAGCATTAGACGCAGCGATCTTATGAATTGAGTGTAAGGAAAACAACTATGAATATTTGGTTGATAAACCATTATGCGGTACCGACAGAATATTATCCGCTTGCCCGTCCGGCTACATTCGCAAAGTATCTGATGAGAGCAGGCCATGAGGTCACCATTTTTGCAGCGAGCACAGTACATAATTCCAGAAACGGAGGTAAAGCGAACATTAATTTGATAAAAGGTGATTTTTTATATAAGGAGGACTATGTAGACGGAATACATTACATATATATAAAAGTTGTATAATCAAAGTCATTAGCTGCTCTTTGGGCATTTAAACAGTATTCTTCATATTGTTTTGCAGGAAGATTTCTAAAATACAAGACTTTTTTAATGAACATCTTCGGGTTATAGCTTTCAAGCGTTTCGCCACAGGCGTACCGGTCGATGAGTGAATAGCCTGACTTTGCGCTAGCAAGCACCGGCTTGCCTGAGGCAAAGTACTCGAAACACTTATTCAGGCTGAGGCCAAAGCGGTAAAGCTGGGTATCCTTCAGCAGATAAATATTTAAATCGCTTTTTGAAAGAATATAGGGAATATATTTCTTATGCACAAAGCCTTTAAGCTGGATGTTATCCAGCTTAAGCTCCTGAATCTTCCGGATAATCGTATCAGCGTAATTGCCGGAGCCATATAGAAATATTTTTACGTTTTTGACGTTTCTCTTTTTAAGTTCCAAGGCTGCGTCGACTATATCGTCGACGCGGTTTGCCAATCGGATTGAACCGGTATAGACAACCTTGAACGTATCCGGATCGTCTAAATCGGGATCCGCCAAGGTGTAATGCTTTCTATTGTAATCGAAAACTTCCAAATCTACGCCGTTATTTATATAATAAATTTTTCCGATGTCAACCGGTCCGCCGTGCGCCTTATCCCAGCCTTTTTCGATAATATAATCTTTACCGCCTTCCATCGTGAAGATGATAGTATCAGCTTTAGTATACATGCGCTTCTCATAGGCATACATGGGCTGTAGTAATAGATTTTTCTTACCAATGAAGTCATAAGCTACAAAGCTTTCCGGCCACAGGTCTGCAATTTCGGCAATTCCTTTGCAACCGCATTTTTTAGCAAGCTTTAGTCCTGCCATACAAGCCATCGGTGTCGAGGATGTGGCCACAATCGCATCTGGCTTTTTGAATTTGCCACAAACCTTTGGCAGCTTTCGCGGAAAGCTGAGCATATTGATAATCCGCTTTATTCCATTTCCGTTGTAATCAGGAAAACTGACGAAGGACTTGATTAATATTATAGAATATGACCGGGAAACGGTGCCAAGTAGCGGGAATTAGCTTTCGATATTCGCTCGTGCTATTGGAGAGATGAATTAGATGGGAGAATCGTTGCATAAACGCATTTTGTTTTTATCGTTTAGCAATTTGCTCTATGACGGAAGGACAAGAGAACTGTTGCGGGTTGCGGAGGATTTGGGGGAAGTAATTGCCATTGTGCGAAACGGTCGGCAAGTTCGGTCGGATGGATTGGCTGTTTTTTGCAGTGGTAATTATATATCCTTTATTATGTTATGCATAAAGTCGGCATTAAAACTTAAAACTATTGATATTTTATTCTGTGATAATAGGATGGCCTGTATTCCAAGTTTGCTGATTTCTAAGCTGTTGCGACCGAATATTATTATACAAGATATGAGGGAACTGTATATACGGGAAGAATTGCACAGCCTAAAAGGGAAAGTCGGCTGTATTTTTGAGGGGGCTCTGTTGCAGAAAGCAGATATAATTATTTGTGCAAATATGCAAAGGGCGGAAATGACCAATCGGATATTCCACCCCAAGAGAATGCCTTTGGTTTTTGAAAACATTCGGAAATTGGCATATATGCCTGGTTTCGATGTTGCCGATGTTAAGAAGTCCTTTGAGCCATATTTAAGAGCAGGTAGGATCAGGATAATTTCCACGGCAGGATGCTCCGTATCCAGAACGACTGATAAATTAGTTATGGCAGCAGCCGAGTATATGGATACAGTAGATTTACTGTTGGTGGGTAGTTCTGGCAAGAATGACAGAGACATGATAACAGGTCTGCTCGAAAAACGATCGATAAACAATGTGTTTATAATTGACCAGTTGACTGAGGGCAACCTCAAATACCTTATTTCCCGGTGCCATATTGGGGCAGTTATATATGGACAATATGATTCCAATAATAAATATTGTGCTTCCGGCAAGATCTATGAATTTTTATTTGAAGGTATGCCGATACTTACGAGCGACAATCCACCGCTTAAAGAATTTTGTGAAAAAGAAAAAGTTGGCGTTGCGAGTGATATGTACTCGTTAGCGTTAAAGAAAATCCTTCAAAACTATAATTTTTATAGAGAAAATTCAATCAAATTTTTCTTATCGCATAATTCTGAGCAGAACCGTACACGCCTTATTAGAGAGATAGCTAATTTGTTAATTATATAAATAATTTAAATATAATATGGAGATATCAATGAAAATTTTATTAATGCTCCCTTATTGCAGCAGTATTACATATGAAAAAGTTTTTACGGATATAACACAGCGCACAAATCAGCAATTCCATAAATATTATAGACTTGTGACGGAAGGTTTGATCGCGAATGGGGTGGAAGTGTCGGTTGGCTGCAGCTTTGAGGTGAACAATATAAATTGCCCTCAAAGAATCATCCGAATAGGTGATGAAGTCGTCGAGGGCGTGGCTTTTCATTATTTTATAACTGTCAATTTACGAATATTGGGAAGGGTGATAAAATGTTTTCAAAGTGCTTTTTTCACATTCAATTACTGTATTAGGAATAGAGATGCCGTGGTTTTTTGCGATCCAAATAAAGTTGCCATTGCCTGTGGGGCTATAGCAGGCGCAAGATTGGCTGGTAGGCCGGTAATATATAATTTGGGAGACCTTCCTTCGATTAATACAGAAAGCGTAGGACAAAAGCAAACATTTCGATCGAAATTTGCGGACAGGCTTATTGACAAAGCGGATGGATATCTGTTCGTTACGGAAGCTGAGAATACTATGTTGAATCACAACAGTAAACCTTATGTTGTCATTGAAGGCATTGTTGACGACAAGTTGAGTCGGTTAGAAAATGTTTTTGAAAACAAATACCCAAAACGCGTAATGTTGTACACGGGCGGCATTGTAAGGCATTACGGCCTAGAACAGCTCATAGAGGCGTTCTCAAAAAAATTGAATCCCGAAGTATTGTTGCTGGCGTTGTCGGCCTGGGGTACGTTGGTCTTCCGCTAGCTGTGGAAAAAGCCAAAGCTGGCTTTAAAACTATCGGTTTTGATGTGCAGTTGAAAAAAGTGAATATGGTTAATGCTGGGTACAACTATATAGGCGACGTCGTTGACAGCGATTTAGCCAATCTTGTGAAGTCTGGCTTACTGCGAGCGACGAATGATTTCAATTTTGTAAGAGAAGTTGATTTCATTGCAATCTGTGTTCCCACCCCATTGGATAGCCATCAGCAACCGGATATTAGCTATGTCAAGTCTTCGGCACAGCAGATAGCAAAGTTTCTAAAAAAAGAGACAATGGTTATCCTGGAATCCACAACTTATCCTGGCACCACGGAGGAACTGCTGAAGTCGATATTGGAAGCGGGATCGGGACTCAAATGCGGCAAAGACTTTTACCTTGGGTTTTCACCAGAGCGCGTTGATCCCGGCAACCTAATTTATAAGACTAAGAATACGCCTAAAGTAGTTGGTGCGATTGGTGAGAATGCGTTAGAGGTCATCTCGGCAATGTACCGTACTGTTCTTGAAAGTGATGTTTATCCAGTCTCCTCTCCCGCTGTGGCGGAGATGGAGAAAATTCTCGAGAATACATACCGTAATATAAACATTGGCCTCGTAAATGAGCTTGCTATTTTATGCGACAAGATGAGCATTAGTATCTGGGAGGTGATCGACGCTGCTAAGACAAAGCCCTATGGCTTTCAACCTTTCTATCCCGGCCCCGGGCTGGGCGGTCACTGCATCCCGCTTGATCCGTATTACCTCTCTTGGAAAGCCCGTGAGTATGGTTTCCATACCAGTATGATCGAGAGTTCTATGATGATCAACGACAAGATGCCGGAGTACTGTGTTGGCCGCGCGGCCCGCGTGCTCAATGGGCACAGGAAATCGCTCAACGGCTCGAAAGTGCTTGTGCTCGGTGTGGCGTACAAACAGGATATCGACGATTACCGGGAGAGCCCGGCCATCCGGGTCATTGAAGAACTCGAAAAGACCGGTGCTAAGGTCTCGTACTTCGACCCTTGGGTAAGCGAATACTGCGAGCATGGACAGGTACGCCGTTCGATTCCTGCCCTGACTGTGGAAGCAATCGAGGATGCGGACCTAATCATGGTTACGACTGCACATACTAATGTGGATTACCAGCTCATTCAGAAGCATGCAAAGGCGATCTTCGATACTAAGAACGTCATGAAAAACATCACTCATGCTAACGCAGCCGGTGGGTTATTTGACCTCTATCGCATTGGTTAAGGGTGCCAAAAAGATAGTCACTGATTCAGGCGGTTTGCAGCGGGAAGCATTCTTCGCCGGAAAGCAATGTATAACGGTCTTCGATTACGTGGTGTGGCCAGAGACGATGTTGGATAACCGCAACCAGCTGAGTAAGCCCGATAAAATCGATATCCTTGATAAGCTATCGGCCAAGCAGCATATAGATTTAGCTTATCAGCCCTTCGGGAACGGACATGCCGGTGAGAAAATTGTAAACGAGATAATATAGCAGGAGGAAATCCGTATGATATATACTCTGATTGGCTGTGGACGAATTTCAACAAATCACATCCATGCGGCTGTTAGTAACCATCTGGAGATTGCAGCAATCTGTGATATTATTCCTGGAAAAGTGGACGTGTTGCTTTCCAGGCATGGGCTGGAAACGGATAAGTCGATTGCCCGTTATACCGATGTTAATCTTTGCTATTCTGAGAATGCTCGTCGCTATATCCTCGATACTGGTGTTAAGCCGGAATATACTTTTGTTGTAGGTTCCACTATGGCCGAAGTCCTTACCGCTAACATCGACAAAATCAATAACAGTATTGTTCTGAAGAAACTTCGACTGGAACCACATAAATATATCCTGCTTTCCGCTCACCGTGAGGAAAATATCGACATTGAATCGAACTTCTTCGCGTTGATGAATGCGGTCAACGCTATAGCAGAAAAGTACGATATGCCAATCCTCTACTCCTGCCATCCGCGTTCAAAGAAGTACATTGATCAGCGCGGTTTTGCGTTCGACAGACGCGTCATACAGAACAAGCCGCTTGGCTTTCACGACTACAACAATCTGCAGATGAACGCCTTCGCAGTCGTATCGGACAGTGGCACCCTGCCGGAGGAGTCGAGCTACTTCCTTTCGATCGGCTCGCCCTTCCCTGCGGTCTGCATCCGGACCTCGACCGAGCGTCCCGAGGCATTGGACAAGGGCAATTTCGTACTCGCAGGTATTACCACGGAGCAGGTGCTTCAGGCGGTCGATACCGCCGTTGAGATGAACAAAAACGGCGACTACGGCGTCCCTGTGCCGGATTACACCGACGAGAACGTGAGCGGCAGGGTCGTGAAAATCATCCAGTCCTACACCGGTGTGGTAGACAGGATGGTGTGGAGAAAATATTGATATAATGCAATAATAAATAATAGATCAGCGGAACAAATGTAAAAAGCAGCAATTATAAGATATGCCAAAATATGTATCCGGCAGGGATTTTCAGGCATCTAATCGCATAGGGTCACCGCAGACAAAGGGTAAGGCGGAGCGGCTGGTCCGATATGTGAGGACAACTTTCTGTCCAACCATTGGTTTAAGGATTTTCATCACATTAATAAGACTGATAAGCTGTTTTCATAAAAGCAGATAGTAAATAAAGGGCACTGATAATACTTTATGCTAAAGCACATCATAGCTGATATACGAAAAATGAAAACCGTGTCCGAGCTGGCGGAATACATACCGTATCAGGCACTGGAGACGGCGTCTTATGCGCTTCTTTGCGCCCTTTGTATCCTGCCTTTATTCAGCATGATCAACTGCGCGTTTTTCGGTGAAAGAATCGACAATTCCGGTATCACGCTAGTGGCGATGGCATATCAGTATACCTGGGCGGCGCTGGTCAAGATGATCGGGCTGCTTGGCCTGATCATTGGCGTGATCGCCTTTTCCAAATCAATTTTAGCATACAAGCGGGCAGGGAAGACAGTCAAAGAGTTTTGGCGCGCGCATCCCGTGCAGCTGTTTTTGGCGGCGTTGCTGCTATGGAGTACGATTTCGTGCTTCCTCTCGGACAACGTCAGGCAATCCTTCCTGGGCGATAATTATCGCCAGGAGGGTCTGTTAACGTATTTTGCCTATTACGGTATTTTTGTCCTAGCCTATCTGCTGCGCGACGAAAAACGCCGTGCAAAAGTCATCAGCCTTATTGCGCTGTTAGCGCTGCCGGTGGCGGCGGGAATTATCTTGGAAAACAATTGGCTGCGCACAATCTTGAACTTTATGTCTGCCCCGCACGCCAATCCGTTTATGAACATCAATCACGCGGCGTATTATCTCTGCGTGGCGATGATGTGTGCTGCTTCCCGCTTTGTGCTGAGTGGAACGAAAAGGACAGAACTGTTGCTGTGGGGTGTTACTTTCGCTGTTTTAACCGCGGCGTTGTTGATTAACAGGTCGCTGGGCCCGTATCTGGCGGTCATTGTCGGGCTCGCGGTCATGCTCGTAGCGGGACTGATCCTGAAAAAAGCTATCTGGAAACGGGTTATCGTCGCGTGCCTGATTTTTGTCGTGGTCACGGGTGCCTATATGTTGTCCACGGAGCAGCTGGCCAAAGATGCGGAAAGGCTGGCTGGCGATGTGACCGCCATCATGGAGGATAACGAGGAGATCAAGGAAAGCAGCGGTTCAGGCCGCTGGCCGCTCTGGGTGGCGGCAATTGAGTTCATACGGGAGCGGCCCCTTTTCGGCTACGGCCCCGACAACCTAGGCGCGCAATACGCAGCCAAGGACATAGAACAGGACCGGCCGCACTGTGTACCGTTGCAGATAGCCGCCAGCCTCGGTATACCCGCTCTGGTATTCTATCTGGCAGCGCTTGTGGTTTACGTTGTGCTGTTTTTCAAAAGAGGACGGCAGGCAACCGTGTTCGACCTGGTGTTATTTTCTACAGGCGCGGCGTATGTTGCCTCGTCGCTGGTGGGCAATTCCGCGTTTTACACCACGCCCTACTTTTGCCTGATCTGGGGTATGGCCTTGAGGCTCAAGCCCGAAACAACCTAGGATGCGGTAGGAACAAGGGCTTGAATCATATACAAATCGCTATGGTATAATGATTATAGCAACGGTGCTTGACGCCACGCTGGCCTTTATACCGTACAAGTTCTGAAGTATTCACCAGTCGCGCGCGCAAAGAGGAAATATGAAATCCCCTAAACCACTTACAATTATTTTTTCCATACTCATCATTACCACCCTCGCTTTCATCTGGGGCAATTCGCTAGAAAGCATACCGGAGTCGCAGTCGAAGAGCCTGGCTGTATTAGAAATGGTGAAACCATTTCTCGAAGTTTTCGTCGGCGAGGACAACGCCACCGACCACCTGGTCCGCAAGATCGCTCACTTCATTGAGTTCGGTGTGCTGGGGTGTGAGTTGGCGCTGCTGATCATCCTGCGGCGGCGGGAAAAATGGCAGCCTATCGCCAACGGCCTGTTCTTCGGCTTGGCGGCGGCGGTGGCGGATGAATCGCTGCAACTGCTTTCCGCCCGGGGCTCGCAGGTGCAGGACGTGCTGCTGGACTATTGCGGCTTTATCTGCGGGATGGCTGTGACGCTGGCCGTCGCGACACTGGTACGGTCCGTCAAACGCAAGCAAAGCAGGGGGGAGGAAGCCGATGATTTTGAACCGGTAAATCCAAGTTGCTTCAAAAGCTAATCCCTGAACTCCAGCAATTTTGACGCAGGTATTCGTAGCGCATTTGCAATATTGAAAAGAACCTCCAGCGACACGGTTGTTATCATATTCGGCGCTTCAATCTCCCCCAGGTAGGAGCGGCTCATACTTGCCTTTTCGGCCAGCTGTTCTTGTGTCATGCCTTCCCTTTTACGGTAATATGAAATATTTAACCCCAGCGCGATATATTTATCTCTGTTTTCAAGCGCGACTTTTGTGCTTCGTCCCATATGCCATCACCTCATTAAAAGTGTATCGCGTAAAGCAACCGATATACATAATCTAATAAATATCAATTGACATCTAATAGTTAACAATATATAATTATTGACAAACAAAAAATGATTATATAACGTTAAAGGAGGTCAATTGGGGGATGATCGATTACAAGGAGATGTACCTTACGCTTTTTCGCGAAACAACGAAAGCGGTAGCCACGCTTCAGCGGGCACAACAACAAACTGAGGAAATGTATCTGGCGGGCGATACGGAAAATAAATTACTTGTAATTAGCCCTACTAAAAAAGAGAAGGGCAAGCCCCCGCAAGAATAAAACGGCGAGGATTGTTCATGAATTTAGTCTAAATATGGGGTTGGCGGCTCAGGTTTGTCCAATAAAATGTCCGCCCCGGGCCGTTTCCCGCAGCAAGGTTCTTTTTTCCCTTGCTATTTTTATTGCCTGATGATACAATGTTATCTAGATAAAAATGGAAGGGAGCTGACTACACTGCTGGAAACATTCGACATAGCCGCCTACTGCCGCATTTCCGTGGACTTGGAGCTGGACCGGGACAACACCTCCATCGAAAACCAGCGGGCCATCATCGAGGATTATGTGCAGCGGCATTTTCCCGAGTCTAACCTGACCTTCTACGAGGACCGGGACCGTTCCGGCTACACTTTCGAGCAGCGGGAAAGCTATCAGCAACTGCGCCCCAAGCTGCTGGACGGCAGCTACGATATCCTGATCGTCAAGGATTTGTCCCGCTTCTCCCGCCGTAACGGCCGGGGCCTGGCGGAGTTCGAGGATTTGATTGATGCCGGGATGCGCATCATCGCCATCGGCGACGACATCGATTACCCGGCCCGGGACGACCGCACCAAGATTCAGCTCTATTTCTTCATCAACGAGATGCCGGTCACCGAGACCTCCAAAAAAGTGCGGAACGTGATCCGGCGGCGGCAGGAGGACGGCAAATGGATCTGCGCCGTGCCTTACGGTTACGTGATCACCAACAGCAAGACCGGCGCTTTTTCCGTGGAGCCGGCAGCGGCCCAGGTGGTGCGGAAGATTTTCGAGCTCTACAACACCGGCTGGGGCTACAAGCGCATCGCCAACTATCTGACCGGCCTGCATATCCCCACCCCCCGCATGGACGAGCGGGCCCGGGCCGAGGCCCGTGGCGACGCGTGCAAGCTTGCCGCCAAGCCCTATTGGAGCATCGCCACGGTGGAGGGCGTGCTGCGCAACGACTTCTATATCGGCACGCTGCGCCAGGGTAAATACACCCGCAAAAAGATCAACGGCGGGGATATCAAGCGGGATATCTCCGACCACATCGTGTTCGAGAACCATCACGAACCCGTTATCGATTACCGCACCTTCGCCGTCACCCAGGAACAGTTGAAAAAGCGCACTACCAGCAGCTACCGGGGCGTGAAGAAATACGACAACGTCTACTCCGGCTTCCTGGCCTGCGGCGATTGCGGCGAGCCCATGTTCGCCATCTCCCGGCCCGACGGGCCGGCCGCCTATAAATGCTCCTCCTACCACAAGCGAGGCCTGGCCGGCTGCACCAGCCACCATATCCGCACGGAGCTGCTGGACCGGCTGCTGAAAAGCTATCTGGCCCGCGTCCGTGAGCATTCCGCCGGCATGCTGGAGCAGCTGGAAGCCAACCTCCGGGACGAGGAGGCGGAGGTCAGCAGCAACGAGACCCTGGTGGCCGGGCTGGAGCGGCAGTTGGACGAGGCACTGGAAGAGCTGAAGGCCACCAAGCGCCAGAAGATCCGCGATTTGATGAAGCGGCCGGGGGACGAGGACCTGCTCGAGCAGACCTACGCGGAACTGGAAGCGGACTGCGAGGACCGCATCAAGGGCCTGCAAAACCAGATCGCCCTCACCGCCGACCGGCGCAACACCGTGATCCGCGTCAACCGGGTGGCCCGCACCGCCATCGACATCTTCGACGAGATCATCGACAAGGACAAGCTGGACAAGCAGGACCTGGAGTTGATCATTGAAAAAGTCCTGGTCTTTGAGGACCATCTCGAGATCAGGCTCAATCGGGACATCGACGCGCTGCTGAACAGCGGCGCCTTGGCGCTGGACGAAGCAACGGAGGCTGTCCCCGCAAATTTTAGCTTAGACACGGTGGATAGCGCATCTGACGGCTTGACCGCCGTCACCCAGTCCTCGCGGAACCACGGGGACAAGGTCTATCGTGTCAATGTTGTCAGCGACGGAGACCCTTTGGAGATTTTTGTGGACCGCGAGGGAGAGATCATTCTCAAAAAATATTCTCCCATCGGCGAACTGTCCGCTTTCGCCCGGGAATATGCGGACGCGATCAACGAGACGCTGGAAAAGCCGGTGCTGATCGCGGACCGGGACAGCATTATCGCTGTCAGCGGCGCGCCGAAAAAGGATTTTCTGGGCAAAGCCATCGGCAGGCTGGTGGAAAAATCCATGGCTGAACGGCGGGTGCTCATCAATCAGACCGACGGCGAGCAAAACGGCAGCATCATCGCTGACGAGCAGGGCGAGCCCGGCCTGAACTTCGGCGGCGAGCTGTCCATGCCCATTATTGCCGGCGGCGACCCCATCGGCGCCGTGATCATTTGCAGCCCGGACAACCTGGGCGACGTGGAGCGGAAAGTGGCGCAAAGCGCTGCCGGCGTCCTGGCCCGTCAAATGGAAAACTAAGACCAAAGCCCATCCGGCAATGCAAAACCGCTCTTTTCCGAAGGGAACAGAACCACGGCGCTTACTTTACCGCGGTTTTCTTTTCTCCAAAAAGAACGGTTTTTCTTTTATTTTGCCAATTTTTATGCTATGCTGGTATGCGAGGTGATCAGATGTCGGAACAACAATTATGCGATGCCGCCAAATGGCAACGTTTGGTGGAGATTATGGAGCGCCTGCGCGCGCCGGGAGGCTGCCCCTGGGACCGGGCCCAGGACCATCAGTCCCTGAAACGTTATTTTCTCGAAGAAACCTACGAGGTGCTGGACGCCATCGACAGCGGCGATGACCGGGCGCTCTGCGACGAACTGGGGGACGCCCTGCTCCAGGTAGTGTTCCATGCCCAGATCGCCCGGGAAGAAGAGCGCTTTACCATCGACGACGTGCTGGACAATATCAATGCCAAACTGGTGCGCCGTCACCCGCATATTTTTGGCGAAGGCCATGCGGAAACGCCGGAAGCGGTGCTCTCCATGTGGGAGCGGATCAAGGTCAAAGAACGCGAGCAAGCGTCGGGGAGCGCCAGGGAGCGGCTGATGAAGGTCAACGACAATCTGCCGGCGCTGCTGATGGCCCAAAAGGTGCAGGATAAAGCGGCCCGGGTGGGCTTCGACTGGCCGGATATCAGCGGCCCGGAAGCGAAGCTGGCGGAGGAGATCGCCGAATTGCGGGCGGCCCGAACCGCGGAGGAAAAGCTGGACGAGCTGGGCGACGTGCTGTTCGCCGTGGTCAATGTGGCCCGTTTTCAGCAGGTGGACGCGGAGGGCGCTTTGCGCCATACGGTGAAGAAGTTCATCGCCCGCTTCAATGATATTGAAAAGCAGATGGAAGAGAGCGGCCAGCAGTGGGGGGAAATCTCCCTGGAAGAAATGGACCATTACTGGGACCTGGCCAAAGCGCGGGGGTTATAGGAGGTACTATGCGTCTGGACAAATATTTGAAGGTGTCGCGGATCATCAAGCGCCGCACCGTGGCCAAGGAGGTCTGCGACGCGGGCCGCATCCTGGTCAACGGCCGGCCGGCCAAGGCCGGCACGGATATCGCGACGGGCGACCGGCTCGCCATCAGCTACGGCGGCAAAACCACTGTGGCGGAGGTGCTGCTGGTGGCGGAAACTATCCGGGCCGACCAAAGCGATACCATGTACCGGATTATCAGCGAAACATAAACATCCTTTCCCCCGCATATGTTTTAGCAAAAGCACAGGGCGGGGGATTTTTTATGGCCGACGGCAAGCAGACCATGATCCTAGAGGACCGGCAGCAGCTCAACATTACCGGCATCACCAATGTGGACAGTTTTGACGAGAACCGTATCGAGCTGTCCGGCGTGATGGGCAGCATCGATATCGGCGGGGAAAGTTTAAGGATCGCCGCTTTGGACCTGGACAAAGGCCGTATCGCCATCAGCGGTACGGTGGAGGCCATCGTCTATGGCCAAAACAGGGAAGAGCGTAGCGTCCGCCATAAGAGCAAAAAGGCCCTGTCCCGTATTCTAAGATAAGCATGGAAAACGCCAATTGGATCGCTGTCCAAATCTATAGCTTTTTCGCCGCCCTGACAGCCGGCCTGCTGGCCGGCTTTTTTTATGCGCGATACAAGCACTGGCTGTCCCGCTCGCCCCGCCGCCTGTACCGCCGCCATTGCTGGAAAACCGACGCCCTGTTCGGCCTGATGCTGGCGCTGTTTTTTTGCGCCTGGTGGTTTTTGCTCACCGAGGGCAGCGTGCGGGTCTCGGTGTTCGCCTGGATCGCCTGCGGCTGGCTGATCGCCCATCTGTTGGCCGGGCACAGCCACAAATAGGGATATGATTATAATTTTGTCCATATTTTGTAGTTGATTTGTAGAAATATACCTGCTATAATTGATTTATCCGCTGGCAGCCGTTTTAGGTAGATTTGAGGGAAAGCCGTGCAGATCGAGATCCGCAACGCACAATATCTCAGCTTTCGCGAAAAACAGGTGGTCACGCTGAAAGAAACCGGGGTCAGCGCCGCGGAGATCGCCGCCCGCCTGCATGTGGCGGAAAGCACGGTGGCCACCCTCTACAACCGGGCCAGGGCCAAAGGCTATGAGACAGTGATTGTGATTTCCGGCGACCCGCTGGGCATTTTGGATAACGGGATTGAGGATGACGAACAGAACGCATAAAAGACGAAGATCCGTCCGCTGGGGCAAGCTGCTGATCGTCATGATGGCGCTGCTGTTTTCCGTGCGCTTGGGCCGGCAGGTCCAGCAATATCTGAGCCTGAACGAGGAAGCGGAAGCGTACCGCCAGCAATTGGCGGCCGTCCAGGCTGAATACGCGGACAAGCAGGAGCAGATCGACCTGCTCTCCAACGACGCTTATATCGAGCGGCTGGCCCGCTCGCGGCTGGGCATGGTCAAGCAAGGGGAGACCGTGGTGCTGACCGTGGACGCCGACCTGCCCACCATGGCGGCGGTCAGCGACCAAATGGACACCACCCTGAGAGACTGATCCCGGTTCCCAGAGAAAAATGTTTGACATTTTTCCGCTGTTTTACTATAATGTATCACTAGGAACAGCGGAGGGATGTATGGTATGGCAATCAGCGTAGGCGACATCATTGAGGCAAAAGTCACCCGCATTACCTCTTTTGGCGCTTTTGTTGACTTAGGCAACGGCTTATCCGGTTTGGTGCACATTTCGGAAGTCGCCAACGCTTATGTGCGCGATATCAACGACTACCTGAAGATCGGCGATACGGTGAAAGTCAAGGTGGTCAATGTGGAAAACGAGCATAAGATCGGCCTGTCCGTTAAGCAGGCTGCGCCTCCTCCCGCTCCGGCTCCCAAGCCGCAGCCGGCGGAGTATTTTTTTCAGGAAGCGCCAGCAACCGAGGTCGGGTTCGAGGATAAGCTGGCCCGCTTCATGAAAGACAGCAATGAAAAGCTGGTGGCCCTAAAGAAGCACCAGGAAGGCAAAAAAGGACGTTAAAACCATCCCCGGGGATGGTTTTTTCTTAAGGAGGAACACTATGCTTGCCGCCATTGACATCGGCTCCAATACGGTGCAGATGCTGACCGCCGCGGCTGCAGACGGCAGCCTGGCGGACCGGCGCAATTATCTGCGCACCACCCGGCTGGGTTCCGGGACCGACGGCCGCCTGGCTTCTTCCGCCATTGCCGAAACCGCCGCCATTGTCGGCGAATATTTGGACGAGCTGGCGGCCCGGGGCGTGAAGCAGGTGCGTATCCTGGCCACTTCGGCGGTGCGGGACGCGCTGAACAGCGGGGAGTTGCTGTCCGCCATCGCCGTTGCCGCGCCCGGCGCGCCGAAGGTGGAGATCCTCAATGGCGATCAGGAAGCCCGCCTGTCTTTCCTGGGCGCCCGGGTCTCCGTCGAGGCCCCCCGCCATTGGCCGGTGGCGGACCAGGGCGGCAGTTCCACGGAGCTCATTTACGACCTCACGGGCCGGATCGAGACGGTCAGCGTCAATGTGGGCGCGGTCCGGGCGAAGGCCAACGGTTGGAGCAGGGAAGAGATCAAAAAGCGGCTCTCCCGGGTCGTGCGGCGGCTGACCGACGCCGATACCATCGTAGGCGTGGGCGGCTCCATCACCACCGCCGCCGGGCTGCTGGCCGGGCTCGCGGAGTACAGGCGGGAGGCCATCGAAGGCGCGGAGCTGGATTATGGGGGCCTGGACAAGCTCAGGGAGGAATTGCTGCCGCTCACCCTTCCGGAACGCTGCGCTTATTCTCCGCTCTTGAGCAGCAGAGGGGAGATCATGGAGCAGGGCCTGGATATTTGGCTCTCGCTTCTGGAAATACTGGAACTGCGTAAAATCAAGGTCTGCGGCGGCGGCATTCTGGACGGGGCCGTGGCGGAGATGATAGGAGTGAAGCTATGCAACTGATCAAGGCAAAAATACTTATCAACGAAAAGATCAGGGTGAAGGCGGATTTTTATCTGATGGAACTGCTGGCTCCGGCGCTGGCCGCGGAGGCCCGCCCCGGGCAATTTATGATGCTCACCGCCGTAACCGGCGAAAGCCCTTTTTTGAAGCGGCCCATGGGCATCAACGCCATCAACCGGGACCGGGGCACGGTGCGGGTCATTTATAAGCTGGCCGGCAAAGGCACCAAGGCCATGAGCCGCCTCAAGGCCGGGGAACGCATCGACGTGCTGGGCCCCCTGGGCAACGGCTGGAACATCGATCCCATCGGCACCAAAAGCGCGGTGCTGGTGGGGGGCGGCAGCGGCATCGCCACCTTGCTGCCCCTGGCTCAGGAACTGGAACGCCGGGACATCGCCGTAGACATCATCCTGGGCGGCCACAGCGCGGAGCACATCATCTGCGTGGAGGAATTTTCCCATCAGGGCCGCAGCCTCATCGCCACCGAGGACGGCACCATGGGCGCAAAAGGCCGCATCGATATCTTTTTTTCGGACGAGCCTCATTACGATATGGCTTATATCTGCGGCCCCCTGCCGATGATGAAAAAGGCCGCCGCCTGGGCCATGGCCTATGACGTGCCCTGCCAGGTCTCCCTGGAGGAACGCATGGGCTGCGGCTTCGGCGTCTGCATGGGCTGCGTCTGCGAACACCGGGACGCGGAGGGCGAGATCAGCTATCAGCGGGTCTGCCGGGAAGGCCCGGTATTCTGGGCCAGGGAGGTGTTCTTCCATGGCTGATCTCAATGTGACCGTGGGCGGCCTGAACATGAAGAACCCGCTCATCACCGCCAGCGGTACCGCCGGCTACGGCCGGGAACTGGCCCAGCTGTTCGACCTCTCCTTATTGGGCGGCATCGCGGTGAAGGGCACCACCCTCACGCCCCGGCTGGGCAATCCGCCGCCCCGCATCGCCGAAACTCCTTCCGGCATGCTGAACAGCGTGGGCTTGCAGAACCCGGGCGTGGAAAAGGTGCTGGCCACGGAACTGCCCTTTTTGCGCCAGTTCGATACGGCCATCATCCTCAACATGGCCGGCCACCAGATGGACGACTACCGCCGCATGGCGGAAATCCTGGGGGAGGAGCCCGGCATCTCCGCCCTGGAAGTGAATATTTCCTGCCCCAATGTGAAAGAGGGCGGCATGGCTTTCGGCGCGGACCCGGACAGCGCGGGCCGGGTGATCTCCCTGGTGCGGGCGGCCACGAAGCTCCCGGTCATCGCCAAGCTCACACCCAATGTCACCGATATCGCGGAAATCGCCCGGGCCGTGGAAGCCGCCGGCGCCGACGCGGTGTCGCTGATCAACACCATGCTGGGCATGGCCATCGATGTGGAACGGCGGCGGCCTTTGCTGGCCAATACCTTCGGCGGCCTCTCCGGCCCGGCCATCAAGCCTGTGGCCCTGCGCATGGTCTGGCAGGCGGCCCACGCCGTCTCCATTCCCGTGATCGGCATGGGCGGCATCACCAGCGCCGTGGACGCCCTGGAATTCATCATGGCGGGGGCCTCCGCTTTCCAGATCGGCTCCGCCAATTTTCATAATCCCAGCGCCGCGCCGCAGATCATCAGCGAGCTGAACGCCTGGCTGGATTACCGCCATATCGACAGCGTGGCCGACCTGGTGGGCGCGGCCTGGTAAAAGCGATCCGGGCTACAAAAGCAACAGTCATCCAGCCCTTGTTTCTGATCAGCCTGGCGGCAAAAGAGGTTTTAGGCCACCGTTCCAGAAAATAAATAGGGCAGCTATCCACAAAATAGACGGAGGTTATTTGCATGAACATGCGGGAAATGAACAAGGACCAACTGGAGCGGGCCAAGAGGGAGCAGGAACAGGCCTACGCCGCCTGGAAAAGCCGGGGCATTCAGCTGAATATGGCCCGGGGCAAGCCCTGCGCCCAGCAGCTGGAATTGAGCCGGGGCCTGCATGAGCCGCTAACGGATTTCAAAGACGCCGACGGCGTGGATACGCGCAATTACGGCGGCCTGACCGGCATCCCGGAAGCGAAGAAATTGTTCGGCGCCATTTTGGGCGTGGACCCGTCGCTGGTGATCATGGGCGGCGCCGCCAGCCTGAATCTGATGTACGATATGGTGTGCCGGGCCTATACCCACGGCGTGCTGCCGGGCCTCCCGCCCTGGCGTAAGCTGGAGCGGGTCAGGTTCCTCTGCCCGGCGCCCGGCTATGACCGTCATTTCGCCATCACGGAGCATTTCGGCTTCGAACTGCTCACCGTGGCCATGACCCCGGCCGGTCCGGATATGGATCAGGTGGAAGAGCTGGCGAAGGATCCGGCGGTGAAAGGCATCTGGTGCGTGCCCATGTACAGCAATCCGGACGGCATTACCTATTCCGACGAAACGGTGCGCCGCCTGGCCAACCTTGAACCCGCGGCTCCGGATTTCCGCATTTTCTGGGACAACGCCTATTGCCTGCATCACCTGGACGCCGCGGACCGGGATGTGCTGGCCAATGTTTACGACGCCTGCCGGGCCGCGGGTCATGAGGATATGGTCTACCTGTTCGCTTCCATGTCCAAGATCACCCTGGCCGGGGGCAGCATCTCCGCCATGGCCATGAGCCCGGCCAATTACGCCTGGGTGGAGAAGCAGCTGGCCATTCAGACCATCAGCTATGATAAAGTCAACCAGCTGCGCCATTGCCGCTTCTTCCCGGACCTGGCCGCGGTGGAGGCCCTGATGGTCCGGCACGGCGCCATCCTGAAGCCCAAATTCGAGCTGGTCCTGGAGTTGCTGGACCGGGAAATCGCGCCGTTGGGCATCGCGTCCTGGCACCGGCCCAAGGGCGGCTATTTCGTCAGCTTTAACGCCTTGCCCGGCACGGCCCGCCGCATCGTGGCTTTGTGCAAGGAAGCCGGCGTGACCCTGACCGGCGCCGGCGCCACCTATCCCTATCAGAAGGACCCTCGAGATAGCAATATCCGCCTGGCCCCCAGCTTCCCGCCCCCGGAGGAGCTGCGCCAGGCCATGGAAGTGTTCTGCGTGGCCGTGAAGCTGGCCGCCGCGGAGAAACTGCTGGCGCAATAGCCGCCGGGACCAACGCTGCAAGAAGGCCGCCTGTCAAGGCGGCCTTTTGTTTTCAGGTTTTGACCCGGCCGGGATGGGTTTTGATAAACAACCGCCCATCACACCGTCAGCGCGCCTCTTGCCGGCATGCTATGCTGCGATGGCTGCGGAGGCCGGGAAAGCCGCATATCGCCCGGCCCGGAAGGGCGAAGGCCCGGGTTGGCGACAAGACATTGTATTATGTCGGTTTATATGGTAAAATTAGGAAAAATAGGAGGCAGGGGCTATGCGGAATGTGATTGCGGTCATTTTAAAGGTGCTTGCGATTGTGATTACTGTCGTTGCCGTTATCCTGGTTGTGATCGGTATTGAAGAGTTAGAGGGCGTGGGGGGCATGCTGACCATTCTTTACGCGGTGGTGCTCAGCTTTAGCATATACACCTATGGAGAAGTGATACAATTATTGCAGGATATCAAGAACAATACGGGGGGCTGCGGCGTGAAGCAAAGCCAGGAGCAGCTGCCGGGTATTTAACGTCCGCAAGGAGGTTAGCAAATGGCCAGGTATGAGATCATCAGGCATGAGAAACAGCCCTATTGGTTTTCCGGCTGCCCGGTATTCCTGGACGCTCACGCCATCACCAGGGATAATCTAAACGGCAGCATGCTGGCCCAATGCAAATTCAAAAACATGTCCGGGCGCATCGTAACCGCCATGGACATCAAACTGTTTTGCTTCACCGCGGATCATGCCGGCCTGCCCGGGGTGGAGAAATTTTCGCTGCTTAACCTGCAGGCGGGCCAGTATGATTTGTTTGGCGGCAACCAGGCCGTTCCTTTGCCGGACAGCGCCACCAGAATTATTTCCATCCAGCCCTTGCGCATCGTCTTTGGCCAGGGGGAAATCTGGGAAAACCAGGATCTTACCAGGTTTTTTGTGCCGCTGGATACAAGTCAGGACCTCATCAGCCTGCCGGACGATTTTGCCGGGCAATATGAACGGGATTTGGCGAAAGCGGGGATACATAAAAGCCATCTTTTTTGGCCCAAGGTGGCGGATCAATACTGGCTGTGCGGCTGCGGCGCTTACCTCTCCCCGGACAACCCTGTTTGCCACGCCTGCGGCGCCCATTTGCCCGCGCTGCTCTCCCTGCACGAGCCCCAGGGCCTGCAGGAAAGGTTGTCTCGTTATCGCATCGAAAAAGAGCGGCAGGACCAGGCCCGGAAAAAGAGGAGATTCGCCCTGATCGCCGGCGCCGCGCTGGTCCTGGCAATCGCCATCGGCGCGGCCAGCCTGCTGGCCAAAGAGGAGCCGGTGGAAAGCACGGCTGATATGTACGACCGGCTCTGTGAATCCGTGGTGCTGCTGGAGATATATGACGAGCAATATGAGCTGATCGCCATGGGCAGCGGTTTCTTTATTATGGACGATCAAACCATCGCCACCAACTACCACGTGATCAACGGCGCCCGCTATATCGCGGCCTATTCCAATGCCGGCGATTATTACGATGTGGCTTATGTGCTGGCCTATAACCAGGATCCGGATCTGGCCATCGTCGGCTGCTCCGTTCCCACGGGTCAGGCGCCGCTCGCCCTGGCCGACTCCGGCGAAATCAACCGGGGCGACGACATTTTCGCCATCGGCAGTCCCCTGGGTTTGCAAAACACCATTTCCGACGGGATTGTCAGCGCTATGTGGGAAGACGGCGGCACGCAGTATATTCAAATTACCGCCCCTATTTCTCCCGGCAGCAGCGGCGGCGCTTTATTTAACGCCCGGGGAGAGGTGATCGGCGTTACTTCTTCCTCCTTTGTGGAGGGGCAAAATATCAACTTCGCCATCTCCGCCAACAATCTGAAAAATCTTATCGGCGATATCGACAGCCCTGTGCCGCTAAGAGAATTGCCGGCGGCCGGTTATCCGTTGGCCGGCACGGCCCAAACGGAGGGGGCTGGTTCGGGAGAGGATAGCGGCGATGGGGACGGGCCGGACAGCCAGCCCAGCGGGTCCGCCGGCGGGTCCGGTAATCATGGCAAGGATTCCGGCAATGCTTCCGCCAGCGGCGGCGCAGGTTCCGGCGGCAATTCTACCGCAAATATTCCCACATCCAACAGCCAGCTGCAGGATGTGACCATCGCCTCCGTTTCCGGGGAGACCAGCGGGGAGATCGTTTGGACGCCCAATAAATACGCCAACCGCTACTGTGTGGCGATCTGGATCACGGACAACAGCTATAGCGATGATGAGTATCAGGAATTCTATTACGCCCCCGGTGAATGTACGTACGGCGATTACTGCAAAATCGCTTATTCCGGTTTACATAGCGGCACCGGTTATGCGGTTGACGTAGCCGCTCAGTATGTCTTGCCTGCAGCCGCCGGCGCAGAGGGGGCCTATGATTCGCTGGAAGGGTACAAATACTACAGCGGAGCCGGGACGAAATATACGTTTACCACCCCGGGAGAAGGACCCAGCAATGCTGCGGCGGCTAAAGACTATACCATCTCGGTCTCGCCCGCCGATCTTTCCTTCGCCGTGGGCGAGACCATTACGGTAACGATAACACATAATGACGAATACGCCTCGGTCTTTCTTTCTGCCATCGATTTTGGTACGGCCCGGTATACGCAGGGCTATTCTTGGAAATACGGATATACGGAATTTGAACTCACCGGCACGGAACCCGGTTATCAACTCATACAATTTTACTATACCGCTTCCTCGGGGGAGGTCATTAAGTCCGACGTCATGACGCTGACGGTCTATTGATCGCGTTAAACACTTAAATAAGCGACCGGAAAGCCGCTGTCCGGGCGCCGGGATTGCGCCGGGATCGACGGGGCGTTGAAAAGAGGCGTTCTTAAACGAACGCCTCTTGCTTAATTCCGGTTTGAGACGGGGCTTATTCCAATTTGCCGAAATTGCTTAAAGGCAGCAGGCGGAACACCGCTTTGCCGCTGATGCTGTCCCGGTTGATCACGCCGATGCTGTCCAGGCGGCTGTCGCGGCTGTCGGCCCGGTTATCGCCCATGACGAAATAAAAGCCGTCGGGGATAATCATGTGCACGTCGCCGTCTGTCTCCACGCCGCCCAGGTATGCTTCCTCCAGTTCCACGCCGTCCACATAGACCTTGCCCTCGGAAATGAGCAATTCTTCGTTGGGCAGGCCGATCACGCGCTTGATATAATCCTCCCCCGGCAGGTCCGGCGCCTGCAGCACCACGATGTCGCCCCGCTGCGGCTCGCCCAGCAGATAGGGGATCTTGGCCGTGACCAGGCTGTCCCGGTCCTCCAGGGTGGGGTACATGGAGGTGCCGTCCACGATCGTGATGTCGAACACATAGGCCCTGAGCACAAACGCCACCAAAAAGGCGATGATGATGATCTTCACATAGGACCAGACCACGGCCCAGATGCTTTCCTGCTCCACGCCCTTGACCTGTTCCGGGGCCGCCGGCGTGATGGGCCGGATTTCCTGCTTTTTGGCCGGGCCGGCGCTGAAAGCCCGCATCGCCGGGGTGGTCTGGTCGTTCAGCTGCTGCAATTGCTGCTGATCGATGTGGAACAGCTCCACGATGCGCTGCCATTCGTCCTTGGCCCGTCTGGAAAGGGCCTCGATTTCGTGCAGATAGCGCCGGGCTTCCACATTGATCTCGCTCAGATAATCGATATTGGCTTCCGTTTCCGACAATCCCTGATGCAGCCGGCGGTTCAGGTCATGCTTTTGATAGGCGATTTCCAGGGTGGCCAGCAGCTTCTTGGCTTCCGCAGTGGCGTAAGCGTCCTCGATCCGGGAGCCTTCCGTGATGCTGGCGAACGCGGCCCTCAAGGCCGCGGATTCATTATCCAGCGCGGTGATCTCGGCGCAGACGTCGTCAATGCGCTGGCTGAGCCGGTTGCGTTCGTCGGTGGCCGCTTTGGACGCCGCCGCCAGAGCTTCGCATACCGAGGCCTGGGCCTGATAGGCGGCTTCGGCGGAGAGCATCAGCGAGCGGGTGCTGTAGATAATGCTGTTGGACAGGCCGTCTTTCGCCTGCGGGTAGGCCGGCAACACCGTGGACATGGTGTTTTCGTTGTTGTACATCGCCTTTTTACAGGCCTGCTCTGAAACGCAGGCTTGCTGCTGGGCCTTCTCCGCGATCTCCAGCAGCGAATCGACTACCGAGTTAGCGTAGGGTAGTTTATAGATGCGGCCCGCTACGGAAGGGGTTCCCGCCGGCGGGGTCAAGGTAGAATTATCCTGTCTGGACACTGAATCACCTGCCCACTGTTATGCTGTGCTGTTGCCGGGATTGCGCCACTAAATTATATTATAACACTATACTGTGCCGGGATAAAGAAATTTTTTTTGCCGCGCAGCAGGGAATTGCCGATCTCGCTTTAATTTTATTTAATTAAATATTTGTGATGAAAAAATGAAGCGGAGCAGGAACTTTCGTGAAAAAGGTCATAATTTATACGGACGGCGCGTGTTCCGGTAATCCCGGCCCCGGCGGCTGGGGCTGTTTGCTCATCTACGGGGAACAGCGCCGGGAACTGTCCGGCGGGGAAACCGCCACCACCAATCAGCGCATGGAGCTCTTTGCGGCCATCGCCGGCTTACAAGCCTTGAAAGAACCCTGTCAGGTGCTGCTCTATAGCGACAGCGCTTATCTGATCAATGCTTTCCGCCAGGGCTGGCTGGCCAACTGGCAGAAGAACGGCTGGATGAACAGCAAAAAGGAGCCGGTGGCCAACCAGGAGCTGTGGCAGGAATTGGCGCGTCTGACCGCCATCCACCGGGTGGAATGGCGCAAAGTCCAAGGGCATCGGGGACAGCCGGAAAACGAGCGCTGCGATGAGCTGGCCAGAAACGCTATCCCCAAACATCAGGATACCGAAGGAGTTTGATCATGACGGATTTTCAACCTTTATTCGACGCTGTGCTGGAAGGCGATAACAGCCTGGCTTTGTCGCTGACCGGTCAATATTTGGCCGCAGGCTCGCTGCCGCTGGAGATCATCAACGACGGCCTGATCGCCGCCATGGGGGAAGTGGGCCGCCTGTTCAAGGAAGGCGAACTGTTCGTGCCGGAGGTGATGATGTCCGCGGGCATTGTCTCCCAAGTCATCGACCAATTGAAGCCCCTGATGGAAGGGGAGAACGAATCCCGGGGCGTGGTGGTCATCGGCACGGTCAAAGGCGACCTGCACGATATCGGCAAAAACCTGGTGGCGCTGCTGCTGGAAAGCAACGGCTTCACCGTGGTGGACCTGGGCAACGATGTGGCGCCGGAAGCCTTCCTCAACGCCGCCCGGCAGCATCAGGCCGATGTGGTGGCGCTTTCAGCGCTGCTGACCCTGACCATGGTCAATATGAAAGCGACCATCGATCTGTTTGACGCGGCAGGGGAGCGGCGGCGCTTCCCCATCATCGTGGGGGGCGCGCCGGTGAGCCCGGATTACGCCCGGGAGATCGGCGCCGACGGCTACGGCGAAGACGCGCTGGAAGCCGTGATTTTATGCCACAATATCATGGAGGGAAAACAATGATCATCGGGGAACTGATCAATTCCAGCCGCAAAGCCATGCGTCCGCTGATCGAGGCTTGGGACGGGGAGGCGATTATTGCCGTGGCCCTGGCTGAGCAGGCGGCGGGCGCCGACTATATCGACGTGAACTGCGGCACCTTCACCGCCGACGAGCCGGAGCGGCTGACCTGGCTGGCCCGCACCGTCAGCGAGGCGGTGCAAAAGCCGCTCTGCCTGGACAGCCCCAATCCGGCGGCGCTTCGGGCGGCCCTGCCCTATACGGGGCAGCGCCCCATCATCAATTCCATCAGCGCCGAACAGGCGCGGTATGACAGTATATTACCCCTGGCACTGGAATTTAATACCAAGCTGATCGCCCTGACCATGAGCGACGGACAGATCGCCCAAACAGCGGAGCAGCGTTTCCGGATCGCCGACCGGCTGATCACGGACCTGACCAAAGCCGGGATGAAGGCGGAGGATCTCTACCTTGACCCGCTGGTGCAGCCCCTGTCCGTTTCCGGACCGGGCGCCAAGGTCATTACCGACACCGTGTACCGCATCAAGCAGCGCTATCCGGATATCCATACCGTCTGCGGATTGTCCAATATCAGCTTCGGCCTGCCCAACCGCAAGCTGATCAACCGCTATTTTCTGGCGCAGCTGGTGGGCTTCGGCATGGATTGCTTTATCCTGGACCCCACGGATCAGCAGCTGATGGCCGCTTATTATACCGCCCGCGCCCTGGCCGGAGCGGACCCGTTCTGTGCAAGATATCTGAAAGCGCACCGGCAGGGATTTTTTCAGGATTGACGAGGAAGAATATATTTTTAGTAGGCGATTATCCTGAAAATAGATAGTATTTTTTATGGAAAATTCCTACTTTATTGAGTGCCGGGGATTGATTAAAACTTGCCTTTATGGTATAATATGAACAATCAGTATACTTGTATCCAAAAATGGCAGCGAATAAGGGAGGAAGCCGTTATGAATGTCATCGGAGTGGATACGCCGCGGATAGACGGACCGGCTAAAGTAACGGGAAAACAGCAATATGCTTCCGATATTATTATTCCCGGCATGATGTACGGCGCGCTGCTCAGGTCGCCCTACCCCCATGCGGAAATACTCAGTATCGATACCAGCGCGGCGGAAGCCCTGGGCGCGGTATGCCTCACTTATGACGATATCTGCATCTACCGGGCGGATAGCGCTCCGGTGGTCACGGGCCCGCCTTCCCGCAACGACGCGAATAAAGTGCCTGCTATGTACAATGAGCGCAGCGTCAGCGTACCGGCCGCCACCTATCGGGACCGCACCGTTCTGCCGCGGAAAGCCCGCCATATCGGCGAGCCCATCGCCGCCGTGGCCGCGGACAGCGAAGAGCTGGCATGGAAGGCCATGAAGGCCCTGAAGGTGGAATATCAGGTGCTGGAGCCGGTCTTCGATCCCCTGGAAGCCATGAAGGACGGCGCCCCCCGGCTTTACGACAAAGTCTACCTGGGCGACAAAGAGGTTTTGATCAAGAACAATATCGGCGTGGTGCGCAATATCGACGAGGGCGATTGCGACGCCGGCTTTGCCCGGGCCGACCGCATTTTCGAGGACGATTTCGAGCTGCCCCGCATCTATCACGCCCAGTTGGAGACCAAGGGCTGCGTGGCCGCGCCGGATAACGAGGGCGGCGTCACGGTGTGGGCTACCGCCCAGTCCATCCACGGCAACCGCCAGCTGCTGGGGCGGGCTTTGAATCTGCCCCTGTCCAAGATCAATGTGAAGAAGATCACCATCGGCGGGGCTTTCGGCTCCAGCATCCAGGTGAACACCGTGACCCCCATCTGCGCGGCGTTAGCCCTGAAAGCCCGCCGCCCGGTGAAGCTGCTCTCCTCCCGGGAGGAGGATTTTTACAGCCATCAGAAATATCCCTCCCGCTTCCATGTGAAAATGGGCGTCAGCAACGAGGGCGTGATCACCGCCGCCCATATCACGGCGCTGGTGGATTTCGGCGCCCACCAGATCCAGCCCCTGGCCTATATGGGCTGCGTGGCCGGCTGGTTCGCCTCCCTTTATAAGTACGACGGCAACATCCGCTTCAACGGCATTGCCGTCTATACCAATAAAACGCCCTGCTGCGCCATGCAGGGCTACGGCAATCCCCAGGTCAATTTCGCCGTGGAGAGCATGGTGGATAAGATCTGCGAGGAAATGGGCTTTGACGCGATCGAGTTCCGGCTGAAAAATTACCGGGGCGTGGGCTGCGAATTCTGGGGACAGGGTCCCACCATCCGCTCCATCATCAAAAGCTGCGGCGTGGAGGAAAGCCTCTTAACCGGCAAGGAGATCATGGATTGGGAGCGCCGGGGCAAATATACGGACAAAACCGGCGCGATCCGCCGAGGTCTGGGCGTGGCCCGGGGCTTTCATTGCTCCGGCACCGCCGGCCCCAAGGAAGGCGAGGTCATCGACTATTCCTCCGCTTTTGTGAAAATCAACGAGGACGGCTCCGTGGACGTGGTCACCCCGGTGGTGGATCACGGCGGCGGCACCTGGGACGCCATTGCCAAAATCGCCTCCGAAACGCTGCAGGTGCCCCTGGATCTGGTGGGCCTCTCTCCCGCCGATACCAAAAACACCGGCTACGACGTGTGCACCCATGCCACCCGCGGCGTGTACTGCGGCGGCGCGGCCGTGCAGTACGTGGCGAACAAGGTCAGGGAGAAGCTGCTGGAAACAGCCAGCCGCCTTCTGGATGAGCACCCCCAGCACCTGGAAGTGGTGCTGAGCGAGGAACTCCATCAGGGCGTGGTCCGGGTCAAGGGCTACCCGCAAAAATTTATGACCATCGGGGAGATCGCCAAGAAAGCCCAGATCAACAGCTGGGGCACCATCCAGTATGCCGACAGCTACCGCCAGAAGAACTGCCCGCCCTGTTTCACCACCCATTTCGTGGAGGTGGCGATCGATACCCGCACCGGCGAGATCACTTTCCCCAAGGTGCTGCTGTACGGGGATTGCGGCACCGCGGTGAATCCCGGGTTGCTGCACGGACAGCTGATCGGCTCCTTCAACCGGGGCCTGGCCTATACGGTCTACGAGGAACTGCCTTTGGACGAGCGGGACGGCCACTTGAAGAACCACGGCCTCTTGGTGGACTACAAGCTGCCCACCTCCTGGGAAATGCCCAAAATCGACCAGGTGATCGTGCGCCATGCCAATACCTACGAACCCACCGGCCCCTTCGGCGCCAAGGGCATCGGCGAGGCGGCGCTGGCCAGCGTCCAGGCGGCCATTGCCAACGCCGTCTATAACGCGGTGGGCATCCGCTTCCACAGACTGCCGATCACGCCCGAGGTGATGCTGAAGGCGTTGCGGGAAGGCGCGAAGGAGGTATATTGATGAATACGAGGATCATCGACGCGGAATACGATTATCTGGCGCCGCAAGACTGGGCGGAGGCCCTGGATTTTGCGGCCGGGCATCCGGGCGTCAAGGTCATGGCCGGCGGCACGGATGTGCTGGTGAAGCTGAAAACCGGCGCGCTGCCGGACTTACAGTATCTGCTGGATCTCAAACGTATCGACGGGCTGGATTACGCCCGCGAGGCAACGGACGGCAGCTTCCATATCGGGCCCCTGGCCAAGCTGTCCCGGCTGGAACAAGAGCCGCTGATCCTGGCCCGTTATCCGGCCCTGGCCGCGGCCTTGCAGCTGATGGCCTCCATCTCCGTGCGGAACATGGGCACCATGGCCGGAAATATCTGCAATGCCAGCCCGGTGGCTGACAGCGTCATCCCCGCCATCTGCTATAACGCCCTGCTGACTCTGGAAAGCCGGGGCCGGGGCTTCCGCACCGTGCCCCTCGAGGATTTTTTCCTGGCCCCCGGCGTCAGCGTCATGGAATCCGACGAATTGCTGGCGGATATCATGCTGCCGGAGCCGGCGGAGAACACCGGCGCCTGCTTTATCAAAAAATCCCGGGTGCGTCCGGATATCGCCAAACTTACCATCGGCGTGAAGCTGGTGCGGGAGGGCGGAAGCATCAGGGATTGCCGCATCGCCATGGGCGCCATCGCCGCCCGGCCCTATTTCTTCCGGGAACAAAGCGCGGCCCTGATCGGCAAGGAAATGACCGGACGGCTGATCGGGGAGACCGCGGCCGCCCTCGCGGACCACATCCGGCCCATCGACGACAACCGCACCACCGCCGAATACCGCAAACTCATCACGGAGGTCGTAGCGGCCGACGCCCTCAGGGAAGCCTGGCATCACGCGGGAGGTGAACTGGAATGAGCCGCCATGAAATCACGCTGAAAGTCAACGGCAAACCCCATCGTTTGCTGGTGGAAAGCAACGAACTGCTGCTGAACGTGTTACGGGAGCGCCTCTATCTGACCGGCAGCAAATACGGCTGCGGCATCGCGGAATGCGGCGCCTGCACCATCCTGGTGAACGGCAAATCCATGCTGTCCTGCCTGATCCCGGCGGTTTCCGCCGACGGCTGGGACATCACCACGGTGGAAGGCCTGGCGGAGGGCGACAAGCTGAGCCCGGTGCAGCAGGCTTTCATCGATAACAACGCCATCCAATGCGGTTTCTGTATCCCGGGCATGGTGGTCACCGGCACGGCGCTGCTGATGGAAAACCCTGATCCGGACGAGGAATATATCAAGGATTACCTGCGAGGCAATTATTGCCGTTGCACCGGCTATGTGGCTATGGTACAATCCATTCTGGACGCTGCGGCAAAAATGCGGAGCAGCGGGAACGACTGAAACATGCGACAAGCGCCGCCGGGCCGGAGCGTCTCCATCCCGGCGGCAATATGATAGCATACTGCTACTGCAATGATTTACCGTATCCGAGTATACAAGAGGTTGTCCGATAACGAGGTATGGCGCAGTTTATGGACAGCCTGACGAGAAAAGAGGGTCATGATATGAGCGATTTTCAATTCATCAAAGCTGCCGACCTCAAAAACGCCTACGCTCTCCTGGCGAAGCTGGGCCGGTCAGCCTTGCCGGTGGCCGGCGGCACCAACGTGATGCCGTTGATCCGCATGGGCAAGGCCGGAGACCGCACCCTGGTCAATATTCATGATATCGAGGCGTTGGCCGGGATCAAACTGTACCGGGGCCGCGTCACCATCGGCGCTTTGACCACCATTGCCACGCTGGCCGCTTCCGAGCTGCTGCTGGTCAAGGCGCCGGCTCTCTGTATGGCGGCCAATGTGTTTGCCGATCCCACCACCCGCAATTCGGCTACCGTCGGCGGCAATCTGGCTTTTTCCTCTCCGGCCGCCGATACCGCGCCGCCCTTGCTGGCTTTAGGCGCCACCCTGGTATTGGGCAGCGAAAAAGGCAAACGCCGCTTGCCCTTATGCGAGTTCTTCACCGGCGTCAACAAAAACGCGCTGGAACCCGGCGAACTGATCCTGGCGGTGGAATTCCCGTCCTGCCCCCATTCCGCATTCTATAAGCTGGGCTTAAGGAACGCCATGGCTATTTCCGTGGCAACGGCTTCGGCGGCGCTGCGCCGGGACAAGAATAATTGCATCACCGATATCAAGCTGGCTATGGGCTCGGTGGCGCCCACGCCGGTACGCTGCTACCATGTGGAGCAAGCCTTGCTGGGCAGGAAAGCCAACGGCGAACTGCTGCCGCTGATCGAAAAAGCGGCGGCGCAGGATATCCGCCCCATCGACGATATCCGGGCTTCCGCCGAATACCGGCGCCTGGTGGCGCCGGCGCTGCTGAACCGGGTCATCGCCAAGGCTTGCGGCCATTGTCCGAACGAGGGAGGGGAGCAAGAATGAGCAAAAAGATACCGCTGACCCTGACCGTCAACGGCGAGGAAAAAACATTCCTGGCCGAGCCGGAGCTGTCCTTGCTCAGGCTGCTGCGGGACAATTATTACTGGGACGTCAAATGCGGCTGCGAGGAAGGGGATTGCGGCACCTGCACGGTGCTGCTGGACGGAACGGCGGTCAAAAGCTGCGTGACCCTGGCGCATAACTGCGCCGGGCACAGCGTCTGGACCGTGAAGGGCCTGGGGCAAACTGACGTGTTGGGCCAGGAATTGCAGAAAGCCTTTGTGGAATGCGGCGCCGTCCAGTGCGGTTTCTGCACACCCGGCATGATCGTGGCGGCCCGCTCCTATCTGGAGCAGGACGGCGCCGCGGACCGGGACAAAATCCGCGCCGCCGTTTCCGGCAATCTCTGCCGCTGCACCGGCTATCAGAAGATCGTGGACGCCATCTACCGGGTAGCCCTGGAATACGGACAGGAGGTGCGCAAATGACTTTACAGGAGAAAACAAATTTCCGCATGGTCGGCAACCGGGTGCCCCGCCATGACGCCTGGGCCAAAGCCAAGGGCGAACAGCAGTATTCCGACGACTGGACCATGCCCAATATGCTGTACGGCAAAGTAAAGCGCAGCGACTATCCCGCCGCCATTTTGAAGAGCGTCGACACTTCCAAAGCCGAGGCCCTGCCCGGCGTGGCCTGCGTGCTGACGGCCAAGGATGTGCACCTGAATCAGGATCTGACCAAATTCGGCCAGATGCGGGACGTGGGCGGCGGTTTTGAGGGCCTGTATAAAGTGCTGGCGGACGGCAAGATCCGCTGCAAAAGCGAGCCCATCGCCCTGGTGGCCGCGGAAACCGAGGCCATCGCCGCGGAAGCCTGCCGCCTGATCGAGGTGGATTACGAGGTGCAGCCCGGCGTGTTCGACCCCCGGGAAGCCCTCAAGGAAGGGGCCTACCTCGTGTCTTCCGAAGACGGCACGAACAAGATCATGGAGACCAAGGTGGAAATGGGCGATATCGACAACGCCTGGAAAGACTGCGACCTGATCGTGGAGAACGATTATTACACGACCACCCATGACCACGCTTATCTGGAAACGGAATGCGGCATGGGCTGGATGGATGAAAACGGCGTCATCACCTTAAGGGTCGGCACCCAGGTGCTGGAGCATTACCGCACCATCGCCAAGGTGCTGGGCCTGCCCCATACCAAGGTGCGCAATCTGGGCGTGCCCATGGGCGGCGGTTTCGGCGGCAAGGAAGATATCACCGTGGAGACGTTCATCGCCCTGCTGGTGCAGAAGACCAGACGCCCGGTAAAAATGGTGTGGAGCAGGGAAGAAAGCATCGAATGCCATTCGAAGCGCCATCCGGAATACCTGCGTTACAGGACCGGCGCGACCAGGGACGGCCGCGTGCTGGCCCAGGAAGTCAGCATCGTCATGGACGGCGGCGGCTATACCTACTGCACACCCTGGGTGCAGATGTATTCTACCATCAACGGCCCCGGCTGTTACCGCATGCCCCATCTGCGCTGCACCAGCGTGTCCGTTTTCACCAACAACACTTTTTCCTCCGCCAACCGGGGCTTCGGCGTGCCCCAGGTCAATTTCTGCTACGAGCGGCAAATGGACGAGATCGCCCGCCAGCTCAACATCACTCCCTATGCGCTGCGCAAAATGAACGTCATGCATAACGGCGACCCGCTGTGCACCGGCTTTATCCCCCGGGGCCACGTGGCTTTGGACGAATTGCTGGACACGGTATGGTCCCAGCTCACGGACACGGCCAAAACCAAGGCGCCCAAGGACGGCGGCAAGCGCCTGGCCGACGGCCGCCTGTTCGGCCGGGGCATTGCCTGCGGCATGATGGGCTACGGCCGCCTGTGCTTCCTGCACGATAATTCCCGGGTGGGCCTCAGACTGGAGCTGGACGGCACCGTGACCTTGCGGGCCGGCGTGCCGGACTTGGGCGGCGGTCAGAGCAGCGTGCTCTGCCAGATCGCAGCGGAAGAGTTGGGCCTGCGCATGGAAGACGTGCATCCCTACATCATGGACACCCATCTGACGCCCCTCTGCGGCACCACCACCGCCACCCGCCAGCTGTATATGAGCGGCAACGCCTGCCTGGAAGCGGTGAAACCCCTCAAAGAACGTCTGGCCAGGAAAGCGGCTGAGATCATCAAGGCGGAATTCTATCCGCCTCGTCTGGAGGCGGGCTATGTCTGGGAACCTGATGTGGAGAATATCCTGGGCCAGCTGGAATTCCATGACCGCCGCATCTATTATTCCCCGGACCCGCAAAAGGGCGTGGATTTCAAGACCGTGGTGGCCCATATCTCCAACGAAGGCGGCGAATTGTTTAACGAAGGCCAGTTCAACGCGCCGGCGGTCGAGGTGCCCGATCTGTCCAATATCAAAGGCGAGATCCTGCCGGATATGACCTATACCTGCCACGGCGTGGAAGTGGCGGTGGACGAACAGACCGGCGAGTATGAGATTCTGCGCATTGTGGCGGCCATCGACTGCGGCAGGGCTGTGAACCGCAACAGCGCCGAAGGCCAGCTGGAAGGCGGCACGATTTATAATTTGGGCTGGCTCCGGGAAACGCCCCACTGGGAGAACGGCATTACCAAGGGCAATAATTTTTCCACCTACCTGATCCCCACGGCCGTGGACACCCCGGACATCGAAGCCACTTTGCTGGAAAGCCGGGGCGGCCTGGGCCCCTACGGCGCCAAGGGCATCGGCGAGCCTTCCGACAATTCCATCGCCCCCGCGGCGGTGAACGCCGTCTGCGACGCTACCGGACTCAGCTTCACCAGCAACTTTATCACGCCGGAAGTGCTCTTAAAAGCGCTGAAAGCCAGAAATTGAGCAGTGCGCATGAGACAGGGCGGCCGTCAGGCCGCCCTGTTTGTTACGGGGAACTGTCCATGAACTGCGCCATACGGTCTTCCACCCCGCAAAGGCCAAACCGGCAGCGTCACTTTTGACCGCTCAGGCTTTTATAAGAGGTATATTCATTTTAATAGCGAAATAAATAATATTTTCACCAATTAATATGCAGGAGGACAACTCTTTGGACGAAGAACGTCAGGATCAGCTGGAAAACAGCGGCAGCCGCCGGGAAGAGGGACCGGGCAGTTTTCCGCCCGCTGCCGGGGAAGAAAGCGGGGATGTTTCGCTGCCTTTGTCCGCGCGATACGAGGACAACGGCTATGACGGCCAGGCCGGGGCAGAGCGTTCCTACGCTCCCCCGCCGCCGCCGGAGCCGGAATGGAAGCCCAACCCTACGGGAAGCGGTTTTACGGCGCGGGCTTTGACCGAAGGCGCCATGATGATCGCCATTGCCTTACTGCTGGCCTTTATCGGCAATTATGTGCCGGTGCTCAACTTTGTGGGGCAATTGCTGTTTCCCTTGCCCATGGCGATCCTGGTGTTCCGCCGGGGAATCAAAGTGGGCGTCGTGGGCTCCGTGGCTTTATTCGGCCTGTCCCTGACCTTTTTGCCTTTGGCCCAGGCTATCTATATGATCGTGCAATTCGGCGCGTTGGGCCTGTTTTTGGGCTATTGCTATCGGCGGCAGAAATCGCCCCTGTTCACCTTGGGTTTTGCGGCGCTGATCGCCGCCCTGGGCGCGCTGCTGTCTTTGCTGCTGACGCTGTTCATTTCCGGTCTGCCGGTATCTTCCCTGGTGACGGAAGCCGACTTGATGGTCTCGCAGATGCTGCAGATGATGCAGGAGAGCGGTTCTCTGGACACCCAATTGACCGCCCGCGGCATCACGTTTGAGCAATTCGCCGCGGAGGCCAAGATGTTCGTCAGAAGGATGCTGCCCGCGGCGCTGATCCTCTCGTCCATGTTCATGACGCTGGTCTGCTACCTGGTTTCCGCCAGGGTGCTGCGGCGGCTGCGTTACCGGATCCCCCAGCTTCCTCCTTTTTCTACCTGGCGCATGGACTGGCGCTTCACCTGGGGGCTGATCGTGGGCCTGTTTATGGGCTGGTTCGGACGCAGGCTGGACCTCTCCTGGATGGAAAGCCTGGGCGATAATATCTCTTTGATCTTCGGCGCGGTCATTTTTGTCTGCGGCGTGTCCCTGATCATCTGGGTGCTGAAAAACAGCAAGCTGTCCCTGGTGTTCAAGGTGCTCATCGTCGTGCTGTTGCTGCAGTTCTTTTCCTTGACCATGTACCTGGTGGTGCTTCTGGCAGTGCTGGACGCCTTGCGGGATTTGCGGCCCTGGTTCGCGGCGCGTATCGATAAAGATCAGCGACTGAGACGGAAAGACAAACAATAGGAGGCGTGGACATGAAAGTAATTTTATTGCAGGACGTGCGGGCTTTGGGCCGGAAGGGCGAGGTAAAAGAGGTGGCCGACGGCTACGCGCGCAATTTCCTTTTTCCGAAAAAGCTGGCCCAGCCGGCGGATAAAGCCAACCTGAACATCCTGGATCACGAAGCAAAGCTCAAGATGATCCGGGAACAAAAACTGCAGGAGAACGCCCAGAAGCAGGCCCAGGTCCTGAAAGATAAAGTGGTGGTCATCAAAGCCAAAGCCGGGGAAGCCGGCCGCCTGTTCGGCTCCGTGACCACCGCGGACGTGGCCGCCGCCCTGGCGGAACTGGGCGTCATCGTGGACAAGAAAAAGGTGGAGCTGTCCGAACCCATCAAAAACCTGGGCCGTTACACCGCCCAGCTGAAGCTGTATACCAATATCCTTGCCGAAGTGACGATCGAGGTCCGGGATGAATCCCAATCCTGAGCAGCAAAGCAAAATACCGCCGCAAAGCCTGGAAGCGGAGCGGGCGGTGCTGGGCGCCTGTTTGCTGGACCTGCAAGCCGCCAATCAGGTGCGGGGCCTGCTGAAGGCCGGGGATTTCTACGCGCCCCAGCATCAGCTCATTTACGCCAGCGTGGTGCGGCTGATCGACAACGGGAAGCCCGCCGATCCGGTGACCGTCGGCGACGCCCTCCGGGAAGCCGGGGATCTGGAGCGGGCTGGCGGCATGGCCTATCTCTCCGGCCTGCTGGACGCGGTGCCGGCAACCGCGGCCGCCGGTCATTATGCCAATATCGTGGCGGAAAAGGCCAAGCTACGCGCTTATCTGGGCGTGGCCTCACTCATCCAGTCCAGCATCTACGAAGGCGGACACGAAGCTTCCGAGATGCAGGCCGTGGCGGAAAAGGCCATTTTCGATATTGCCATGGGCGGCCGTCCGGGCGAGCTGTATGCTCTTTCCGAGTTGCTGCCCCAGGTGTACGTCTTGCTGAGCAATATCCGGGCCGCCGGCGGCGTCACCGGCGTGCCCACTTTCGGCGAACTGGATAAACTGTTGTCCGGATTGCAAAAAAGCGACCTGATCATCCTGGCCGCCCGCCCTTCCGTGGGCAAAAGCTCTATGGCCATTAACATCGCCCAAAACGCCGCGGCCCGCCACGGCAAGGTGGTGGCGGTGTTCTCCCTGGAAATGCCCAAGGAGCAGCTGGTGCAGCGGATGCTCTGCACCGAGGCCGAGGTGGACCAGGATAAGGCTCGCAAGGGCATGATAAGCAAGGAGGATTTCCGGCGGCTGAAAGCCGCCGTGGGCTCCCTGTCCGGAGCCGCCTTATACATAGACGACACCATGCGGGTCACCGTGGCGGAGATGCGCAGCAAATGCCTGAAGCTGAAAATGGAGCAGGGGCTGGACTTGGTGGTCATCGACTATATCCAGCTGATGCAGGGCGGCAATAACCGGGTGGAGAACCGCCAGCTGGAGGTGGCCCAGATCTCCCGCTCCCTGAAAGCGCTGGCCAAGGAGCTGGACGTGCCGGTGCTGGCCTTGTCCCAGCTGGCCCGCCAGGCGGAAAAGGAGGACCCCAATTTGAGCCATTTGCGGGAAAGCGGCGCCCTGGAGCAGGACGCCGACGTGGTGCTGATGCTGAACCGGCCCAAGCGGCCCGGGGATAACGGCGAGGAGGCCGGATACGACGAGAACGCGGCCAAACGCAGCAGGGAAGGGGAGCTGATGGAAGTGATCGTGGCCAAGCACCGCAACGGCCCCACCGGCATTGTGCAGCTGCTGTTCATGAAACAATTCACCGCTTTCCGCAACCCGGTCTCGGATTGGATCACCGACCACGACGCGCCGCCGAAACAGGGCAGCGCCTTTTAGCGGAACATCGTTACATCCCTGCCTCGGCAGGGGATTTGTTTACCGGCCGCGGCGGCTAGGCCCGGGTCAGCGTTTGGGCTAGCCTGACGTTTCTGATCAGGCTCTCCAACTGGAGCCTTGACGAATACCCGTGGGTCAGCGCGTCGATTTCCCTGTTGACCGCGGGATGAAAAGATTCGCCGGCCCGCGCCGCCCGCTTCCCGGCTGCAATGCCTTTGTACAGGATGCTGCGGGGCGAGGATTGCGGTTAACGCTTATACTGAAAAAGACTGCCGGATAACCTGGTTTACAGATGATCCGGCAGTCTTTGATCGTGGTGGGCCAACAGGGGCTCGAACCCGGGACACCCTGATTAAGAGTCAGGTGCTCTACCAACTGAGCTATTGGCCCGAACATTTATAGATTTTACATGATCGCCACCGATTTGTCAAGAGGATGACAAAAGAAGCGCTAAAATGGTGATCGCTACAGTATATGGCTGTTTAGCTGGTATTTCACTAAACTTTCGTTTTTCATTCTTGTTATTTTGCTTGACATCACACGTATCTTATGATAAATTATTTTTGTACTTAACGTGTGTGTCTTCGTTGCGGGTGTAGCTCAATGGCAGAGCGTCGGCTTCCCAAGCCGATTACGTGGGTTCGATTCCCATCACCCGCTCCATAGCTGTGCGGCAGTTCCTGCTGCCGCGCAGCCATGGACCGTGGTAATTTTGACAAAATACCTGCTCAGAGGCGTACGCCTGGAACTGTTGCATAAGCGCTGCTTTTATGTTATAATAATCTATCTCATAGCGTGAGCGGCGCGGAGAAGGCGCGGATCAGGCCCCGCCTGAATGGGGGAATATTGTGCATAATCAACACGGGGTTACCGAGGCTACATATATAAAAAATATCAAAAAGACCGGCCATCAGCGGCACAAAGATAAAAACCACGCCAACAAGAAGATTCAGCGCATCGTCTCTTCAGTTGTGGTTTTGCTTTGTGTGGCTTTTTTGATTATGGGCGGCATCAATTTGGTCTCCGCCAATTCCAACGCTTATGTGCTGACGGTGGACGGCGAGGAAATCGCCACCCTGGTCAGCGAGGGCGAAGCCAAAGAAGCGGTCGAGACCTGCCTGGCCGAGGAATCCGCCCGGTTTCTGGACGAATACGCTTACGACGTGACCTTTACCAACGACGTGGAAGTTGAACAGCGGTCCGCGGTGGGCGCCGTTTATTCCAGCGTCAACGAGGCGGCCGCGGCTTTAGGCGATAAGCTGGACCTGGTGGCCAAGGCCACCGCCGTGCTGATCGATAATCAGGACACCATTTTCGTATCGAACGAGAACGCGGCCCTGGAAGCCGTGAAGCTGGCGAAAGACCATTTCGGCAATGCCAGGGAAGACGAAGGCGTGCAGAAAGTCTACACCTCGGAAAAGATCTCCATTACGCAGGCCACTGTGGATTGCGACAGTGTGCTGACGCCCGAGGAAGCGGCCAATATGCTCATTTACGGCCAGATCACGCCCACCGACGATCCGCACCCGCTCATCACCGTCAATGTGGAACGGGAGCGGAAAGAGCAGGTGTCCTTACCCTATAAGACGGTGCGGATGGAAAACAGCGAGGTGGCCAGGGGTACGGAAAACGTGATCACCGCCGGCGTGGACGGCATCCAGGAAGTGACGCTGCTGGTTACCGAGGTCAACGGCGTGTCGGCCGGCTCGGAGCAGGTGAATTCCGTGGTCATCAAGAACGCCGTGGACGAAGTGGTGGAATACGGTTCCCAGATCATCATCAGCTCCCGCGGTCAGAACGGCACCGGCGAATTCGGCTGGCCCTTGGCCGACGGCACCGGCACCATCACCTCCCGTTTCGGCTGGCGTTCCATGGGCTGGCACAGCGGCCTGGATGTTGCCGACGGCGTCGGCACCATGATCTATGCCGCGGAATCCGGCACCGTGGTCTACGCCGGCACCATGAGCGGTTACGGCCTGCTGGTGGAGATCGATCACGGCAACGGCGTGACCACCTGGTACGGCCACTGCGACGAGCTGTTGGTGGAAGTGGGCGATTATGTGGAGCGGGGCGTGTCCATCGCCACCATCGGCATGACCGGCCGCACCACCGGTCCCCATGTCCACTTTGAGATCCGTCTGGACGACATTGCGGTGGACCCGCTGATTTACCTGGAATAATAGCCGATAAAAGTTTTCCCCCTCCCCGGGGGCGGCAAACCAGGCTCGGATAGAAGAAAAACAGCGCGCGGCAGAGACCGCGCGCCGTTCTTATATTGCGGTTGCCAGGCCGGCCTCCGGTTTATACCGGAAGGCGGCGGGGACGCCGTGGCCCGGTCCATCCCGGCGGGGCGTTTACAGCAAGCCCAGCAGCAGTTGGGCGGCGAAAGCGGCGGCGGAAGCGGCCACCGCCACGGTGAGCAGCGAACGTCCGCACCAGGCCAAGGCCAGCGCTGTCACCATGCCCGCCAGGGCGGTGCGGGGATCGCCGGTGGAATAGACGATATCCGGAAAGGTCATGGCGCCCAGTACGGTAAAAGGGATGTAAAAGAGGAAGCTGCGGATAAAGGGGCTGCCGATCTTGCGCTTCATCAGCGTCAGGGGCAGCATACGGATCAGGTAGGTGACCCCGGCCATCACCAGCAGGTATTTGGTGAAAGTCTGCGCGTCCATCAGGCAGCCTCCTGAACCGGGAACAGCCAGGCGATCAGAGCGGATACTGCGACGGCGCAGACGATGATGGCAAAACCGTCGCTGATGTTGCTGAAGGGCGGCACATAATGGATGAAACAGGATAAGGCGGCGGCGATGACCACCGCCAGCCGCACCGGCTTGTGCCGGCGGGCCGGGGGGATGATGATGGCCAGGAACATGCCGTAAATGGCGATGCCCAGGGCCAGGCGCAGGGATTCCGGCAGCACGCTGCCTGCGGCCGCGCCCGCCAGCGTGCCCAGGGCCCAGCCGAAATAAGGCAGCAGCATCAACCCGTAGAGAAAGGAGCGCCCTACTTCGCCGGGCTGGCTGCTGGACACCGCGAAGATCTCGTCGGTGTTGCAGAAAGCGAAAAAGCAGCGGCGCAGCGTGGTCATGCTGCTGTCCAGCTTTTGGGAGAGGGAGATGGACATCAACGCGTAGCGCAGGTTGATGGTCAGCTGCGCCAGGGCCATTTCCAGCAGGGAACCGTGCTGGAACATGATGAAGATCCCGGCGAATTGCCCGGCGGAAGTCATATTGGTCATGGAAATCAGCAGCGCCTGACCGATGCTGAGGCCCCCTTCCACCGCCATGATGCCAAAGGCGAAAGAAACGGAAAAGTAGCCCAAGGCGATGGGTATGCCGCTGCGCAAACCTTTACCGAAGGATGTCATATGTCCTTAAGCAAAATCCGTCAAAAATTTTTTCGTCCGATCGTTCCGGCCTTTAAATATCCACATACCCCGGGTCCTGCGGGATGACGAAGTAGAGGATGATATAGAGGATGATGCCGGGAAAAGCGGCGGTGAATACGGAAAGCAGCACGTAGATCACGCGGATCAGCGTGGCGTCCACGCCCAGGTATTCGGCAAAGCCGCCGCAGATGCCGGCCAGCATTTTCTGGGTTTGGGAGCGGTAGAGCTTTTTGTTTTTATCCATGGTCAGACCTCCGTCCAAATATGCGGCCAATTGGATCAGCCCTGTTTTTTGCTCCAACTGTCCTTTAATGTGACGACGCGGTTAAACACCGGGTTCCCTGGGGCGCCGTCAGGATCGCAGACAAAATAGCCCTGGCGCATGAATTGGAAGGTATCGCCGGGCCGGACCGCTGCCAAAGACGCTTCCAGCAGCGCCCGCTCCGGGACGACCAGGGATTCGGCATCGATGAAATCGGTGAAGTCCTCGTCCTCCGCCGTATCGTCCGGGTTGGCTTTGCTGAACAGGTGGCTGTACAGCCGCAGCTCCGCCGGAATGGCGGTCCTGGCGTCCACCCAGTGGATGGTGCCCTTGATTTTCTTGCCCGAGGTATCGTTGCCGCTTCTGGAAAGGGGGTCATGGCTGCAACGCAGCTCCAGGATATTGCCCGACCCGTCCTTGACCACCTCGTCGCAGCGGACGATATAGGCGTATTTCAGCCGCACCTCTGCTCCTGGGGACAGGCGGTGGAAGCCTTTTTGCGGTTCCTCCATGAAATCGCTTTTCTCAATATAGATCTCCCGGGAAAAGCTCACTTCCCGGCTGCCCCGTTCCGGTTTTTCCGGATTGTTGTCCGCGGCGAGCAGCTCCCGATGGTCTTCCGCAAAATCGGTGATGACCACTTTCAGCGGGTTCAGCACGGCCATGCGCCGGTCCGCCTCGCTGTTCAGCACTTCCCGGACGCAGAATTCCAGCTGGGCGAAATCCACGATGCTGTTGGATTTGGCCACGCCCACGGAGGCGCAGAAATTGCGGATGGCTTCCGGCGGATAACCCCTGCGGCGCATGCCGGCCAGCGTGGGCATGCGGGGATCGTCCCAGCCCCGCACAAAGCCCTCCTCCACCAAGCGGCGCAGCTTGCGCTTACTCATCACCGTATGGGTGATATTGAGTCGGGCGAATTCGATCTGCCGGCTCTTGCAGGGCACGTCGCAATTGGCGATCACCCAGTCGTAAAGGGGCCGGTGGTCTTCGAATTCCAGGGAGCACAGGGAATGGGTGATGCCCTCGATGGCGTCCTCCAGGGGGTGAGCGTAATCGTACATGGGATAGATGCACCATTGGTCGCCGGTGCGGTGATGGGGCATATGGTTGATGCGGTACAGCGCCGGGTCCCGCATATTGAAATTGGGGGAAGCCAGATCGATTTTGGCGCGGAGCGTCATGGTGCCGTTGGCGAACTCCCCGGCCCGCATCCGGCTGAACAGGTCGAGGCTTTCCGCAACGGGCCGGTCCCGGTAAGGGCTTTGGGCCGGGGAGGTCAGATCGCCGCGTTTGTTTTTGAATTCCTCCGGAGAGAGCTGGCAGACATAGGCCAGGCCTTTCCTGATCAGCGCCACCGCGTAATCGTACATCTGCCCGAAATAATCGGAAGCGTAATAAAAGCGGTCGCCCCAGTCGTAGCCCAGCCAGCGGATATCCTCCTGGATGGCGTCCACGTACTCCACGTCCTCCTTGGTGGGATTGGTGTCGTCCATGCGCAGGTTGGTGAGGCCGCCGTATTCCAGTGCGGTGCCGAAATCGATAAAGATGGCCTTGGCATGACCGATATGCAGATAGCCGTTGGGCTCCGGCGGAAAGCGGGTATGGACCCTTTCCCCGTATTTGCCGCTTTTTAAGTCCTCGTTGATGATGGCGTTGATAAAATGATTGGCAGGCAGATTATTATAGTCGATCATAGCGCGCCTCCGGATAAAAAAACTCAACAATATATTTTAACATATTCTGGACGAAATAAACAAGACGCAATTCAGGGCAGCAGATAACCGTATACGGCAATCGTCAGCAGGTAGATCGGAACATAGGTCAAAGCGGACAGCAGCAATACCTTTTGCAGATTGGCCTGGAAATATTCGGCGGTGATGGTAATGCACATATGCATGGGCGTCAGCTGCGCACCCAGATAAGCGGACAGATGCAGCAAACAGATCACCGGCACCGTATAAGCGGGCAGGGCCGCGATGGCCAGGGGCATGACGATGGCCGTGGCGGATACGGGCACGCCTGTCAGCAGGCTGAGGAAAAAGGACATCAGCGAAAAGACCAGCACCGGGGGAACAGGCAACGCGGCGATCAGTTCCGGCAGCCGTTCCACAGCGCCGGAAGCCGTCAGCATATCCTTAAAGCCCATCACCGTCGCCAGCATCAGCAGCAACCGCCATTTGGTGGAGTCCCGGATCAGGCCGGGCAGGCTCTTCGGCGCGGGGCGGATGGCCAACAGGAGCATGGCCAGCACAATGGCTACGGACAGCCAGATCTCCAGCCCCCCGGCCAGAATGAGTGCGATCAGCAGCAGGAAAGGCCACAGGGAAAAGAGCAATGCGCCTATACGGGCGGGCAAATGGTTTTTATGTTGGACCTTGGGCAGCTTGGTCACGCCTTTCACATAGACCAGCCCCAGCGCGGCCACGAACAGCGCCAGCGGAAAAACATACAGGGTGAGATTCGCTAAAGGCAGTCCGGAAATCTGCGCCGCCAGCAGCAGCGAGGGATAGGTGGGGAAGAATATTTCCATCACATGCCGGTAATAGATATTGACCACCGATTGCCGTTCCGGGCTGATGCCGGTATCCTTGGCCGCTTCCGCCACCATGGGGCAGGAAAACAGCGCCCCGCCCGCGGAAGGCAGGAAGCCGATGATCATGGGCATGGAGATCATGTCGAATTTGCGGCTGTTGAACACGCTGTCCAGCGCGCCCAGGATGCGCTGCAGGTAGCCGTATTTGGTCATCAGGCCCTCCACCAGCATCACCAGCCAGATAATCACGGTGAAATTGATGGTGTCGTAGCTGATCAGGGAGCGGCCGTAGGTGGCGAAAAAATCCGCCAAGCGCATGCGGAACAGCAGGCCCAGCAGGACGGTGGCGCCTATGATCACCAGATAGAGGGGCTTTTTCAGCCCCAGGAACACCACGATGAGGATGAAAATGATCAGCAGCTTGAGCAGATCCATCAGATCACACCCCCGTGTTCCAGCAGGATTTTGCAGCCGATCAGGATCAGGATAACGCCGCCGAACAGCACCGCGCCCTTTTTCAGCAGGCAGCCCCATTTCTGGCCCAGCACGCCCCCGCCCAGGCAGCAGAGAAAGGTCACCAGGGCGATGATCAGGGCCGCGGCGACAATATCCACTTCCAGCGCCGTGAAGCTGACGCCCACCGCCAGCGCGTCGATGCTGGTGGCGATGGCCTGCAGGAACAACGTCCTGCCGGTGAGCGGTTTGGACCGGGCCGGGCTGCAGGACCGCCATTCCCGCAACCCTTCCGCCACCATTTTCCCGCCGATGATCAGCAGCAGGATAAAAGCCAGCCAATGATCGAGGCGCCTGATCAAATCGCTGAACCCGCTGCCCAAAACATAGCCCAGCGCCGGCATGACGCCCTGGGCCACGCCGAAAGCCAAAGCCGTGTGAAGGGCCCGGCGGCTGTCCCCCTGATGGGCAATGCCGTTGGCAACGGCGATGGCAAAGGCGTCCATGGCCAAGGATAATCCGACCAAAACCAGGGTGGTAAAATTCATAAGCAACTCCGGCAAATATTATTAAGCATCGGCGCCGCTGCGCTGTGAGACGGCGTTACGGCGCCGCCCCTTCAGTTTGCTTCCCGGCCCGCCAGCAGCTTTTTTGGCATACCGAACCATGTTATTATCGTATACGCAGCACACTTTTGTCAACAGAAACATGAAATAAGGAAGGAAAAGGTCGGCGGAACAAGAAAGAATAAAGTGGAATATTGTTTAATTCGCTAGAAATATGACGGCGGGCGCAGGGGCGTCCGCAAGTTCCTGAGGAAAGGTTCAAGCCATGAAATTCCTGCATACCGCAGACCTGCATTTGGGCCGCTTTCTCGAAAACCGCTCCCGGGTAGGGGAGCAGCAAGCGGTGCTGGACGAGATCGTCGCCGTTGCCGACGCCGAGGAGGTGGACCTGGCGGTGCTGGCCGGGGATATTTTCGATTCCTTTATCCCCACCGCCTGGGCGGAGACGCTGTTCTATGATTTTTTGCTGCGCCTGTCCGCCCAGGGCCGCCGTCCGGTGATCGTGATCGCCGGCAACCATGACCAGCCGGAGCGGCTGACCGCCGCGGCGCCGCTGGCCGCCAAACATCATATATATATTCTGGGAAGGCCGGAACTAGTGGCCCTGTGCCTGCCCAACGGCGAACGGGTGGATATCGCCGCGCTGCCCTATCTGTCCGAGGCCCGGCTGGGGGAAGTGTTTACGGAGCGGCTGGAGGATCAGCAGGCGGCGGCGGAGGATTATCAGAGCCGGCTGGCCCAATGCCTGGAGCGGCTCGCCGCCGGGTTCAGCCCGGAGAGCTTCCATGTGCTGATAGCCCATTTGTTCCTGGCCGGGGGCCTGGCCAGCGATTCGGAACGCCCGCTGGCTTCCGCGCTGCAGGTGGGCGGCAGCTTCGGCGTGGCCGCGGACGTTTTCCCTCCGGATGTGGATTACATCGCCCTGGGCCATCTGCACCGGCCCCAGCAGGCCAGGATCGGCCGGCCCTGCTATTACGCGGGTTCGCCCCTGGCCTACAGCTTTTCCGAGATGGATCAGCAAAAAAGCTTGATCGTGGGCGAATTGAGACGGGACGGAACGGGACGCAAGCGCTGCCAGGTGAAAAGAGTGCCGCTCAGTTCCGGCCTGCCGCTGACAATGTTTTCCGCCCTGTCCTATGGGGAGGCTTTGTCCTGGTGCGGCGACGGGCAAAACCATAACTGCTGGGTCAATCTGTCCATCCGGTTGGAGCAACCCCTGACCGCCGCGGAGATCGACGCTTTGCGCGCCGCCCATCCCCGTTTAAGCGCCATCACGCCGGTATACCCCCAATTGGAGCCGGGGGCCGCAGAGCGTGTGGACGGCGAAACCGTGAGCGTCGCGGAGAGCTTCCGCGGCTTTGTCCGGCACCTGGAGGGCGTGGAATGCGACGACGCCTTGCTAAAGGCTTTCCTGGATTTATTGGAAGAGGAGGGGGAGGAGGAGCTATGAAGCCGATCAGCCTGGAATTTTCCGGCCTCAACAGCTACCGGGAGCCGCAGCGGGTGGATTTCGCCGCTTTGGCGGAGCGGGGTCTGTTCGGCATCTTCGGCGAGACCGGCGCCGGCAAATCCACCATCCTGGACGCCGTCACCCTGGCGCTGTACGGCGAGGTGGAACGGGCGGCCAATAAAACCCAGGGCATCATCAATGTGCGGGAAAAGACCTGTTTCGTCAGGTTTCGGTTTACCTTAAGCGGGCATTGTTATACGGCGGAGCGGGTCTACGAACGGAAAAAGGACGACCCCTACGCTTCCCGGGGCAAAAGCTGCCGCCTGGTCCAGGACGACGGGCAGGTGCTGGCGGATAAAAACGAGGAGATGACCAAGGCGGTGGAGGAGTTGCTGGGCATGAACCAAAGCCGCTTCTGCCAGACCGTCATCCTGCCCCAGGGCAAATTCGACAAGCTGCTGACCATGGCGCCGGCGGAGCGCAGCGCCCTGGTGGAGGAATTGTTCCATTTCAGCGCTTATGGCGAGGCGCTGGTCAAAAAACTGCGGCAGAAGCTCAGGAGCGGTGAGGAAGCCTTGTCCGGTCTGAAAGAGCAGCGGCTGCTGCTGGGAGATTGCTCGGAACAGCAGATCCGGGACCTGGAGCACAGAGCCCGGCAGCTGGAAGAGGAATTGCGGCAAGCTGCGGAAGCGGCGGCGGCGGCCCGGGAATTGCTGAGCCAGAGCGAGCTGGCGGACCATCAGGCCCGGGAGCTGGCGGAGCACGAGGCCGCCTTCGCGAAGCTCCTGGCGGAGCAGCCGCTGGTCGACGCCAGCCGCCGCATCTTGGAGCAGGGGCGGGAAGCGGAAAAACTGCGTCCCCAATTGCAAACAGCCACTGAGCTGCACCAGCAGGTTCAAGGGGCTGAGCAGGAACTGCGGGAAGCTTATTTGGAAGCCGCGGGCCGCGCTTTGGTCCGGCGCCAACGCATGGAAGCGGCGGAGCGCGAGGCCAGGCTGGACCGGCAGGGCCAGGTGGCCCGGCAGTTGCTGGCGCAGGCGGAGCGTACGGCCGCCCGGGTGCAGGAGGCTGAGGCCTTCGCCCTGGCCCAGCAGGAGGAGGAGCAGCGGCTGTACCGGCGCTGGCAGCAGGCGGAGGAGCGGGCGGAGACAGCCCGCCGGGAGTCCGCCGCCGCGTATCTGGCGACAGAGCTGCGCCCCGGCGAGCCCTGCCCCGTCTGCGGCAGCCTGGAGCATCGCCCGCCGGCGCATCCGCTTGGCCGGCAGGCGGCGACGCAAGCCTTGAACGAAGCCAAACAGGCCCAGGATGCCTGGCGGCAGCAAAACCGGCTCTGCGACACCAACCGCCATACCCTGGCGGAGCAGCGGTCTGAAGCGGAGCGCCTGCGCCGGGAAGCGGAGCTGGCGGCTGCGACTGCGGAACGCCAGGCAAGGGAGCTGGACGCCTTTTGCCGGCAGATTCAATCTGAATTGGCGGAGCTGGAGGCCCTGACGGCGCCGCTTCAGACCGACATCCGCTTTCAAGCCTGGCTTCAGGAGGGCGGGACCGTGGCGCCCCGGGAAGGAGAGCTGTCCCAGGCCAAACTGCGGCTGGCCCTGGCTGTCAGCGGCCGGGACCAGGCGGAACGGCAGCTGGAACAGATCAAAGCCCGGCTGCTGTCCCTGTCCCTGGCCGCCGGGTTCGCCACGGTGAACGAGGCGAAAAAAGCGCTGCTGGACCCGGAGGAATTGCGGGAATTGGAGCGGCAGACCCGGGAGCACGGCGAACAGCTCCGGCTCCATGCCGCGGCGGCGGAGCGGCTCCGGCAGCAGCTGACAGATTATGACGGCTCCCGGCGTGAGCAGGCGGAGGAGCAATTCAGGCGCGCGGCGGCGGAGCAGAACCGGCTCTTTGCCGAGCAGGGGCATAATCAGGCCCGGCTGGCCCGGCTTCAGGAAGCCTGGGCCGCGGATCAATCGCTGGAACAGCGGCAGCGCCGTCTCAGCCAGGAACTGGAGGTATTGAAGCGCCTGGCCAATCTGCTGAAAGGCAACGCTTTTGTCCGCCACCTGGCCCGCGGTTCTTTGCTGAGCCTGGCCCATGAAGCTTCCCATATCCTCTTTTCCCTGACCAACAGCCGTTATCAGCTGGAATTGGTGGACGAGGGGCGGGGCGGCGATTTTATCATGGTGGACAATCACAACGGGGGCTTAAGGCGGCAGGCGGGCGGCCTGTCCGGCGGGGAAACCTTCCTGGTCTCCCTGGCCCTGGCCCTGGCGCTGTCCCGCAAAATCGAGATGCGCGCCGCGCCGCTGGGCTTTTTCTTCCTGGACGAGGGTTTCGGGTCCCTGGATGAAAATGCCCTGGAGGCGGCCCTCACGGTGCTGGAGCGTTTGCCGTCGGACCAGCGGTCCGTGGGCGTGATCACCCATGTGAAGGGCGTGAAAGAGCGGATGCCCCGTTACCTGCTGGTCAGCTCCGACCCGCTCCGCGGCTCCCAGGCGGAATTGAAACGGAACTGAGGCAACGGAAAAAGGGAAAAACCATCGATATGCAGAATATATGCCAGTTGTTAAATACAGTTATGCACATCAAAGGAGGTATCAAAATGCGTTTTGCTAAAATGCATGGCCTGGGCAATGATTTCGTGATTGTCAACGGTTTCACGGAGCAGCTGCCCGACGACCTGGGCGCTTTTGCCAAACAGGTTTGCCACCGGCAGCTGGGCATCGGCGGCGACGGATTGATTATCCTGACCCCTGTGGAAGGCGCGGTGGCCGCGGCCCGCTTCCTCATTTATAATTTCGACGGCTCCCAGGCGGAAATGTGCGGCAACGGACTGCGTTGCGCAGCGATTTTTGCCAAACGGCAAGGCCTTGTTACCGCCAATGATTTTGTGTTTGAAACCTTGGGCGGCCTGGTGCAGCCCAGTATCATCGATGAGGAAAACAGCGTCATCCGCGTGGATATGGCCGCGCCCCGGCTGCTGCCTGCGGAAATCCCGGCCAAATTCGCCGGCTCCCGGGTGGTCAGCGCGCCTCTCCTGGTGCACGCCCGCATGTATTATGTGACCCTGGTTTCCATGGGCAATCCCCATTGCGTGATTTTCGTGGACGATGTGGAGCATTTCCCGGTGGAGAAGATCGGTCCGCAAATCGAAACCCACGATTTGTTCCCGGCCAAAACCAATGTGGAATTCATCGAGCTGATCAGTGACGAGATCATCAAAATGCGGGTCTGGGAACGGGGCTGCGGCGAAACGTTTGCCTGCGGTTCCGGTGCCTGCGCCGCCACGGTGGCTTCCATCCTCAACGGCTATACGAAGAACAAGGTGGAGGTGCGGCTGAAATACGGTTCGCTGCAGGTGGAATGGGCGGAGAACGGCCATGTCTATATGACCGGCCCGGCCACCCTGGTGGCGGAAGGGGAGTACCTGCTGTAAATTCCGCTCGCCGCCGGCTCCCGGCCGCCCGGCGCAGGGCCCGTTGTTTCGTTGAAGTTTATTGAATATATTTTCAGGAGGACGATTCATGCAAGCAGCCAAGAGAATCGCGGAGATACCGCCCTATCTGTTCGCCGGCATCGAAAGGAAGATCGCGGCGGCCAAAGCCGCCGGCGCGGATATCATCAGCCTGGGCATCGGCGATCCGGACCTGCCCACGCCCGCTCCCATTATCGAAGAATTGGTCAAAACCGCCCAGGACCCGGTCAATCATCAATATCCCAGCTCTCAGGGGATGCTCTCTTTCCGCCAGAGCGTGGCGGATTATTACGCGGAGCGCTACGCCGTCCAGGACCTGGACCCAAAAACCGAGATCTGCACCCTGATCGGTTCCAAGGAAGGCATCGCCAATATCAATTACTGCTTTGTGGACCCGGGGGACGTCAGCCTGATCCCGGATCCCGGTTATCCGGTATACAGCACCGCCACCCGGCTGGCCGGCGGCCGCTGCTATTATCTGCCGCTCCTGGCGGAACAGGGCTTCTTGCCGGATCTGGACGCCGTCCCCGCCGAAGTGGCGGCCAAAGCCAGGATTTTATGGCTCAATTATCCCAACAATCCCACCGGCGCAGTGACGGACCTGGCTTTCTTTGAGCAAGCGGTGGCTTTCGCCCGTCAATACGATCTGCTGATCTGCCATGACAATTCCTATGCCGAGGTTACATACGACGGCTACCGCGCCCCCAGCCTGCTGCAGGTGCCGGGCGCCAAAGAGGTGGCCGTGGAATTCGGCTCCTGCTCCAAGACCTTCAATATGACCGGCTGGCGTCTGGGCTATGTGGCGGGTAACGCGCAAGCGGTCACTGCTTTGGCCACCTACAAATCCAATGTGGACAGCGGGGCCTTCCAGGCGGTGCAGTACGCGGGCAGCGCCGGTTTCCGGCACCTGGTCGCCTATGCCGCCGCCAACAACGCCGTTTACGCGGCCCGCCGGGATATTCTGGTGGGCGGCTTAAATGAGATGGGTTGGCAGCTGGCCATGCCCAAGGCCACGTTTTATCTGTGGGTGCCGGTGCCCAAGGGCTACAGCTCCGCCAGCTTTGCCGAATACCTCTTTGAACGGACCCAGGTGGTGGTCACGCCCGGCAGCGGTTACGGCCCCCAGGGCGAAGGCTGGTTCCGGGCCACCCTGACCGTGGAGGAGTCCCGGATGCGGGAAGCCATCGCCCGGATGAAAGCCGCCCTGGACCGGGTGGAGTTTTAGCTCCGCTAAAGCGGCCGGGAGGTGTGGCCTATGAGCATCTGGCAAAGACTGGTTGGCAAAAAAGCATTTGAGCTGCCCCCGGACAGCCCGCCGCCCCAGCCGCAGCCGAAAAAGATCGGCGTGGCCTTTGGCGGCGGGGGCATGAAGGGCACAGCCCATATCGGCGTGCTGAAAGTGCTGGCCGAATACGGCGTGCCCATCCATATGGTGGCCGGCACCTCCATCGGTTCGGCCGTGGCCGCTTTATACGCCTCCGGCTACGACTGGAAGATGATGCAGCGGGTGTTCCTGGAATTCGATATCGACTCTCTGATCAAGGTGCGCCCCAGCCGCATGGGCCTTATCCCGGCCCCGGGCTATACCGAGGTGGTGCGGGCCTGCACCAAAAACAGGCGCATCGAGGACATGGACATCCCCCTGAAAATCGTGGCCGTGGATTTGGTGAGCCGCAAAAAGATCGTCTTCGACCGGGGCGACACCGCCCTGGCGGTGCGGGCCAGTTCCGCGGTGCCGGGCGTGTTCACCCCGGTGCAAATGGGGGAGATGATGCTGGTGGACGGCTATGTGCTGGACAACTGCCCCGGCGGCGTGGTGCGGGACATGGGCGCCGACGTGGTGATCGCCGTCAGCCTGCATACGCCGGATACCTCCAAGCCCGCCAATATGCTGGAGATCGTCAACCGCTCCCTGGATATCGCGGCCGTCAGCTATCAGCAGATCGACGCCGATCTGGTGCTGCGGCCCGTCACCGAGCATCGGAGTTTTCTGGATCGGGAAGCCCTGGGCGCATGCCTGGCCCTGGGCGAGGAATGCGCGCGCCGGCATATCGAGGAAATAATTGCGCTGACAAAGGGGTAACATAAGCTTATGGCTATCGCGATCGCACAACTGAAAATCTGCCCCGGCCGGCCCGAACTGAACCGGCGGGCTATGCTGTCCATGATCGACGCCGCCGCGGCCCGCGGCGCGTCGTTGATCCTCTTCCCGGAGTTGGCGATTTCCGGCCTGCTCCTGGGCAATCTGGCCCAAAACGGCGTTTTTATTGACGAATGCCTGGCGGCGGACCGGGCCATCGCCGCTGCCGCCCCTATTCCGGTGATCTACGGCAACCTGGCAAAAGACGCTGAGGGCCGCCTGCACAATGTGGTGAACCTGGCCCATCAGGGGGAGATCCGGCGTTTGGAGGCTGCCCGGGGGGCAAGCTATATCCCCAATGCCTACGACCTGTTCGCGCCCGCGTCCGCTCCGCAGGTCTATCTGCTGAACATGGACGGCGGGGAGCGGCGGGTGGGCTTCCGCCTGGGCGATTGGCAGGGCCGCGCCTTTGACAGCCCGGCTCTGGACCTGCTGGTGGACTTGAGCGCCGGCCCGTTGCTGCTGGACGGGGATGGTGGCCGGCCTCTGCCGGCGCAGTGCGCGTATCTCCGGGTCAACGGCTGCGGTTTGCAAAACAGCGGCAAAACCAATTATCTGCTGGCCGGCGGCAGTTTTGCCCAAAACGCCGCGGGGCAGCTCACGGCCCGGGCGCCCCTGTTCGAACAGGGCCTGTATGTCTGGGAGGAGCGGGGCGGCAGTGCCATCACGCCCCTGGCGGAGCCGGACCAGCTGTTGGCCGACGGTTTGATCAGCGGCGTGCGGGAATTCCTGGACGCCATCGGCTGCGGCAAAGCGGTAATCGGCCTCTCCGGCGGCATTGATTCCGCGGTGGCGGCCTGCGTGTATACCCGGGCGCTGGGCCCGGAAAACGTCTATCTGATCAATATGCCCAGCCGCTTCAACAGCTGCAGGACCAAGGATCTGGCGGAACGGCTGGCGGTTGCTTTGGGTTGCCCTTACGCGGTGATGCCGGTGGAGGGGCCTGTCAACCAGCTGATCGGCGATCTGGCCGCCGTCGCTTTCCGGGACGGGGCCGGCCGGTCCAGCAGCCTCTCCATCGATTCCGCGGGCCGGGAGAATGTACTGGCCCGGGACCGGACCCGGATCCTGGCCGCCGCGGCGGCGGCGGTGGACGGCATTTTTGCCTGCAACGGCAACAAAGCCGAATGTTCCGTGGGCTACGCCACGTTTTACGGGGATTTGGCCGGGGCTTTCGCCGCCCAGGCGGATCTGTGGAAATTCCAGGTCTATGGGGCGGCCCGGGCCTTGCAGCGGCTTTATCCGGAGGCGCCTCTGGCGGAAATCGCCGCCCTCCGGCCCTCGGCGGAGCTGTCGGAGGCCCAGGATGTGGACAGGGGCCTGGGCGATCCGCTGCATTATCCCTATCATGATTACCTGCTCCGCTCCTGGGTGGAACAGGGGCTGGATATCAGCGACACGCTGCGGCTGTATCTGGAGGGGCGTCTGGAATCCCTGATCGGCTGCGCCCCCGGCCTGACCGCGGCACTGTTCAAGACCGAGGAGGCTTTCTGCGCCGATCTGGAATATTGGTGGAAAATGTACCGGGGCATCGGCGTGGCCAAACGGATTCAGGCCCCGCCGCTGCTGGCCTTTTCCCGCCATCCTTTCGGCGAGCCCCAGGGAGAGGCGCAGCTTGGCCCGTGGTTCAGCGACGCTTACCGGCGGTTGAAACAGGAGGCGCTCGCTTAAATGGAAAAGCTGGAACTATCCGCGCCGGCCAAGATCAACTGGGGGCTGGATATCCGGGGCCGCCGTCCCGACGGCTATCATCTGTTGCGTTCGCTGATGCAGACCGTCAGCCTCGCGGATACGGTAACGCTGCAACGCTCCGGAGCGGACGATTGCCGCTGCCCCGGCCTGCCCGCTGCCGGCAACCTGGCCTTCCGGGCCTGGCTGCTGCTGAAGCAGCGCTGCGGCATCCGTGATCATTTGCTGATCTCCATCGAAAAACAGATCCCCCCGGGAGCGGGTTTGGCCGGCGGCAGCAGCGACGCGGCGGCGGTGCTGCGGGGAGCCAACGAACTGTTCGGCCTGGGCCTGAGCCTTGAGGAGCTATGCGCTATCGGGCTGGAACTGGGCGCGGATCTGCCCTTTTGCCTGTATGGCGGTTTGGCGCTGGCGGAGGGCGTCGGCGAGCGGATTCGGGTGTTGCCTCCTGCCCGCAGCTGGCCGTTATTGCTGGTCAACCCCGGCTTCCCCGTGTCCACACCGGCGGTATACGCCGCCTATGACGCGCTGGGGGAGGCGCCGCATCCGGATATCGACGGCCTCTGGGCCGCCCTGGCCGGCGGCGACGGCAAGCGGCTGCTTTGCGCATCCGGCAATGCGCTGGAAGTCGCGGCCTGTTCCTTGCATCCCGAACTCGCGGAACTGAAGCAAGCCCTGACGGAACAAGGACTGCATCCGCTGCTCTCCGGCAGCGGCGGTACCTTCTTCGTTATTGCGGAGGAGGAAGAAGAGGCCCGGGATCTGGCTGAATCTTGGCAAAAACGCATACCCTGGGCCAGGGCGGCCCGCACTATTACATAGAAGTTGGCGCACATATGAAGAAACATCTGTTACAGGCAGACCGGGTTGCCGGTGTATACCCGGAGGCGCTGCCGTCCGGGCGGCATTGGAGCGGTTCGGCCCTGGCGGAGGGGTTGGAAGCGGAGCCCCTGCCGGAACAGGGAGCACAGGGGCAAAAGCTGCGCCGCCGGGAGGTCGGCTGGTACTGGCGCCCCTTGCTGCTCTGGCTCTCTTTCATCTATCTGGAGCTGTTGCTGCGGGCGTATATTTACGACACGGCGTTCGAGCCGGCGGCGCTGCTGCGCATCGCGCTGTTTGCCGGCTGTTACGCCGCTCTCCTGGCCCTGCTGACCGGGCTGTTGCCCCGCTGGGCCAATTATGCCCTGGTCCTGGCCATCATGATCCTGATTACCCTTCTGTTCCTGGCCCAGTATTTTTACTATCTCTATTTCCGCACCCCGCTGCTGTCCTATTCCATTTTTCATGCCGGGCAGGTGGCGGAATTCTCGGATCAGACATTCACTACGGTGCTGCAGCACTGGCCCCAGGCCTTGGCAATGGTCCTGCCGTTGCTGGTATTTGCGCTGCTGGGAGTAAGGGACTGGCCCAGGCTGCCCCTGCGCAGAAGCCTGGTGATGCTGCTGGCCGCGCTGCTGGGCTATTTTTTCGGCGTTCTCTCTCTGGGACAGAGCGGGCAGACGCCTTCATCGCCCTATAATTGCTACTATAACGAAAACAATCCGCCGCCTACCCAGGAGCAATTGGGGATGCTGACTTTCATGCGCCTGGATACCCAGCGGCTGCTGCTGGGCTTTATTCCCAAGGATGTGCCGGAAGCGGTGGTGGTGCCGGAAGAAGCGGCGGAGCAAGCGCCGGCGGAAGAGCTTGCGGCGGAGCCGGAAGCAATCGTCTATCCCCCCAATATGCTGGATATCGATTTTGCCGGCCTGATGGCGGCGGAGACCGACCCGGACTTGCAGCAGATGCATGAGTATTTCACCGCTCAGCCGCCCACGCTGCAAAACGAATATACTGGCCTTTACGCGGGTTGCAATCTCATTTTGATCATTGCCGAGGGCTTTTCCCACTATCTGTTCGATACCGGGATGTTCCCCACGCTGGAACGGCTGGCCACCGAAGGCTTTGAATTTACGGATTTCTATACGCCGCTCTGGAACGTTTCCACCAGCGACGGCGAATACACGGTGCTTACCGGCCTGCTGCCCAAAAGCGGCGTCTGGAGCATGACCAGGTCGGCGGACAATTACCTGCCGTTCACCCTGGGCAATCAGCTCAATAAGCCCGGATATCCGGCCCTAGCCTATCATAATCATAACTATCAGTATTACGACCGGCAATTATCCCACCCCAACCTGGGCTACGAGTTCAAAGCCCAGGGCAAGGGGCTCAACGTGACCAAGATCTGGCCGGAAAGCGATCTGCAGATGATGGAGCTGTCCATACCGGAATATATTGAGAATCCGGAGTTCCATGTCTATTATCTGACCGTGTCCGGGCATCTGGAGTATAATTTCTACGGCAACAACATGGCGGCCCGGCACAGGGACAAGGTGGCGGACCTGCCCTATTCCGAGGAGGTGCAGGCCTATATCGCCTGCAATCTGGAGCTGGAATACGCCATGGATTATCTGCTCCAGCAATTGGAGACTGCCGGGCAGCTGGACAATACCGTGATCGCCCTCTGTTCGGACCATTATCCTTACGGCCTCAGCGACGGGGCCCTGGACGAACTGGCCGGGCATCAGGTGGAGCGGACCTTCGAGGTTTACCAGAACGAATTCATTCTCTGGAAACAGGGCGCGGAGCATCAGGTGATCGATACGCCCGCCTGCAGTCTGGACGTGCTGCCCACCTTATCCAATCTGTTCGGCCTGGACTATGATTCGCGGCTGCTGATGGGCAGGGATATCTTTTCCGACGGCCAGCCGCTGGTGATCTTCAACGACCGCAGCTGGATCACGGACCAGGGCCGCTACAACGCTGCCACCGGACAGGCGGAAGGGGAGATGGACCAGGAGTATATCGACGCGGTCAACCAGCTGGTCAACGGCAAATTCACCTATTCCGCCATGATACTGGATCGGGATTATTACCGGGTCGTCCTGGAAGAGCCGGAAGAGAAACAATAGGCAAAGCCCGCCCCGGCAGGGGCGGGCTTTGCGGCATTTCGGTTGGGGACGGGCTTTGGTTTAAAAGCGCGGGCGGGCGCTTTACAGCGTATCGTAATAGGCCCGGAACGCCGCGGACAGATAATCCGCCAGCCCGGCGCCGTATTGCTCGTAAGCGGCGCGGTTTCTGGGGTCGGCGGCCAAGACGGCGGACAGGCCCAGGATCACAGCGGGCGTGCTGCGGTACAGGTATCGGTCAATGAATTCCAAACGGTAGCGTTCCACCAGGGCCAGGGTTTCCGGCGCGTCGCTTGCCACGCCGTCCCGCATCAGCGCTGCCAAAGCGTTCAGCAGCTCGTCCCGGACCGACCGGGCGGCTTGGGCTTCCTGATCGGTAAATTCGGCTTTATAGCCGGTATTGAAATTTGCCATACATCCCTCGCGTTTCCCGGGCCGGGGCAAGGTCCCGCGCCGCCGGGGCCGGGTTTTTTATACCGGACCAGACATGAAAGCGACTAGACATTAAAGCGGAAGTTGATGATATCCCCGTCCTGTACCGGGTATTCCTTGCCCTCCAGGCGGAAGCAGCCTTTATCCCGGGCTGCGGCCATGGAACCGGCGGCTTTCAGGTCGCTGAAAGCCACGGTTTCGGCGCGGATGAAGCCCCGTTCGATATCGGAATGGATCTTGCCCGCGGCCTTTTTGGCGCTGAGGCCCTTTTTGATGGTCCAGGCCTTCACCTCGTCCTCGCCGGCGGTGAGGAAGGAGACCAGGCCCAGCTGGGCATACATGGCTTTGGCCATGCGGCTGATGCCGCTTTCGCTGACGCCCAGCTCGGCGAGGAACAGCTCCCGGTCCTCGGCCGGCAGTTGGCCGATCTCCTCCTCGCTTTTGGCTGAGACGGTCAGCAGGCGGTAGCCCTGCTCGCGGCAATAGGCCTCCACCTCCCCTTGGCCCGGGTAAGCCCCTGCGGCCAGCTGCTGCTCGTCGATATTGACCACGATCAGCATGGGCTTGTTGGTGAGAAAGGTGATATGCTTCAAGGCCTCGGTTTCTTCCGCCGTCCAGGCCATCAGCTTCAGCGGTTTTTCTTCCATCAGCATGTCCTGGCATTTTTTCAGCACCGGTTCCTCCAGGGGATGCTCGGTTTTTTTCTTATGCCCGCTGTTGATACGGGCCAGGCGGGTCTCGATCAGTTGCAAATCGGCGAACAGCAGTTCCGTGTCGATGGTGGCGATATCCCGCATGATGTCGATGCTGTCGTCCACATGCAGCACCTCGTCATTATGAAAAGCCCGCACGATATGGGCCAGCAGATCCGCGTCCCGCACCGCGGCCAGAAATTCGTTGCCGCCGCCCTGGCCTTTCGAAGCGCCCCGGACCAGGCCCGGGATGTCGATGATCTCCACCTGGGCGTAGGTGGTTTTTTTCGGCCTGAACATCGCGGCCAGATAATCCACCCGCTCGTCCGGCACAATGGCGTGCCCGGTATTGGTGGCGGTTTTGCCGGAATAGAAAGCGCTGGTCGCGATACCCGCGCCGGTCAGCAGATTGAAAAAAGTGGTTTTCCCCACCATGGGCAGGCCGATAATGCCGCAGGATAGCGCCACGGATATTCCTCCTTCGCCAGGGCGGCGGCACGGCGCGCCCCGGTCATCGCGTAGTTTTGACAAACGTTGTAAAATCCTTGCCATACATATTATACGCTGAAAAGGAAAACAGGACAAGAGTATAGTATATATAAAATGCGCGGCGCTGAGCCGTGGGAACGGAGAAAGAATGGAAGAAAGCGGTTTTGAGGATTTGGGTTTCGTCAATATCGACCATGACCGGGAAAGGCGCTGCGGCTGGCCGGAAGTGATCTACGGCCAGGGCAAGACCGCGGCGCAGATCGCCGCCATCATGGTCCGGTTACAGGACAGCTCCTGCAAAAGCATCCTGGCCACCCGCTGCACTGCGGAACAATACGCCGCTGTGAGGCAGGAACTGCCGGAAGCCGCCTACCATCCGGAGGCCCGCATCATTTATCTCCGCCGGGGCGGGGCAGAGCCAAAGGGCCTGGTGGCCGTCTTGTGCGCCGGCACCTCCGATCTGCCGGTGGCGGAGGAGGCGGCCCTGACCGCGGAACTGATGGGCGCCCGGGTGGAGCGGGCTTACGACGTGGGCGTGGCCGGCATCCACCGGCTGCTGGCCCGCCGGCCCCTGCTGGAGCAGGCCAAAGCCATCGTGGTGGCTGCCGGGATGGAAGGGGCTTTGCCCTCGGTGGTGGGCGGCCTGACCGTTGCGCCGATCATCGCCGTGCCGACCTCCATCGGTTACGGCGCCAGCCTGGGCGGTATTTCCGCGCTGCTGGCCATGCTCAACAGCTGCGCTTCCGGCATGGCGGTGGTCAATATCGACAACGGCTTCGGCGCCGGCTACATGGCGGCGGTGATCAACGCCCAATCCCTGTGACCGCAGAAACACCTGCCGGGTCAGCTTGGTCCGCCCGGCGTTTTTAGCGCCGCCGCCGGCTTTTTAAGGAAATATTCACAGAAATTTCCTTGAAATGGCTTTTGTTACTGATATATAATAAGATCTATATGATGAAGTCGTCACATTTTAGGGAGCGCGTTACATGACGGTTACGGATTGGGTGCTGACGGCGGCGCTGCTGTTCGCGGTATGCGGCGGCTGGCGTTGGGGCACCATTAATGTGATAGCCAGGATCGGCTCGCTGATTTTAGCCTATCAGACGGCCAGAGTTTTTGCCGTGCCCGCGGCCAGCTATGCGGCCGGATTGCTGCCCGGTTTGACCGGCCTGGGGCGGCAGGAAGGCGGCGGCACGCTCAGCACCGTGCTGACGCTGCTGGTGGACCCGGAAAGCGCCGGCAACCGCTTCCTGGAGATCGTGGCGTTCATCATTATTTTTGTCATCGTGTGCTGGCTGGTGCGGCGCATTGCCAACGCGTTGACCGGCCTGTTCGGCCGGGGCCTGCTGGGCCAGATCAACCGGGCTTTAGGCGCTTTCTGCGCTTTTATTTTGATGGCGGCGTTCATCCTGATCCTCAATGATATTGTGCTGCCGGTATTGGCGGTCCTGGGCCTGCCGTCCCAGCCGCTGGATTTTCTGGCGGATTCCGCCTGGGTTTTGCCGGCGCTGAAAGAACTGCAGGCAGTGTTTTAGCGATGGAGGAATTCCATGCCCAATAGTTGTTTCGCCAGTACGGCTTTTGGCCAGCGGCTGGCGGGATATATCGATAATATCAGCCGCCTGCCTGCCCTGTGGCGGGAGGACCCCCAAGCCTTCTGGCTGACTTCCGCTTCCCTGGTGGTGGTAGCGCTGCTCCTGGCGCTGCTGTTCGTGGCGGCTGCCCGCGGGCGCAACAAACGCCGGCAGAAAGAGGATACGCGGCGGCAGGTGAAAAAATTCGTGCCGGTGGAAAGCTCCGGCGCTGATATCGACGCTGTTTTTCTGCCCCTTAATCAGCGCATCGCGGCCTGCCGGGGCGGGCTGGACCACGATACGGTCAAGCGCATTCTGGCGCACAGCCCCCGGAGCATGCAGGATGTGGTCTCGGCTTTTGATAAGGCGGACAGCGCCGTCCAGGCCGACCTGGCCCGGCTGGTGAGGGAAGCGCGAATGCTGGAAGAATACAGCCGGCATCTGGGCGAGGAAAACTATTCCCTGGGCGTGCTGGTGGACGCCTGGTCCCGTTTTTCCGATGCCGAGGTGCTGCGGGGCTTTGTGGAATTGCTGGCCAGCCCCAAAGAAGCTGTTCAGATGCAGGGCGTGCGCCTGCTCTCCGCCATCCAGGAACCAAAGACACTCTCCATCCTGATGATGGCGCTGGTGCAGCCGGAACGCTACGTGCCGGCCCGGGTGGCCGAGGTCTTTGTTTCCATGCCCACGCAGAGCGGGCCGTTGCTGGCCTATATGCTGCCGGAGATCGACGATAAATTCAAGGTCACGGTGCTGGAGATCATCGGCCAGACCCACGCCTATTTCCCGCCGGAACATGTGCTGGCCTGCCTGAAGCATCATAATTACCATATCCGGGTGGCAGCCTGCGCGGCTTTGGGCGAGGGCCGCGTGACCAGCGCGGCGCCGGAACTGATTATCGCGGCCAATGATAAAAAGTGGCAGGTGCGGGCCGCCGCGGCCAAGGCTTTGGGCCAGGTGGGAGATCTGCGGGCCATCGGCATCCTGGAAGCGCTCTCGAAGGATAAGGAAGGCTGGGTGGCTGCCAATGCCGAGGAAGCTTTAACGGTTTTTGACGAAGTGCGTTCCGGTTATGTCAGCGAAAACAGAAAATAATACTTGCTAACCAGGCTGGTATTATGATATAATGCAACAGTTGCGGGACAAAGCCTGTATGCGCTTTGTCCGACCCTGCCTTGACGCCGGTCAAGGCCGTCAGTCCAAAGGGAGGAGGTGAATTGGATTGCGCGAGTACGAAGTGATGTATATCATCCGGCCTAATTTCGAGGAAGAGCAATATGCTAAAATCGTCGAAAAATTCAACGCGCTGATCCAAAACAACGGTGGCGAGATCCTCAGTGTCGACCTGTGGGGCAAAAGAAGGTTGGCTTATGAGATCGAGAAGCTGCGCGAAGGCTATTATGTCCTGTTAAGGATTAATGGCGCTCCTGAGCTGCCTCAGGAGTTGGAGCGTAACTTTAAGATCGCTGATGAGATCATGCGCTATCTCGTTGTCCGGGTGGGCGAATAGGGGAAAGGAGATCCTTATGCTGAATCGTGTCATTCTGATTGGCAGGCTGACCCGGGATCCTGAACTTCGCTATACCCAGAGCGGTATCGCAGTGGCTACCTTTACCCTCGCGGTGGACCGGGGCTATAAAAGCGCCTCCGGGGAGCGCGAGACGGATTTTATCGATATCGTGGTGTGGCGGCAGCAGGCGGAGAACTGCGCCAACTATCTGGCCAAGGGCAAGCTGGCCGCGGTGGACGGCAGGCTGCAGATCCGCACCTATGACGCCAAGGACGGCACCAAGCGCAAAGCTGCCGAGGTGGTGGCTGAGGACGTGCGTTTCCTTTCTCCCAAGGAAGGCGGCGGCGCTTCCTCCTTCGGCGCTCCTCCTCCCGAGGAGCCCTCGCCCTTTACCCCCGGCGGCGGCGACGATATGGTGGGCGACGACGATTTGCCGTTTTAAGCCCTGCTCCGTCCGCAAAGTTTTCATTAAAGTAAGGAGGATCTATCATGGCTGATGATAAAAACGGCCGTGGGGACCGCGGCGACCGGGATTTCTCCCCCCGCGGCAACCGCAATAACCGCCGGGGCCGCCGCCGCGTCTGCAGCTTCTGCGTGGATAAAGTCGACGTGATCGATTACAAGGACGCCAACAAGCTGAAAAAGTATATCACCGAGCGCGGCAAAATCCTGCCCCGCCGCATTTCCGGCAACTGCGCCAAGCATCAGCGTTGCCTGACCGAGGCGATCAAGCGCGCCCGTATTCTGGCCCTGCTGCCTTATACCAACGAATAGATTTCTGCGCGCTAAAAACCCACCCGTCTGGGTGGGTTTTCTGCAATATTGCGGGTTAAAACATGTCCCGTTTTTTCAGGATCAGGAAAGCCAGCAGGCAGATGAGGCCCATAAAGAGCATCAGCATGCCGAAGCCCAATAATCCGGCATTTTGGAACGGCAGGTCCACGTTCATGCCCCAGATGCCCGCGATCATGGTGGGGATGGCCAGCATAATGGTGATGGCGGTCAGCAGCTTCATGGTCACGGACAGGTTGTTGGAGATCATGGAGGCGAAAGCGTCCATGGTGGATTTGGAAATATTGCTGTAGATCTCCGCCATCTCGATGGCCTGGGAATTTTCCACAATCACGTCTTCCAGCAAATCGACGTCTTCTTCGTACATCTTGACCGTCTTTCCCCTGAGCAGCCGGTTCATCACCTTGGCGTTGTAGCGGAGCGAGGTGGAGAAGTAGACGAGGCTCTTTTGCAGGTTGAGCAGCGACAGCAGTTCCTTGTTGCGCATGGAGTAAGTGAGGTCGCTTTCGATTTTTTCCGTGCGGCGGTTGATATCCCGCAGGTATTTTAAAAACAGGGTGGTCTTGCGGTTCAGCGTATGGAAAATAAAGCGGGTTTTCTTGAATGTGGCAATGCCCTTGATGCGGCTGCCGGTAAATTCCTCCAGCAGGTCCAGGTCCTGCAAACAGACGGTAACGATGAAATCGTCGTTGGTGACCATGCCCAAAGGGATGGTATCGTAGATGATATCGTCGTCGCAGATGACCGGGGCATGGATAATGATCATGGACTGATCTTCTTCCACCTCCACGCGGGGGATCTCCTCATCGTCCAGCGGGTATTTGAGAAAATCATAATCCAGCCCGGTGACCTGGGAGACCCGGCGCAGTTCCGCTTCGGTGGGATTGACCAGATTGATCCAGCAATCCTTTTCGATCACTTCGGGGCAGACCAGTTTGTCTCCGGCGGTGCGATAAACAAAGATCATAGCCTAACCTCCTTTCGGGAAGCCGGCTATGCGCTACCGTGCGGCTTCCCTGGTATGAAAGATGAGTGATAATCGCTACTGGGAGCGCCGTCCACGGTATCACCTCCTGCGTGCAGCTCATCAGAAAAACTAACCTAACTGATTTATTATATACCGGTTTTTCCGTTTTGAAAAGGGAAATTGATAATTTTTAGATAATTTGACAGCGGCGGCGACGCATAGTATAATAGGCTGGCGGGCGGACTGGAAGCCCGTTCCTTTTTGCCTGTGCCATCGTTCGCAAAACCAGGGGGCGGCTTAAAAAGCGGCAGGTTTACGGCGAGGCGGCCCGGACACAGGAAAAGGCGGCGCGGCCTTGAATAATATGATTGATTGGTATTGTTTACCAGGTAAACCTCCTTCTGTCAGGAAAACAACCGGGACGGCCCGCCGATGATCCGGGCGGCCCGGGATAAGTTCCGCATCCGTTGTGTCCGTATTATTATGTGCGAATAAAATGGAAAAGGGACGGCAACGGGCGGCCAGGAGCGGTAACTTTTTTTAGTTTAGGCTGTTCTGGTTCTTCTTTTCAAAAGAAGCAAGGCCAGCAAGATAAATTAAAAACTATCCGAGGGGGCATGATATATGCGGAAGATGGCGGCGGTGGTTCTGGCGGCCGGCAAGGGGATCAGAATGTACAGCGAGCTGGCCAAGGTGTTGCACCCGGCAGCCGGGCGGCCGCTGATCCACTGGGTGGCGGCTGCGGCCCGGGAAGCGGGCGTGGATCCGTTGGTCATGGTGGTGGGGCATCAGGCGGAACAGGTCCGGGCGGCCTTGGGAGACGGCTATCTGTACGCGCTCCAGGAGCAGCAGCTGGGTACCGCCCATGCCCTGGCCGCCGGCCTGCAGGCTTTCCCCGCTGCCCTACCCCCCGCGTTGCTGGTCTTATGCGGGGACACGCCTTTGCTGACCGGCGCCACCCTGGCCGCGCTCCGCCGGCAGTTCGAAGAGACCGCCGCCGCCTGCACGGTGCTGACGGCCGTGCTGCCGGAGGGAGGCAATTACGGCCGCATCCTGCGGGACGGTTCCGGGAACGTGACGGGCATCGTGGAAGCCAAGGACGCCACGGCGGAGCAATTGGCTGTACGGGAGATCAACAGCGGCGTCTATTGTTTCGATACCCAAGCCGTGCTCAAGGTGCTGGACCGCATCGGCAGCGCCAATGCCCAGGGCGAATACTATCTCACCGACGCCCTGGCCGCTCTGGTGCAGCTGGATTTGAAGGTCAACGCCCTGGTCTGCCCTGATCCGGTGGAGATCAGCGGCGTCAACGACCGCCTGCAGCTGGCCGCGGCCTGCCGGCTGCTTTGGGACCGCAAGACAACAGAGCTGATGCTGTCCGGCGTGACGATTCTGGACCCGGCCACCGTCTTTATCGACGCCTCGGTGGCCGTGGGCCCGGATACGGTGATCGAGCCCAATGTGTACCTGCATGGGAAGACGGTCATCGGCAGGGGCTGCCATATCGGGCCCCAGGTGAAGATCGTGGACAGCCGGGTAGGGGACAACTGCGACGTGGGCCCCTTCTGCTACCTCCGGCCCGGCACGGAGCTGGCCGACAAGGTCAAGGCCGGGCATTTTGTGGAGATCAAGAAAAGCCGCATCGGCAGGGGCAGCAAGGTGCCCCACTTGAGCTATATCGGCGACGCCGTGATCGGCGAGGGCGTCAATATCGGCTGCGGCACCATCACCTGCAATTATGACGGCGTGCGCAAACATACTACCGTTATCCAGGATCAGGTTTTTATCGGCAGCAACGTCAACCTGGTGCCGCCGCTGACCGTGGGACGCCGCTCCACCGTGGGCGCGGGCAGCACCATCACTCAGGACGTGCCTGAAGACTGCCTGGCGCTGGCCCGGGAGCGCCAGGTCAATATCGAAGGCTGGACCGTGAAAAAGGACCCGCGCTTTGCCAAAAAAGATGAAAAGAAAGACTGAGGACAAGAGGAAAAGCAAAGTCTGCGCTGAATACAATATATTGTAGAACGCAATCATTTCAGCCGCTCATCTTGGGGAAGAGGAACGGTTCAGCAACGGAGGATGCAATGAACAACCACAAACTGAAGCTGTTTTCCGGCAACTCCAACTATCAGTTGGGGGAGGAGATCGCCGAATACCTGGGTATCTCCATGGGCTTGGCCAAGGTTAAGACTTTTGCCGACGGCGAGGTGGCCATTGAGATCAACGAGAGCGTCCGGGGCGGGGACGTGTTTATCGTTCAACCCACCAGCGCCCCGGTAAACAACAGCATCATGGAGTTGCTGATCATGATCGACGCCCTGCGCCGGGCGTCCGCGGAGCGCATCACCGCGGTGATCCCCTACTACGGGTATGCCCGCCAGGAGCGGAAGACCAAAGCCCGCGACCCCATTTCCGCCAAGCTGGTGGCCAATCTGATCACGGCCGCCGGCGCGGACCGCATTGTGACCATGGATTTGCATGCCGGCGCTATTCAGGGCTTTTTCGATATCCCTGTGGACCATCTGCCCGGCGTGCCGCTGCTGGCGGAATATTATAAGAACATGGACAACAAGGACCTGGTGGTGGTTTCTCCGGACGTGGGCGGCGTGGTGCGCGCCCGCAACATGGCCAAGCGTTTGGGCGTGGACCTGGCCATCATCGACAAACGCCGGGAAGAAGCCAACAAGGCGGAGATCATGCATCTGATCGGCAATATCAAGGAAAAAAACGTCATCATGGTGGATGACATGATCGATACCGGCGGCACCATCACCAAAGGCGCCGCCGCGCTCCGGGAGAGGGGAGCCAAAGAGATCTACGCCTGCTGCACCCATCCGGTGTTCTCGCCTCCGGCCATGGAGCGGCTGGAGCAGTCCGTGATCAGCGAGGTGCTGGTGACCAACACCATCCCCATCGATTATCAGCGACAGGGTTATTGCAGCAAGATCAAGGTGCTGTCCATTGCCGCCCTGCTGGGGGAAGCCATCGTCCGCATCCACGAAAACCTCTCGGTAAGCCGTCTGTTCGACGAATAAACAGCCGGCATAGCCCCGTTTGCTCTGCCCGCCCGGTTGCCGGGCTATCACTTTCTGAAAACGACGAGGACAGCGACTTTATGTTGGATCGCTGTCCTCGTCGTTTTCTTCGTCCCGCTCCGGCGGTTTCCATTGGATAAGCGGCTGTTCGGCGGATATGTATATTTCCTCAGTGTCCATTTGCGCTTGCTTCAATATCTCAATCGCTTTGGTGGTTGCCCGAAAGAACTCACGGTACATCTTTGCGTAATCAGCCAATTTTTTTCTCCATTTTCCTGATTGTTGAATAGCGTTAAACAAACTACGCCATATTATACATTAAAATTAGTTTATTGTAAACACTATTCAACAACCAGGGGTAAAACATGTTTAAGCTAAGAGCGCCGGACGGCACCAATAATCTTTGCGGCAGGAAGCTTGCCAAGCTCCGCGCCGAACACAACCCTCCGCTGTCACAGCGCAGGCTGGCACAGATGCTTCAAGTGAAGGGCTATGATGTGGACAACCACTTCATCCGCCGCGTCGAGCTGGGAGAGCGCTTTGTGACGGACATCGAGCTCGTGATGCTGTCGGATGTCCTGGGTGTCAGCCTGGATGAACTGCTGAGAGATTAACCCATTATCAGCTTCGCCAGCACGCATAGGACTTTTCTGGATCGCGCTCCGTTCACTTCCAGCGGCAGGCGCTGCCGCCGCAATAGACCGCCAGACGACAAAAACCGCCGCCCGTTGGTTGCCGGGCCGTCACTTCCTGAAACGCATGAGAATGGGGTTATGCAAGTATGGGGAGGGGATTATTTTGATCGTCTATACGCCTCTTTGGGAAGCGATGAAGAGAAAACGCTTCACAACCTATACGTTACGGGAAAAATATAAAATCAGCGGCAGCACGGTTCAGCGGTTAAAAAAGAATATGTCCGTATCCACAAACACCTTGAACGATCTATGCAGGCTGCTGGATTGTCAGCTTTATGAGGTTGCGGAATACCGCAGGGATACATAGGTTTTTCACATTACGCCGCCGGAATGCATCTGCCGGATAACAAACAGCGCCGCCCCTTGGTAAAATGGGCGGCGCTGTTCTGCGGTTTCGCTTTAGGCCTGCCGGTCCTCGGCGGCGGACTGCTCCGGTTTCGACTCCGGCTGCGGTGTCAGGTCCGCCGGCGCCGGCTCTGCCGGCTGGGCGGCGGACAGATCCTCCGGTTCCGGCGGGCAATGCTGCGGCGCCTGCCCGGACGCCGGCGGCGCTTCCCGGATGCTCTCCGCCTTCACCGCCGCAGCTTCCGGCTCTTCCTCCTCCTGCTCGCCCTCCCGGCCCCACAGCTTATCCACGGCCTCGTTGAAGTTTTCCGCCAGCCGTTTGCCGGCCACCACCGCGTTGTCCTTGATCACCGTGGCGGCTTCCCGCATGGTGTCCGCCGCGCTCTCCATATTGGTGAGGAAGGGGTTTTCCAAAGCCACCGCCGCTTCGATGGCCTGGTCTTTGATCATCACCGTATGGGCGGCCACGGCAATGATGTATTGTCCGTCCACCAGGGTGCGGTTTTTGAACAGGCCGTCGCCGGCGATTTCCAGGCCGGTGATGGACCCGTCTTTGAGGGAGAAGCGGTATTCCTCCACCTTGCCCAGGGTGCGGCCGCCGGCGGTGAACACCCGCGCCCCGATCAGCGGCAGGGGCTGGCGCAGCGCGCGCACGTATTGATAGCTTTGCCCCTTTCTTTCCAGCAGCGAATATTTCTCGATGGTGATGGTATCTTCGCCAAAACCGCTGATGGCGGCGAAGGGCAGGATGCGCTCATCCCGGGAGAAACGGCGGCGTTCCAGCACAAAGGCCTGCACCGCTTTGTTCTTGACGTCGATAAGTATTTGTTTGATCTGCCCCAGAGGCTGGCCTTCGGCAATGCTCAGTACCGGCATGCCGATCATGCTTTTGCTTGTCCGCTCCTGCCTGACATTTTCTTCCATGCTGATTCCTCCCGCTGTCTATTTGCTAAAATATATTGCGAAAAATCATTGTTTATTCCCCGCTGATTATGATAATATTAGTTGGCTGATTTAGGGAGCGAGGGGTGTTCATGAAGATCATTTTCGGTTTAGGGAATCCGGGGCCGCGTTTTGCCGCCACCCGCCACAATTGCGGTTTCCTGGTCCTGGACCGACTGGCGGAAGAACTGAACTGTTCCTTTGGCAAAAAAGAGCAGGATAATCTGTTGGCCTCATGTTTGTACGGCGGGCAAAAACTGCTGCTGGCCAAACCCCAGTCCTTCATGAATCTCAGCGGTTTCCCGGTAGCGCGGCTGGCCTCCTTCTACAAAGTGGATTACGAGGATATCCTGATCGTCCATGACGACCTGGACCTGCCCCCGGCAGCGCTCAGGCTGAGGCGGGGCGGCAGCGACGGCGGGCATAACGGCGTCAAATCCATCATCGAGCAGACCGGCGCCGCCCAGATCAACCGCCTGAAGGTCGGTATCGGCGCGGCGCTGTTCAATGCCCCCGATTACGTGCTCTCCCCCTTTACCCCGGAGGAAACGCCTTTATTCGCAGCCACGTTCAGCCGGGCAGCCCAAGCAGCGTTGTGCTGGGCGGAACTGGGTATCTCCGCAGCCATGAACCGCTTCAATCATAATCCTGCCGAAGCGGAATAATTAAATACGGAAAACCGACCGCCGTCTTTGAGCCGGTCTTTCCGCTTGTCCTTACTTTTAAATTCAGGAAAAATGGTCAAAGCTAAGCGAAAGCAGGGCGGACAAGGCTTGGCGCAGGCTTGGTTTTCCGGTAAGCACAGCAGGCACGATGAAAATCGCGCTTATTTGCGCGTGGAGGAAAGGATCAATGGAGCAAATACTAGCCGCCTGGCAAAATACGGCGGAATATCGGGACGCCCGGTCCGCCTTAAGCCTGGGGCAGCCGGCGTTGATCTCCGGCCTGCCTTTGCCGGTGCGGGCCATCGCCGCGGCAACGCTGTTCCTGGATAGCGGCCGGCCCCAATTGCTGCTCGCCGCCGACGAGGAGGAGGCGCTGCAGCTTTATGAAAACCTGCTGCCCATTTTGGGCAAGCGGGCGCTGCATTTCCCGGTCCTGGAATTGCTGCCCTTCGAGGTGTACGCCCATAATATCGAGCTGACCGCGGCCCGGGTGGGCGTGCTGACCCGGCTGCTCAAGGGGGAGCCGGTGCTGGTGGTGGCCTCTGTCAGCGCCGTTACCCGCAAGCTGATCCCGCCGGCTGAATTTGCCAAGGCCAGCCTCTGCCTGCGCAAAGGGCAGGTCTTCGCTCCAGCCGGCCTGGCCCGGGCGTTGGCGGATCTGGGATACGAGCGGGCGAGCCTGACGGAGATCCCCGGCACCTTCAGTATGCGGGGCAGCCTGATCGATGTGTTTCCCTTGACCGCCGAACAGCCGGCCCGCTTGGAATTCTTTGACGACGAGATCGATTCCATCCGCTTTTTCGACCCCTCGGAGCAGCTGTCCGGCGCGGCGGCCGATGAACTGGCCATCGGGCCGGCCCGGGAAATGCCCCTGACCGACCAGGCCCGGCAGCGGGCCCGCCAGGCGCTGGCGGAGGAAATGGGGAAAATAAAAACCGGGCTCCACGGGCCGGCCAAAAAAGAGCTGGAAAAAACCTTCTCGCCGCTGCTGGAGTTTTTGGAGCAGCGGCTGTGGGACAATGGTCTGGAAACGCTGCTGGGCTTGTTCTATCCCGACGCCTGCGCTATTTTCGACTACCTGCGCCAGGGTATGGTGGTCATTTCCGAACCCCAGGGGGTCAAGCAGGCCTCCCTGGATTTAAAAACGGAGCGGGACAACCGTTATTTTGATTTGCTGGGCAGCGGGCGGCTGCTGCCTTCCTTCTATTATAATTTTCTGGAATACGGGGATCTGTTCGCCGGATTCAGCAACTATCCGCTGCTGCTGCTCTGCCAGCTGAGCATGAATACCGGCGGCGTCAGGGCGGCGGTGGACCGGCAGGTGATGGCCCGGGAGCTGCCTGTCTATGCCCAAAACCCGCAGCTGTTCCATGACGATGTGCTGGAATTCCATTGCCAAGGCTATCAGGTGGTGTTTGCCGCCAGCTCCGAACTGCGCTTACAGCGGATGTCGGAAATCCTGGCCGAAAACGGCCTGCCCCCCGCCCGGCTGCTCAAGGCCGGGTTCACCGCGGGCTTTGAAAGCCCCGGCCTGAAACTGGCCCTGATCACGGAACGGGAATTGTTTGCCAGGCAGAACAAAAAGCGGCACCGCCGCGTCTATAAAGGCGGGGAGAAGATCGCCAATTTTCTGGACCTGAGGTCCGGGGATTATGTGGTCCATATCTATCAGGGCATCGGCCAATATCTGGGCGTGGAGCGGCTCACCGTGGGAGAGATCCAGCGGGATTACCTGCTGATCCAGTACGCGGGGGAGGATAAGCTCTATGTGCCCGTGGATCAATTGGATCTGATCCAGAAATATATCGGCGGCGACGGCGCCGCGCCCAAGCTGTATAAACTGGGCGGCGGCGAATGGGCCAGGGTGAAGGCCAAGGCCCAGGGCGCGGTGCATGAGATGGCGGAGGAACTGCTGAAGCTCTACGCGGAGCGGGAGCAGACCCCCGGCTACGCCTTTGCGCCGGACAGCGCCTGGCAGCGGGAATTCGAGGACGCTTTCCCCTACGAGGAGACCCCGGACCAATTGCAGTCGGAGGAGGAGATCAAGCAGGATATGGAGCAGCCCCGGATCATGGACCGGCTGCTCTGCGGCGACGTGGGCTACGGCAAGACCGAGATCGCCCTCCGCGCCGCCTTCAAGGCCATGATGGACGGCAAGCAGGCGGCCATTCTGGCCCCCACCACCGTGCTGACCCAGCAGCATTACCATACCATCCTGCAGCGCTTCGCCGGCTATCCCATCAGGGCCGGCTTCCTCTCCCGTTTTTCCACTCCTGCCCAGCAGAAGGAGACGCTGAAAAAACTGGCGGCTGGCGAGACCGATATCGTAGTGGGTACCCACCGGCTGCTGTCCAAGGACGTGCGGTTCAAGGATCTGGGGCTGCTGATCATTGACGAGGAGCAGCGCTTCGGCGTTGCCCATAAGGAGAAGATCAAGCAGTTGAAAAAACAGGTGGACGTGCTGACCCTCTCCGCCACGCCCATTCCCCGCACCCTGCATATGGCCCTGGTGGGCATGCGGGAAATGAGCGTCATCAACACCCCGCCGGAGGACCGGCATCCGGTGCAGACTTATGTGGTGGAATACAACAAGCGGCTGCTCCGGGACGCCATCGCCCGGGAGATGGCCCGGGGCGGCCAGGTATATTTCGTGCATAACCGGGTTCATAATATCTACGAGACCGCCGCGGACCTGCAGCAATTGCTGCCCTCCGCCCGCATCGCCGTGGCGCATGGGCAGATGAAGGAAAAAGGGCTGGAGCAGGTGATGATGGATTTCGTGGACCGCCAGGCGGACGTGCTGGTCTGCACCACCATCATTGAGAGCGGATTGGATATCGGCAATGTGAACACGCTGATCGTGGACGACGCGGATATGTTCGGCCTGGCCCAGCTCTATCAGCTCAGAGGCCGGGTGGGCCGCACCGAGCGCCAGGCCTTCGCCTATTTCACCTACCGCCGGGAACGGACCATGAACGAGATCGCCAAGAAGCGCCTGATCGCCATCAGGGATTTCACGGAGCTGGGCGCGGGCTTCAAGATCGCCATGCGGGACCTGGAACTCCGGGGCGCCGGCAATATCCTGGGGCCGGAGCAGCACGGGCATATCATGGCCGTGGGTTTCGATCTTTATTGCAAGCTGCTGGAGGAGGAAATGGAAAAGGCCAGAGGCCGGGAGGAAAAGCTGCCGGAGCTCTCCACCCAGATGGAGCTGGCGGTGAATGCATTTATCCCCGACACCTTCATCGATTCCTCCATGCTGAAGGTGGAGATCTACAAGCGCATTGCCGCGGTTGCGGCCGCCTCGGAACTGGATGAGCTGGCGGAAGAACTGCGGGACCGCTACGGCCCGCTGCCGGATACGGTGAGGAATCTGCTGCTGCTGGGCAAGTTGAAGCTGCTGGCCCGGGGATTGCGCATTGCCGCCATCACGCAGAAGCAGGGATTTGTCGAGCTGCGCTTCGGCGAGCAGGCGCCGCTGACCGGCGAGGCGCTGATCCGGCTGGCCCAGGAATGGGACCGGGTCTCTTTCAGCGAGAAGAAGCTCAAGAAAGAGGCGGGCGGCGACAGCAAAGCCTTTTTCATCAAGGTCAGTACGGAGGCGGATCAGGACGGGGCGGGCCTGATGAACCTGCTGCTGGAACTGCTGGCCCGCTTGACGGACTTATGCCAGGATCGGCCGGAGCTTCAGGTCGGCTGAACCGCGGCTGTGGATAAAAATTCAGCGGAAATTGCTTTCTTTCTGACAATCCCTGTGCTATAATGTACAAGTATGTTCTGGCTTAAGCCTAAAATTATAAATTTGGCTGTTCATAGGGAAAGGATGATTTTTTTGAAGAAGCTACTTGTTGTGCTGCTGTTGGCCGCGATGCTGTGCGCTTTTGCCGCCTGCTCCTCCACAGATTCCGGGGCTGCCGGCGATAAGGGCGGCGTGATCGGCGCCGTTAACGGCGCCGAGCTCTATCAGAACGAATTCGATTATTATTTCGACAACTATTTTCAGAGCTATTACTACAATTATTACACCTATTTCCTTTACTATATGGGCATTGACCTGCTGGACGAGGAGAGCGCCAAGGACACCCTGGCCGATCTGGAGCAATACGCCTGGGACATGGTGGTGCAAAGCGAGCTGATCAAGCAGGTTGCCGCCAACGATTACGGCATTACCTACGAGGATAAGTATCTGAAGGACGTGCTGACCTGGGGCGCTTATAACAGCATCGTTGTCAAGGATCTCACCTCTCAGCTCTATACGAAGGTACAGGAGCAAATGCTGGCGGATCTTTCCATCTCCGACGAGGATGTGCAGGCAAAATATGACGAGGACCCCAGCGTTTGGGATTCCCGGAAAACCTCCCATATTCTGATCAAATGCGATGTCAACGACGAGGCGGCCAAGGCGGAAGCCTATGCCAAAGCGGTGGATATCGTCAATCAGCTGAAGGGGGGCGCTGATTTCGCCGAGCTGGCCAAGGAGTATTCCGACGACGGCAGCGCCGCGGAGGGCGGCGTGATCGACAGCTATTTCAATGTCAGCGGCAATGACGTAACCGGCGCCACCTCCCTGTACGCGGAGTACGTGGCCGCCGCTTTCCAGTTGGCCAACGTGGGCGATTATACCCTGGAGCCGGTGCTTTCTTCCGCCGGTTACCACATTATCAAGCTGGACGATATCCGCGACAGCTTTGAGGATTCCAAGGAAGTTATCGCCCAGAGCCTCAAGAACGTCAGCGACGAAGACATCTCGGCCAAGTTAAGCGAGATCATCGAGGCGGCCAAAACCGCCGCCGTCATTGAGCAGAATATCACGTTCAGATATTATGACCCGGCCGCCGCCGATCAGGAGGCTACCGTTGAGGAAGATACCGTAGAGGAAGGTACCGATGAGGATACCGGCGGCGAAGCAGACGGCGAGGATTCCGGCGCCGGAGGGGCTGACGAAGACGCCGGGGCGGAAGGGGAAGGCGCCGAGTAGCGCGGCGGATATGCGATCAAAGGGAAGCTGGATATCAGCTTCCCTTTTCTTATTCCGTTCTTTTTGTTGAAAAAAGTCTATGGGTTAGGTATAATATATTTCATCAAAGTTTTGATGTTAGATCAATGGAGGTCTGCGGTGAACGAAAACAGAGAAATGATCGTGCTGTTGGATTTTGGCGCCCAGTACGCGCAGCTGATCGCCCGCCGGGTCCGGGCGGCCCATGTGTATTGCGAAATCCTGCCTTATCATACCCCCGCCGCGGCGATTGCCGAGAAAAACCCCAAGGGCATCATCTTTTCCGGCGGCCCCGCTTCGGTGCTGGAGCCGGGAGCGCCCCGCTGCGATCCGGGCGTGTTTAGCCTGGGCGTGCCCATCCTGGGTATTTGCTACGGCATGCAGCTGATGTCGGTAATGCTGGGCGGCCAGGTCGCTGTGCCGGACGAGCGCGAATACGGCAAGGTCATGGTGGAAGTGGATCATCCGGCGGGCTTGCTGGAAGGGGCGGAAGGCAGCATCCAGGCCTGGATGAGCCATACGCTGCAGGTGATCCTGCCTCCACAGGGCTTTGTCCCCACAGCCCATACCGCGCATTGCTCTTACGCGGCTTTCGAGGACCCGGACCGCAAGTTCTACGGGCTGCAGTTCCATCCCGAGGTGACGCATACCCCTGCCGGCAGGGATATCTTCAATAATTTTCTCTTCCGCATCTGCGGCTGCCAGGGCGACTGGCTGATCTCTTCCTTTGTGGACCGGGCCGTGGAGCAGATACGCCGGCAGGTAGGGGACAAGCAGGTGCTGCTGGGCTTATCCGGCGGCGTGGACAGCTCCGTGGTGGCGACGCTGCTGCACCGGGCCGTGGGCGATCAGCTGACCGCCGTGTTCGTCAATCACGGCCTGATGCGCAAAAACGAGCCGGAGCAGGTGATCGGCGTGTTCCGGCCCATCCTGGGCGATAAGCTGATCGCCGTGGACGCCTCGGAACGCTTCCTCGCCAAGCTGGCCGGCGTTACGGACCCGGAAACGAAGCGCAAGATCATCGGCGCGGAATTCATCGCGGTATTCGCGGAGCAAGCCCGCAAACTGGGCAAGCTGGATTTCCTGGCCCAGGGCACCATCTACCCGGATATCGTGGAGAGCGGCTCCTCCACCGGTATGGTGATCAAAAGCCACCATAATGTGGGCGGCCTGCCGGCGGACCTGCCTTTCTGCGGCATCGTGGAGCCTTTGCGGCCCTTGTTCAAGGACGAGGTCCGGGCTTTAGGCAAGGAATTGGGCCTGCCGGACAGCATGGTGTGGCGTCCGCCTTTCCCCGGCCCCGGCCTGGGCATCCGCGTCATCGGCGATATCACCCCGGAAAAGTTGCAGATCGTGCGGGAAAGCGACGCCATCTTAAGGGAAGAAATCGAAGCCGCCACCCTGGAGCAGGAAGCCAGCCAGTATTTTACCGTGCTGACCGGTTTGAAAAGCGTGGGCGTGATGGGCGACGAGCGCAGCTATGACTATACCGTGGCGGTCCGGGCCGTCAATACGGAGGATTTTATGACCGCCGATTGGGTGCGTCTGCCCTATGAGCTGCTGGACCGGGTGTCCCGGCGCATCGTCAACGAAGTGCGGAACGTCAACCGGGTGGTTTACGACATCACCTCCAAACCCCCGGCCTCGGTGGAGTGGGAATAGCGTAGTTTGATGAAAAATAATCATTTCAAATGAAGCCCATACTATAATGCGCAATTAAGGAGGTAAAAACATGTCTTGTTATTATGTGATCGGGGTGCGGATGGACAACCGGATCAGCAATGCTGTGAGGTTTCAGGAGGTGCTGACGAAAAACGGTTGCAAGCTAAGGGCGCGGCTGGGTTTGCATGAAGCAAGCGAGGACGTATGTGCAAACGACGGGCTGATCGTACTGCAGCCCTGCGGGGAAAAAGGGGAGATCGAACAGTTGGTTGAGGAACTGAACAGCCTTGAGGGGATCATCGCGAAGCTCATTGACTTAAATGAAAGATAGCCGGATCGCCCAAAAACGTTACAAGCGAACAGCATAAATTAAATGCAGCGTGCCGGCTTGATTGGCGCGCTGTTGGGATACCGTCAGCCGCAGACCCGCAACAAATATGCAAGCGGCCTGTTGGCACTGCAATAGCTGAAGGAGAATCGCGGTCCGCCCGGGAAACCGGACGGACCTGAAACGACATGCGCAAAACATTTACTTGGATGCTGCTAATCGTCATCTGCCTGGTGCTGCTGTTGGGCGCGCTGCTGATCTGGAGCTGGAACCGGGAAATAAAGGCCGGCCAAGCGGAGCAGGCCGTTTTTATGCCCGCCCAAAGCGACCAGGGCGGCGTGGACGTCAATTCCGCCTTTACGTTCACTTTCGCGGAAAAAGTAAGCTCCGCCTCGGTGAACAAATGCCTGACCGTGGACCCGGCCATCGAGGTGGGCGTGCATCAGGGCGCCAACGGCCAGGAAGTGCTGGTGGCCCCGGCGGAACCTTTGAGCCCCGGCACGGTGTATAAGTTTACCCTGACGGCGGAAGGGCAGAGCTATACCTGGGCTGTCCAGACCAAAACCGATTTGCGGGTGAAAGACTACCGCCCCGCGGACCGGACCGTTGACGTGCCGGTGCACGCGGCGGTGGAGATCGTGTTCAACCAGATGCTGGATATTGATCCCGGGCAGGCGGCGGAGTATTTTTCCATCAGCCCGGAGGTCAGGGGCAGCCTGGCGCAGCAGGGACGGGCCTTGCGTTTTATCCCGGAGGAGCCGCTCAGCCCCGGCACCGTGTACCGGGTGGAACTGCTGGCGGGCCTGCCGGCGGCGGCCAGTTCCGTCACGCTGGCGGAAGGCTTGAGCTTCAGCTTTGAGACCGCTCCGGCAAGCAGCGCTTCCGCCTGGCAAGCCGCGGGGCCGGCGGCTTTCCTCAGTTCCGAGACGCCGGCTTTTACCGTGCAGATCGAAACCCCGCCCGGGCCTGCGGACAGCCTGCCGGTGATGGGAGGGCAGCTTTACGCCTACCGCAGCGCCGAAAGCTATATCAACGTCCTGGCGGGGATCGCGGCGGATAAGCCCGTCTGGAGCCGGAGCTTTCAGGAATTGCGCAATTGCCCGGTGGCTGACGCCCTGCCCGTTGGCGCCCTGGAGACCCTGGCCTTGGTGAAAAACCAGCACGGCTACGCGCTGCGTTGGACCGGGCCGCTGACTCCCGGCTATTATCTGCTGCGCCTCTATTGTCAGGGCGACAGCCGCGACCTGCTGTTCGTTGTCAGCGATCTTACCGCCTATCTGGTCAATGACAGCGCCCGGACGCTGCTGTGGCTGCACGACGCTTCCAGCCGCGAGCCGGCCCGGGCCTTGGTGCGGGAGATGCTCAGCGGCGTTCAGGCCGAAGCGAACAGCCGGGGCCTGGTTATGATCGACTATCCGGGCGGCGCCGCCATTTACGCCGCGGAATACGGGGGCTTAAGCCTGGTGCTGCCCTTATGGGAGAATCAGGCCCAGGCCGGCCCGGAGCGGACGGCCTGGCGCTACCTCTATGCGGATAAATCCGTGTACGCCGAGGGCGAGACCCTCTATTATTGGGGTTTGCTGCAGCCCCGGGGCGATTGGCAGCTGGCCTATGAAAATGTTTCCGTCTATATTGTGGCCCAGGGCCAGGATATCGATAATTACATTTGCCGGGATGTGGCCCCGCTGGCAAACGGCCTGTTCAGCGGCAACCTGATCCTGCCCGAGCTGCGGGAGGGCGCTTACCAGCTGCAGGTCCGCCAAAGCGGCGTGCTGTATCTGGCCTACGATTTCATCATCGAAGCGAGCGGCGGCGCTGACCGGGAGCAACCGGCGCAGGCGCGGGAAGAGGCGGCGCTTTCCGGCTCCCCGCTATCCGGACGGGCCTCGCTGACAGCGGACAGCCCCGCTTATGCTTTCGGTCAGAGTTTTACCGTAACCGGCAAGGCTCCCGGGGCAAGCTGGCTGTTTATCGAGGCTGAGGGCGGAATCACCACTGCCGTGGCCGGAGAAGGCAACTTATACCTGGGCGCCTTTCAGCCCAAAAACTTGCTGGACAGCTATGTGCTGGGCATCGCCAGCGACGGCGCCCACTATTACCCGGCCGGGGAAACGCGGCTCTGCCTGGATTATCAGTCCCGGCTGCTCCATGTGGATTTGCTCAGCCCTCCTGTTGCCGGCATGGGCGGCACCCTGGATCTGAAGCTGCAGGTCACGGACAGCGCCGGCCGGCCTCTGGCCAGCAGCCCGTTGTTCGTGCAGGTAGTTTATGGGGAGAAGCCCCGGGTGGATACGGCCGCCGCCATTTACGGCGATTACGGCAACTCCGGCCTGTCCACCGCCGCCGTCCAACAGGACGGCCCCTCCCTGTATGGCGGGGACACCATCTATTGCAGCCTCCTCACCACCGATCAGGAAGGGAAGGCGGCGGCTTCCGTGGAATTGGCGACCCGCCCGGACAGCTGCTATGTGGCGGCCCAGAGCATTGTCAACATTGATGGCGTCATAGCCGCGGGTTCGCTGGTAAAACGGCTGGCCGTCACCTATGCGGAAACCGCGGCGGAAACGACGCCTCCGGACCCCGCGCCTGTCAGCTTCGGCTACCGCTCCGGCTTGTTGTCTGCCGGCAGCGGCCTGGAACTGACCAACGGCGGCCTGCTGATCGTCACCACGCCGGAACGTCGGGAGATCCTGGAGTTTTTGCTGGCGGCCGCCTGCGCGGAAGCGACAGATGCCGAGGGCTCCATGTCGGCCGCCCATGCCCGGCAATTGCTGATCGATTACGGCGGCGACGCCATGCGCGCCCTGTTCGGCGCTGTCAATAGTGATTGCGGCGCTTATCAAAAACCCGACGGCGGCCTGGGCGATCCGGATGCGTTCAGCGACCCCTTGACGTCGGCCCAGGCCGCGGCCATGGCCCCTACCGGCCTGGCCTGGCACGAGCTGAATCATTATTTCAACAGCCTGATGGCCGAGGCCCCGGGAAGCGGAATCCAAGCCCTGGCCCTGGCCGGGCTGGCCGCTTCCGGAAAGCCGGTGCTGACGGAGGTGAATTTGCTGCTGTCCCGGAACAATCTGGATCCGGCTGGCTACTGGTGGCTGCTGTGGGCGCTGTACAATTGCGGCGACCGTCAGACCGCGCTGTCCCGCTATCGGAATACGCCGGCGGAAAACCGGGAAGCGGCGGCGGCCGGTCCCCAAGCGTTGGTGGCCGCGGCCTGCGGCGACAGCGCCGCCGCCCTGAAACTGCTGAGGCAAAACCCCGGCCGGCTGACGGCGGAACGGGTGCTGATTGCCCGGCTGCTGCTGAACAAAACCCTGCAGCCGGAAATCGGGTACAGCTATTGCCTGGACGGTCAGGAACAGCAGGGCGCGCTGAGCAGTATGTCGGATCTTCTATTATCCATAAATGGGGATAGCCATACGTTTTCTCTGGAAAATTCTGAAGGACAATTGGCATATATCGAGGTCTTTGTTGAAAAAGGGCAGGTAGAATAGACGGTCTTTTGCTGATCGGGTTAAAAGGGCAGGCGCTGCCGGAAAAAACTTTCTTTTGCGTGATGCAGGAATCTCCGGCAGGCTGCCGAATATTTGTCAATTATTATTTTCTCGTTTGTGAAATTCTTGAGGGATTATTTTAATTTATCAGAGTATACTTGGATACAATAAATGTATTTCCCTCTTTTATAAAGTTACACCGCTTCACCGTAAAGCTTTGCGTAGCGGTTGCCCGCGCGCAGGGATAAAAGGGCAATCTTTTAAGCATAGTTTACCGTACCGGAGCGGCGAAGCGGCTGTGAATTCCTTTCAGAGGTAGATTTTTTGCGCCGCATCTGCTATATTTAGCTTAGTATCCCGTTGGCGCTTTAACCTATTACCGCGGAGGAGGGATAGTCTTTCATGGCATTACTGGAAACCAGCCAGCTGTCGATCAATTTCGGCGGTTTGTGGGCAGTGAAGAATGTGGACTTTTCCATTGAGCCCAGGCAAATCGTGGGGCTGATCGGCCCCAACGGCTCCGGCAAAACCACGTTCCTCAACATCATCAGCGGCATCTACACCGCGACCCAGGGCAAGGTGTGGCTGAAAGGCGAAAACATCACCGGCCTCAAGCCTTTTGAGATTTTCCAAAGGGGCATGGCCCGCACCTATCAGTCCAGCCGCTTGTGCTGGGACCTGTCCGTCTTGGACAATGTGCTGATCGGCCTGTACACCAAACACCACAGCGGTTTCCTGGATGCCATGTTACGTCCCGGGAAAACGAACCGGGAAATGGAGCGGCAGGCGCAGGCATGCATCGATATGTTGGGATACTTTAATCCTGGGCTGTATGACCGGCGTTATGAGCTGACGAAAAATATTCCCCATATCGACCGCCGCCGCATCGAGATCAGCCGCGCCCTGGTGGGGTATCCGGCCATCGTGCTGCTGGACGAGCCCACCGCCGGCCTGAACGATGAGGAAACCATGCAGATGATGGACGATATCCGCAAGATCAAAGAGATGATGCAGGATATCTGCATCATTATCATCGAGCATGATATGAAAGTCATGGCCACGGTTCCGGAGCGTATCGTGGTGTTCAACGCGGGCACGAAGATCGCCGAAGGCGCCTATGGCCAGGTGGTCAACAGTCCCGATGTGATCAACGCTTATCTGGGAGGTGCAGCCGTATGAGCAAAATGCTGGAGATCAGGGGACTATATACCAGCTACGGCCGTATCCCGATGCTGATGAACGTCAATCTGGATATTGACGAGGGCGAGGTGTGCTGTGTGCTGGGCGCCAACGGCGCGGGCAAGACCACGCTGGTGAAGGCCATCCTCAATATGGTCAAGGCGGACCAGGGCGCCATGAAACTGGCAGGGGAAAACATCGATTCCTGGCCCACCCATCAGCGGGTGAAAAACGGCATCGCTTTGTCCGCCGCGGCGGTAGGAACGTTCCATAAGATGACCGTGGACAACAATCTGAAAATGGGCGCTTTCTATATCCGGGACCCGGCCCTGCTCAACGAACGGCTGGAAGAGATCTACCGTTCCTTCCCGGTGCTGAAAGACCGCCTGCAGCAGAAGGCCGGCACGCTGTCCGGCGGCGAGCGCACCATGCTGGCCATTGCCCGGGCGGTGATCAACAAGCCCCGGCTGCTGATCCTGGACGAGCCTTCCTTAGGGCTGGCTCCCATCATGGTGGAGGAAGTGTTCGCCATCATCCAGCGTTTGGCCGGGGAGCATATGACCATCCTGCTGGTGGAGCAAAACGCCGCCAAAGCCCTGTCCGTGGCCAAGCACGGTTATATCATCCAAAAGGGCGCCATCGTGTTTGCCGGCAGCGCGGAAGAACTGAAAAACAACAAATTGATTGAAAATCCGGTAATGTAGCGTATGTTATTGCTTTGGCATTAACATAATCTGAGGAAAAGGGAAAGTAATAAACAAAGGAGGAATGTAAATTGAAGAAAACAAGTATCTGGTTTCTGCTGCTCATCGCTGTGCTGACCCTGAGTGTGGTCCTGGCCGCCTGCGGCGGCGCCGAAGAACCCGCCGGTACGGAGGAACCGGCCGGTACGGAAGAGCCTGCCGAAAGCAGCGTGCCCGAAGTCGTTAAGATCGGCTTCTTCGCTCCCATCACCGGCTCCAACGCCGCCGAGGGCTCCGCGGCCCGTAACGCGTTCCAAATGGCCATCGACGAAGCCAATGCTTCCGGCGAATTCCCCTATGAGATCCAGCTGATCATTGTGGACGATCAGAGCACCGAGTCCGTGGCTGTTTCCGGCGCCAATCAGATCGTTTCCGATCCCCTGGCCGTAGCCGCTTCCGGCTTCTGGAATTCCGGCCCTGCCGCGGCGGCCAGCGAAGTGTTCAAGGACGCTGAAATCCCGCTGCTGATCTGGGGCGCCATCCGCGAGAGCCTCACCTCGCCGGAAAACTATCCTTATATCACCCGTTCCGCGCCTACCGACAAGCAGGAGAACAAGCCTTTGGCGGAAAAGGTGCTGGATGAGATGGGCTATAAGGATTGGTTCATCGTTTCCGATACCAGCTCCTACGGCCAGGGCAATCTGGCAGCCTTCACCGATGAATTGGCCGCCCGCAGCATCACCGCGCTGGGCACCGAGACCGTTCAGGAAGACGCCACCGATTTCTCCGCCGTGGTGGCCAAGATCAAGGATTCCGGCGCCAAGGCCGTGTACTGCGGTTCCACCGTCAATATCGGCTCTTTGCTCAAGGAGCAGCTCTATAGCGCCGGCGTTACCGATATCCTGTACTGCGGCATTTCCGGCATGAAGACCACCGACTTCTTCAAGATCGGCGCCAAGGCCGCCGAGGGCGCGCTGGTAGTGAGCCCCGGCATTATCCTGGAAGACTCTCCGGAAGGCCAGGCCTTTATCGAAGCTTACAACACCGCCGGTTATTCCGAGCCCATCGGGGCTTATACGCCTTACGCTTACGAGGCCGCGCTGATCATCCTCAATGCTTTGAGAGCCTGCGGCGACGCGCCCACCCCGGAAGCCATGGTGGACGCCATCCTGAACAGCGAAACCACCGGCATCATGGGCACCACCACCTTCAATGAGATCGGCCAGACCACCAATGTGGCGGCTTATCTGAACGTGGCCCAGGACGGCGCCTGGGTTCCCCTTGAAGATTCCGAATACGCCGCCGGCGCCCGTACTTTCGGCGGCCAATAATCCGTCGCTCTTCGATCGGCAGGGCGCGGCGTTCATCCGCCGCGCCCCGCTTGCTCCCGTTTTCCGTCCATCCTTTTTGGAAGGAGTTGGCCTTATACCATGAGCTTTTTTCTGGATCTGATTGTCAGCGCTATCCTGCTGGGCTGCACCTATACCCTGGTGGCCATCGGATTTTCGCTGTTTTTCGGCGTGATGGACGTGGTGGTGTTCTGCTGCGGCGATATTGCCATCTTCGGCACGTTTGCCATCTTAGGCTCTTATACGATCATGCAGGGCCTGGGCGTCATCCAGTCCTGGCCGTTGCTGTTTATCATCCTCTCCCTGCTGGTGATCGGCGCGGTGATCTGCGCTTTGCTCGGCCTGTTTACTTACCGGCTCTCCATCAAGCCTTTTGAAAGAACCTCGGCGCTGATGCCGCTGCTGTCCACCATCGCCATGGGCATCGTGATCAAGGAAGTGATCGGGCTGTTTTTCATGCCGGCGACCAATGGTTTGTCCCGCCTGTTTGCCGGAGCAAACGCCGTCACCGTGGTCAGCGGCCGCAATCCCCAGGGTTTTCCCTCCCTGCTGTCCTTGGGCGGCTCCACGGACGTACGCGACGCCATCATCGTCGCCGTGACCATCGGCATTTTGCTGCTGCTGTTCATATTCCTGAATAAAACGAAAGCCGGCCTTGCTATGCAGGCCATTTCTCAAAATAAAGAATTATCCATGATGACGGGCATCAATGTGCACCGCTCCATTATTCTCACCTTCGTCATCGGCGGCGTCATTCTGGCCATCGGCGGGTTTTTGCTGGGCAATTACCAGACCGTGATGAGTTTTGACAACGGCGCCATGTTCGGGGTGAAGGGCTTTTCCGCCGCGGTGGTGGGCGGCCTGCGCAACACCTGGGGCGCGATCCTTGGCGGCATGCTGCTGGCCTTTGTGGAGGTATTCATTTCCGGCTACGTAGGCACCGCCTATTCCAGCATCGTCGCTTTTATCGTCGTGGTGATCTTCATCATCTTCAAGCCTGAAGGCATCATCGGCGAAAAGACCGTGGAAAAAGTCTGAGCGGGAGGGAGGAACAATATGAACACAACCAAAAAACTCCCGGCCGAGCCGCTGCTGGTCATCCTGGCGAATGTGATCATCGTCACCATTGTTTATCTGATGCTGACGCTGAACGAGATCCCCAGCCTGATCATTATCGCCGCAATCATCCTGGGCCTGCTCAGCGCGGAAAAAGCCGGATTCGTCAATTATCTGTTCGCCATGTATATCCGCCATAAAAAGCTGGCTTTCTTTTCGGTGCTGATATGCGTTCTCGCTTTGCCGGTGCTGCTGGCAACGCAGCGCTATACCGCCCATATCGCCTGCCTGGCCGCGATTTATGCCATGATCTGCCTGGGGCTGAATTTCCAGATGGGCAGCACCGACATGGTCAATTTCGCCCCGGCGGCTTTCACCGGCATCGGCGCCTATTCCATGGCCGCGGTCACGGTGAATATGGGCCTTTCGCCCTGGCTGGGTATGCTGATGGCCATTGTTTTTTCCTGCCTGGCCGGCTTGCTGATCGGCCTGCCCACCCTGCGCACCAAAGGCTATTATCTGTCTTTGGTCACCATGGCCCTGCAATTGGCCTTTACCCAGCTGATCAAGAACATCCCCTATCTGGGCGGCCCCAACGGCATTTCCGGTGTGAAATCCCTCAATATCGGCGATTTTTACTTCTATAAAAGCTATCATCTTTTCGGGGTGAAGCTGGCCCCGCAAATCCCCTTGCTAATCCTGTGCATCGGCGTGCTGATGCTGATGGTCTATATCGCCATGCGGATCAATATTACCCGCTGGGGCCTGTCGCTGAATAATATCGCCCAGGACGAAGTGGCTGCCAATTGCCTGGGGGTGAACTGCGACCGGCAAAAGCTGTTCGCCTTTGTGATCGGCTCCGTCTTTTGCGGCATCGGCGGCGCCCTCTACGGCGGGCTGGCCTCTTTTGTGGGCTACACGGATTTTACCTTCGCCCGCTCGCTCATCTATATCTGCATGGTCATTCTGGGCGGCATGGACAATCCCGTCGGCGTGGTGGTGGGCTCGCTGCTGCTGACCGTGATCATGGAAAAAGTGCGCTCCTTTGCCGATTACGGGCAGATCATTTACGCGGTGATCCTGGTCACCGTGCTGATCGTGCGCCCGGCCGGCTTGATCCCCAAACGGGTGCGCAATTATTGCCAGCTCTATAAATTCCAGCTCAAGCGCGGGGAAAAAACCGCCGAGGCCCCGGTGGAGCCATGAGCGTTCGGTAACGACGACGCCATACAACAACCATGCCGCGAGCATGGTTTTTGTATGGGCAGGAAAAGATAAGCGCCTGACGAATATTTAAATTTAAGCGATTATGCAGCCGGATTACGGCGGTTTTTCCCTGTTCTTTGCGCCGTGGCGAGGCATAAAATTTTTTCGGGGTGATTTCTTGCTGCAAGCGATTTTGGTCGGTCTGGCCGCTTTAACGGTATATGGGTTGTTCCTGCTGCTCAGAGGCATGATACGCCTGCATCAGGAAGGTGAGAACAAGCTCCTGGCCTGGGTGGCGGCGTTTTTTGTCATCGCGCCGTCCCTGGTGGCGCTGGTGGGCAATATTCCCCAAGAACGGCTGAATATCTGGATCGTCATCCCCACGTTGCTGCTGGCTCTGGGATGGATTTCCAGCGGCTATTTTGTGGAAAGCTATCTGCGCCGGGAAAAACAGCGGAATCTGGAAGGGAAAAAGCGGGAATTGCCCGCCCGTCCGCCCCATTGGCTCAGGGATAATCTGCTGCTGATAGGCGGCGGAGCAGCCCTCTGGCTGGTCGGCGTTTTTGTCGGCATCAGCAATGCGGTTCTGGAGACCAGCGCCCTGTGCGTCAGCGTGTTTCTGCTGCTGCGGGGCGGGTCGCGGCTGTGGCGATACCGCGGTTTTTGATTCGGATAAGGAGGATCATGAAATGAACATCGATATCGGTCGGGTGGAAAGGGCTTTGGCGGCTTTGAGCGGCCACGAATTCAATACGCAGTATTTTTGTACCGCTGCGGCGGCCGCGGATTGGCTGGACGCCCAGGTGCGGGACGGCGCCAGCGTGGGCCAGGGCGGTTCCGTAACCTTACAGGAATTGGGCTTGATCAAACGTTTGCAGAGCCGGGGCGTCGCGCTGCCCAATCCCTGGGACGGCAGCCTTTCGGATGAACAGCGCCGCATGGCTTACCGGGACGCCCTGTTCGCGGACATCTTTTTTTGTTCCGCCAACGCCATTACCGAGGACGGCTGCATCCTGAGCGTGGACGGCACCGGCAACCGACTGGCCGCCCATTTATACGGGCCCCGGCAGCTTTTCATTGTAGCCGGCGTCAATAAGCTGGTACCTGACGAGGCGGCCGCTTTTCAGCGCATCAAATACGCGGCGCCCCGCAATTGCCGGCGTATGGCGCTCAAAACTCCCTGCGCCGTCACTGGCGAATGTGCGGACTGCACCGGTCCCGCCCGCAGCTGCCGGGCTTACCTGCTGCTCCGGCGTCCGACCCGGGCCGTTCCCACCACCGTGGTGCTGATCGGCGAGGAATTGGGCTTTTGAACCGCTGAGCGCTGCGGGATGCCGTCCCGGCAAGACCGGCCCCGCTATGGGGCGTATTGATTGAAGAAGCTCCGTCCGGCGCATGCAGCGCCGGCCGGCGGTCTTTTTTGCGCCACGCCTGCGTGGGCTCCCGGCCCTTTGCACACGCGGGCGTCTGCCATATTTACGGGCCGGCGGCGCCTCGCTCAAACGCGCGCCCGCTCCGGCCGTTTTCCGGCCCGGCGGCGGCGCTTTTCGCGGAAAGCGTAAAAAAATCGGAACAAAAGTGCATTATCCGACGTCAACAGATGTGATTGGCTAAGATCGGCTGCAGGCCGAAAACGAAGGATAGGAGAAAGGTAATGAACAAAAAATTGCTGAAAGTTTGCTGCTTGATTGTGATTGTGGCGATGTTGGCGGCAGTGACGGCGGCTTGCGGCGGCGACGCGCAGGGCGCCGCTGATCCCAATCAGCCGGATTTTATTTATCAGGCGGAATACTATGAGATGCCTGAGGGGATCCAATACATGTCGTTTATGTCGTATGTAAACGATACCATCTATTTCGCGGCCAGCGGCGTGGTGGGACAGCGGGAGCCGGTGGAAGGCGAACCGCAGCCCGGCGACGCGGAATACTACGAAGGGTATTATGATATTTGGGGCAACAGCCTCAATAAAATGAAGGTGGACGGCACCGGCTATACCAAGCTGGAGAATTACCAGCCCCTGGCAGCCCCGGACGGCTCCGGCAACCTGTACATGTCCTCCATGGCCGTGGATACGGCCGGCAATATCTGGGTGGTGGAAAACACCTCCATGGGCCATGCGGATGAAAGCGGCAACTGGGTGGACGACGGCTCGGTCAATTACCTGCGCAAGCTGGACGATACCGGCGCGGAGCTGCTCAAGGTGGACCTGGCCCCCATCTCGCAGGGCGTGGATTATTTCTACGTCAACTACATGAACGCCGACAAAGACGGCAATATCTATCTGATGGACAGCAATTCCACCCTCTGGGTATTGGACGGCAACGGGCAGCAGCTGTTCAGCATCCCCTCCGATTCCCAGTCCTGGTACAACGCCCTGGTGCGTTTGGCGGACGGGCGGATCGCCACGGTGGGGTATGAAACCGATAAAATGGTGCTGAAGCCGGTGGACAGCGCCGCCAAAAGCTGGGGGCAGGGCGCGCCCATCACCATGAACGCCAACACCTTCTATAACGGCGGCGGCGAGTATGACATCTATTATCAGAGCAATTCCAATTTCTATGGCTTTGACCTGGAGACCGGCTCCGAGACCAAGCTGGTGAACTGGATCGATTCCGATATTGACAACAATATGCTGGGCGGCATCATCCCCCTGGACGACGGCCGCATCGTCTGCATGCTTTACGACTATAGCACCCCGGAAGGCCGGACGCAGCTGGCGGTGCTGACGAAAAAGGACCGCTCGGAAGTGCCGGATAAAACGGTGCTGACCATGGCCACCTTATGGATGAATTACGAGCTGCGCAGCGCCGTGATCCAATTCAACAAGACCAATCCGGATTACCGCATCCAGGTGCTGGATTATTCCGAGTTCAACACCGCCAACGATTATGAGGCCGGCCTGACCAAGCTGAATACGGAGATCATCTCCGGCAAAGTGCCGGATATCCTGGACGTGAGCTCGCTGCCGGTCCGGCAGTATGAAGCCAAGGGCCTGCTGGAGGATTTGTATCCCTACATCGACGGGGACGGCGAACTGTCCCGGGACGATTTGGTGTCCAGCGTGATGGACGCCCTGTCTGTGGACGGCAAGCTGTATGAGGTGGCTTCCAGATTTTACATCTATACCGTGATCGGCGCCACGCCGGTGGTAGGCGAGGAAATGGGCTGGACCATGGATGAGCTGAACGCGGTGCTGGCCGCGCATCCCGGCTCCCGGGCCTTCGCCAATATGGACCGCAACAGCCTGCTTTACTATATGTCTATGCTCAGCCTCTCCGATTATGTGAACTGGCATACCGGCGAATGCAATTTCGACAGCGACGGTTTCGTCAAACTGCTGGAATTTGCCAACTCCTTCCCGGACGCCATCGACTGGAACCGGGAGGAATTTGTGGACGACTATACGCTGATCATGGAGGGCCAGGTGCTGCTTTATCCCACCAGCCTTTATGATTTCCAGGAATATCAGATGTACAAAGCCATGTTCGGCGGGGAGATCACCTATAAGGGCTTTCCCGCGGAACAGGGCTGCGGCTCGGTGTTCGGCATTGATTCCGGCCTGGCCATGTCCAGCAAATCCCAGCATAAGGACGGCGCCTGGCAGTTTATCCGCACACTGCTGACAGAAGAATACCAGGGCAAGAGCGGGTCCTGGGCTTTCCCCACCAATAAAAACTGCCTGGACGACATGATTGAGAAAGCCATGGAAGAGGAAACCACCACCGACGAAAACGGCAACGCGATCCCCATTGCCAGAGGCACCTGGGGCTGGGGCCCCGGTCTGGAGGTGGAGATCAAGGCCGCCACCCAGGAGGAAATCGACCAGATCATGGCCCTGATCGACGCCATTGATTCCACCATGAACTATGATACCAGTTTGATGGAGATCGTTCAGGACGAGGTGGCCAGCTATTTCGCGGGCCAGAAGAGCGCCCAGGAGACCGCCTCCAATATCCAGAACCGGGTCAGCATTTATGTGAACGAGCAACTGTAACCACTGCGTCCGGGGCGGGCTTCAGGCCCGCCCCGGCCCATCCGGGGAAAACGAATGCATAGGAAACGCAAGCCGGGGCTGCTGGCCCCTGGTAAAATGGACAAGGACCGTTTGATCGCGCTGGCCTTTCTCTGGCCCAGTCTGGTAGGGGTGCTGATGTTTTTCGTCCTCCCCTTCGGCGTGGTCTGCTATTATGCGCTCATCGATAACCCGGTGCAGCACAATTTCGTGTTCCTGGCCAATTTCGGCAAGCTGCTCTCCAATTCCGCTTTCCAGACCGCTGCCAAAAATACCGCCACCTTTTCCGGCGCGGCCGTGCCTCTGGCGGTGGCCTTATCGCTGCTGCTGGCGGTATTGCTGGAATGCCGCATTCCGCTGAAGAGCCAGTTCCGCACTTTTTTTCTCAGCCCCATGATGGTGCCGGTTGCTTCGGTGGTGCTGATTTGGCAGGTCATTTTCCATTATAACGGCGCGTTGAACGACTTTTTGCTGGTATTCGGCGCGGATAAAATCGACTGGCTGAAATCGGATTACAGCCAACTGGTGGTGATCGTGCTTTTTTTATGGAAAAACCTGGGCTACAACATGATCCTCTTCATGGCCGGGCTGTCCAATATCCCCAGGGATTTGCTGGAAGTGGCGGATATTGAATGCGCCAAGCCCTGGTTCAAATTTTTCCACATCAAGCTGCGTTTTCTTTCTCCCACCATCCTTTTTGTGACGATCCTCTCGCTGATCAATTCCTTCAAAGTGTTCCGGGAGGTGTATTTGCTCACCGGCGATTATCCTTACGAAACCCTCTATATGCTGCAGCATTTTATGAACAATACCTTCCGCTCCCTGGATTATCAGAAACTGTCCGCGGCGGCGCTGCTGATGGCGGTGGTGATGGTGCTGATCATCGGCCTCCTGTTCATCATTGAGGGCCGGTTCGGAAAGGACGTGGAGGGATGAAGAAAAAGCGCTATTTTTCCCGTACCGTGATGTTCCTGCTGGCAGCCTATTTCGCCCTCATGTTCCTCATGCCCACGGTGCTGACCATCACCAATTCCTTCATGTCCCAGTCGGAGCTGGCCGCCAATTACGGCCAGGTATTCAGCAACTTCAGCGGCGCCAAGACCTATATTGCCGAACGGGTCAACCTCAAATTCATCCCGGATATGGTCAGCTTCTCCCAGTATTTCACCGTGCTGTTCAAAAGCCCGGACTATTTGCTGAAATTCTGGAATTCCGTGATCCTGGTGGTGCCCATCGTCTTGGGGCAGGTGGCCGTGGCGGCTCTGGCCGCCTACAGCTTTTTCCGTTATCAGGGGCGGATGCGTCAGTTCATCTTTTTCTTTTACGTGGTGCTGATGCTCATGCCCTACCAGGTGATGCTGGTGCCCAATTACCTGGTGGCGGACTGGGTGGGCATCCTGGACAGCCGCTGGGCCATCATCTTCCCCGGCATGTTCGCCCCCTTTTCCGTGTTCCTGCTGACCAAATTCATGCGCCGCATCCCGCCGGCGCTGATCGAAGCGGCCAAACTGGACGGGGCCGGCGAATGGCGGATCTTTACCAGGGTCTGCCTGCCCCAATGCCGCAGTGCTCTCTATTCCATCGCCATCCTGGTATTTATCGATTACTGGAACATGGTGGAGCAGCCGCTGATCCTGCTGCCGGACGCCAGCAGGCAGCCCCTGTCCGTCTACCTGTCCAGCATCAACGCGGGCGAGGTGGGCGTGGCGTTCGCCGTGGCCACCATCTATATGATCCCCACGCTGCTGCTGTTCCTCCACGGCGAGGAATACCTGGTGGAAGGCATTACCCATTCCGGCTCCGTGAAAGGCTAGGCCTTGCGCCCGGCAGTTCTGATGTTATTTCGCTATTTGGAGGTCCCCTATGTCTGGAGAAAAGAAGCTCAACCGCGCCTGGGTCAAAAACGCCGCCATCATCTTTCTGGCCGTGATGCTGCTGCTGACCTTTTTTTCCAATACGATCATGAACCGCTCCCTGCCGGAGGTGGCCGTTCAATACGCCCAGTCCGGCACCATCAGCGCCAAGATCCGCGGCACCGGCACAGTCGGCGCCAATCAAACCTACGAGGTCAATTTCAGCCAGTCCCGGGAAGTGGCGGCGGTACATGTGAAGACCGGCGATACGGTGTCCGTGGGCAGCGTACTGTTCACCCTGGCCGATACGGAAAGTACGGAACTAAAGACGGCCAAGGATGAGTTGAACCGCATGACCCTGGATTACCGCACCGCTTTGATCGACGCGGCCGACCCGGACTACACCCAGCTGAACCGGGACATCCAGAAAGCCCAGGAAGCGCTGAACGCCGCCATCCTGAAAAGGGACACCGGCTCGGTTTCCGAGGCGACGATAGCGGCCGTGCAGCAGGATATCAATGACCTCAACGCCGAGCTGGCGGAATTGCAGCGGGACCTCGTCGGCACCGGCTTTCCCGCCGCCGACGCCGCCGCTTTGCTGGATCAGGAGCGCAAAATTAAGGATCTGGAAAGGCGGATCGAGTATCCCGACCCTGAGGACGATGTGGACGCTTTGGAAATGGAGTTGGAATGGGCTGAGGAAGACCTGGAGAGAATGGAGGAAGCCGTCGACATCAGCGCCGAGATCAGCGATAAAAACCTGGAATTGAACGAGGCCAAGGCTTATCTGGCCGAGCTGCAGGAAAAGACCGACTGGGAAACGGCCAACAAGGCGGTGCAGGAGGCACAGGCCGCTTTGGACGATAAATTGATCCAGCTGGAGCAGGCCAAGAAGGAAGACGGCAAGACCGGCGCCAAGGAGCAATTGGCCCTGGAAGCGCAGCGGCAGAAAATCGCGGAACAGCAGGCGTTGGTCAATAAGCTGCAGGAGGAATCCGTGGATACGGTGGTCACCGCCGCCCAGGCCGGCATTGTGACCAGCATCAATATCGCCGCCGGTCAGACCAGCGCCCCGGGCCAGCCTTTGGCGATCATCGAAGCGCCGGACCTGGGATATTCCCTCTCTTTCCCCGTCACCAACGAGCAGGCCAAGCTGGTCAGGGTCGGGGCCGCGGCCGAAGTGACCAATTATTATTGGGGCTCCAATATCCAGGCCAAGCTGGCCAATATCAAAAACGACCCGGATAAGCCGGGCCAGGGCAAGCTGCTGGTGTTCAATCTCAGCGGCGAGGGGGTGGAAAGCGGCGCGCAGCTGACGTTATCCGTGGGGCAGCCCAGCGCCACCTATGAGGTGACCGTGCCTCTGAGCGCCCTGCGTTCCGACAGCTCCGGCGACTTCATCCTCACCGTGGTGGCCAAGCAGACCCCGCTGGGCAACCGCTATATCGCCACCCGCGTTGACGTACGGGTGCTGGCCAAGGACGATACCAACGCCGCCATTTCCGGCGCCCTCACCGGCTGGGATTATGTGATCACCACCAGCAATAAGCCCATCGAGCCGGGTATGCAGGTACGGATGGCGGAATAAGAACGGCGGACTATGAATCTGAAACTACCTTTTCATCTGAAAACGAAAAAGCCGCGCCAAGCGCCGGAAACGGCGGGGGCGGTCCAGGACGGGATGGCTGAAACGGAGGCGTCCGAAGCGGCGCTTTCCGAAGCAAAGCTGTCCGGGGCGCAGCCTTCCGAGGCGAAGCCCGCCGGGGTCAAGCCGGCTGTCGTAAAGCCGGCCATAGTGAAGCCGGCCATGCCGAAACCGGAGGGCTCCCGGCTCAATACCGTGCAGACGGGAGAAATAAAGCCGGTCAGGCCCGGTAAAGACGGCTATCTGCCCAAGCCGAAGCCTGCTAAGCGGGAGAAACAGCGTCCGTCCGGGGAGCCGGGTGATTCACCGCCCCGGGCAGCGTTTATTCAGCGGATCCGCGGCCGCTGGCGGCAGCGGCGCGGCAGCATCCTTCTGCCGGCTGCCAACGCCGCGCTGCTGATCCTGTTTCTGGTCTGTCTGGGGCGCTGGGGGCATTTCAGCAATTTGCTGCTTTCCCAGCAGGCGGCGGAGCGCTGGGCGGGGGAGAGCGGGGAGCGCTTTGCCCAGGTCAGCTGTTTTCTGCCAGCGGACAGCGGCTTAAGCCCGGAGAAGATCCTGGAGTTCCGGCAGAAGCTGGACGGCAAATACCTGGAAATCTCCCTGGAAGCTCCGGAGGGCCGCCGGCTTTATCAGGACGCCTGGTGCGCCTTTGGCGAGCTCAGCGTCAGCGGCGCCTATGGCAACGCCACCGCCCAGGCCGTGGGCGTGGGCGGGGATTATTTCTTTTTCCATCCGCTGCAATTGCGCAGCGGCAGCTATATCCGGGAAGGCGATCTGATGCAGGACCGGGTGGTGCTGGACGAGGAATTGGCCTGGCGTCTCTACGGCAGCGCGGATTTGGCCGGTCTGACCGTGACGATCAATAACAAACCGTATGTGATCGCCGGGGTGGTCTCCCGGGAGGACGACCGGCTGAGCAAACGCATTGCCGGCGAGCTGCCCATGATCTACCTGGACTTTTCCGAGATGGCGGCGCTGACCGAGAGCGGCGTCGCTTGCTACGAGCTGGCGGGCCCCGATCCGATCAGCGGCTTTGTGTACGGCGCGGTGAAGGATCTTTTCCCTGTGGGCGCAGGGGAGATCCTGGAAAACAGCGCCCGCTACGGGCTGGAAGCCATGATCAAAACCCTGTGGCATTTCAGCGACCGGACCCTGAGAACCACCGGCGTTGCCTACCCCTATTTTGAGAACGCCGCCCGGCTGGCCGAAAACCGGATGTGTTTATTGCTGGTGTTCATGGCCCTGCTGCTCGTCTGCCCCCTGGTCTGCCTGATCTGGCTGATCGTCAGGGGCTGGCGCAAGCTGAAGGCGTTCATCAGGAGCAAACGCGTCAATTATGAGGATCTGTAACGAGGAGCGCGCATGGCAAGCATCAAGCTGAACAGTATCACCAAAATCTATGAAGGCAATGTGCTGGCGGTAGACGATTTTTCCATCGATATCGCCGACAAGGAGTTCATCGTGCTGGTAGGGCCTTCCGGCTGCGGTAAATCCACGGTGCTGCGCTGCATCGCCGGTTTGGAAGCGGTGACCAAGGGGGAGTTGTATATCAACGACCGGCTGGTCAACGACGTGCCTCCCAAGGACCGGGATATCGCCATGGTCTTCCAGAATTACGCCCTTTATCCGCATATGACGGTATACAAAAATCTGGCTTTCGGCCTGGAAAACCGCAAAATGCCCAAAAAAGAAATCGACCAGAAGGTGCGGGCAGCCGCCAGGCTGCTGGGCATCGAGGATTTGCTGAAGCGCAAGCCCCGGGCCATGTCCGGCGGCCAGCGGCAGCGGGTGGCCCTGGGACGGGCTTTGGTGCGGGAGCCGGCGGCGTTCCTGCTGGACGAGCCTTTATCCAACCTGGACGCCAAGCTGCGCACCTCCATGCGGGCGGAGATCATCAAGCTGCACCAGCGTTTGGGCGCCACCTTTGTCTATGTGACCCATGACCAGATCGAAGCTATGACCATGGGCGACCGCATCGTGGTGATGGATCAGGGGCGCGTCCAGCAGATCGACACGCCGCAGAACCTCTATGACCACCCGGCCAATCAGTTCGTCGCCGGTTTTATCGGCAATCCGCAGATGAATTTTCTGGACGTGGTCGTGGAGCGGGCTGGTACCTGGAATTGCCCACCGCCTCGGTGCGTCTGGGCTGGCCGGACGAGGTTTTGCTTCCTTACCGGGGCCAGCAGCTGGTGCTGGGCCTGCGCCCGGACAGCCTCTCCATCGCGGCGCCGGGCCTGGTGACCGCCCGGGTCGAGGTGGTGGAAGCCCTGGGCGGCGAATGCCATATCGACCTGGATTATCAGGGCTACAAGCTCACGGTGAGGCAGAGCGGCATGTGCGGCGCGCGGATGGACGACGAGTTACCGCTCTATTTCGACCTGCAGCGCATTCATTTATTTGACAAAAAAAGCGGTCGTGCTATAATAGTGCAATAGCCTATTTTAGTACGCCAGGCTGTCCAGAAACTGCCATACGGTGTTTCACCCCACAAAGGCAAAACCGGCCTTTGTAGGGACCCCGGGTTACCACCCCACAAAGGTAAAACCGGCCTTTGTGGGGACCCCGGGTTACCACCCCACAAAGGTAAAACCGGCCTTTGTGGGGACCCCGGGTTACCACCCCACAAAGGTAAAACCGGCCTTTGTGGGGACCCCGGGTTATCGGAACGGCCAGCGTCGGTCACGTACGTTTTAGTACGCTCCCCCTATACCCCGATCCAGCGACCCTTTGCTTCGCTGGCTCGGGAACCCCTGGGGCTTAGCTGCCGTTCCTCTGCCTGGTCTGACTTGTTTCTGAACAGCCTGGTTCTGAGTTGCAGTGTTTGGACAACTTGGCGTGGAGAGTGAAGGGCATGTTTTCACCGCCGGAAGTTGCGGAAAGATACCGCGAGATCGGTAGAGTAAAAGTGGGGATGAAAACCGGCAAGGGCCTGGTGCTGGCGGCCCTGGCTGGCATGTTCATCGCGCTGGCCGCCGCGGGGGCCAATACCGCCAGCAGCACCGTAGCCGACCCGTCCTTCGCCAAGCTGCTGGGGGCCTTGGTTTTCCCCACCGGCCTGGTGATGGTGCTGCTGGCCGGCTCCGAGCTGTTCACCGGCAATACGCTGCTGGTTATCCCGCTGTTATGCGGGGAGATCAAGGTTTCGGCCATGCTCCGGAACTGGCTGCTGGTTTTTACCGGTAATCTGGCCGGAGCGCTGCTGGTGGCGCTGATCTGCCGTTTGGGCGGGCAATGGAACCTGTTCGGCGGCGTTTTGGCCGTGACCACCATCAAGGTGGCGGCGGCCAAATGCGGCCTGGGCTTCGGCCCGGCCCTCTGGTTGGGTATCGGCTGCAATTTCCTGGTGTGCATTGCGGTATGGATCAGCTTCTCCGCCCAAACCGTGGGCGGAAAGGTGGCGGGGCTGTTCCTGCCCATCATGCTGTTTGTACTGGCCGGCTTTGAACACAGCGTGGCCAATATGTATTACATACCAGCCGGTTTGCTGGCAGCCGCCGTGCCGGAGTACGCCGCGGCCGCCCGGGCCGCCGGGGTGGATCTGTCCGCGCTGACCTGGGGCCGGTTTTTTCTGGCCAATCTGCTGCCCGTGACTATCGGCAACATCATCGGCGGCTCCGCTTTGGTGGGCCTGCCGTATTGGTACGCTTATCTGCGGAAATAGCAAAGCCACAAGGTGCGCCCCTTCCCCGCGGGGAAGGGGCGTTTTTTTGCGCCGGGGTTATATCAACGGCCAAACGGGTATAATCCGGTCAGAGGCGGACCAAAGGAGATGAGCCCATGGAGATCGTCCGCGAGATCGGCGGTCAAAGGGTGGAGCCGGAGGAACTGGCGGCCCTGCAGATCAGCAACGAGGTGCTGCAGGCGGTATTTCAGGAGGCCTGGGCCCGGCTGACCTGGGAAAATGGATAATTCCACCAGTTGTTTCCGCAGGAAGCTCCTTGATATAATGGCGGAAGAGATCATGGCATAACAGGACGGAATATGGCGAAACCCAGAACGAAAATGCTGAAGCTGGAGCAGCTGCAGGGCGGTCCTGTGCGGGTCGCTCTCTATGTGCGGGTCTCCACCGACGCCCAGCGGGAGGAAGGCTATTCCGTGGAGATTCAGACGGAGCGGCTGCTGGCCTACGCCTCCTCCCTGTTCGGCTCCTCCGCCTGCACCGAACTATATATCGACGACGGCTACAGTGGCGGGTCCCTGGACCGCCCCCAGATGCAAAGGCTGATCAGCGACGCGGAAAACAACCGGCTCACCCATGTGATCGTCTACAAACTGGACCGGCTGAGCCGTTCCCAGAAAGATACGCTGTATTTGATCGAGGATGTGTTCCTCCTGCACAACGTGGCCTTTGTTTCCATGCAGGAGAGCTTCAACACCGCCACCGCCTTCGGCCGGGCCGTCATCGGCATTTTGTCGGTATTCGCCCAGTTGGAGCGGGAGAATATTTTTGAGCGTACCCGGGGCGGCATGCAAAAAAGGGTGGAATCCGGGCTCTGGCCGGGGGGCGGCCGCGTCCCTTTCGGTTACGATTACGACCGGGAGCAGGGTATCCTCATTCCCAACCAGGACGCGGACAAGGTGCGGCGGCTCTATCAGCTCTATTTGCAGGGCTGGTCCCTGCAGCGCATTGCCGACCGGCTGGGACTAAAGTACGAAAAGCTGGCGGAGCAGGTGCTGACCCGCAAATCCAACGCCGGCTTCATCGTTTATAACGGCGTGGAGTATCAGGGCCGCCACGAGCCGCTGATCTCCCTGGAGACCTATGAGAAGGCCATGTCCATGCTGGCGGAACGCTCCGCCCGCCGCCTGGTGGTTTCCGGCGGGCATTTGCTGACCGGCCTGCTCTATTGTGGCTGCTGCGGCGCGCGGATGCGTTATTGCAAATGGAGCGGCGGCGTCTGGAAGCTGGCCTGTTACAGCCAGGTGCGCAGCAAGGATTACCTGGTCAAGGACCCGGATTGCCAAAACGCCAAGGTGGACGCGGTCCCGGTGGAGCAGGCGGTGATCAGGGACCTGTTCGCCATGACCCGCCAGGACTTCCGGCCGGAAACAGCGGAACTGCGCTATTATGACGAGCAGGAAGCCCTGGAAAAGGAGCGGAGCAATGAGGCCCATAAGCTGAAACGCCTCTATCAGCGCTATGCAACGGGTGAGGATGAAATACTGGCCGAGGCCATCGCCGAGCAAAAGCAGGCCCTGGCCCGGCTGGACGCCCGGCGGGCCGCGCTCCAGGAAGCCCGGCAGCTCCGGAACCGGGGCAGCGAGGCCCTGTCCCAGATCCGCAATTACGCCGGCATCTGGGACAGGCTCACCATCCAGGAGCAGCAAAGCGCTGTCCGCTCCCTGGTGGAGCGCATCACCATCCGCGGGGACCAGGTGCATATCGCGTATAAAATTTGAGAAATGTGGTATAAAGAGAACAACGGCAGCCGGGGAACGCTGCTTTCAACAGCGGACGTTCATGCCGATGATTATTGGTGAAATCCGGCGCTATCTCCGGGACAACAACGCCATCCGCGTTTCCCGCTCGTTACGGGATATCGCCTACAAGGCCATGCAGGCCCGGGAAGAGCTCCTGGCCAAGCTGGACCGGGAGCCGCGCATCGAGGAGATCGCCAAAAACATCGGCCTGCCCCCGGAAGAGGTGGTGTTCGCGCTGGACGCCATCGCCGAGCCGGTCTCCCTGTACGAACCCATTTACAATGACGGCGGCGACCCCATCTACGTGATGGATCAGGTCAGCGACGAAAAGAATACCGACCGGGCCTGGACCGAATCCTTCAATATCCGGGAGGGCTTGTCCAAACTCAGCGACCGGGAACGGAAAATCATCAACCTGCGCTTCTTCGTGGGCAAGACCCAGATGGAGGTGGCGCAGGAAGTGGGCATCTCCCAGGCTCAGGTATCCCGGCTGGAAAAAGGCGCACTGCTGCAATTACGGAAATACGTCTAGCTGTGCGCCGGGCCAAAGAGTGGCTGATCCGCACCTTGTACGCCGCAAGGCTGGTGGGCCAGGCCTGGCGCCGTCACTGGCTGAACCGCATAAAGGAGGAGATCCAGGATGGAGAAGAACCATAAGCGCGGCCCGGGGCGATTGGCCTGGCTGCTGCTGCTGGCGGTCGGCTTGGCCGGCTTGTCCTATACGCTGCTGGCCGATCACAGCCTGGTGCTGTACGAAGGCGCGGCGGCCGCGGAGAAACCGTTGCGCCTGCATGTGCTGGCCAATAGCGACAGCCCGGAGGATCAGCAGCTGAAGCTGGCCCTGCGGGATTATATCATCGGCAGTTTGGCGGAGCGGCTGCAGGGCGCGGAGAATAAGCAGGAGGCCATGGCGGCCGTTGCCGGCTCTTTGCCGGAGCTGACCGCTGCCTGTAATAGTTTTCTGTCCGGCCGGGCGGATTATACGGCTTCCTTAAGCCTGACCCGGGATGATTTTCCGGAGATCGATTACGACGGCGTGATCTTTGCCGAAGGCGAATATGACGCGCTCCGCATCACCCTGGGCGAAGGCGCCGGCCACAACTGGTGGTGCGTGCTGTTCCCGCCGCTCTGCTTCGTGGATCTGGCCGGGGAATACGGCCAGGAGGAGGCCGTGACCGTGCTGGCCCGATACGGGGATCCGCAGCCGGAAAGCAGCTTCCGGGTGGAATGGAAATTCAAACAGCTCTGGCAATAGCTTAACCCTTCGGGATTGCCGTTAGCCGCCATGGACAGCTGGGGCGCCCGGCGCCGCCATGGCGGCGGCCGCTTAGCTGTTGAGAAAATTATCGTTGGCATAGGCGTCGTCCACAGCTTTGGTTTTTTCCTTTTCCCGGTCCAGGATATTGATCGGCTGGTATTTATCCGGCTCCACGAGGATAACGTCCACGCCGATCTTTTTGATCTGCCGCCAGGTCAGCACCGTTTCATCGTTTTTGCCGAACAGGGAGAAGAATCTGCTGTCCCCGGGAATGACCACCGCGTCGATACAGCCCCGGGCCAGGTCGATATCGATATCCCGGATAAAACCGATGCGGCGTCCGTCCTGCCCGTTGATCACGTCCTTATTCCGCAATTCCGAAATCCTCAGCATGTTGATCACTCCTTTTTTTCAGCATATGCGCATCGGGCAGGCCATATGTTGGATTTTGTCGGTAAATGTTACCAACAAATTTAAAATAGTTGTTGCAATACAGCATATAGTGTCCTATAATTTATATGTCACTATATAAAGTGTTAAGGAGGCTGCCTATGCGATGCATTTTTTGCGGACATGACGACTCGAAAGTCCTGGATTCACGTCCGGTGGAGGAGGGCAGAAGCATTCGCCGCCGCCGGGAATGCCTGCAATGCGGCAAGCGCTTCACCACCTATGAGCGGGTGGAGGAGCTGCCGCTGGTCGTGGTGAAAAGCGACGGCCGCCGGGAATTGTTCGATCCGAATAAGATCCTGAACGGTTTGATCAAGGCCTGCGATAAGCGCTCCGTACCCCTGACCGTGCTGGAGAGCATGGTGGCCGACATGGAACGGGAGCTCAGCAACAGCCTGGAACGGGAGATCAGCTCCAAAACCATCGGCGAAATGGTGATGAAGCATTTGCGCGCCGTGGACCAGGTGGCCTATGTGCGTTTCGCCAGCGTCTACCGGAATTTTGAGGACGTTTCCACCTTTATCGACGAGATACGGGAGCTGCAAAAAGAACTCAAGGAGAACAAGACTGCCAAAGAAGTATAGGTAGGCAAATCAGCGGCAAGGCACAAAGGAGGGGTAGTTTTGGCATTTTCACAGATTCGCAAACGCGACGGGCGTCTGGTTCCCTTCAACGAAACCAAGATCACCGACGCCATTTACAAAGCTAATCAGGCTTGCGGTATCGACGACCGGGCCATGGCCATGAGCCTGACCATCAAAGTCTTAAAAGAGATGCAGGAGAAGAACGGCAACGGCCGCATCTTCACCGTGGAGGAAATCCAGGACATCGTGGAGCAGACTTTGATCGCCGAAGACCTGGCCAAGACCGCCAAGGCTTACATATTATACCGGGACAAGCGCAACCGCGTCCGTACCGCCAAGAGCGATCTGATGGACGCGGTGGAAGAAATACTGATCGAGACCAGCCGTGAAAACGCCAACGTGGGCAATTCCCCCTCGGCCAAAATGCTTCAGATCGCCTCCGCCGCTTCCCGCACCTATTATCTGACCCGCTATATACCGGAAGAATTCTCCCGGGCCCATAAGCGGGGGGATATCCACATCCATGACCTGGATTTCTATTGCAAGACCCTGACCTGCGTGCAGATCCCCCTGGGCGAGCTGCTGTCCAATGGCTTCAACAACGGCCACGGCTATATCCGCCCGCCCCGCCGTCCTGCTTCCGCCACGGCTTTGGCAGCCATCATCCTGCAGAGCTCCCAGAACGATATGCACGGCGGTCAGAGCTTTCCCTTTTTCGATGCGGATATCGCGCCTTTTGTGGAGGGCTTTGAGGAGGACGAGGTCTATCAGGCCATGGAAGCCCTGATCTACAACCTCAATTCCATGCACAGCCGGGCCGGCGCCCAGGTGCCTTTCTCCAGCATCAATATCGGCTGCGATACCTCCGAAGGCGCCCGCTCCGCCTGCCGCAATTTATTATTGGCCTATCAAAAGGGGCTGGGCCACGGGGAAAACCCCATTTTCCCCAATGTGATCTTCCGGGTCAAGGCGGGGGTAAACCTGAACCCGGGCGATCCCAACCGCGACCTGTTCGAGCTGGCCATGCGGGTGGCCTGCCGCCGCATGAACCCCACCTTCAGCTTCATGGATGCCAGCTTCAACCGGGAATTCGGCGACCAGGTCAGCTATATGGGGTGCCGCACCCGGGTGATGGCCAACCGCTGCGGCCCGGCCATCACGGAAAAACGGGGCAACCTCAGCTTTACCTCCATCAACCTGCCCCGGGTGGCCATCCAGGCCAAGGGGGATATGGATATTTTCTACCGCCTGCTGGACAATGTGCTGGAGCTGGCCGCCCGCCAGCTTTATCACCGCTACCAGACCCAGGCGGCCCTGAAGGTCCGGGACATGCCCTTCCTGATGGGGCAGCACCTGTATCTGGATTCGGAGCGCCTGGGGCCGGACGACAATATCGAGCCGGCCATCAAGCACGGCACCCTGTCCATCGGCTTTATCGGCCTGGCGGAGACCTTGAAGGCGTTGACCGGCCGGCATCACGCCGAAAGCCCGGAAGCCGATCAGCTGGGCCATGAGGTCGTTTCTTATATGCGCAAACGGGTGGACGACTTCGCCGATTATTATGACCGGAATTATACCTTGCTGGCAACGCCCGCGGAGGGCTTGTCCGGGCGCTTCATCAATATGGACCGCAAGGAATACGGGCTGATAACCGGCATTAACGACCGGGACTATTACACCAATTCCTTCCATGTGCCGGTGCATTATCCCATCTCCGCCTTTGACAAGATCAGCATTGAAGGCCCTTACCATAAATACTGCAATGCCGGCCATATCAGCTACGTGGAGCTGTCCAGCCCGCCCCTGGACAATGTGGAGGCTGTGGAAGCGCTGCTCCGGCATATGATGGACAGCGATATGGGTTACGCCGGCATCAATTACCCCATCGATTTCTGCGTGGCCTGCAATTACCAGGGGGTGTTCCCCGGCTCCTGCCCCAATTGCGGCGGCGACGATATCAGCCGCGTCCGCCGCATCACCGGCTATTTCAGCACGGTGGACCGGTTCAACGACGCCAAAAAGAAAGAGCTGGCGGACCGGATCCCCCATCTGTGAGGATGATATGGATATCAGATTGTCAGGCATCATCAATGAGAGCGTCGTGGACGGGCCGGGTGTGCGCATGGTGTTTTTCGCCCAGGGCTGTCCCCATCATTGTCCCGGCTGCCATAACCCGGACACCCATGACCCCCGGGGCGGCGCTGTTTACGATACCGCCCGGCTCAGGGAGAGCATCAGGGCCCGCCGCTACCTTTCCGGCATCACCCTGTCGGGAGGCGAGCCTTTAGGCCAGGCGGCTGCCTGCGCCGAACTGGCCGCCGCAGCCAAAGAGCAGGGCAAAAGCGTGATGCTCTATTCCGGCTACACCTTCGAGCAGTTGAGGGCCATGGCGGCCGGGGATCCGGAGGTGGGCAAATTGCTGAAACTGACGGATATCCTGATCGACGGCCCCTTTCTCGCGGGACAGCGCAATATTGATCTGGTATTCCGCGGCTCCGCCAATCAGCGGGTGATCGACCTGCCCCGTTCTTTGGCGGCCGGACGGGTCTATGAATTGAAGCTGGGCCGGGACGCCTGCGGCTAGCCGCCCGCTTGCCTATTGCCTTAATGATCAGGGCCGTAGGCAACGGCCCGTATTCACTCCCTATGCCAAGCAGGAAGCTCCGGCGCTTTGATCCGCGCCGGAGCTTCTTTTTGTTCGGCACTGGCGGCTTCCTGAAAGAGGAAAGGAGAACGGAAAATTCCAGGCTTGTCAATGTGTATAAAATTTGCTATACTTATGTCAGAAATTTGTACAGCCAGAAGGGCAAATCTATGGCGCATCATGTTTTTCGTCCCTTGGAAGTCACGGAGCCCGTTGGTGAACAAAACGCGGCCGAAATCATCGCCAAGCTGCGGGAGGAGAACGAACTGCTCATCGCCGCCGTCGAGGCTTTGCTCTCCATTCCCAACGAGTCCATCTGCGCCATTGATCAAAACGGCGTCCTGACCATGTGGAACGAGCAGATGGAGCAGCGGTATAAAATCAAGGCTTCGGAAGCCTTGGGCCGTTATATTACGGATTTCTTCTCCAACCTGATCATCACCAAGGTGCAGGACAACGCCTTGTCCAGCGGCAAGCCCATCCGCGACCGCTATCATCAGCCGGTGCTGGGCCAGCATGTGCTGATCAACGCCGCGCCGATCATGAGCGGCGACCGGGTGCTGGGCGCTTTGACCTCGGAGCGGGAAATCACCGAGACGATGCGCCTCAGCAACGAACTGGCCCGCAGCCATACCCAGGTCAACAACCTCAAAAAAGAGATCGATAAGTTCAACCGCCCCACCGACGCTTTTGATCTGATTTACGGCCGCAGCCCGGCCCTGACCACGGTGGTGGAGATGGCCAAACGGGTGGCCAATACCAATGTCAGTATTCTGCTCCGGGGCGAAAGCGGCACCGGCAAGGAATTGTTCGCCGAGGCCATCCACAAATCCGGCAGCCGCCACGACAAGCCCTTCGTGGTGCTGAACTGCGGCGCCATCCCCGCCAACCTCTTTGAAAGCGAGCTGTTCGGCTATGCGCCGGGCGCTTTTACCGGCGCGGACAAGCGGGGGCACCGGGGAAAATTTGAGGAAGCCAATCACGGCACCCTGTTTCTGGATGAAATCGGCGAGCTGCCCCTGGATATGCAGGTGAAGCTGCTGCGGGTCCTGCAGAACCAGCGCTTTTACCGGGTGGGCGGCGGAGACCCCATCGAGGTGGATGTGCGCCTGCTCTCCGCCACCAACCGGGATCTGGCGCGCATGATCGAGGAGGGCCGCTTCCGGGACGACCTCTATTACCGCATCAATGTGGTAGCCCTGGAAATACCGCCGCTACGGGAGCGCAAGGAGGATATCAGCCAGCTGATCTACTTGTTTTTGCGGGAGTTCTGCCTGAAGCAGGGCATCGCGGTAAAGCATATCGACCCGGAAGTGATCATTTATATGATGAACTATTCCTGGCCGGGCAATATCCGGGAACTGCGCAATGTGGTGGAACGCCTGGTGGTGCTGTCCGATTCCGGCGGCATCCATGTGGACGATCTGCCCGGTCTGATCAAATACGGGGAGAGCGGCGGCGACGAGGTCTTCCCCGGCCTGCTGGCCGATATCAAGGACCGGGCCGAGCGGGACATGATCATCCAGGCCTTGGAAAAAACCCATGGCGACCGCAGCAGGGCCGCCCGTCTGCTGGGCGTGCCCCGCAGTACGCTCTACTATAAATTGCATAAATATCAGATCGGCGGTAAAGCCGGACATAGGTCTAAGTGATTGAACAGATTTGTATAAATATTTGTACATATTGTTTTAGATCAATTTGGTATTGCCGGGCTGTTTAAAATAATCTGATTCTTTTCAACAGTTTTACAGGGGCTTTGCCGCTGCGGAATATTTGCCCATGTCTGCTGAGAATCGGGTTATTGGCATGGAAATTGCTAAATATATAGCGTGTGGCTTTGTGCTGTGGTAAATTTCATCGCAAGGAGGGACATGGTTAATGAGAATCGAGGAACATCCGGTATTGGACTTTGAGCGCGGGGAGAAGTTCACCTTCTTCTACAACGGGCAAGAAGTCGAAGGCTATGCCAGCGAGACGGTGGTGGCGGCGCTGCACGCCGCGGGTATCCGTCAGCTGGGCACCAGTCCGGAGTTACATCGTCCGCGCGGCCTGTTCTGCGCCATCGGAAACTGCTCCAGCTGCTTTATGACCGTGGACGGCGAACCGAATATGCGGGTCTGCGTCATCAAGTGCAAGCCCGGCATGCGGGTGGAAGAACAGAAGGGTAAGGGGGTCGTCAGAATATGAAGCAAGTAGAAATCTTGGTAGTAGGCGGCGGCCCGGCCGGTTTGTGCGCGGCCCTGTCCGCCAGTTCCCTGGGGGCGAAAGTGTTGGTCTGCGAGCGGGACGACCTGCCCGGCGGCCAATTGGTCAAGCAGACGCATAAATTTTTCGGCTCGGAAAAACAATATGCCGGCGACCGCGGTTATCAGATCGGCCAGATGCTGCTGGAAAAGGCCAAGTCCGATCCGAAGGTCGAGATCTGGACCGACACCACGGTGCTGGGCATTTACGAAGACGGCGTCGTCACCTGCGAGCACGACGGCAAGCATGTGAAAATCAAACCCCAGCGCACCGTCATCGCCGCCGGCGCCGCCGAGAAGTTCCTGGCTTTCCCCGGCAACGATTTGCCCGGCATTTACGGCGCCGGCGCCGTGCAGACGCTGATGAACGTCAGCGGCGTCAAACCCGCCAGCCGGGTGCTGATGGTGGGCGCGGGCAATATCGGCCTCATCGTTTCCTATCAGCTGAAGCAGGCCGGCGTGGAAGTGGCGGCCGTCATCGAAGCCCTGCCCAAGATCGGCGGTTATCTGGTGCACGCCTCCAAGATCCAGCGGGCCGGCATCCCGGTGAAGACCTGCTACACCATTCTGGAGGCTTACGGCGAGGGCAAGGTGGAGGGGGCCAGGATCGCCAAGATCGACGCCAACTGGCAGCCCATCCCCGGCACCGAGGAAGATATCAAATGCGACACCATCTGTCTGGCCGTGGGCCTGTCTCCCCTGACGGAGCTGTGCTGGCAGGCTGGCTGCGAGATGGCTTACATCAAGGAATTGAGCGGCCATGTGCCGATCACCGACGATTATCTGGAAACCACCGTGCCCGGCATTTATGTGGCCGGCGACGTGAGCGGGATTGAAGAGGCCAGCTCCGCCATGGTGGAGGGCAAGCTGGCCGGTTTGTCCGCCGCGGCCAGCCTGGGCTACGGCGTTGAAGCGGCTCCCGGCTTGCAGAAGGAAGCCATGGAGGAATTGGACGAACTGAGGGCCGGCCCCATGGGCGAACGCATCCGGTTGGGCCTGGAAAAAGTCGCGGCGAAAGGAGGAGCGAAATAATGTTGATCAACGACGGTATCCCTACCAAGGAAGACCTGGCCAAAGTCACCCCTACGGAAGAACGGCTGGCCAAAGGTCCGGTATCGATTATCGAATGCTTCCAGAAGATTCCCTGCAATCCCTGCGTGAAGGCCTGCAACCGCGGAGCCATCACCATGCCGGGGACCATCAATGATATCCCGCTGCTGGACGATGAGAAATGCAACGGCTGCGGCCTTTGCATCTCCCTCTGCCCGGGCCTGGCCATTTTCGTGGTGGACAAAAGCTACAGCGACGAGTACGCGCTGGTGAAGCTCCCCTTCGAATATGTGCCGGTGCCTGAAAAGGGCCAGTACGCCTGCGGACTGAACCGGGCCGGCGAAGAGCTGGGCTGGTTCGAGGTGGAACGCGTCACCTCCGGCGGCAAGAAGAACAAGACCTATACCATCACGCTGAAGGTACCCCAGGCGCTGGCCATGGAAGTCAGAAATATCAAGGTGGGGGGGTATAAATAATGGCTGACCAGATCCTGATTTGCCGCTGCGAAGACATCACCCGGGAACGGCTGATGGAAGTGATCGCCGACGGCTATGAAACCATTGATGAAATCAAGCGCGCGACCCGCGCCGGTATGGGCCCCTGCCAGGGACGCACCTGCCGCCAGCTTATCGCGCAGGAATTGTCCCGCATTTACGGCATTCCCATGGAAGAAGTGCTGATGCCCACCTTCCGCGCTCCCGTGAAACCGATCAGCATGGGCGCTCTGGCCGACGCCCATGCGGAAGGAGGCGAATAACCGATGAAGAACAACTATGAGATCATTATCGTGGGCGGCGGCATCATCGGCTGCTCCATCGCTTTTGAGCTGGCAAAACGGGGCGTTACCGATATCCTGCTCATTGAAAAGGGCTATCTGGCTTCCGGCGCCACCGGCCGCTGCGGCGCGGGTATCCGCCAGCAGTGGGGCGCCGAGCTTAACGCCATGCTGGCGGCGGAAAGCACCCATATCTTCGAGCATCTGGAGGAATACACCGGCTACAAAGGCAACTGCGGTTTGAACCAGGCCGGCTACCTGCTGATCGCCTGCACCGAGAAGGAATGGGCGCAGTTCCAGCTCAATCTGGATGTTCAGCATAAACTGGGCATCGAATCCCATGTTGTCGATCTGGAGAAAGAAGTTTACGAATATGTGCCCTTCATCAATACCGCCGGCCTCTACGGCGCCACCTTCTGCCAGAAGGACGGCCATGCCGATCCCTTCCATTGCACCTTCGCCTATGCGGAAGGCGCCAAGCGCCTGGGCGTGGATATTCTGACTTATACCGAGGTCACGGCCCTGAAAGCCGAGGGCGGCAAAATCAAGGGCGTGGAGACCACCAAGGGCTCCTTTGAGGCAGCCATGGTCATCAACTGCGCCAACGGCTGGGCCCCGGGCCTCGCGGCCCAGGTGGGCGATGAGATCCCCGTCTTCCCCGAACGGCATCAGGCCCTGGTCACCGAGCCGGTGGCGCCTATGGGGCCCCACGGGCCCATGCCCATGGTCATGTCTTTCGAGCGCCGCTTCTATGTGCAGCAGTCCCCCCACGGCAGCTTCATCATGGGTATTGCCGAGAGTGAGCCGGTCAGCTTCAATATCCGCTCCAGCTGGCAGTTTCTGGAAGAGGCCTGCAGTGTGATTACTTACGCCCTGCCGGCCTTGCGGGGCCTGCGCGTGGTGCGGCAGTGGGCCGGCCTTTACGATATGAGCCCGGACCGCAACCCGATCATCGAATACTCCAAGAATGCCGAAGGCCTGCTGACCATTTGCGGTTTTTCCGGCCACGGCTTTATGCTGGCGCCCCGGGTGGCTACCCTGGTGGCGCACAGCGTCTGCAACGAGTCCGATCCCCTGGATATCAAACGCTTCTCCGTGGACCGCTACCGTACCGGCGAACTGCTGCTGGAACCCTCGGTAGTCTAAACTCCACGGTCTACTCCTTTCTCGAGACTGTGCGCCGGTTCTCCGGCGCACAGTCTTTTTCAGTGGCCGGCCCGGCGCGGATGATCCGGCATGAGCGGCTTGTTGAGGCCGGGGCCAAGCTTTTTTGTCGCAATTTTCATCCGCCCTCCCCTTGCCGTTTGGCCCGGCCGTTGCTATAATAAATAGATGAATGACGCGAGGACCGGCAGGGGCAGACAAGGACCGCGCAACCGCGGCGCCGATATAGCGGCCATATTGATCATTGCCATCGTCCTGGTGCTGCTGATCAGCAGCGCCTGGCGTTATATTGCCTATGTGCGCCTGGATTTCGTCACCGCCGCCTCCGGCTCCGTGACCATGGAAACGCCGGCGGAAATGATCCTGGTCCGCAAAGAGCATCCCCTCTATGCCCAGGGTCCCGGCGTTTTTGTCGCCACTGCGGAAGAGGGCTCCCGGGTCGGCGCCGGCGCCGCGATCGGCTATACGCAAAGCGAACAGAGCGGTTCCCTGGCCCTGGCGCAAAAAGATGTGGCCACCGCCAACAGCGGCGTGGTATCTTTTCAACTGGACGGCTGGGAACAGGTGCTGACTCCGGATAATGTTTACAGCACCGATTGGGAGCAGACCCTGGCGTTGATGCGGGAGCAAGCCGCCGCGACCGCGGCGGCGTCGGAAACGGCGGGCGAAATCCCCAATTTAGCTTCCGGCCGCCCGGTGGCCAAGATCATGGACAACCTCACGCCGGTGATGGCCTTTATCTGCTGCGAGGCCGCGCCGGAGCAACTGGAGCCGGGGGACAGGATCGCGCTGGCCGTCGCGGTGGGCGGGCAGGACAAAACCGTGACGGCAACCGTGGCCACTTTGGGCCGGTTGAGCGGCGGCGATTGGATCTGCCTGGTCAATCTGGGGGAGAACGAGGAATTGCTGTCCGCCGCGCGCTATCAGCAGATCAAGGTTGCCGGCGATACGGTAAGCGGCGCGAGCATACCCGTAACGGCGTTATTCGTCAACGGGGAAGGTAAAACCGGCGTATACCGGCGCAACAGGAACCGGCTGGAATTTGCCGGGGTAGAGGTACTGATCCGTACCGCGGACCAGGCCATTGTCAACGGCCTGAACAACACCGATCTGGTGGTGGCCAATCCCGGCATAGCAAAAGCCGGGCAAAAGCTGTATTAGCAATATCCATTACTTTACTTTACGAGGCGCGGAAAATGACCATTGCGGAAAATTTGACCCTAGTACGCAACAAGATTGCAGCCGCCCGGGCCCGGAGCGGCCATGCCGCTCCAGCAGTCAAGCTGCTGGCGGTATCCAAAACACATCCGATAGAAAAGATTGCCGAGGCCTATGCCGCCGGGCAGCGCTGCTTCGGCGAAAACCGGGTGCAGGAACTGACGCTGAAAATCGCGGCCCTGCCGGAACTGGAATGGCATCTGATCGGCCATTTGCAGACGAACAAGGTGAAATATATCATCGGCAAAACCGCCCTGATCCATTCCTTGGACAGCCTGGATCTGGCTATAGAGCTGGAAAAGCGCGGCGCCGCCCTCGATGTGGTCAGCCGGGTGCTGGTGCAGCTGAATATCGCGGAGGAAGATACGAAGAGCGGCCTGCATACAGAGGAGCTGGCGGATTTTCTGGACGCCCTCAGCGCCTGCCCCCATGTGCGGGCGGCGGGGCTGATGACCATCGGCCCGTTTACCGGGGACCGGGAGGAGATCCGGCGGGTCTTTGCGGAACTACGGCGGCTCCGTGACCGGGAGCGGGAAAAGGGACGCCCCTATTGCCGCTTGGAGGAGCTTTCCATGGGCATGAGCGGCGATTATGAGATCGCTGTGGAAGAAGGGTCCAGCATCGTGCGGGTAGGCAGCGACATTTTCGGCGCCAGAATATATCCGCAAAATAGCAGGAAATAGCAAATCATTATAGAAAAGTAACAGGTAGGAAATTTTGAGCTATCACCGGAAGGGGAGAAACAGAGTGAGCGGATTCTTGGATAAAATGGGCGATTTCTTCTTCAAAAACGAGAATGATCCTGTGGAAGACGCCACAGTATTTGAAGAACCCGGCGAACGCCGTACGGCGGATAATTACGGGGCGGCCAAAAATTCCGAGAGAAAGCCTGGAAAGAAATCCAACCTGGTCAGCGTTCCTTCCCGCGGCAAAACCGCCGACGGACTGGAGATCGTACTGTTTAAGGCCACCACCTATGACGATATGCAGGAAATCGCCCGGAATATCAAAGAACGCAAGATCGCGGTAGTGAATTTTGAAGATATGGATAAAGACGTGGCCCAGCGGATGGTGGATTTTTTATCCGGCGCGGCTTTTGCCTTGGACGGCGTTCCGCGCAAAGTGTCCGGCGGCACGTTCATTTTCAGCAGTTCGCAGGTGGACATGAGCGGCCAGATCATGGAGAACGAAAATTCCGGCGTCAAAGCCGAGGATTTCACCGAGGACAGCCGCTTTTCTTCCAATCAGTGGCTGCGTCCCTAACCGCGGCCGTTATCTTATTAGGAGGATACCAACCATTACGCTCTATTCCATTGTCAGGACGATTTTTAACGTATACTATTTTCTGCTGCTGGCCCGGATCATCCTTTCTTGGATCCGGGTGGGGGAAAACCCGGTCACCCGCTTTATTTACGAGGTCACGGAGCCGGTCTTGGGCCTGTTCCGGCGGTTGCTGCCGCCCCGTCCCAGCTTTCCCATTGACTTTTCGCCGATCCTGGCCTTCATTGTTTTGCAGTTGCTGGAAAATATCGTCACCCGCATTATTTTGCGCTTTTAGCTTTTGCCTTGGCAAAAGCTTTTTATTTTAGGTTTTTTCGGATTTTTGTATCCGAAATGCAGGAAATCTTTTCTGGACAGCGAAAAAACAACGGTACGGTTTATCAGAAACGTGCGATGTTTAAAACGGCTTCGTTTATTTAGCATAATATTTTATACCACTGAGGAGGACCGAACATGAGTGCAAGACCGTCGCAAGAAAAACTGGATGTGTTTAAAAACAGAAATATCCTGGACATCGTCAGCCTGTCCAGGGAGGAGATCGAGACGATCCTGGAGACCGCCGCGTATTACGACGAGAAACTGGCCAGGAAGGAACGCTTATACGATATGGACGGCAAAGTGATGGCCTCGCTGTTTTTTGAGCCTTCCACCCGTACGCGCCTGTCTTTCGAATCCGCCATGCTGCACCTGGGCGGCCAGGTCATTACCGTTACGGAAACGCCGTCCATGCAGACCAGCTCCACCGCCAAAGGCGAGACCCTCTACGATTCCATCCGCGTCATCAATTACTATGCGGACGTGATCGCCTGCCGCAGCCCCATCAAGGGCGCCCGGTTGGAGATAGACGCCGCGGCTACCGTGCCTTATATCAACGGCGGCGACGGTTCCGGAGAACATCCCACCCAGGCCCTGCTGGACCTATACACCATATATAAAGAAAAGGGCGGTATCGACGGCCTGACCTACGCCATCTGCGGCGATTTAAAGTATGGCCGCGCCCCCCATTCGCTGCTGGACGCCATCGCCAAGTTCAATGCCAAAAAGGTCATCCTGGCTTCCCCTCAGGAACTGCGCATGCCCGCCGAAAATATTGAGAAAATCAGGGAGACCGGCGTGGAGATCGAGGAATGCTTTGACCTGGATTATGCCTGCCGTGAGGCGGACGTCATCTATATGACCCGGGTGCAGCGGGAGCGTTTCTCCAGCCAGGAAGAATACGAACGCAACAAGGACCTGTTCATCATGACCGGCCGCCATGTGGCCATGTTCCCCGAGGGCGCGATCGTCCTGCATCCGCTGCCCAGGATCAATGAGATCACCACCGAGGTGGACGCCTATGCCGGCGCGGCCTATTTCCGCCAGGCGGGCAACGGTATGCCCACCCGCATGGCCTTGCTGGCTTTGGTTACCGGTAGCGTCAAATAACCGCTTTTATCAGCGTGATCAACGATGCGGCCCTTCCCGCTGGGGAGGGCCGCGTTTGCTTTTCCCAGGGCAGGGGAGCGCGGCGGTGCGCCCAGGGGCAACGTTGACAGCCCTTCCGCTTCTGTGATAAGATAGCTTGCATAAGAACAAGGCGTTTTCCGGGCCACGGGCGCCCAAACTGATAACGGGAATAAGGAGGAAAAATGAGATGGCAAAAAAGATCATGTTTATTGTTCCGATCACCACGGCGGATGACGCGGCCATGACCGAATATCTGAATTCCTGTAAAAGCCCGCTCATCGACGGCGTGGATGTGGTGAGCCTGGAAAACTGCCCCCGCCATGTGGAAAACCATTATTATAAAGCGCTGATTGCCGGGGAATTGCTGAAGCAGATCCGGCGCGCCGAGGAGCAGGGCTATGCCGCGGCGGTGATCGGCTGTTTCTATGATCCGTTTTTGGATGCGGCGAAAGTGCTGAGCCGGAACATGCCTGTTACCGGCTGTGCGGAAGGCTCCATGCACATCGCTTCCACCATTGCCAACAAGTTTTCGATCCTGATCGGGCGCGCCGCCTGGATCCCGCAGATGGAAGAAAACATCCGCCGTTACGGCTGCCAGCACCGGCTGTGCGCTTTCAATAGTCTTGACTTGGGGGTGCTGGATTTTTTCAACAATCCGGAATTGACCAAGGAACGGCTGCTCACCGCCATGGATCAGGCGGTCCATGTGGATCATGCCGAAGCCGTGGTGCTGGGTTGCGGCGCCCTGGAGTTCGGCTTTTTCCGGGAATTGCAGCGGCGGTACGGCGTGCCGGTCATCGACGCCAATGTGGCGGCGCTGAAATATGCCGAGTTTCTGATTACCCTCAGTGATTGCTGCGATTGGCGTACCAGCAAGGCCGGGGGTTGGGAAAGCCTGCGGGAGGGCGAGCTGGCCTCCTGGGGCCTGTAAAAATAACCGCGGGATGACAAAGCGGCAACCGCTTGCCTGGGCGGGAACCCCCGCGCGCTTCTGTTTTTACGGCTCTGGGCGGGATAGGGGATAGCCGGGCTTCGTAAACGCTTATAAAACTGATAAAATGTGCAAATCAGCGGATCGGCCCGCTGGCCGAAAACAGCCCTTGCTCTGAAAGGGCTGTTTTATTTTTTTCGCCAATCTTATGGCTTGACAAAGGAAAGGCCAGATGGCATACTGGGAATATACAGATTATTTATAAATCTCTAACTTTTCTGACAATTTTCGACAACGGAGAAGGCGAGTGGGGAACGCGGAAAGGGGGCCGGCAGCTATGCCCTTGACGCCGCCGCTGGACGACAATGCGCAGAATAAAATTATGAGGAGGATATGCCTGATGAACAGAAAAAAGCCGCTGCTACCGCTGATTGGTATCCTGCTTCTCACCTGTGCGCTGCTGCTGGGCTGGGCCGCCGTTGCCTGGGCGGGAACCGGCTCCCTGGTCCAGGATACCCTGGGCAATACCATACTTACCGACGGCGCTGAAAAAGCCTGCTCCGGCTTGGCCGCGGGCAGGGAGGCCACGCCGGACGGCTCCACCCTCTGCTGCTATACCTCCGACGGCCGCTGTGATTTCCGGCTGGAAGTGATTCCCGCCGCCACCCATGCCCCGGGCTCCGTGTATAAGATCGAATATACCGGCGTCGCCGGAGGGTTCGCCCACGACGCGGTGGGGGAGATCCCGCAGGTGGCCCACACCTACCAGTGGTTCAAGGCCGAAGTGCCCTTTGCCAACGAGCATCAGGTATTCATCAGTGAGAATACCTGCGGCAGCCGTGAGGAATTGGCCACCATGGCCTATGAGGACGCGCTGATGGACTGGCACACCCTGGTGGCCCTGGCTTTGCAGCGGTCCGCCACCGCTGCGGAAGCCGTGGATGTGATCGGCGCTTTGGTGGAGCAATACGGCTTGCGCGGGGATGCGGAAAGCTACCTGGTCACGGATCCGGACGAGGTGTGGATCGTGGAGATCGTGGGCAACAGCAATATCTGGGCGGCCCAGCGCATCCCGGATAACGCCGTCACCTTCCACGCCAACCGCCTGCGCCTGCAGGAGATCGATTTCAACGATACGGAAAACTTCCGCTACGCGCCCAACCTGAAGAGCTGGCCTGAGGAAAAAGGCTTCTACGATCCGGCCAAGGACGGCGCCTTCAGCTTTGAGAAGGTGTACAGCACCGGCCGGGACAGCTATTATAACGCCCGCCGGGAATGGCGCGCCTATTCGCTGCTTTGCCCCTCCAAGGCCTGGGATCCCTGCGCCGTGACCTACCCGGTCTATGTGATACCGGAGCAGAAGGTCAGCGCCGCCTGGTGTATGCAGGCTTTGTTCCGGGACGTGATGGAAGGTACGGCATACAGCCTTAGCGAGGGCGTGGCCGCCGGGCCTTTCGGCAATCCGGCCCGCCAGTCCATCGAAGGGGTGGCCACTGAGCGCCCCATCTCCACCTGGACCGTTACGTACGCCACGGTATGCCAGGCCCGGGGCTGGATGCCCGACGCCGTGGGCGGCCTGATCTGGTATTGCAACGACACTCCCCGCACCAGCGTGTGGACGCCCATTTATTGCGGCGTTACCGAGCTGCCGCTGTCCTGGCGGAGCGGGGATTACACCACCGCCGGCGCCGATTCGGCCTGGTGGGTGTTCCAGACCATCGAAAGCCTGACCGCCATCCGCTATAATGAGATGCACGCGGATATCCGCGCGGTGTTCGATAAAATCGAGGCGGAGCAGCTGGCGAACCAGGCCGCCCTGGAGGAGCAGGCCCGGGATATTTACCGTCAGCAGGGCAGGGCCAAGATGATCGAATTCCTGACCGCCTACAGTAATCAGCAATGCCGTTTAGCGGAGCAGACCGGCCGGGAACTGATCCCGGCGCTGCTGGCCAAATACCGGGACGGCAGCCCCCGCACCCAGGTGACCGACGCCTGGAAGGAATTGCTGAAGCAAACCGACCCCACCACCTATACCACGACCAATTACAACGTGCAGTATTAGCGGCAGGCGCTCCGGCGCGAACAAAGGCCGCCTTAGCGGGCGGATGCCGGACAACCGTGTGCGGCGCGTAAAGCAAGGCGCTTTTGCGCAGCAGCTTGCTGTCGCCGGAAAAGAAACAGCAGCCCCGCCTGTTCAGGCGGGGCTGCTGCGTCAGATTGTTCCGTATCAGGATTGTTCCAGGCGGGCCAGCTGTTCTTTATAAAGCTGCTCCGTCTGCTTGTCGAACGCTACGAAATAGACCCGGTGCAGGGAAGGGTGTCCGGAGAGAAAGGCGGCCACAACAGTCACGGCGATCCGGGCCGCCTCCTCCCTGGGATAACCGTAAGCGCCGGTGGAAATAGCGGGAAAGGCCACGGTCGTCAATTGATATTCATTGGCCAGCTCCAGGGAGTTGCGGTAGCACCGCGCCAGGTATTCCGCCTCCTGATGGCCGCCGCCCTGCCAGATGGGCCCCACGGTGTGGATCACAAAAGGCGCGGGCAAATGATAGCCGGCGGTGATTTTGGCTTCCCCCACCCGGCAGCCATGCAGCTCCCGGCATTCCGCCAGCAGCTCCGGCCCGGCCGCCGCATGAATCGCCCCGTCCACGCCGCCGCCGCCCAGCAGCGAAGGGTTGGCAGCGTTGACAATGGCGTCTACACCCATTTTGGTAATATCGCCCCGGTAAACAGCGATCTTGTTTTTGATATTTACCATAAGCTCACCCCTGCGCTGTGATGTCTGCCGCCCGATTCCGGTTTGTCCCCGTTTATTTGGATTATAGCATACCTATGGCGAATTTTATATGGGCAAAAGAGAAAATTATCTGAAAAATATTGTCGGAGCAACAGGCATATTATTTTTTCAGGGATCATTTTGACTGTTTTCGTTGCCGCCGCAACAGCCCGGGTGCTGGGCCCATTATGCCGCGGCGTCCGGCCCAAGAGCGGCGGCGGAGAGCGTGGAGGCAAGCGTGGAACGGGGCTATGATTACTTTTTTGCCTTGGAACGTTTGGGCAATAAGGCGGTGCAGTGCGCGGAAATCCTGATCAGACTGCTGGAGCAATTTGAGCCGGACCAGCTTAAAGCAAAGCTCCAGGCTGTTCATGGCCTGGAGCAGGGGGCGGATAAATTGCGCAGCCAACTGATGGGGAGCCTGTACAGGGATTTTCTGCCGCCGCTGGAACGGGAGGACCTGGCCGTGCTGGCCCTGCGGATGAACGGGGTGGTTCATCAGGCAGGGGCGGCGGTGCGCTGTCTTTATACGTATGATATCCGCCATGTGCCGGACGCGGCCCCGGAGCTTGCTCTGGCGCTGTTCCGCTGCTGCCGGGAACTGCAGGAGGCCCTGTCCCTGTTCCGCCGTTTTAAGCGGGAGGACGGCCCGGGCAAGCCCATCGCCGAGCTGAGGCGGCTGCAGGAGGACGCCGGCCGCCTGCTGCTGCTGGGCCGCCGGCGGCTTTATACCACCTGCCGGGACCCGGTCCGCCTCAGCGCCGGGTCGGCTTTATACGACTGCCTGGAGCAATGCTGCGTTTCCTGCCGGGAGGCGGCGGAGCTGATGGAAGTGGTGATGCTCAAAAACCGCTAGCCGCCTGCTTAGGTTTAAAGCGCCTATTCCGCCTCCATAAAGGGATAGCCGATGCTATGGGTGGGCTGGAAGCATTCCTTCACCGTGCAGACGCTGGTCCAGCGGTAGAGGTTCAGGGCGCTGCCGGCCTTGTCGTTGGTGCCGGAGCCCCGGGCGCCGCCGAAAGGCTGCTGCCCCACCACCGCGCCGGTGGGCTTGTCGTTGATGTAGAAATTGCCCGCGGAATGACGCAGCTGATGCTCCATGCTGACGATGGCTTTCCGGTCCTGGGCAAAGATGGCGCCGGTAAGGGCGTAAGGCGTGGACTGGTCGCAATAAGCGAGCATCTCGTCCAGCTCGTTTTCTTCGTAAATGTAAATGGTCAATACCGGGCCGAACAGCTCCTCGATCATGGCCGGGTATTCTTTCTTTTTAGCCAGGATAACGGTGGGCTTGACAAACCAGCCTTTGCTTTCGTCGTAGCCGCCGCACAGCAGCTCCGCGTCGGGGGAAGCGGCCGCGGCGTCGATACAGTCCTTGAGCTGCATAAAAGAGCTCTTATCAATGACGGCGCCCATGTAATTGCGGAAATCCGCCACGTCGCCGCAGCTCAGCTTGGCCGTTTCCCTGAGCAGCAGCTCTTTGGTCTCCGGCCAGATGCCGCGGGGGATAAAGCAGCGGGAGAGGGCGGAGCATTTCTGGCCCTGGTATTCGAAAGCACCGCGGACCATGGCGCTGACCAGCGCCGGGACCTCGGCGGTCTCATGCGCGAAGATATAGTCCTTGCCGCCGGTCTCGCCCACCAGACGGGGATAGGAGCGGTAGGTAGAGATATGTTCGCCCACCTGCCTCCATACCTGGCCGAAGACGTCGGTGGAGCCGGTGAAATGGAAGCCGGCCAAACGGCTGTCGCTCACCACGTATTTGCTGATATCCGAACCTTTGGCCGGGACAAAGTTGATGACGCCGGCGGGCAGGCCCGCTTCCATGAACGCCCGCATCAGGTAATAATTGGACAGCACCGCGGCGGTGGCGGGCTTCCACACCACCGTATTGCCCATGATGGCCGGGGCGGTAGCCAGATTGCCGCCGATGGCCGTGAAGTTGAAGGGGGAGACGGCCAGCACGAAGCCTTCCAGCGGCCGGTACACCGAACGGTTCCAGACATGGGGCTTGTCGTCGGGCTGCTGCCGGTAGATCTGGTCGGCATAATAGACGTTGAAGCGCAGGAAGTCAATGATCTCGCAGGGGGCGTCGATCTCCGCCTGATAAACGACCTTGCTCTGCCCCAGCATGGTGGCTGCGTTGAGCAGGAAGCGGTATTTACCGGAAATCAGGCTGGCGGCCCGCTGAAAAATAGCGGCCCGGTGTTCCCAGGGCATGGTCTCCCAGTGCGCCTTGGCATGCATGGCGGCTTCCACGGCTGCCCGTAGCTCCCGCTCCCCGGCCATGCAGCAGTGGGCAAGCACATGCCGGCGGTCATGGGGCATGGTCACGTCGACCTGACGATCGGTATAGAGCTCCTGGCCGTTAACGATCAGCGGCAGGGTGGGACAGGTCCCGCTCTGGCGGCCCAATTCCGCTTTGATGGCGTCCCGTTCCGGCGTGCCGGGAGCATAGCTCAGCGGCGGTTCGTTCAGAGGCTTGGGGATGGAGAAGTTGCAATTCATCGCGATCATCCTCTCGGGAAAATTTTGTGATTATTTGTGATTATTATAGCGTTATCAGAATAAATGTGTTATACTACACCCGGAGGTTTTTGTGCAATTTATCTGCTGTTTGAATGGGGCTGCGCTGCAACTCAGCTTATTGTGCAAAAACTCATATTTTTTGTTTAGCACTTTATTTTCGGGATCTTTTATAGTATTATACTGATATGAGGATAATTAAAAATAAATTTATATAAGGTGGTTAACATGAGCAAGATCGATTGCCGGATTATCAGTGAGTGCCGTTGCCGTCACACCCATAGCTATCCCCAGATGATACTGCCCTTATCCCGGGCCGTGACCATGATCATGGACGGCTGCGAATATCAGGTCAACCTGAACGAGCTGCTGTTCATACCGCCGGATATGGAGCATCAGTGTTTGTGCGACAGCGGGTTGATCGTCATCGATATTCCCCAGGAAATGATCGCCCAGCGGGACCGTTCCCTGCTGAAGAAGCCGCTGGTGCTGGACATACCGGAGGAACTGGCGCCGGTGACGGAGCTGATCCATCAGGAAATCACCGCCAATCCCCACAGCGCCTCCGTATGCTATCTCTATTATTATTTGTATAGTAAATTGGTGGAGAAGCGCGGCCTGAGCTCTCTGCGCTATATTGAGGAGCATTATGACGATGAATTGAACGTGGCGCTGTTGGCCGCCCTGGAGAATTATAACGTTACTTATTATAACGACTGGTTCAAGCGCCGCACCGGCTTTTCTCCTTCCGCTTATGTACGGCAGGTGCGGGTGGACAAGGCCAAAGAATTACTGTCCTTCACCGATCTGGATATTGTGGATATTGCCGTTCAGGTGGGCTATAACAGCCATTCCGCTTTTACCCGCGCCTTCCATCAGCTTACCGGCATGACGCCCCAGCAATTCCGCAGCGGCGCTGATTATTAATCTATTTACATTTTTTCGATAAAATATTTGCATTCGACAGCGTATTATAGTATAATAGCGCACAGGTTGGGACCTCTTGTCCGGGCCTGCGCGCTGTTTTTATGCTACTTGATTGAGGCGTTGTTTGCCGCAGCCAAGGGGGCGGCTGATGTTACTGAACTTGGGAGGATGCTGATGAAAAAGTTATGGACCCTGGTCTTGGTCTTGTGCCTGGCTTTCTCTTTAACAGCCTGCGATGGTTCGGGCGTCAGCCCGGATGGCGGCGCTGCCGGCGGAGAGGCGGAGCATGCGTCCACCGGTTTTGAACTCACCGCGGTGCTGGCTTCGGAGCCGGATACTTTGGACCCGGCGCAGAACTGGACCACCGACGGAGCCACCTACATCCTGCATATGTTCGAGGGCCTGATGAAGCAGGGCAAGCCCGAGCAGGACGGGGGCGCCGCCGAGATCGTTTGCGGACAAGCCGAGAGCTACGATATCAGCGAGGACGGCCTTACCTATACGTTCAAGCTGCGGGACGATATTTTCTGGTCCGACGGGGAGCCGGTAACGGCCGGGGATTTCGTCTATGCCTGGCGCCGGCTGGTGGACCCGCAAACCGCTTCCTACTACGGTTATCTGCTGGATATGGTGGAGAATGGCGCCGCCATTTATAACGGCGAGCTGGACCCGGAAGCACTGGGCATTTCCGCCCCGGACGAGCGCACCGTCGTGGTGCGGCTACATACCCCCTGCGCCTATTTTCTGGAGATCTGCGCCAACTTTTCCACCGTGCCGGTGCGCGAGGATCTGATCACCCAGCTGGGCGACGCCTGGGCCACTTCCCCGGATACCTATGTGAGCAACGGGCCGTATAAAATGAGCGAATGGGCCCATGACAGCTATATCAAATGTGTGCCCAACGAGTATTATTACGGCGTGGAGGCCTTGGGCCCGGATACCATCACTTTCCGTCTGATGGACGACAACAACGCCATGCTGGCCGGCTACAACAGCGGCGAAATCGATTTTCTCTGGAGCTTTCCCACGGACGAGCTGCCGGGCCTGATCGAGTCCGGGCAGGTCTCCATCGTGCCCAACCTGGGCTGCAATTTTATTTCCTTCAATACCGCCCAAACGCCGTTTAAAGACGCCAGGGTGCGGGAGGCTTTATCCTTGGCCATTGACCGCGACTATATCGTGGAATTCGTCTCCCAAGGCGGGGAAACCCCGGCCGCCGCTCTGGTTCCGCCGGGTATCGGCGACGCTCCCGGTTCCGCCAATGATTTCCGCACCGTGGGCGGCGACTATTTCAGCCTGACAGCGGACGATTATGCGAAAAACTGCGAAGAGGCCCGCTCGCTGCTGGCCGAGGCCGGTTATCCGGGAGGCAAAAACTTCCCGCTGATCAAGTATATTTTCAACACCGCGGATCTGAACCAGACCATTGCCGAGGCCGTGGCCTATATGTGGCAGACCGAGCTGGGCATCGCCACCGAGTTGAGCAACATGGATTGGAACGTCTACCTGGATACCCGTTCCGCCGGAGATTATGACGCCGCCAAGGACGGCTGGAGTTCCGATTACAGCGACGCCATGGCCTTTGTGGAGATGTTCGTCACCAACGGCACCAATAACCCCGCCAATTATCTTGACGCGGGGCTGGACCAATTGGCGGCCGCCGCCAAAATGGAAAGCGATCTGGGCCGGCGGGCGGAACTGATGCATCAGGCCGAGGACCGGATCATGGAAGAAGCGGTGATCGCCCCCCTGTATTTTTATACTAATGTGTATATGCTTCAGGACACGATCCGCGGCATGTACTATTCGCCGCTGGGCTTATTCTTCTTCAGTTATTGCCAGGAACAGTAAACCGCCCGCGCGGTGCGATAAAACTTCACGGCGGCGCACGGCCCCTCCCGCCGCCGCCGGCCACTTTTCGCAGTTTGCGGCTGCCGCTTGGCGCGGCAGCCTTTTGCTGTTCTAAGCGACAATTTTTGCGCATAGTCTGTGGCAGAGGAGAAAGCCATGGACCGCCGTCTTCATCCTTCCCGCTCTCATTTACTGCAGCTTGCCGCGCTGACGCTGGTGCTGCTGACCGCGCTGATGTTCGGCCTGGCTTCTTCCGCGGTGATGGAAGAAACGGCTGCGGAACGTACCCGTGCTTATATCGGCAACTATCTGGAAGTGCTGCCGGCGGTAGAGCCGGATCAGGCCGGAGAGTTTCAGCGGGCGTTGGCCTTGAACGGCGTGTTATGGCTGGCTCTGGCCGCTGCCGGACTCAGCCGCTGGGGCTTGCCCCTGATTTTGGCCGTCCTGATTGTCAAAGGCTTCACCCTGGGCTACGCGGTAAGCTTTCTGCTGGGCTATCAGAGCGGCAGGGGAGCGCTGATCGTGCTACTGTCGTTGCTTCCCCATCATCTGCTGCTGCTGCCGCTGCTGCTGCTGATGTCCGCCGACGCGCTGGTGGCGGGGGGCTGGTTCAGCCGCAACCGCCAGGGGCGCGGCCTGCCCCTCCAGACTTATGCCAATTGGGGGCGCCGCGCGGCCCTCTACGGCGCGGTGATGATCGTGGCCGCCCTGGTCCAGGGGTATATTTGTCCGTTGGTTTTGCACTTGCTGTTCTTGATCCGCTGAAAAGGAAGGGGAGACGAACATGATCGTATTCGGTATCACCGGTATCAAAAACAAAAAACGACTGCTGCTGAAAATACTCCTGGCATTGCTGCTGATGCTGGCGCTGCTGCCGCTGCTTTACCATAACTTCATCAGCGCCGGCACGGAAAATGCTACGGCGGAAGTGAAGGCCGACGCCATCACTTATCCCGGCGATCCGGTGCGGGTCAGCACGGAGTTCGACCGTTTCTGGCTGGCCCTGTTCAGCGAATCCGCGGGGATATAGCAGGAAAATGTTGTCAGCCGCCGAAAAATAATATGCTAAAAGCAGGCGCGGGCCCGAACGTGCCGGAAGCCGGGTGAACGGATGAAGGACAAGCGGGATGCCTTCGACATCTCCATCATCAATTACATTGATTATATCGGCATGGAAAAATCCCGCTCCGCAGCAACAGTGGACAGTTATTGCCGCGATCTCCGTGACTTTGCCGCCTTTTTGCAGCAGCGGGGCTGCGGGCAGCCCTCCCGTATCGACGAAGCGTTGATCCAGGATTATCTGGCCGGGCTGAACCGGGCGGGACGGGCGGCTTCCACCGTCGCCCGGCGTTTATCCGCCATCCGGGGCTGGTGTAAATACCTGAACCTGATGGAGGAGAACCGCATTAGCACCGCCCATCTGCAGTCGCCCAGGCTGAAAAGGCCCTTCCCTTCGGTATTAACCCCGGCGCAGACGGAAAAGCTATTGGCTGTGCCGGATCCGGAGAAGCCGGCCGGTATCCGGGACCGGGCCATGCTGGAATTTCTCTACGGCTGCGGCCTCCGGGTTTCGGAACTGTGCAGCCTGACGCTGCACGATATCGATGCGGAACAGGGTTTTCTGCGCTGCTTTGGTAAAGGCGGCAAGGAGCGGCTCGTCCCCATCGGCGCTTTTGCCCTCGCGGCCCTGGCGGACTATCTGCGCTATGCCCGGCCCCTGCTGCTGCAGGGACGGCCCACCCAGGAGCTGTTTATCAACCAGCGGGGCGGCAAGCTGTCCCGCAGCGGTTTATGGCGCATCATCGACGGCTACGGCAAGAGCCTGGGCCTGGATATCCATCCCCATACCCTGCGACACAGCGCCGCCACCCATATGCTGGATAATGGGGCGGACTTAAGGCTGCTTCAGGAATTTCTGGGGCATGAAAGCATTTCCACCACCCAGATTTATACCAACCTCAGCCGCAGCGAGCTGAAAAGCGCGTATTTGCGACACCATCCCCGTTATCAAAAGAAGGACGGCTGATTATGAAACGATTTATCATCGCTGTGTTGGACAGCGTGGGCGTGGGCGCTCTGCCGGACGCGGAGCGCTATGACAGCCTGGGCGCCAATACCCTGGGCCATGTGGCCGAGCATACCCATCTGAGCCTGCCCAACCTGCAAAAGCTGGGGCTGGGCAATATTCTGCCCCTGAACAAAGTGCCGCCGGCGGAGCCGCCTTTGGCCGCCTGGGGCAAAATGGCGGAAAGCAGCGCCGGCATGGATACCACCACCGGCCATTGGGAAATGGCCGGCCTGCTGCTGGACAAGCCCATGCCCACCTTCCCGGACGGCTTTCCCCAGGGCTTCATCGACGATTTCTGCAGCCGTATCGGCCGGGGCGTGCTGGGCAACAAAACGGCTTCCGGCACCAGGATCATTGACGAGCTGGGGCGGGAGCATCTGGAAACCGGCAAGCTGATCGTCTATACCTCGGCGGACAGCGTGTTCCAGATCGCGGCCCATGAAAGCGTGGTGCCGCCGGAGCAGCTTTACGAATACTGCCGCATCGCCCGGGAATTGCTGGTCGGAGACCTGGCGGTGGGCAGGGTCATCGCCCGGCCTTTTGTGGACGATTACCGGGGCGGCTTTATCCGCACCGAAAACCGGCGGGATTTTTCGCTGGCGCCGCCCCCCGGCGGCTTGCTGGCCAATTGCCGCGCCGCGGGCCGGCCGGTGGTGGCCGTCGGCAAGATCGGCGACGTGTTCGCCGGGCAGGATATCAGCATCGCCATGCCCGGCCACAATAACCGGCAGAGCGCCGCCTCGTTGGTCCGGGCCCTTAAATCCCCCGTAGCCGGCCTGATCTTTGCCAACTTCGTCGATTTCGACACCCTGTACGGGCACCGCAACGATCTCGAGGGCTACCGGTCGGCGCTGGAGGAATTCGATACGATGCTGCCCCAGTTGCTGGAGGAGCTGCAGGACGAGGATATCCTGGCCCTGTGCGCCGATCATGGCAACGATCCCAGCACCGGCGGCAGCGACCATAACCGGGAATATGTGCCGCTGCTGGTCTGCGGCCTCCTGGTCAGGCCGGTTCCCCTGGGCGTCCGGCCTACCTTTGCCGACCTGGGGCAGACGGCCGCGGAATATCTCGGCGTAGCGCCGCTGCCGGCCGGCCGCAGCTTTTTGCGGGAGATACTCTGTGAGGAGGACTCTGAATAATGCCGCTGAACCTGGAAGAACAACTGGCGCATCAGGCTGAAACCGCCCGCTATATCGCCGACCGCCTGCCCTTGCCCCAAGCCGCGGTGGTGCTGGGTTCCGGGCTGGGCGCTTTTGCCGCGTCCGTCCCGGAGCCGCAGATCCTGGATTATCAGGATATCCCGTATTTTCCCCAGCCCACCGTGCCCGGGCATAGCGGCAGGCTGCTGGCCGGTTCGGTGGGCGGCAAATTCATTTACGTGTTCAGCGGCCGCTTCCATTATTACGAAGGCCATGATCCCTGGACGGTGATTTTGCCCATGCGGGTGCTGAAAGCCCTGGGCTGCCCCGTGGTGATCCTGACCAATGCCGCCGGCGGCATCAACCGGGATTTTCATCCCGGCGACCTGATGCTGATCACCGACCATATCAATTTTACCGGCTTCAATCCGTTGCGCGGCCCCCACAGCGACGCCTGGGGGCAGCGTTTTCCCGATATGAGCAAGGCTTATGACCGGCAGTTGGGACTCCTGGCCGGCCAGGTGGCTTTGGACCAGGGATTCCAGCTGCGGCAGGGCGTTTACTGCGGCCTGGCCGGGCCCAATTTCGAGACCCCGGCGGAGATCCGCATGCTGCGGGGTTGGGGCGCGGACGCGGTGGGCATGTCCACGGTACCGGAAGCGCTGGCCGCCCATCAGGCGGGCCTGCGGGTCCTGGGTATCTCCTGCATCTCCAATATGGCCGCCGGCGTCACGGAGCAGGAGCTGACCCATGCGGAAGTATTCGCCGCCGCCCAAAGGGTGGAAGCCCGTTTCTCCGCCCTGTTAAGCGGGCTGATCGCCAAAATGCAGGAGCGGCCATGAATATTGTGGAGATCATTGCCAACAAGCGGGACGGCCTGGCTTTGACCCGGGAGGAGATCGCCTTTGTCGTCACGGGAGCGGTCAACGGCAGCATACCCGACTACCAGCTGGCGGCGCTGCTGATGGCCGGGCGCATCCGCGGTTTCACTGCGGAGGAGACCGTGGCGCTCACCCTGGAAATGGCCTATTCCGGAGAGACGCTGGATTTGTCCGCCGTGCCCGGCATTAAGGCGGACAAGCATTCCACCGGCGGAGTGGGGGACAAGACCACGCTGATCGTGATGCCTATCGCCGCCGCCGCCGGGCTGGTGGGCGCCAAGATGTCCGGACGGGGGCTGGGACATACCGGCGGCACCCTGGACAAGCTGGAAGCCATACCCGGCTTCCGCACCGTCCTCAGCCCGGAGCAATTCACCGCGCAGCTCCGCCGCATCGGCCTGGCCATCGTCGGCCAGACCGCCGCCCTGGCCCCGGCGGATAAGCTGCTCTACGCCTTGCGGGACGTGACCGCCACCGTGGACAGCATCCCGCTGATCGCCGCCAGCATCATGAGCAAAAAGCTGGCCATGGGCGCGGACGTGCTGGCGCTGGATGTCAAATACGGCAGCGGCGCGCTGATCCGGGATCAGCAAAACAGCCGGGAACTGGCCCGGCTGATGGTGGATGTGGCGGCGGGCGCCGGCATCAAGGCCTCCGCCCTCCTCAGTTCCATGGCGGAACCGCTGGGCTATGCCGTGGGCAATGCCCTGGAGGTGAAAGAGGCCTGGCAGGTGCTGGGGGGCGGCGGCCCGGAAGACCTGCGCCAGGCGGTGATCGCTTTGGCCGGGGAACTGCTGTTCCTGGCCGGCGTCCGGCCGGACCGGGACAGCGCCCGGGCTTACGCCGGGGAGTTGCTGCGCTCCGGCGCGGCCAGGGATAAATTCCTGGCCCTGGTGGCAGCCCAGGGCGGCGGCACGGATTTTGACAATCTGCCGCAAGCCCGCTATCGGACGGGTTACGCCGCGGCCCGCTCCGGCCGTATTCTGGATTTCCGGCTGCGGGAGGTGGGCCTGGCAGCGGTGCGGCTGGGAGCGGGCCGGGAAAAGAAGGAGGATGCCATTGCTTACGGCGCGGGCCTGCTGATCCTTGCCAAAATCGGCGACCGGGTGCGGGCCGGAGAGGCCATCGCCGAGATCCACGGCGACGACCCTGAGCGGATCCGCCTGGTCCGGGAGATGCTGGACCGCTGCGTGATCATCGGCGAGGGGGAGCCGCGCAAGGAACCGTTGGTGGCGGAGATCATCGGCGCGTAGGCAGGTTCCGCGGGACAGCCTGCCACGCCAAATCACCACATTTTCATCAGCAGCTTGCCCCAGGTGCGGAACATAGAGCCTTTGGCCACGCTGTCCGCTGCCAGCAGATCGGCGCTGACCAGCTCCTGGCCGTCCTGGTAGAGGGTGACGTTGCCGCATACGTCCCCGGCCTCTACCGGAGCGTCCAACATATTGATGATTTCCATGCTCTCGGTGACGGCGGGCTCCTCGCCCTTTTTGCAGGTATAGCCCAAATCCTTGCTCAGGATCAGGTCCACCGTGTCCGCGGCCCCTTTGCTGACCGTGGCCACGGCCATCACATCGCCGGCGGCATGCAACGGATAATATTTATAGCTGTTAAAGCCGTAATTCAGCAGCTTCATGCTTTCCTGGAAATGGCCGTTCCGCTCCGTGGCGCCCAGTACCACCGAAATGAGGCGCAGGCCCTCCCGTTTCACCGTGGCCACCAGATTGCGGCCCGCTTCCGAGGTGTAGCCGGTCTTCATGCCGTCGGTGCCTTCGTACCATTTCAACAGCCGGTTGGTGTTCCACAGGGTCAGCAGCTTGGGGTCCGGGCGGAACTCGTACTCGTAGATGGCGGTATACTCCAGGAATTTGGGCAGGGAGAGCGCATGAAAGGCCAGCAGCCCCAAATCCCTGGCCGTGGTGTAGTGGTTCTCGTCATGGAGGCCGTGGGCATTGACGAAATGGGTGTTGGTCATGCCCAATTGGTTGGCGCGCTCATTCATCCGGTCGATGAAATTTTCGTAGGTGCCGCCCACATATTCGGCCATGGCGTAGGAGGCGTCGTTGCCGCTGCCCACCGCGATGGCGATCAGCATCTCATGCACGGTGCGGGTCTCGCCGGGATAGAGGTAGACCTGGGAGCCGCCCATGGCCGCCGCTTCCTCGCTGACCGTCACCACGTCGTCCAGGCTGATGGCGCCGTCGTCCACCGCTTCCAGGATCAGCACCATGGTCATGATTTTGGTGACGCTGGCCGGATATCGCTGCTCGTCCGCGTTCTGCTCGTAGAGGATTTCCCCGGTCAGTCCGTCCATCAGCAGCGAGCTGGTGCACTTGAGGCCCAGGTTCGTTCCGGCCTGCTCCGTTTCGGCGGCGGCCAGCGCCGTGCCGCACAGTGCCAGCATGATCAAGGCCAGTATGATGAAGAAGCTAAATTTTTTCATGGCGGGTCCTCCGATAACCGTCTTTTTGTCCAACGGTATTTTTAGTACATTATTATTGAAAAAGACGGCGGATTATGCTTGCGTCAGCGCCTCTTGATCTTTGTTGTTTTTTACGGTAAAATGGATTGGTTGCCGGGAGGGATCGGTATGGAGAACGGGTTGATTTACGACGCCAAAGCGCATCAGAGCTTTGAGCAGGAGTGGCGGCCGCATCATAATTGTAACGATCTGTGGGTGAGCCAGGGTATTTTCCACGAAGCGCTGCTGCCGGAATCGGTGTATTCCTACCGGGCTTCGGTACAGCGCAGCCAGGCCGGCGGGAAAGGCTTTTGCTCCGTGGATTTTTCCCTGGGCGATCTCCTTCATGCCAAAAGCTTTGAATACCATTGCCTGATCCGTGAGGAAAAAGGCGGGAAGGAATTGTTATACCTGGACGGGGACAGCCTGCTGTTCCAGGACGCCCTGCAAGTGCTGTATGAGCGCGACGCGCTGGCGCTGCGCCTCCGGGACGCCGCATTCGGGCTGGACCTGCGGCTGGACCGCGCCACCGAGCCCTATTGGTACGGCGGCGACGGGCCCTTAAAGCTGCGTTCCGGAAGCAAAGCCCTGTTCGGCTGCGCGCTGCCCTTCATGAAATCCGTGGGTCGGCTATATTTTAGCGACTATTCCATGCGGGTGCAGGGCAGTTCCGCTTTCGAGCGTTTATGGGGGCGTTTCCCCTGGCAGCAGGCGGCCATGCATTGGGAACGCTTTTATTTGTTTTTTAACAGCGGCGACCAAATGATGATCAGCGAGTTTCCTTACGGCAAACTGGGCATGGCCTGGTGCCTGCCTGAGAATAAGCAGGCTTTTGCCCTGAAAGACTATACCATGACAGCCGTGGATTTCCTGGAAATAGACGAATGGCGTTTTGCCAGCGGCTGGCGTCTGGAAACGCCGGAATACCGGAGCATTCCCTGTTATTTGATTCCGCTGATCTCGGAACAATTCCGCCTGCCGGTCAGCCGTCCCACGCTGGGTATTTTTGATAAGGAGGGCAACCGGCTGGGTTACGCTCTGGCGGAATTGCTGCCCGGCGCCCGCAACGAACTGAAGCGGGTGCCCTTGGGCATCTATGGCCAGCACGCCGGCCAGGGCGGCGTCCGGGCCGCTGTTGCCGCGGAGCCTGCAATGGAATAAAGGAGCGCCTATGTTGTTTTGGCTGATCATCGTGGCGGCCGTCGCCGCGGACCAACTGACGAAATATCTGATCGTGACCAGGCTGGCCCTGGGGGAGAGCGTGCCCTTCCTGGGCGATTTTTTGCGGCTCACCTATACGCTGAACCGGGGGGCCAGCTTTTCGCTGCTGCAAGGCCAGCGGTGGCTGTTCCTCATCCTCACCGTGGTCGTCATCGCCGTGGTGATCGTGCTGCATTTCAAATTGGCCCGGGAGGAAAAGCTGTTCGACGCCATGCTGGGCCTGTTTTGCGGCGGATCCATCGGCAATTTCATCGACCGGCTGGCCATGGGCGCGGTGATCGATTTTTTCGATCTGGGCTGGTTCCCCATTTTCAATATTGCGGACAGCTGCATCGTGGTGTCGGTGGTCATCCTCTGCTGCCTGATCTTGTTCGGCAAAACCGGTAAAAGGCTGGAAAAACGCTATGACTGAGCGGCGCGAGATCATTGCCGGACGCGCCGGCAGGCTGGACGCGGTGCTGGCGGAACTGCTGCCGGAACTGTCCCGCTCCCGGATTCAGAACCTGATCCGGGAGGGCCTGATTACGGTGGCAGGACGCCGGGTCAAGACCGGCTATGCTTTGCAGGGCGGTGAGATTGTCCGCCTGATCCTGCCGGAGGAGGCTCCAGCCCGCGCCCAGGCCGAGGATATCCCCTTGGCCATCGTCTACGAGGACCATGACATCATCGTGGTCAACAAGCCCCAGGGCATGGTGGTGCATCCGGCCGCCGGGCACCGCGACGGCACGCTGGTCAACGCGCTGCTGCATCATTGCGGCGACCTGGCGGGGATCGGCGGCGTCCTGAGGCCCGGCATTGTCCACCGCATCGACAAGGATACCTCCGGCCTGCTGGTGGCTGCCAAGAACGACGCCGCTTATCTGGGGCTCAGCAGCCAGTGGCGGGTCCACGGGATCGAGCGGCGCTACCATGCCATTCTGCAGGGCCTGATCAGCGAGGACAACGGCAGCATCGACGCGCCGATCGGCCGGCACGCCCGGGACCGCAAAAAGATGGCGGTGGAGCCCGGCCGCGGGCGGCCCGCCGTCACCTATTATCAGGTGCTGGAACGCCTGCCCTTTGCCAACGCCACCTACGTCGCGCTGAGGCTGGAAACCGGCCGCACCCATCAGATCCGGGTGCATATGGCTCATCTGGGCCATCCGGTGGTGGGCGATCAGGTTTACGGCAGCCGTAGGCAGCCTTACGCCTTGCAGGGACAAGCCCTCCACGCCAAAGTGCTGGGCTTCCATCATCCCTTAAGCGGGGAGTGGCTGCGCTTTGACAGCGAATTGCCGCAGTATTTTCAGGAGCTTTTGGCATGGATGAGGCAGCCCCATGAATGAGCGGGAAGAAATATTCAGCCGTACCGAGCTGCTGCTGGGTCCGGAGGCTTTGCAAAAGCTGGGGGCGGCCCGGGTGGCGGTGTGCGGCCTGGGCGGCGTGGGCTCCTATATCGCGGAAGCCCTGGCCCGTACCGGCGTGGGCGGGATGACGCTGGTGGATTTCGACCGGGTGGCCCCTTCCAACCTGAACCGGCAGCTCTGCGCTTTGCACAGCACCATCGGCCGGTTTAAGGCGGATATCGTGGCGGCGCGTTGCGCGGACATCAATCCGGACTGCCGTCTGCGAGTAGTAAAAGGCTTTATCGGGCCTGATAACGCGGCGGAATTGCTGGGGAGCGCGGATTATATCGCCGACGCCATCGACAATCTCACCGGCAAGCTGGCGCTGATCAGCTACGCCCGGGCCGCCGCCATCCCCATTCTCTGCGCCGCCGGCGCTGGCCGGCGGCTGGACCCCGGCCAACTGCGTATCGACGACATCAGCCGCAGCCATACCTGCCCGCTGGCCCGGCGTCTGCGCAAGGCCCTGAAAGAGCAGGGGATCGCCAGCGGCGTGAAGGTAGCCTTCAGCACGGAGAACCCTGCCCCCGCCGCGGTCGGGGACGGGGAAGAGCGGGCGCCCATCGGCAGCGCGATGTTTGTGCCGGCCAGCATGGGGCTGCTGATGGCTGCCGAGATCGTGAGGGAGATTGTTCATGGATGATCTGTTCGATTTTGCCAGCGCGGAGAAAAAGGCTCAGGCCGCGCCTCTGGCCGCCCGGATGCGTCCCCGGGATCTGGAGGAATTCGCCGGCCAGCAGGAGATCGTGGGCCCGGGCAGGCTGCTGAGACGGGCCATTGAAGCGGACCAGCTGAGTTCGCTGATTTTTTACGGCCCGCCGGGCTCGGGCAAGACCACCCTGGCGGAGATTATCTCCCGCCGCACCGGCGCTAATTTCCGCACCATCTCCGCGGTGAGCGCCGGCATCGCCGATATCCGGGAAGTGATCAAATCCGCCGCCGAGCAATTCAAGCTCTACGGCCGCCGCACCGTGCTGTTTATCGACGAGATACACCGCTTTAACAAAACCCAGCAGGACGCGCTGCTGCCCGCGGTGGAGGACGGCACCGTGATCCTGATCGGCGCCACCACGGAGAATCCTTTTTTCGAAGTGAACGGCGCGCTGCTGTCCCGCTCCCGCATTTTCCGGTTGAAAGCTCTGAGCGCCGAGGATATTTACGGCCTGCTGAAGAAAGCCCTGACGGACCCGCGGGGCTTGGCCGCCTATCCCGCCCGCGTGGACGAGGAAGCCCTGCGCCACTGGGCGGATATCAGCGGCGGCGATGTCCGCATGGCTTATAACGCCTTGGAGCTGGCGGTTCTGACCACGGAGCCGGGGTCGGACGGCCTCCGGCATATCGATCTTGGCATTGCGGAGGAAAGCATACAGCGCCGCAATGTCAGCTATGATAAAAAAGGCGACTGGCATTATGACGTGATCTCCGCCTTTATCAAAAGCATGCGCGGCTCGGACCCGGACGCGGTCCTGCATTGGCTGGCCCGCATGACCGAAGCCGGGGAAGCGCCGGAATTCATCGCCCGCCGCATCATGATCTGCGCCGCCGAGGACGTGGGCCTGGCCGACCCCCTGGCGCTGCTGGTGGCCACGGCGGCTTATCAGTCCATCCACGCCGTGGGCTGGCCGGAGGCCCGCATCATCCTGGCGGAAGCCGCGGTGTACGTGGCCACCGCTCCCAAATCCAACGCCGCCTACCTGGGCATCGAGCAGGCTGTGGCCGATCTGGAGAAGCTGCCCTTCTCCGGCGTGCCGCTGCATTTGCGGGACACCAGCTACAAGGGGGCCAGGAGCTTCGGCAACGGCAAAGGCTATAAATATCCCCATGATTTCCCCGGCCATTATACGCCCCAGCAGTATTTGCCCGAGGAGCTGAAGGACCGGGTCTATTATTGCCCCACGGCCAACGGCAGAGAAGCCCGTATCGCCGAGGTGCTGGCGGCGATCCGCAGCGGGAAAACAGGCGCCAAAGAATAGCTTGACAAAAGCGCTGTTGAATGGTACACTAAGCCAAGTAAATTGCTAGGGTTTCCCCGGCGCTGACGATGAATCTTCCCCTGAAAGGAGCTTTTCCCCATGTATAACGAAACCGTGCTTGACCATTTCAATCATCCCCGCAACGTGGGGGAGCTGTCCGGCGCCGGCGCCACGGTGGGACAGGTTTCCAGCCCGGTCTGCGGCGACACCACCTTTATTTACCTGGATGTGGTGGACGGCGTGATCAAAGATGTGAAATTCAAGACTTTCGGTTGCGCCGCCGCGATCGCCAGCTCCAGCATGCTGACCACTATGGCGGTAGGCAAGACCCTGGCGGAAGCCAAGCGGATCACCAACGACGATATTGTCAAGCAACTGGGCGGTTTGCCGGAAGTGAAAATACATTGCTCCGTGCTGGCGGCTGACGCGCTGCGCCAGGCCATTGAAGAATATGAGCAGGCCCATTCATAATTGCCCGACAATTATTGTGGCCATGAGCGGCGGCGTGGATAGTTCCGTTGCCGCCCTTTTATTATTGCGGCATGGCTGGCGGGTGATCGGCGCCACCATGGATACCGGTCACGGCCAGGCGCCGGAGCAGGCGGCGGCCGTCTGCGCACGGCTGGGCATCGAACACCGGGTGGTGGAGATCCGGGAGAGCTTTGACCGCCTGGTGGTGCAGGGCTTTGTGGAGGCCTATCTGTCCGGCCTCACCCCCAATCCCTGCGTGGACTGCAATGCCGACGTCAAGTTCCCGGCTTTTTTGCCCTTGCTCCAGGAAAGCGGCGCGGCCTATTTCGCCACCGGCCATTACGCGCGCATCGCGCGGCTGGGCGGCCGCTATGTGCTGCGCCAAGCCGTTGACAGGGAGAAGGATCAGTCCTATTTCCTCTACCGCCTGGGGCAGGATCTGCTGTCCCGCTGCCTGTTTCCCCTGGGCGAATTGACCAAGGGGGAGGTCAGGAAGTTGGCGGCACAAGCCGGCCTGCCCTCGGCGGAGCAGAAGGACAGCTATGACGTCTGCTTTATCAACAGCGGCGATTACCGGGAGCTGTTGCGGGAGCGGGCGGCGGAGCGGCTACAGGCAGGGGACATCGTGGACCAGTCAGGCCGGTTGCTGGGACGCCACCAGGGCCTGGCCAATTATACCCTGGGCCAGCGGCGGGGGCTGAACGTTTCCCTGGGCTATCCCGCCTATGTGGTGGAGCTGGACCGGCTCCATAACCGGCTGGTGGTGGGGGAGCGGGAGCGGCTCTGCCGCAGCGAAGCGCTGCTGGGCCAGGTCAACAGCCTGTTTGCGGACCGGCCGGAGGGCACGGTGCGGGGACAGGTGAAGATCCGCTATCAATCCCCGCCGGCCTGGGCGGAGATCGCTCCGGCGGCGGACGCCCCCGGCCTGCTCCGTCTGAGCTTTGACGAGCCGGTATGGGGCATGACGCCCGGCCAGTCCGCGGTCTGTTATCAGGACGATCTGCTGGCGCTGGGCGGTAAAATCCTGCGGGTCCTTTAGCAAGGCCCGGTACTTCAAACATCATAAAATGAAGGGCCGCGCAAACGCGCGGCCCTGTTTGGTGTTTACTGGTTGCTGTGGGGAAGCAGGCAAATTGCCATGACCGTTCCTGCCGGCGGAAAACCCGCAACAGCTGCCGCCGCTCTCCCGGATCAGATATTTTTGACAATGGTCAGGATATTCTGGCCGTCCTGGTGGGCGTAGGCCACCTCGTCCATGCTCTTTTTGACCATATAGATGCCTAAGCCGCCGATATCCCGCTGCTCGGCGGAGAGGGTGATATCCGGGTCCGCTTTGGCCAGCGGGTCATAGGGAGCGCCGCTGTCCCGGAATTGCAGCGTCGCCCGGGGCGGCTGGTCCAGGATCTCCACGCGCACCGCGGCCGGTCCTTCGCCGGGTTGGTAAGCGTAATTGGCGATATTGACGAAGATCTCCTCGGCGGCGACGGCAAGCTGGGTCCGGGCTCTGGTCGGGCAGCCCGCGGCCGCCAATTCACCGCTGATGAAGTCCAGCACCGCGTCCAGCTGGTCCACGCGGGCCGGTACGATCAGTTCCTTCATGCTTCGCTTCCTCCTCCCCGGTATTCCAGCAGCAGCATGGTGATATCGTCGAATTGGGGCGCGCCGCCCACGAAGGCTTCCACATCCCGCTGTACCCGTTCCAGCACCTGGGTCAGGGGCAGGCCGTCGCTGCCGTTCAGCGTTTCCAGCAGCCGCGCTTCTCCGAACAGCTCTTCCGTCCCGCTGGTGGCTTCGGTCACGCCGTCCGTGTAAAGATAGAGCCGGTCGCCGGGCTGCAGATCCAGCTCGGCCTGGCGGTAGGTGATGCCTTCCATACCGGCCAGCACAAAGCCGGGGCGGCATTGCAGGTATTCGTAATTGCCGGCGCCCCGCCTTAAAGCCGGGGGATTATGGCCGGCGTTGGCGTAAACCAAACGGCCGGCGGCAATATCCAGGATGCCCAGCCAGGCCGTGACGAACATGCCGGCCTCATTGCCTTCGCACAGCTGCTCGTTGACGGCGGTGAACGTTTCCGCCGCGTTCTTGCCCAGCTGCGCGTGGTTCTTGATCAGGGTTTTGGCAATGACCATGAACAGGGACGCCGGCACGCCTTTGCCGGACACATCGGCCATCACTAGGCCCAGATGGGTGTTGTCGATGAGGAAGAAATCGTAGAAATCGCCGCCCACTTCTTTGGCGGTCTTCATGGTGGCGTAGATATCGAAGTCCTCCCGCTCCGGGAAAGCCGGGAAAATGCAGGGCAGCATGCTGTGCTGGATGGTGGCGGCCACGTTCAGCTCGGCGCCGATGCGCTCCTTTTCCGCCGTGACCCGGGTCAGATTGTTGATATAGTCCTGCAATTCCTCGGTCATGGCATTGAAAGCCCCGGCCACGCTTTCGATCTCGTCGCCGGTCCGGATATCCAGCTTGTAGTCCAGGTTGCCGCCGGCGATCTCGTTGACGCCCGCCGTGAGCTGGTTCAAGGGACCGGTCAGCTTCTGGGACTGCTTCAGCCCGATCAGCAGCACCAGGATAAAGGTGACCGCCATCACGGCCAGGATAATGATGATGGTGACGACGATGCTGTGATTGACCTGGCCGGCCGTTTCGGCGGACAGGGCGTTGATCTTATCCGCCGTGGCCTGAGAAAGACGGAGCGCCTCCTCCACATCGATCAATGTGACCATGGTCCAGCCGGTGGTGGCGATGGGAGAATAGGCCAGATACACGTCCCGGCCTTCGTATTCCACCTGCTCCACCCCGGACAGGCCCTGGATCATTTTCATGCTCAAAAGCTGGAGCTGCTTTTCATCGCTTTTGGCGAAATCCATGCGCACGATTTTGCCGTCGGCGTCCTTCTGCACCCCGGCGCCGATGATCATCTGGGCCTGGTGGTTCAGGATAAAGGCTTCGCCGGTTTCGCCGAAGTCGGTGTTCAGCACCAGGTCGCTGATATCGGAGAGCAGGGCGCCCACGCCCACCACGCCCACCAGTTCGCCTGCCTTGTCATGGAAGGGAGCGGAGCAGACCAGGCCCAGGCCCCTGCCTTGGGCGTCGTCCACGATATCGGAAAAGCTCAAGGCGCCGCTTTGGCGGGCATTGGTGAACCAGGAGCGGGTGCGGGGGTCGTAATCGTAGCCCGGGGCCAGGCGGCTGGCGGAGCTGCGGTCGCATACCACATGGAGGCCGGTGTTGAAAGAGACGTAGCAGGTCAGCACCGTGGAATCGATGCTGTTCATCTCGTACATGATCTCCTGGCAGTTGGCGGCCAGCTGGGCGTCCCGCAGCACTTCCCCGTCGCTGACAGCGGCGGGATGGGTGAAATAGACCGCCAGCCGATCGGTATTTTCCGCCAGCGGGCCGGTGATGTCCCGGAGCGGATAAGCGCCGGGGCTGGAAAAAATGCGGGTGGCGGTGTCCGCCAGCATGGTGGTATAGCGCTGGATGCGTCCCAGCTTCTCGTCGGCCAGCTGGGCCATATAATTGCTGATACTGCTCAGCTTTTGCTGGGTTTCCTGGGCCAACGCCGCGGCGCTGTCGGCGGAGGCGGCCTGTCCCAGCTCGTTGCTGGCCGCCACGATATCGTTTCTGGCCACCACGATATTGACCAGGGTGGCGATGGAGAGGATCAGCAGCGAGGCCAGGGATACGCCTAAGATCACCGCCGTCAGCTTGAATTTGATCGTCTTCCCCTTAAACATTAGGATTCCCCCTCGCGGCAGTTTTATTTGCTTTATGCGCGATAATATAGTCGGCGATGGCCCGGTTTTCCGCCGTCAGTTCCAGCTCTTCCCATACGTAGCCTCCCGGCGGCTCCCGGTGCAGCATCAGGTATTCCCGCCCCCCGTGCAGCGGGTGAACGCCGGTGAAATAAAAACCCCGTTTGCGGCATTCCCGGTAGGCCCACAGCAATTGCGGCGATTGCATGTTGAGGAAGACGGACCAGCTTTGACGGGGCGCGGCCGCCCGTTCCCCGATGGCGGCCCGCAGCAGCCCGGGCAGGTCCAGGCCGATCTGGGTAAAAAAGAGGTCCAGGTTGGCGGACTGGGGGTTGTCCCAGTATTCCACCTGGGAAAACGGCAGAGCCTCCCGGCTTTGCCCCTTGTCCCGCCGGAACTTTAGTTCGCAGGGCACGCCCAGCCGGCCGTAGACGGAGGCGACGAAGTCCCGATGCTCCCTTGGGCAATAGAGCCGCCCCGCCTGGCCGGCCATGCCCTGTTTGGCCACGACCAACGAATGGAGCTTGGGAGAACGCAGCTCCCTGCCCAGGCCTTTGAGAAAGGAACGGTTGCTCAGATGCCGGCCCGGCCAGAGGCCGGTGGAGGTCAGGCCCAGCTCGGCTACCTCGTACTGGGTGACGGTGTGGTAGGTGACGCAATGGCCGTAGACGCCGGTCAGATGCATGTTCAGACTGCGTTCGATGCAATAGTGCAGCAACCCCTTGGCCAGCCCCTGGCCGTGAAATTTTTTGCGCAGCATATGCAGGGACATTTCATAGGATTGGGGGAAAAAGACGCGGAATTTGGCCCCCGCCACGCCCACGAATTCGCCGTCCGGCAGCGTGGCCACATACAGCGAATGGCTGCGGTCCCGGTTGGCCCGCACCAGTTGCGCTCCGTCGTAACAGACGCTGTGGAAATAATCGAATTGATAATTTTCCATGAGCACGCTGATCACATCGTCGCGGTCTTCTTCCCGAAAAGGTCGGTAGATCACGTCTGCCTGCATAGGGAAACCTCCGTGTGGGGTTAAGGAAAGGGCGGGGCTCAGATGAGGATGGTCAGATTGTTGACGCCAAAAGTATGCTGGTATTTGACGCTTTTGGCCATGGCGGTGATCATCTGGATGCCCAGGCTGTCCGAACACAGGTCGCCGCCGGTGTTTTCACAATAGCTGACCGGATCGAACTGCTGCCCGCCGCAGCGGATACGCAGGATCACATGGTCGCTGACGATCAGGATCCGCACATTGCTGAACGCCTCGCTATTGCCGGTTAAGGCATGATTGTTGAAACTGACCAGCAGCTCTTCCAAAGCCAGGCCGATAGTCATGGTGGTTTTGGGCGTGAGGTCGTTGGCTTCGCAAAAAGCCGTGATCTTTTCCGCGCTTTCCGCGGCCGCCGCGTCGGTATTGGCCACGGAAAAGGCGATGTAAGTGCCCCGACGCTCCGCTTCCATATCCAGCAGCAGCAGGGGGGAAATAAATTCGTAACGGCCGCTGTATATTTTGGCGAACAGATAATAGCCGGCCAGGGTCAGCAGCTCCGCCCCCAGGAAGCACAGCCAGATCGCGTCCGGGCCCAGCGTTTTCCAGAACAGCAGGGCCAGCAGCGCCACGCCGGCAAAGGAGCGGCTGACAGTCAGGGCGTTGGCCAGCAGGGTGCGACGGTTGGCCTGGTTGAAGCCGATCAGCAAATAATTGACCAGCGCCGGCGGGAGGCTGGCCGCGAACAGGATCAGCGCCGGTTCGGCCAGGGCCAGCAGCTCCGGCCCGGTGATCCTGAACAGCCCGCATACTTGGCCGGGCAGCAGGGCCATTGCCGCCGCGAACAGGGCAATGAGCAGCAGCCCGTATTGCAGCGCCTGCCGCATCAGCTGGCGGGCGCTGTGATTATCCTCTTCGCTGCAAAAAACGCCCGCAAAAGGCGTGATGGTCTGGGCGGTGCCGGAAGCGATTCCCACGGCGAACGAATTCACGGTGGCGATCATGCTGAACACGGTAAGGCCGCTTTTGCCGATAGCCGCCATAAGGATCAGGTTCAGGCACAGCACCCTGAGCACGTTGCAGAAATTGTTCATGGCCGCCGGGGAACCCATTTTCAGCAGCCGGGCCAGGTCCCTGGTCCGGCCTTGCACCCGGACCAGGCGGAATTCGCCCTTTTTGCCGCAGAGGAACAACAGGCCCAGGCCGAAAGCGACATAGAGGCTGATCACGGTGGCCAGGGCCACGCCGGCCATGCCCAGGGAGAATTTTAAAATAAACAGCAGGTCCAGGCCGATATTGATTATCGCCATCAGCAGGAACAGCAGCACGGACCGGTTTTGCCGCCCCACGAGCTTCAAATAATTGAAAGGCAGGTACAGGCCCATGGCGCCCATGCTCCCCAGCAGATAGATGCGCAGATAGGCGGCGACCTGCCCTTTCAGGCTGTCCGGCACGCCCAGCAGCCTGAGCAGCGTATCCAGGCCGGCTAGGGCCGCCAGCGTCAGGAGCAGTCCCAAAGCAACCACGCTGAACAGCGAGAGCGTAAACACGGCGTTGACGGAGGCCGGGTCGTTTTTGCCCACATAATAGGCGGCCTGCATGGAGCCGCCCACGCAGATCAGGGCGCCCAGGGTCGCATAGGTAAAAAACACCGGATTGACAACGCTCATGGTGGCCAACCCGTCCTGGCCGATCAAATTGCCCACGATCAGATTGTTGCCGATGCTGCAGAGCTGCACCAGCAGCACTGCCATGATGACCGAGGGCAATTGTTTCAGCAGCGTTGTCCGGATAAAGTGCTTGTTGTCATCCATGTGGCGCTATGTAGTCCTTTCTCAGCCGGGAGCCTGCCGCATTCATGGGACAAAACCATATATTGCAAATTATACAGGATAAAGACATAAAAAGCCATATTTCCGGGAAATAAATTATTGCGGTCATACCAAAACTACGGCATAGCCGGCGGCGGGGAGGCCGCCCCGATCGCTATCCCGCGCCGGTGCCGGGGAAGAGCCGCGGCATGCCGGAGAGCGTCCCCAGCGTTTGCTCGGCAAAAGCCCGGTGCCCGGCAGGGGAGAAATGGCAGCCGTCCTCGGTGAGGCCGATCTCCCAGGCGCCGGCGTCGGCAAAGGCTATGTCTTTCTCCGCGGCCAGACGCTGATACAGAGGGGCCAAAGCCCGGGAAACAGGGCCGGGAGGCAGTGTGCAGCGTCTGGGTACCGGCGCGATGAGCAGCACGGCGGTATGGCGGCGGATTGTCGCCGGGTGTGCCAGGGCCTGATCCAGCAAACGGCTCATGGAGGCGGCGATTTCCGCAGCCTGGCCGCCTAAGGCGTCGTTGGTGCCCAGCATGACGATGATGCCGTCCAGCGGCTGGTATTTGTCCAGATAGCGGCCGATGGTATCGGCTCCGCTCAGTTCCGGCCGCAGTTCGTCGCAGCTGCCGGCGCAACGGCCGTTGAGGCCGGCCTCGATCACCCGCCAGTCCGGCCCCAGCAGCCGGGCCAGCCGCCCGGTCCAGCGCAGCTCGGCAGCGTAGCGTCCGCCCCCGGGCGCGAATCCGTAGGTATTGGAATCGCCGAAGCATAATAAACGGGGCATGGCCGCACCTCCTTTTCCCATTGTTTTAATTCCCACTTTTGCCGCATTGTCCTGCTAAAACCGGATTATGCTTGTCTGTGGGGATATTGACGGCCATCGGGCGGATACTTGGTGAAATCTTGCATTTTCGGACATGATGTCGTATAATATAATCTCCTGGTACTAAGTCCGTCACAGGGAGGCGCAAGGAAAATGCCCAAGAAGATACTGATCAAAAACGCCAAGGCCATTGTCACCTGCGATAGCCAAGACCAGGTCTATCGGGATGCGGACCTGCTGATCGAAGGGCCGGCCGTCAGCCGGATCGGCCGGGGCATCGACTGCGGCGACGCGGAAGTGCTGCGGGCCGACGGCAAATTTATTTACCCCGGCCTGATCAACACCCATCATCATTTTTTTCAGACCTTTGTGCGCAACCTGATCGCCATCGATTATCCCAATATGCTGGTGGTGGAATGGCTGGACAAGATTTACCGCATCTTCCAGCTCATCGACGCGGACGTGATTTATTATTCCACCCTGACCGCGCTGGCCGATCTGATCAAGCACGGCTGCACCTGCGCTTTCGACCACCAGTATTGCTATACCGACAAAACCGGCAAAGCGCCGGTGGACAGGCAGATGGAGGCCGCGGCGCTGCTGGGCATCCGCTACCATGCGGGGCGGGGCGCCAATACGCTGCCCCGCAGCAAAGGCAGCACCATGCCTGATAAAATGCTGGAAACCACGGAGGAATTTCTCCGGGACTGCGAACGCCTGATCGGCTTGTACCATGACCCCAACCCCTTCGCCATGAGCCAAATCGTCATTTCGCCCTGCCAGCCTATCAATTGCTATGAGCAGACCTTCATCGATACGGTGGCTTTGGCCCGGGAAAAAGGGGTACATATGCATACCCATCTGGGCGAAGGGGAGAACCCGATTATGCTGGAGCGCTGGGGCCGGCGTACGCTGGAATGGTGCGCCGAGCGGGGATTCATCGGCCCGGACGTCTGGTATGCCCATGGCTGGGAACTGCTGCCGGAAGAATTCCCGCTGCTGGCGGAAACCGGAACCGGCGTTTCCCATTGCCCGGCCCCGGCCATCCTGGGCGGATTCCCCATCCTGGATCTGCGGGCCATGGGGAGAGCCGGAGTCAAGCTGTCCCTGGGCTGCGACGGCTCCGCCACCAACGACAGCTCCAATCTGCTGGATTCCTTGCGCACCGCCTATCTGATGCAGGCTTTCCACAGCAAGCAGCGGGGCGGCAGCGTCAGCGCTTACGATATGCTCAAGCTGGCCACGGCAGGCGGCGCCGCCACCCTGGGACGGCCGGATCTGGGCTCTCTCGCGCCGGGCCAGGCGGCGGATTTGTTTATGATCGACACGGAAACGCTGGAAATGACCGGGACCCTGCATGATCCCAAGAATTTGCTGGCCAGGGTGGGCGTGACCGGCCCGGTGTGGCTGACCATGATCAACGGCCGGGTGGTTTATCAGGATGGAACGCTTGTGGGCGTGGATGAACAGCGGCTCGCGGAAGAAGGGGAAAGGGTATGCGAGCGTGTTCTGAGACAACCCTGCGAAGCTTTTCATATTAATTAATTGTTTTTAGGAGGCAAAAAGGAATGAAGAAATTTATTACCGTCACCATGTTGATCGTCCTCTGCCTGGCGCTGGCGCTGACGGCCGGCTGCGGCGGCCCGGAGGAACCGGCTCCGGCCGGGGAACAGCCCGCCGAAGGCGAAGCCGCCGAAGAGGCGCTGAGCGTGGCCTTGATTCTGTCCGGTCCCGCCAACGACCAGGGCTGGAACGCCACCGCCCTCGAAGGACTGCAGAACGCCGAAGCTGAATTCGGCATTGAAACGGCGTATATGGAAAATGTCGACATCGCCGCCACCGAAGCCGCTTACCGCGATTACGCCGCGCAGGGCTATGACCTGATCATCGGCCATGGCTATCAGTTCGGCGATCCCGCCGCCGCCGTGTCCGCCGATTTCCCGGATCAGTACTTCATGGCTACCGAAGCCGGCGCTTCCACGGATAACATGGCTTCCTTTGTGATGAGTTGCGAACAGGGCGCTTATCTGATGGGCATGCTCTGCGCTTCCATGACCGAGAGCAATATCATCGGCGTGGTGGGCGCTTACGAGCAGCCTTCCATCACCAAAGAGCTGGAAGCCTTCAAGCTGGGCGCTGCCGAAGTGAACCCGGATTGCCAGGTGCTGGAAATCTACGTCAATTCCTATACCGACGCCACCTTGGGCTACGAGGCCGGCATGAGCATGATCGACCAGGGCGCCGACGTGCTGTATCATGTGGCCAATCAGGCCGGTACCGGCACCATCAACGCCGCCGTGGAAAAAGGCATTTACTGCTGCGGCAACAGCTACGATCAGAGCTCCGTGGCGCCTGAGAACCTGCTCTGCTCCACCGTGTATAAGATGCCCATCGTCATCACCACCGCCGTGGGCATGGTCAAAGACGGCAGCTTCGGCGGCGGCGTGTACCATCTGGGCATGACCGACGGCGTGGTGGATATCGCCTTCAACCCGGATCTGCTGAGCGTGATCCCCCAGGAAGTCCAGGATCAGATCGCCGCCAAGCAGCAGGCCATCATTGACGGCTCTTTCGAGGTCCCGGTCATCGAGACGCCCACCAAGTAAATTGATTCCCTATTCCCATTGGAGGCTGCCGGTTCCCGGCAGCCTCCGGTTGAAGGAAGCACCCTTTGCGGATGTTTCCCTGAGCCGCCAGTCTGTACGAAAACTCCGCCGCTCATCAGGCTGTTCAGAAACAAGGGCCCAGCTGGCTTTTGCCGAAAGGCAAAACCTCAACCTACCTGGCTTTTGCTCTGCAAAGGTTCAGGTACAAAAACGTACGTGACCGACGCTGGACGTCTCGACAACACCGTATGGCGCAGTTTATGGACAGCCTGACAATGACGGGAGTGATAGGATGCCATTGCTCGAGATGAGGAACATTGATAAAGTGTTCTTCGGCCAATACGCCAACCGGGATGTGGATCTGGCGGTGGAAAGCGGCGAGATCCACGCGCTGCTGGGCGAAAACGGCGCGGGTAAAACCACGCTGATGAACATCCTCTACGGTATTTATACCAGGGACGGCGGACAGGTGCTGTGGCAGGGGCGGCCGGTGGAATTCGCTTCCCCCCGGGACGCCATCGCCTGCAGGATCGGCATGGTGCATCAGCATTTCATGCTGGTGCCCACGCTGACCGTGTCCCAGAACATCACCCTGGGCTTGAAAAGCCCGGGCTATCCTTTCAGCAAACGCAAGGCCCTCAATGAGGGGATCATGGATATCTCCCGGCGCTACGGTTTGAAGATCGATCCGGAGGCTTATGTGTCCCGGCTGTCCGTGGGCGAACAGCAGCGGGTGGAGATCATCAAGTTGCTCTACCGCAACACGGAGCTGCTGATTTTAGACGAGCCCACGGCGGTGCTGACGCCCCAGGAAACGCAAAATCTGTTCGCGGTGCTGCGGCGGCTGAAAGACAACGGCTGCTCCGTCATTCTGATCACCCACCGCATTCCGGAGGTGATGGAGATCGCCGACCGGGTGACGGTGCTCCGGGACGCCCGCAAGATCATTACCGCTCCCACCGGCGGGCTCACGGAAAAGCAGCTTTCGGAATATATGATCGGCCGGGAATTGCGGCCGGTACGGCGGGAAGGGGTTGCCCGGACCGAAGGTTCCGGGCTTACGCTCAGCGATTTATGCCTGAAAGTCAACGGCGTGGAGAAGCTGGACCGGGTTTCCCTGGACATCGCGCCCGGTGAAATACTGGGCCTGGCCGGCGTGGACGGCAACGGCCAGAAAGAACTGGCGGAAGCGGCGATGGGTATCCGCAAGCCGGACAGCGGCCGGGTGCTGCTGGCCGGGGAGGATCTGTCCGCCTGGGCCGTGGACCGCCGGATCAAAGGCGGCCTGGCGTATATTTCCGACGACCGGCATCACGACAGCCTGGTGATGCCCATGAGCCTCATGGAAAACCTGCTGCTGAAATACAGCGCCTATCAGCGATTCGTCAAGAACGGCTTTATCAATATGAAGGTGCTGCGCCGCACCACGGAGCAGGCGATCCGGGATTATGAGATCAAGACCCTGTCCGCCGAGTCCCCGGTTTCCTATCTCTCCGGCGGCAACCAGCAAAAGCTGATTTTAGCCCGGGAGCTGACGGAGGACCGGCGGGCCATCGTGGCTTTGCAGCCCACCCGGGGCCTGGATATCGGCGCCAGCGAATTTGTGCAAAACCAATTGCTGGCCTGCAAGCGGCGGAATTGCGCCATCCTGCTCATTTCCGCCGATCTGGAAGAAGTGCTGTCCCTCTCCGACCGCATCGCCGTGATCCATGACGGCGCCATCATGGGCGTCAAGGACAACACCCCGGATATCGACGTGGCGGAGTTGGGCCTGATGATGGCGGGCCGCCGCCTGGAGGAGTTGAAAGGAGGGGAGGCCGGTCATGGGGCATAAGGTGCGCTCAGCTGTTTCCTTCCTGCTGGTGGCGCTGATCAGCGTCGCCCTGGCCATGCTGCTGATCTCTTTGACCGGCAGCGAGGTGGGCCGGGCTTTCGCCGGTTTTTTCCGGGGCATCGTGGGTTCCTCCTATTCCATTGCCGAGGTCTTTGTCAAAGCCACGCCGCTGACCCTGGCCGGCCTGGGCGTGGCGGTGGCTTTCCGCAGCGGTTTCATCAATATCGGCACGGAAGGCCAGCTCTATATGGGCGCCATCGCGGCCACGGCCATCGCCATGTATCTGCCCAATCTACCGGCCCTGCTGATGATACCAGCCTGCATGCTGGGGGCCTTTCTCTTGGGCGGCCTGTGGGCGCTGATCCCCGGCCTGCTGAAAAGCAGGTTCGGGATTTCCGATGTGCTCAATACCATTATGTTCAACTATATCGCCATCGCCATTGTGGGGATTCTGGTGCAGACGGCGCTGAAGGACCCCAACAATTATTTTCCCCAATCGCCCCCCTTGCCGGCGGCTTCGGCCTTGGCCGTGATCATCAAAAGCACCCGGCTGCACAGCGGCATTTTCATCGCTTTAGCAGCGGCGGCGCTGGTCTATCTCTTCATCTTTAAGACGCCGGCGGGTTTCCGCATGCGGGCGGTGGGCCTGAATCCCCGGGCCTGCAAATGCGTGGGCATTTCCGCTTTGTCCTGCGTCCTCATCTCTTCCCTGATCAGCGGCGGCCTGGCCGGCGTCGCCGGTTTCTGCGAGGTCATGGGTTTGCACCATAAGCTGCTGCCCGGCATTTCTCCCAGCTACGGATATCTGGCCATCATCGTGACGCTGCTAGGTAAGAACAATCCCTTGGGCGTGGTGCTGGCGGCGATCGGCATCGCCGCGCTGCAGGTGGGTTCTTTGGCCATGCAGCGGGCCGCCAGCGTGCCTTCCGCCATCGCCGAGATCATCATGGGCGTGGTGGTGATATTGATACTGGCCCGTCAAACCCTGTTCAAAGGGCTGCTGCAACCGGCGCGGAAGGAGGAGAAGGCATGAGCGGCTTCATTGCAATATTATCCACCTTCCTGATCGCCTCCATCCGCATGGCCACGCCCCTGACCCTGGCCGGTTTGGGAGAGGCGTATTCGGAACGGGCGGGCATCCTGAACCTGGGCGTGGAAGCCATCATGCTCACCGGCTCCTTCACCGGCTTCATGGTCACGTTCTGGACCAATAATCTGCTCCTGGGCGTGCTGGCCGCCATGGCCGGCGGCGTGGCCGTCAGCATGATCCACGCGGTGATGAGCATCAAATGCGGCGTGGACCAGACCATCGTGGGCCTGGCGCTCAATTTCTTCGCCCTGGGGCTGACCAGCTTTCTGTTCCTGAAGGCCTTTGGCCAGGGCACCATCCTGCCCACCTGCGTCACCGCCGCCGCTTTTCCGCTCCCGCTGCTGAGCAAGATCCCTTTGATCGGTCCGATCCTCTTCAATCAAAATATCTTCGTCTATCTCATGTTCCTGGCGGTAGTGGGTTTTTCCATCGTGTTCTATAAGACGGACTGGGGCGTCAATCTGACCGCCGTGGGCGAGCATCCCCGGGCGGCGGACACCGCGGGCATCAACGTGTTCCGTACCCGCTATATCGCCTGCCTGATCAACGGCTTGTTCGGCGGCATGGCCGGCGCCTATATCACCATTTGCCAGCTGGGCTTTTTCCAGGAGGATGTGACGTCCGGCAAAGGCTATATGGCGCTGGTGGCGGTGATTCTGGGCCGCCGCAATCCCCTGGGCGTGCTGGCGGCGGCGCTGATCATCGGTTTTGCCGAGGCCCTGCAGTTCAATTTACAGACCATCGGCATCCCCATCCCTTCCCAGGCTTTTTCCATGATCCCCTATGTGTCGGCTGTGATCGTGCTGCTGTTCTCCATCGGCAAGAGCGCCGATCCCGCCGCTTTGGGCATCCCCTATGAAAGGAGCAAGCGCTGATGCGTTTATATCCCGGCTCCATCACGGATATCGCAGGTATCCGGGTGGGCTGCAGCGATAGCGAGGCGGAAATGACCGGCTGCACCATGGTGCTGTTCGACCGGTTGTTTGTGGCAGGCTGCGACGTGCGGGGCGGCGGCCCCGGCACCCTGCAGACGGATATCCTTTCCCCCTTGGCCGGCGGCCTGGCCGACGGCGTGATGCTGGCCGGCGGCAGCGCTTTCGGCCTCTGTTCCGTGGAAGGGGCCATGCGCTGGCTGGAGGAGCAGGGCCGGGGTTTCGACACAGGCCTGAAGCGCATCCCTCTGGTCCCGGGAGCCATCATCTTCGACCTGGGGGTGGGGGATAAGGACGCCCGGCCCGGCGCCCGGATGGGCTATGCGGCCTGCGTTGCTGCTTCCCGCCGGGTGGAGCAGGGCAGCTATGGCGCCGGCACAGGCGCTACCGTGGGCAAGCTGCTGCTGGGCCGGGGCATGGACAAGGGCGGCCAGGGCACCGCCGCCGTCGAATTGGGCGCCGGGCTGACGGTGGGCGCGCTGATGGTGGTCAACGCCCTGGGCGACGTTTACGAGGGGGAAACCATTATCGCGGGCCTCCATGATGAGAACGGCGCCTATCTGAACAGCATAAGGCTGATGCTGGAAGGGGAGCGGGCCAATGTGTTCGGCAACAATACTACCATCGGTGTAGTGGCCACCAACGCGTCCCTGACCCCCGCCCAGGCCGCCAAAATGGCTATGGTGGCCCAGGACGGCCTGGCTTTGGCTATCCGCCCGGTCCACACCATGGCGGACGGGGATACGGTTTTTGCCGCCGCTTCCGGGGAGGTGGCTGCGGAGGGGGAGTTCAACCGCATTCTGGCAGCGGCCGCGGAAGCCACGCGCCGGGCCATCGTCAACGCGGCGCTGGCGGCCAAGGGCCGGCCGGGTCCCGGTTGATCGGAGGAGGCGGAATAAATCCAGTGCTGTTCAGGCTGCCGTAATCCGGCGGCCTTTCCTGTAATGTATGGTAAGGGGGTTAAATCTGCTGTTTTCACATAAATATCATAAATGGCACTTGCCAAGATCAGCAAATTATTAGATAATAATTTAAGTTAAAATGTAATATCATATTAGGTAAGAGGAGGCTCATATGAAAAAACTGCTGATGTTATGCTTAACTCTGACCATGCTGCTTGCCTTGGCCGTACCGGCCTATGCGGCCGGGGATTACGAGCTGACCGGGCTGACCGTAGGTAGTGCGGAAGTCGATATCGACGGCGAGACCCTGTTCGCCAGGATCGGCCGCAACGCCACGGAAATCCAGATCATTGCCGATGACGACGACGATTCCGACGATGTGATCAAGATGGTGGCTTCCGCCGGCACGCTGACCAAAACCGGCAGCGGCAAGTATACCCTGAGTCTGCCTGTTGGCAAAAGCAGCGCCATCATCACCATCACCGTTTCTTCGCCCGATAACGGGGTGACGAACAGTTATGAGCTGGCCCTGCTGCGCACCAATGCCGCGGCCAGCCTCCAGGCCCTGCTGAAAGACCTGGTCATCAATACCGACGACAGCCTCAGCAGAGGCGTCAAGCTGCTCAGGTCCGCTGATTTCGATCCCGGAGAGACCGAATACGAGATCTATGTGGACGAAGCGGACGGATACGAGAGCGTCTATTTGTGGCTGACGCCCCTGGGCGGGGACGTGGAGGTGTATGTGGACGGCGACAGGGTCAAGCCCTCCAAATACAGCGGCTACGAAGTGGAGCTGGACTATGGCGATAAACAGCACGAGCTGGAAATCGAGGTCGTCTATGACGAGGAAGATGAAATAACCACCGTCTATACGGTTACATTTACTTTTGACAAAACAGTGGAAAGCAACAGTTCCCTGGAGGAGTTGCTGGTGAGCCGCAAGGCCAGCGATTCGGCGAGCAAGCGCTATACCGTTTATCCGAAGTTCGACGCCAAGACGCTGGATTATTACGCTTTTCTGCCGGAGGGCGACGACTCCGCTTATGTGCTGCTGGCCCCGGCGGAGGACGAATATTACATCGAATACGAGGGTGACGAGCTGATTGAGGAAACCGGAGACTATTATTATCAGCAGTTGACTGATATTGAGGACGGCGACAGCTTTGAATTCCTGGTCTATGACGAGGATGACGAACTGCTGGATACTTACACCGTCACCTTCTACTGCGGCGACAGCGACGACGACGACGAAGCGGCCCTGGACGAACTGTCCCTGCGCTACAAAACCGGCTCCAACAGCTATGACAAGGTCAACATCACGCCCGGCTTTGATCCGGACGACACGGCCTATACCGCTACCGTGGCCGTCAATTCCTACAATAAGATCCGCGTTTACGCGGAGGCCGCGGACAACGGCGCTCATCTGCTGGTCAACGGCAAGCCGGTGAACGAGGACGGCTATGCGGATCTCGACGTGGTCAAGGGCAAAAACGTGGTGACCGTGAACGTGGTCGCCGAAAACTGCGAAGACAGCGAAACCTATACCCTGACCGTTACCTACGGCACGCCGGTGGTTTCCGCCACCACGCTCTCCTCGCTGCTGGCGCGCACCAGCTTAGGCACGGACCTGGGGCTGAGCCCGGCTTTCTCTTCCAACCTTAAGTCCTATACCGCCAGCGTGGCCAATACGGTGAGCGCCGTGGCGCTCAATCCCACCGCCGCCGAGGGCGCCAATATCTATTACGGGGCCACCAAGCTGGAAAGCGGCGTCTACAGCAATTACCTGCCGCTGAAGGAGGGCATCAATAATCTAACCTTGACCGTCTCCGGCCAGGGCGCCGCCTCCACCGTCTACTATCTGACCGTTTACCGGCAGCCCGCCCAGGTCAGCGCCACGGTCAGCAGCCAGGGCCTGACGGTGAACGGCACGGCCAAGAAGCTCTACGCCTATAATATCAACGGCAACAATTTCGTGAAATTGCGGGATCTGGCCTATGCCATCAACGGCACGGCCAAGCAGTTCGCCGTATCATTTGACCAAAACAGCAACACCATTTATCTGACCAGCAACAGCCCGTATGTGAGCAACGGCCAGGAGAACGTCAAGCTGAGCGCCCCCCGCAAAGTGGCCGCCACCACCCAATTGGTTTATCAGGACAACGCCGCCATCAATCCTATGGCCTATAACATCGACGGCAACAACTATGTGATGCTCAGGGATATCGGCCTGCTCTTCAATTTCAGCGTCACCTATAACAGCGCCACCAAGACCATTCTGATCGATACCAGCTCTTCGTATAGCCCTCTTAGTTAAGGAAGGCCATTATGAAAAGTACTTTAAAACCCAGCCTGGGCAAACAGATGCTCATTTTCCTCATTTCCCTGATCCTGATCTTATCCGCCTACCTGATCATCGCAAGTTTGGACCGGGGGGAAGAACAGGAGCCGGATACGGAAACCGTGCTGACTGTGGCCAGGATCTTTCCGGAAGACGTTATCGCCATGAACTGGCAATATCAAGGAGAGAGCGTGTCCTTGACCAAGCAGGACGGCCAATGGAAAGTAGCGGGCGACGCCAGTTTTCCCTTAGACCAAAACTATCCGGAGCGTATGCTGGAAGCCGGCTCCGTGATCCAGGCCCGGGAGTCGCTGAATGCGGTGTCGGCGGCGGACTACGGCCTGGATGCGCCGGCGCTGACCGTCGGCCTGGAGCTGTCCGGAGGGGAAGAGCATACGTTGGCGCTCAGTCCGGCTGGGGAAGGTTCAGGCAGCTACTATCTCCAATACGATGGGGGCAATGTGGTCTACCTGGTGGACGATAGGCTGCTTAACGCTTTTGGCCTCAGGCTGTACGATATGGTGATCGCGGATCAGCTTCCGGTTTATTCGGAACTGAAATCCATGTGGGTTAATGCCGGCGACAAGCAGCTTAATCTCGTCCGCACCAGCACCGGCGCCAGCCGCACCTACAGCTCCAAATTCTTGTGGTTCATCCAGAACAAGGACGGCACCTTTTCCGCGGTGGATAACGAGCTGACGGAGGAACTGATCGCCTCGGTGATGGACGGCAGCCAGCTGCGTTGCGTGGACTATCGGGCCGACAGTACGGAGCTGGCGGCTTACGGTTTGAGCGACCCGCGCATTTCCATCATGATTTCTTATGTCAATATCGCGCCCGACCCCCAGCCCTCTCAGTCGGGATCGGACGCGGCCACTGAAATCAGCAGCAGCGAGTTAGGGCAATTCATCCTGCAGATCGGCAATCAGAGCGGCGAGGAGAATTACGCCCGCATCGACGGTTCGGCAATGGTTTATATGATTCCGGACGCTTTTACTCAAAGCCTGATCAATACCACTGCCGACAGCCTGAAACCCGACGACGTGCTGCTGATGGATTGGGAGACGGTGACGAAAATGGATGTGGCCATGAACGGCGCCGGCCATACCCTGGAGTTTCACAGCGACGGCGCCGCCGTCGCCTATACCTTAAACGGCGTGGCGGCGGACAGCGCCAAGGTGGAGGCGTTCCTGGCCGCCCTGGACGCCTTGGAATCCGTGGGCAGAGCCACAGCCGGCACGACCAGCGGCCAGGAGATCGGCATCATGTTTTACCGCAATACGGAGAAGTTCTCCAAGATGGCTTTTTCTCTGACGCCCTATGATGAGAACAGCGACGTGCTGAGCTTCAACGAACAAAACGATCTGCTGGTGGATAAGCGGGGTATCGACAAGGTGAAGGAAGCCTTCGCGGCGCTGCTGCCCTGAGCCTGGGCTGGAACGAAGTTTTCGGACAGCCTGACGCTGGTTTTCCTGAAATAAATGGCAAAAGAGCTAATGTTTTTAAACATTAGCTCTTTTTCTCTTACACGGTCCGGGCGCTTGCCGGTATTGACCGGAGGGAACGGCCTGGCGCGATGCGCTTGCGACGGCGGGGAGGCGCGCGCCTTATGGCTGCGCCTGCTCCTCCTGCCAGCCCAGGCGCTGGGAGAACAGCCGCGCCTTTTCCAAAAGCACGGGCAGATGGACGGCAAGATGCTTGTCCGTCATCCGTACCGTGGGGCCGCTGACGCTCATTCCGGCTACGATCCGTCCCCGGTAATCATAGATTGGCGCGGCGATGCAGCGCACGCCCATCTCGCATTCCTCGTTATCAAAAGCGTAGCCCTGCCGGGTGATGTTGTTCAGCTCCTCCACCAGGGCTTCCTTGGTGGTGATGGTGTTGGCGGTCATGCGGGCCAGGCCCTTGTCCCGGATATAGCGGTCCAGCTGTTTGTCGCTGAAATTGGTCAGCAGCAGCTTGCCCGCGCCGGTGCAGTGCAGCGGCGCCACATGGCCGATATAGTGCATGCTGAACAGGGTCTTTTGTTTGCCCGGCACCACTTCCAGATACATCACGGACATATTGGTTTCCGCGCATAAATTGGTGGATTCGCCGAAGTTTTCCGCCACCTGCCGCAAAAAAGGCCTGCCGATCTGGAGCATGGTCTGATTGCGCTGAATACTGTCGGCAATGCCGCACAGCTTGAAGGTGAGGAAATATCGCCCGTCGTCCTCGTTCTGCGCCACATACCCCCGGCTTTGCAGCGTGGAGAGAAAACGGTGCACCGTGCTGGGCGGCATTTCCAGCGCCTGGGCCAGCTCATGCAAACGGGCCGGCTGTTCCAGGGCGGACATGATCTCGATCAGCGACAGCAGTTTGCCGGAACTGAAATTGGCCCGCGTGGGCTGCAGGTTATTGTTGTTGTCAGCTTTCATTGTCCTTATTTACCGAGGATGGCTTGCATGGCCTGAAGCAGCCGGTCCACATTGTAAGCCTGGGCGTTATAGCCCATCAGGCCGATACGGATGATTTTGCCGGCCAGGGGTCCCAATCCGGAACCGATCTCAATCCGGTAATCGTTGAGCAGGGAGCGGCGGAGGTTGGCTTCGTCCACGCCTTCCGGCACCTTGACCGTGTTCAGCATGGGCAGACGGTATTTTTTCTCCACCAGCATTTCCCAGCCCAGGGCTTCCAACCCGTCGACCAACAGCTCATGGGCGGTCTGATGGCGGGCCCAAGCCTTTTCAATGCCTTCGTCCAGAATATTCCAGACAGCCTGATAGAGGCCGTACAGCATATTGATGGGCGCCGTATGATGATAGACCCGCGTATGGCCGGACCAATATTGGGTCAGCATCGTCAGGTCCAGATACCAGTTGGGAACCTTGGTTTTACGGGAGTGCAGCATCTCCACGGCCCGGGGGGAGAAACTGATGGGCGAGCAGCCGGGCGGGCAGGACAGGCATTTCTGCGTACCGCTGTAGCAGATATCCGCGCCCCAGCGGTCCACTTCCACCGGGATCCCGCCCAGGGAGGTTACGGCGTCCAGGAGATAAAGGCTGTCCGGGGCTTCCTGCCGCAGCAGTTTGCCGATTTCCCGGGCCGGGTTGCGCACGCCGGTGGATGTTTCCGCATGCACCACGGCCACGATTTTGTAGCTGTCTTTCCGCAACTGGCTTTCCACCTGATCCAGGTCTACCGGCTGGCCCCAGGGGAATTCCAGCACGGTCACTTCCGCGCCCAGCCGGCCGGCCACGTCGGCCATGCGCATGCCGAACACGCCGTTTTGCAGGATCAGCACCTTGTCCCCCCGCTCCACCATATTGACGAAGGCGGCTTCCATGCCGCTGCTGCCGGTGCCGGAGAGGGGCACGGTCAAAGCGTTCTCCGTACCCATCAGCTGTTGCAGGCCAATCTTGATTTCATCCATGATTTGGATGAAATAGGGGTCCAGATGGCCAAGGCTCTGGCGGCTCAAGGCATAGTACACCGCGGGAGAAACCGAGCTGGGGCCGGGCCCCATCAGTAAAATGCTGGGGATATCGTCAAGTAGATTTTTGTTCATGGGCAAGTCTCCTTATCAAAAATTATAATTCGCACTGATAGTCGGCCAGCTCCTGCCGGGCCGCGTCCACGATCTGCCGCAGCGCCGGACGGGACGCTTCCGCCAGGGGCTGCAAGGGACAGCGCACCGGGCCGCCCCGGTAGCCGGCGAGCTCGCAGGCGTATTTGAGGCCGGGGATGCCGTAGGTAGCGGTGACCGCCGTATTCAACGGCAGCAGGGCGGAGTAGATGCCCCGGGCCCGCGCCAGGTCTCCGGCAACGAAAGCCCGCTGCACCTCCACGCAAGCCCTGGGGGCGCAGTTGGCAACGGCGTGGATACCGGCCGCGATGCCCAGGCTTAAGGCCGGGTACCAGGCCGAGGCCGTGCCTACCAGCAGGCTGAAATGCTGGTCCTCGGCTGCCCGCTGGAAAGCGGCCAGCTGAGGCACGTCGCCGGCGCTGTCCTTCATGCCGATGATGTTTTCATGCCGGGCCAAAACAGCCACGGCGTCGGCCTTGATATTAACATGTGTAAATTTGGGCACATTATAGATGAGGATGGGGATTCTGCTGCCCTCCGCCACCCGGGTGAAAAAATCGATCAGCGCGGCGCTGGTCATGGACGCGTCATAATACGAAGGCGTCAGCACCAGGGCGCTCCCCGCGCCCCGCTCCGCGCATTTGTTGGTAAAGGCGATGGTGGCCTGGGGCTCTTCCAGGCCGGTGCCGGCCATCAGCCGCTTGTCCGCCGCAACGCTCCCGGCCGCCAGCTCCACCAGCCTCAGCTTTTCCCGCTCATTCAAATAGGCGGTTTCGCTGTTGGAGCCGTTTACCAGGTAGCCGGCCAGGCCGGTAGCGTTCCAGCCGCGGATATTGGCGGCAAAGGCGGAGTAATCCACCTGGCCGCTATCCTTGAACGGCGTGATCATGGGCGGCATAACGCCGGAAAAAATCATTTTTGCCATTGACATTTCCCTTTCCGTTGTTTTATGTTATGATTATAAATAAGGCGGAAGGGTAAGTCAACTGATATTCTAGTAAATAGAAGCATAATTTTAATATTTAAAACTACCTCGCGAAAGACTCGCCATTAATGATCAGGGGGGAAGCCAGATGCCGGTTATCGGAGCGTTCATCATGCCTCATCCGCCCATCGTCATTCCGGAGGTGGGCAGGGGTGAGGAAGCCAAAATCAGCGCCACCAGCGGCTCCTGCCAGGAGGTTGGCCGCCGGATCAGGGAATTGGCGCCGGAGACCATCGTATTGCTGTCGCCCCACGCTACTTCTTACGCGGATTATTTTCACATTTCCCCCGGCAGCCGGGCCCAAGGCAGCCTGGCGCGGTTCGGTGCGCCGGGCATGCGCATACAGGTGGAATATGACGCGGCCTTGGGGCGGCGGATCGCCGAACTGGCCGCCAAAGAGGATTTCCCCGCCGGTTTTGAAGGGGAGCGGGAGCCGGAGCTGGATCACGGCGCGCTGATCCCGCTCTATTTCATCAATAAGGAATATACCGCTTACCGTCTGCTGCGGGTAGGCTTATCCGGTTTGGACGGCTACAGCCACCACCGCCTGGGGCAGCTGATTGCCCGGGCAGCGGCTGAGCTGGACCGCCGGGTGATAATTTTAGCCAGCGGCGATTTATCCCACCGGCTCAAAGCAGACGGGCCTTATGGCTTCAACCCGGCGGGGCCGGATTTCGACAGCCAGGTCACCGCAGCCATGGCAGCCGGCGATTTTCTAGCCTTCCTGCAATTCCCCCTGGAGCTTGCGGAAAGCGCCGGCGAATGCGGTCTGGGCAGTTTCCGCATTATGGCCGGGGCGCTGGACGGCCTGAAGCTGGCGTCGGAATTGCTCAGCTACGAGGGGCCCTTCGGCGTGGGCTACGGGGTGGCCGCTTTTGCTGTTTTGGGCGAGGACGAAGGCCGCCGTTTCGGCCGGCAGTATCTGGAACAGGAGCGGCAACGGCTCGGGGATTTGCAGGCCGGGGAAGATCAGCATGTGCGCCTGGCCCGGCTGTCTCTGGAGACCTATGTCCGGGAAGGACGCCGGGCAACGCCGCCGGAAGGATTGCCGCCGGAACTGACGGAGCGGCGGGCCGGGGTGTTCGTGTCCCTGAAAAAGCACGGGCAGCTGCGGGGCTGCATCGGCACGGTGGGCTATACCACCGGCAGCATCGCGGAGGAAATCATGCAAAACGCGGTCAGCGCCGGCTGCCAGGATCCCCGTTTCGCACCGGTGAAGGCGGCGGAATTGCCGGAGCTGGTCTACAGCGTGGATGTGCTGGGAGAGCCGGAGCCGGTAGATAGCCCCGCGGAACTGGACCCCCTCCGCTACGGCGTCATTGTCAGCCAGGGACGGCGGCGGGGCCTGCTGCTGCCCAATCTGGAAGGGGTGGATACGGTGGAGCGGCAGATCGAGATCGCCCGGCAAAAGGCGGGCATCGGCGCGGCCGAGCCTTATCATTTGCAGCGCTTCCAGGTGGCGCGGCATCAATGACCGCGCCTACGGAGCATCAAGGGAAGGAAACGCTCTGCGGTTTATGCCCGCATCAGTGCCGTCTAAAGGAAGGCCAAACCGGCTTGTGCGGCGCCCGCCGGGCGGAAAAGGGCGTGGTAAAGGACGTCGCTTACGGCAAGATCACCGCTCTGGCCCTGGACCCTATTGAAAAAAAGCCGCTGCGGCGATTTCATCCGGGAGCCATGATCCTCTCCGCCGGCAGTTTTGGCTGCAATATGCGCTGCCCCTTTTGCCAGAATTACGAGATCTCTCAGGAGTGGCAGCAGCGGGGGCTGCTTGAGCTGACCCCGGAGCAATTGGTTGAGGAAGCCTGGGAACTGATGTCCGAGGGCAATATCGGCGTGGCTTACACCTATAACGAGCCGCTGATCAATTACGAATATATCTGGGATACCGGGCTGCTGGTCCATGAGCGGGGCCTGGTCAATGTGGCGGTGACCAACGCCCTGCTCAGCGAAGAGCCCTTTCGCCGGTTGCTGCCCTTGCTGGACGCGCTGAATATCGACCTGAAAGGCTTCAGCAACGAATATTACCGCTGGCTGGGCGGGGATCTGGAAACGGTGAAAAGGAATATCGGCCTGGCAATGCGGTCCAGCCACGTGGAACTGACCACGCTGATCGTGCCGGGCCGCAATGACAGCGAGGAGGAAATGGCGGCGCTCTCAGCCTGGGTGGCCGGCATCTCCCCGGAGACCCCGCTGCATATCAGCCGCTTTTTCCCCCGCTGGCGCATGGAGCAGGAACAGCCCACGGAGATTAAATCCGTGTATCGGCTGGCGGAGATCGCCGCCCGGCGCCTGAAATACGTATACGCGGGGAATTGCTGACCCGCCAAGGAGTCGCATATGATCCAGGATATCGCGCCCCGTTGCTTCGACCGGGCGTTTCGTCCGCGCCAGCCCGGGCCCGGCGATTTGCTGCTGGTGTTCCGGGGCGGCCAGGCGCTGCTGTCCGTGACAGGGGCGGGAATCCGCCTGCCGGACAGTTCGCTGCTGCGCCTGCCGGAGCAAAGCGGGGAATATTTGTTCTCCATCGACGAGACCGGCTTTTTTCTGGCTCCGCCGGAAGCGGTGGATATCACGCCGGACCTGGAATGGCGCAGCGTAGGAAGTTTCCGCGACATGGTCCCGGAATGGCTGGCTTTCGCCGGCATCACCGGCTATCATCTCTGGCAATGGCTGGTGACCCACGCCTACTGTGGACAATGCGGCGTCCCTATGGGAAAAAGCCGCATCGAGAGGGCCCTGGTCTGCCCGGCTTGCGGCCTGGTGGAATACCCGCACATTTCCCCGGCGGTGATCGTGGGAGTGCGGGACGGCGAGCGGCTGCTGCTGACCCGCTATGCCGGCAGAAGCTACCGCCGTTACGCTCTGGTGGCCGGTTTCGTGGAGGTGGGCGAAGCGGTGGAGGACACGGTGCGCCGGGAGGTGCTGGAAGAAACCGGGCTCACGGTGGGGGCGGTTCACTATTTCGCCAGCCAGCCTTGGGCGTTCAGCCAATCGCTGCTGCTGGGTTTTTTCGCCGACTTGGATGGGCCGGACCAGGTGAGCCTGGATGACGGGGAACTGTCGGAGGCGGTGTGGTTCGAGCGGCGGCAGCTGCCGGAAAGCGCCAATACCCTCAGCCTGACCGCCACCATGATCGAGGCTTTCCGGAACGGAGAGGATAAACGAGGCGGCAACAGCTAGGACAGCCCGCTGCCTGGCCCTACCTCCAGGTCATTTGCATTTAAAGTTTTCTTGGTTCTTCTTTCACAAAAGAAGAACGGTTTTTTAAGCAAACAGACTATAACTGTTCCGAGGGCGCACCGGGCCAGCCGTGTCCGCTAGGGCCGGGGCGCCCGGTAGTCGATATGGGCCTTCCTGGCCTGGGAGCCTTGCAGGCGGCGGGGGATTTGATAGACCCGGCCGTCTTTCAGCAGCCTGGCCCCGGTCTGTTTGAAATGGAAGCTGACCCCGGCGGCCACGCATTGGGCCCGCAGATCCAGTACCCACTGATAATCGCAGAGCCGCGCCTCGGCGCCGCTTTCGCCGCCGGCCACGATACCGTTGACCCAGGGGCCGAGAAAAGGGGACATATCGATGGCGCTGAGCAAAGGTTCGCAGGCGATGCTTTTATGGCGGATGGGAGCGTCCCGGAAAATGGGCAGCCGGTAATCGGCCACGGCCTGGTTTTCCATGGTACAGCAGATATGCACATTGGTATAGCCGTCCCCCCAATCCGGCGGAACGACGCTTGCCAGCCGGTCGATGCGCTTGGTGAGAAAAATAAAGCGCAGGTCCGGACGGAGGCGCATCATCTCCCAGGCTTCCTCCCGCCAGCAATCGGCGATATCCAATAAAAAATCCGAGGAAAAGCAGGTCCATACCGCTTCCCCGGCAGGTATCTTATAGCGGCCGTCCCGGTTGCGCCGGAGCGGCAGGTCAAAATCCCGGGTTTTGCGCACCAAAGAAGCGTCGCCGCCGTGACGGGCGTCGATACGGTACACGTAACAGTTCTGGCAGCCGGCGGAGAGCTTACGGCAGCCATGCCACGGATTCCAGTTAGCAGACATAGGGATGGCGCGTCAACAGCAATCAGAGCAGCAATTCCGTCAGTTCGCCGAAAGCGTCGATTGTATAGTCGTAATCATCCAGTCGGCCGAAGCCGTAGGCCGCGTAAATAAAGGGCATGCCCGTCAGGCGGGCGGCTTCCCGGTCCAAGACGGTATCGCCCACGAAGACCGGGGCCTGGAAGCGGTTCCTCTCCATGATCAGCCGGGCATTGTCGCTTTTATGCCTGCCGGTCTCGCCGAAGCTGATATGGTCGGCAAAATAGCCGGAGAGGCCGGTGATGGCGAAAAAGTTTTCGATATACCCGGCTTCGCAATTGCTGACCACGCAGAGCTTGAGCTTCCGGGAGAGCAGGGACAGGGTTTCCTCCACCCGGCCGTAGACCCGGCCGCCCACCTGCCGCAGCCAGCGATGCTCCTCCTCCAGGCATTCACGGATCAGGCTATCCCGTTCCGCTTCCGGCAGGGTGGGGAAGATCTTTTTGCCGATCTCGTCGATACACAGGCCCATGCAGGACCGGAACTCCGTTTCGGTAATGGGCTCCCGGAAAGGGGGACGGCGCTCTAAAGCGCGCTGCCAGGCCTGGCTGACGCCGGCGGCCGAATCCCATAAGGTGCCGTCCAGGTCGAACAATACCGCATCCAAAGCGGCGCGGTCAATAGATCTCATGTCTGTCCTCAGCCGGCCGGGCGGCTATTTTGACCCGCGCGAAATACAATACCAGGTTCAGGGTCAGCAGCCCGACATAGATAAACATCAGCCAAGCCGGCAGCGGCGCTATCCGTACGGTGAAAAAGGTGATCGTCGCGAACAGGGCGAGGACCAGCAGCTTCAGCCAGCCCAGCATCAGCAGGCTTTCCCGCATCACCCGGTCCCGGTTCTCATCGGTCACCTTGACCGGCAGATTGATATATTTGGGGAAAAACATGCTCAGGCTGGTGATCAGATAGATAGCCAGCCCTGCGGCGGGCATCAGCCAGACGATGGAACGCCTGCTCCAGCCGTCGATCTCACCGGAGAAATTGAAATGGCTGGGCAACTGTCCCGGCAGCGTCGGCCAGACCGCGATCACATAAACGAAGGTCAGAAACAGCAGGATGACGCAGGCGGCTTCCAATGCCACAACCAGCGGGGTAAAGCGGGGTTTCTCCATCACAGACATAGGATATCCTTTCAGGCGTCGGCAGCAACTTCGTTGCCCACCTCGTTTTTGTCGATCAGCTTATCCATATTGACAACCATCAGCGGGATAGCGATGGTGAGCAGCGGCGCGTAGTAGCGGGCGATCAGCCGGGCCCAGTCCCCGGCGCCGGCCGGTTGCGGCGGCTCTCCCAGGACAAAAGTAAAAATGGAAATAATGGTGGCGGCGATGCCGAACAGCAGCAGCCAGAGCTGCCAAACGCCGCCCCGCCGCTGCTTATAGCGGAGGGCGTTGAGGAATTGCACTTCCGCGCTGTCCGGCTTGCTCTGGGTGATGTACAGCCAGGCGGCCGCGGCCGCGGCCAGCATAAACAGGAGCGCCACTGCGGTTCCCACCCAGGACAGCAGCACAATCAGGGGCATGGAGAATATCCAGGCAACCACCGCGTAAACCACGGCCGCCTGCAGGCAGTCGTTGCGGAAACGCCGGATGTAAACCAAGCGGTTCCCTTCCACCAGCTGGCCGATATTGCTCACCCGGCTTTTTATTTCCGCCACAGCCTCGGCTTCCGATAAGCCTTGGCCTTGCAGCTGTTCCAGGCGGGCGCTCATGTTCACCAGCAGGCCGGCTTTCATTTCCATGGCCCGGACGGAATGCCCGTAATCGGCAAAGAGGATATCCAGGTATTTCTGCAGCTCATCCATACGCTTAACCTCAAGCGGGCTGGTCGGAGGAGCCGTCCGGCCGCGCGCCGCTGTTTTGGCCGCGCCGGCGTTCCGCTTTGGCCACCCGGCGGCGTTCGCGGCTCAGCGCGATGCTGGCGGAAACATAGATAACGGTAATGAGGATAATGCCGAAAGCGATCCAATTCAGGGTGGTGACATGGCTGTAATCCACCTCAAACAGGTAGAGGATGGAGATGGCCAGCAGCCCGGCGACGAACAGCACATTTTTCATGGCAGAGCCTCCTTTACGGCTTGCGGCGCCACTGGCGCTGTTTGAAGTATATAATGTTCCGCGGCGGATGTCAATGGATGTCAATATAAGTAAAAGCCTTGGGGAACACGCGATAGAACACATTATAATACCATAGTCACGCGCTAACTTAATTTAGCGCCCCGGAAGGTGAATTGTAGCTGATAACGAATAGTAGTATTGTTGGATGCAAATTTTTGCGGAGGGATAAACCATGTATGACAAAGAACAAATTCTAGCGATTTTCCGGGATAAAGAGGTATTGATGGAAGGCCATTTCCGCCTGACGTCCGGCAGACATGCCGCTTATTATATGCAATGCGCCAAGCTGTTGCAGTATCCCGAAGCGGCCGGCCCTCTCTGCGCCCAGCTGGCCGGTTATTTTGCCGGGCAGGGTATCACCGTGGTGGCCGGACCGGCCACCGGCGCCATCATCATCGCTTATGAGGCGGCCCGGGCATTGGGGATCAAATCCGTGTTCACCGAGCGGGAAGAGGGGAAAATGGCCCTGCGCCGGGGCTTCAGCGTGACGCCTCAGGACAAAGTCCTGGTGGTGGAGGATGTGGTAACCACCGGCGGATCGGTGCGGGAAGTGATCGACCTGATGGGGGAACTGGGCGCGGAAGTGGCGGGCGTGGGCGTGCTGGTGGACCGCACCAACGGCAAGATCGATTTCGGCGTGCCCTTGCAAGCGCTGCTGTCCCTGGAGATCGAGAGCTTCGCGCCCGAGGATTGCCCGCTGTGTCAAGAAGGAAAACTGCCGGCGATCAAACCCGGCAGCAGGCAAATCTAAAACCGGGAGCCTGCGGTTCCCAGGCCAGGAGAACGATATGATCCAAGACAATGAATCCATGAACGACGCTTTCGCCGGTTTCGCGGACTATGCCGCCCGCAATGAGTTCGTGCCCATGCGGGAACTGATCTACCAATATATGCGCGAGGCGATCATTACCCGCGCCATCCCTTCCGGCGCCCATTTGGTGGAAGACGATCTGGCCCGCTGCCTGAACGCCAGCCGTACGCCGGTGCGGGAGGCGCTGCGGAAACTGGAAAGCGAAGGCCTGGTGAAACACCACCGCCGCCGCGGCGTGGAAGTGCGCCAGCTCAGCATCAAGGACGTGTCCGATATTTATGATGTGTCCACCTTGCTGGAAGGCTATGCGGCCAAGCTGGTGGCGGAAAGCGTGACCCAGGATACGCTGGACAAACTGAACCGGCTGCTGAACAACATGAAGATGTCTATCGAGGGAAACGACGGCATCCTGGAGCAGGAACTGCATCAGGAATTCCATTCCACCATTTACGAAGCCTGCAATAATAAGCGGGTGGAGGGCTTGCTGAAGATGTATAACGACTATATTCAGCTGTTCCGCGCCTATACGCTGCGCTTCCCCGGCCGCCGGGAGCACTCCTGGGAGGAGCATGACGGTATACTCCGGGCCATCGAGATGCGCGACGGCGACCTGGCGCAACGCCGGGCTTACGATCATCTGAGCGGTTCCAAGGAAGTGTTTCTGCGTCAATGGCAGGACATGGGCGAGGAATAGGCTTTACGCATTCAGGGCATAATGACGCTACCAAATAGGTTGGCCGGCTTCAGACAACCCTGACCGCAAGGAGGAGCGATGGCGGAGATGGATCAAAAACGGCGGGTCGGCGGCATTATTCTGGCAGCCGGCGCCTCCTCCAGGATGAACAGAAACAAGCTGCTGCTGCCCATGCCCGAGGGCGGCACCGTATTGGGCGCGGTGATCGATCAGGCGCTGCAGGCCGGCCTGGATAGTTTGGTGCTGGTGAGCGGCGCGCAAAGGGAACAGGTGGAAGAGATCGCCCGGGACAAGGGCGTGGCCTGGGTCTATAATCCGGATTACGCCCAGGGGCAGAGCACTTCCATGAAACGGGGCTTAGCCGCGCTGCCGGAGCAAAGCGCCGCCCTGTTCATTCTGGGCGATCAGCCCCTGATCACGGCAGCCGTTTACCGCAAATTGGCCGAGACGTACCGCCGGGAAGGGCCTACGATCGTGGTTCCCCGGGGCGAGGACGGCGAGCGGGGCAATCCCAGCCTCATCGCGCCGGAGCTGTTCGGCGAGCTGCTGCGTATCACCGGCGACGTGGGCGGCCGCCCGGTCTTGCGCCAGCATATCCAGGAAATACACTATGTGGACGTGGGCGGCGTGGCGGTGCTGCGGGATATCGATACGCTGGAGCAGTATCAGGATATGCTCTCCACAAATTGCTAAAACAGCCCTTGACTTTTGTCCCCAAATAAGCTATCATATCTACTTGCAGGGCAAAAGTTAGGGCGTATAGCTCAGCGGGAGAGCGCTTGACTCACATTCAAGAGGTCACTGGTTCGAAACCAGTTACGCCCACCAAATAAAGAGCCTGTTATCGATAAAGATGGCAAGCTCTTTTTCTTATATGGGCGCCCATTTGGCGCCCGCTTTCCCCCTAGTCGCTTGATTGCTGCGGCAGCGCATTGATCCGGGAGGTTTAACCATGAATTTATTCCCAGCAGGCCAAACCGTGTTGGCCTCGTCTTCTCCCCGGCGGCTGGCTTTATTGCGGCAACTGGGCGTGGCGCCGCTGGTTTGGCCGGCGGCAACGGAGGAATACCGGGAACTGACGCCGGACCGCGATCCCCGGGCCCTGGTGATCGCCAACGCGGAGCTGAAAGCCCGAGCCGTGGCGGAGGAGTTCCCCCAAGCCCTGGTGATCGGCGCCGATACCGTGGTCTTCCTGGACGGAGAACTGCTGGGCAAGCCTGCCGGCGCAGAGGAAGCCCGGGGCATGCTCAGGCGCTTGTCAGGCCGCGCCCATCAGGTTTATACCGGCATCTGCCTGGCGGATACAGGCCAAGGCCGGGTGGTGAGCGGCGCCGACCGGGCCGAAGTCTGGTTTCAGGAGCTGGCGGAAACGGAGATCGACGCTTATGTGAAGAGCGGCGCGCCTTTGGACAAGGCGGGGGCTTACGGCGTCCAGGACGGCGGCGGCTGGTTTGTCCGGAGGATCGAAGGGGACTATACCACGGTAGTGGGGCTGTCCTTCGCGCTGCTGAGGACATTGCTCCGGCAATTGCGGCCATAGGAGTGCAGATTAAAAGCGGCCCGGTACTCCGGGCCGCTTTTTTGCTTCTTACGTACGTGACCGACGCAGACCATCCCGACAACTGGGGTCCCCGCAAAGGCAAAATTGGTCTTTGCGGGGTGGGAAAGGCGTATGGCGCAGTTTATGGATGGCCTGCCTTAGAACAGGGGGACCACCACGCCCGCGTAGGCGTCGATGATATACTGGCGGACCGCGTCGGTTTGCAGGGCTTCGATCAGCTTCAGCACGGCGGGATTGTCCTCGTTGCCTTCTTTGACGCAGATCACATTGGCATAGGTGGAAGCGCCCACGGAATGCTCATCCTCCAGAGCCAGGGCGTCCGTGGAAATATTGAGGCCGGCCTGCAGCGCGTAATTGCCGTTGATCACGCCCAGGTCCACGTCGGGCAGGGAGAGGGAGATCTGCGCCGCTTCCAGCTCCTTGATGTCCAGGTTCAAGGGATTTTCCGCGATATCCAGTACGGTGGCGTTCAGATCGGCGCCTTCCTTCAGCGTGATCAGGCCGTTGTCCTCCAGCAGGAACAGGGCGCGGGCCTCGTTGGTGCCGTCGTTGGGGATGGCGACGACAGCGCCTTCCGCCAGGGCGTCCAGGGAAGTGGTTTTGCCGGCGTAAATGCCCAGGGGCTCGTAATGGATATTCGCCACCGCCACCAGGTGGGTGCCGTTATCGGCGTTGAACTGTTCCAGGTAGGGGATATGCTGGAAATAGTTGGCGTCCAGGTCGCCGCTTTCCACAGCGGTGTTGGGCTGTACATAATCGGTGAACTCAACCACCTCCAGGGTGATGCCCTGTTCGGCCAGAACGTCCACCACCTGGTTCAGGATTTCGGCATGGGGGGTAATGCTGGCGCCCACTTTCAGCACCACGGGTTCTTCGTTTTCAGCGGCCTGTTCTTGTTCCTGAAGGGGATTTTCCTCCGCAGGCGGCGCGCTGGGCGCGCTGGCGCAGCTGGCCAGCAGGGCCAGGCCAAGTACGAGCAACACCGAGATCAATAACTTTTTCATGTTTGTTTTCTCCTTTTATTTAAAATTTAAATATTTACATTTTTACGGCTAACGGATTCTCCGGTCCGATTTCCGGGTGACAAAATTGCCGATCTCCTGGATGATCTGGACAATCACCACCAGCACGATGATCATCACCAGCATCATGTCGCTCTGGGAGCGGTAATACCCATAATTGATGGCGATGGCGCCCAGGCCGCCGCCGCCCACAATACCGGACATGGCGGAATAGCCCAGGATCACCGTGGTGGAAATGGCCGCCCCCAGCAGCAGGCTGGGTTTGGCTTCCGGCAGCAGCACCTTGGTGATCATTTGCATCGTCCCGGCGCCCATGGATTGCGCTGCTTCCAGGACGCCCTGATCTACCTCCTTTAACGAGCTTTCTACCACCCGCGCGATATAGGGGGCTGCGGCGATCACCAACGGAACGATGGTGGCGGTGGAGCCGATGGCGGTGCCCACGATGAAGCGGGTCACCGGCACCACCCAGACCAGCAGGATCAGGAAAGGGATGGAGCGGATGATATTGACCACGCCGCCCACCAGACGGTAAGCGGTGGGACGGGGCCGGATACCGCCTTTATCCGAGATCACCAGGAACAGGCCCACGGGGATGCCGATCACATAGGCCAGCAGGGTAGCGCCCAGCGTCATATAGAGCGTTTCCCAAAAGCCGGTGGACATCATTTGCAGCATCTCGATGCTAAACATGTTGGTTTGCCTCGCTTTCCCATTGATAGGCGACGCCTTCTTTGTCCAGGTAGGCCAGGATCGCCGGAATCAGGTTGCGGTCTTCGGGCAACTGCACCACGGTATGTCCGTAGATTTTATCTTCTATATGCTTGCTGGCGCTGTAGACGATGGATACCGGCGCGCCGGTGGCCAGGGCCAGGCTGGCGATGATGGGGCGGTCCGTATTGCCGTCATAGAGCAGGCGCAGCAGCGGGCCGCCGCTGCCGAAGCTGTGGATGGTCCGCTCGCCGTCCGGGTAGAGGAGGCCGCGGGCCACCTCGGTTTGGGGGCGGAGGAAGATCTCCGCCACCGGCCCCACTTCCACGATGCGGCTGTGGGAAATGATGGCCACCCGGTCGCAGATCTGCTCCACCACTTTCATCTCATGGGTGATCACCACAACCGTGACGCCCAGCCGGGCGTTGAGGTCTTTGATCAGCTTGAGGATGGAGCGGGTGGTGGTGGGGTCCAGGGCGCTGGTGGCTTCGTCGCACAGCAGCACCTGGGGGTTGGCGGCCAAAGCCCGGGCAATGGCCACCCGCTGTTTCTGCCCGCCGGATAATTGGGAAGGATAGGCTTTTTCCTTATCCGCCAATTCCACGATCTCCAGCATTTCTTTGGCCCGGCGGCGGCAGGCCTCCCGCTTCCAGCCGGCGATTTCCAAAGGGAAGCAGACGTTCTCCAGGGCCGTGCGCTGCATCAGCAGGTTGAAGCCCTGGAAGATCATGCCGATGGACAGCCGGGCCCGGCGCAGTTCCGCTTCGGAAAGGGAGGTCAGCTCCTGGCCGGCAACGACCACCCGGCCCGCGGTGGGCTTTTCCAGCAGGTTGATGCAGCGCACCAGCGTGCTTTTGCCGGCGCCGGACAGACCGATGACGCCGAAAATCTCCCCCTGGCTGATGGCCAGATCCACGTTCTGAAGGGCCGCCACCCGGCTTTCGCCGCTGCCGAATATTTTGGATAAGCCGCTGATCTGGATGATCGGTTGCGCGTCCATACCATTGCTCCTTCAATAAAAAAATCCTTGAACCCATGGTTCAAGGACGGAGGAAAACTCCGTGTTACCACCTTGATTCGTCCGCGCCTCGCGGCGCGAACCTCGTCGGGTACGGAAATATCTCGGGGATATTCGATACCCTAGCGCTATAACGGGCGCCCCCGTCGCTGCCTATCCAAGTTTCGGCGCGCGGCTCCCAGACCATCTTCATCCTTGCTCTCCGTACCCCTTTACAGCTGCCGGGGCTCTCTGAAACATCCAGTCAAGGACTACTCCTTCTGTTCACAGCCTTTGTCAGTATGTGATTAAAACGGCCCGCATTGGTGATAAGAATACACCCCTTTTGCCCGTTTGTCAAGACCTTGGCGGAAAAATTGTTGGCAGCATAACGGTTCCGGCCGGCCGATTTTTTAACAATTGGCACGCTTGGGCGGCATCCTTGACAAAATTCCGCGCGAATGCTATGCTTAAATCGTAGTTTGCGAAAGATGATTGGGAGGTTAGGATGGCGAATAACAGTCCGGGTCAAAACAAAGCCGTGGCCTCGCTGGTGCTGGGTATCGTAGCGTTGCTGCTCATCTGGTTCGGCTATTCGGTGATCGTATCCATCATTCTGGCAATTATCGGTACCGTCATGGGCATCAACGCCAGAAAGGAACTGCCCCCTGGCGAGACCGGTATGGCTACGGCGGGCATGGTTTGCTCCATTATCGCCCTGGTCTTATCCTGCATCGTCTTTGTAGCCTGCGTATTGTGCGTGGCGGGCCT